>BBPD01001050.1_pt2 | contig 10782 bp, 12 predicted proteins | sample 1344911 | NCBI WGS metagenome assembly BBPD01 (sample SAMD00019088, study PRJDB2971) | groundwater metagenome | biome: freshwater biome; feature: mineral spring; material: ground water | place: USA: CA, Sonoma | collected 2011-09 | depth surface m
GAATTTGCGTCTTGGAGTGCTCGAATGGCCCCGGGTGCAGCGCAGGTGCGAGGCGCGCGGAAGCGGGCGGCGGCAGTATCGCGGGCGTGGCGGAATTGGCAGACGCAGCGGATTTAAAATCCGCTTCTGGAGTCCAGAGTGTCGGTTCGAACCCGACCGCCCGCACCACCGAATTGGGACGATTGATCGGGCGCATGGCCTGTTCCTGCTGATTTCGCTGCGCGGCCGCGCGGTGCACGCGCTTCGCCAAAATGTGATTGCACCGAAGCGATCGGCTCACACGCACGGCGTTATTCTCTGACCTGTGCGTAGGATCGCGAGGCGATGGCGGTGATGCGCTGTGGCTGTGCATTGAGCCAGTTCCAGGCGTCGGCGCCGGTCGTGTCCCCGGGCGTGGTGTAGGATCTGATCGCCGAGGGTGAGGCGGTCACCGCGGTGGTTCGTGGCAGGGTTGGGTTGCTGACACTCAACCCCAAGCCTTGGACCGACCACGATGACCACCGACCGGACTGCCCTTCGCCAACTGCTGGCGAGAGGCTGCGATGCGACCTTGCTGCGGGAGATGATCGGCTTCGCCGCTTCGCCGCCGAGCGGCTGATGGAGCTGGAGGTGGGCGGCCTGACCGGCGCCGCCCACTGCGAGCGCAGCCCGAACCGGCTTGCGCAGCGCAACGGCCACCGGGAGCGCGACTGGCAGACGCGCGCCGGGACCGTCGAGCTGGGCATGCCGAGGCTGCGGCGCGGCTCCTACCTCCCGGCCTTCCTCGAGCCCCGCCGCCTGGGCGACGCAGCGGGCGCGCTACATGACGCTCGACGGCCTCAGCGCGGTGAGCGACACCGGCCCCGCCAGGCTGTCCGACGTGCCAGCCCGACCCGGCCGCCCAACCCGCCGCGAGCCGCCGCCGCTGCACCACGCGGTGGGACATGACCTCGGGCGGGGCCGCACCGCTGCGGCACAGGCCGCGCGCCGCTCGCCATCGCGCCGCTTTGTGGTCAAGGCACGCGTCGTGCGCCACCAGGGCACGCGCTTCCGCTCCGCCTCCCTCGCCACCCACATCGGCTACCTCCAGCGCGAGGGCGTGACGCGTGACGGTGCGAAGGCGCGGCTCTTCGACGCGAAGTCCGACAACACGGACGGCCGAGGCTTCGCGGAGCGCTGCGCCGATGACCGGCACCATTTCCGCTTCATCGTCAGCCCGGAGGACGCACCTGCGCTCGCGGAGCTGAAGGCCTGGACTCGTGACCTGATGCGCCAGGCCGACCGGGATTTGCGCAGCCGGCTCGACTCGGTCGCGGTTGATCACTGGAACACCGACAACCCGCACGTCCATCTCCTGGTGCGTTGTCGGGCCAGGCCGCGGCTCAAGCCAGGGGCAAGAAGCGCTGCGAGGCGTTCATCGACGCCAGAGCGGGATGCGTTGAGGCGGAATCGCCGAAAACGCTGAATCCCCTGACCCGGCAAAGGCTAGGCCATCTGCGTGAGCCTATGCGAACGCTGCATGGTCTAGAGCCAATCCACCCTGACTGTCGTCAGGGCGATTGCCTCTAGCCTTTGTTTTCAGTGCAGATTCACGCGTCTGAGCGAAGCCGCTCTCCGGCGATCTGCTCTAGCGGCCGTCGCATGGCCCGCGGCAGAACCCCCGCCGAAGACATCGCACTGGACCCAGAAGCCAGAGCCCCGCCAACGCCAACCGAGACTGTGGATGACCAGTCGGGGGCAACGGCCGCGCAGCGGAAGTGATGATGCACAGGCGCTCAGAAGCGAACGATGAGGTTGACCCACGCTTCGGGCAGCGCCGCGGTCGCCACCGCCTCGAGCCGCTTGTCGAGCCCCGTCAGCACAAGCAGCCCGAAGAGTGCCAGCGCACCGCCAAGCACTGGGCGTATCGCGCCGCCGACGCCACCAAGGCGCCGCTTCAGCATGGGCGCCGACCCGCGCGCCGCATAGCCGAGGGCGACAAGCGGCACCGACGCGCCCAAGGCAAAGGCCAGCATCGTCGCGGCGGCCTGCGGCGCCGTCGCCGCCTGCGCCGAAAGCGCGACCGCCGCGCCCAGGGCTGGCCCCGTACAGGGTGCCCAGGCAAGCCCCAGCACCGCCCCGAGCGCGAATTGCCCACCGATCCCACGCGCTGTCATGCGCGAGGCAAAAGCGGTCACCGGCTGCAGCGCATGCTCCGCCGCCGCCGACAAACGCACGGCCAGGGTCGAGGCCAGCAGGAGCAGACCGGCCAGAAGCATCAGCACGGCGGCGCCGATGCGCAGAACATCGGCGTCGAGCCCAAGGGCAAAGCCGGCCAGGCCAAGCAGCATGCCGGCGCCGGCGAAGCTCAGCGCCAGCCCGCCTGCCAGCGCCAACGGACCGAATCGGTGTTCTGCGCCCGCGGCGGCCAGCACGATCGGCAGGATCGGCAGCACGCAGGGCGACAGGCTGGCGAGCACCCCCGCCAGACCAGCCAGCAACAGCGAGACCATGAACAGCCTACAGGGCGCGAAGCAGCAGAGCGCGGATGGCAGCCCCGTCGGTGACTCCGGTCGAGCGGCCGCGCTCCTCTCGGCCGCGCAGCGCGATCAGCGTGGACTGGCTGCGGACGTTCAGCCGGCGCAGCGCATCCTTCTGGCTGTCGAAGTCGATCGACAGGAGCACCGCTTCCCGCATGCGCGGATCGGCCGCGATGGCGTCCACATGCGGCTTCTGCGCGCGGCAGGTCGGGCACCAGGGCGCCGTGACTTCGATGAGGATCGGGCGGCCCGCCGCCTGCGCAGCGTCGAAGACAGCGTCGGAGAATGCCTGCCGTTCGGCGGCAGCCGCGGGTAGCGCGGCGATCGCCGGCAAGGCCGCGAAGATGGCGAGGGTTCGGCGGGTGAGCATGGGACCTCCTATGGGTTGCCAACCGCCCGTTCGACCGGAGGAGCGAAAAGGTTACCTGCGCGGCTTGCGTTATCGACGCTGGACAAAAGCGAACCTCCCTCCGATTGCTGGGCTTGAGGTGCGCAGGCGAGCGCGATGCCGGGCACGGCTCGCCGTGCTCGCACCGGCCAACGCTCGCGGCTGTTGCGATCAGGCGCGCCGGTCACACCATGCCGATCAGAACTCCGCCGTCGCCGCCGCGGTGGCGGCGGTAAACCGCTCCCTCGGCCAGCCTCGGGCCACCACCCGGGACCGTCGGACGGGTCGATCAAGGGAGCGGCACAATCTTCCCTGGACAAACAGCGGAGCTGCCGGAGACTGTCATCGCGGTTCGCGTCTTCGGGAGCTTTGATGGAATCGATCTACTGGGTGATGGCCTGGGCCTGCCATCGCAAGTGCCGCCATTGCTACGAGGACCGCTTCCGCCCCTATGTCCGGGCGGACCTCGAACGCGTCGTCGCCGAGGCCGAGCACAACACCCCGCGGGTGCTGGCCAACCTGCCCACCCGCATGACCTATCTCGACACCGACGACCCAAACCCCGACGGCAGCTTTCCCGAGAAGACCGGGCGCATGATCCTCTCGGGCGGGGAGGCCCTGCTCGATCCCGTGCGCTCCCGCGTGACCTACAAGGTCATCGAGGGCCTCGTCGCGCGTTATCGCAACGCGGGGGGCATCAAGATCGTGGTGCAGACAACCGGCGACCTGCTGACCGCGCCGATCGTGCGCGATCTGCTGGACCGGAGCGTGTGGATGATCTCGGTCGCCGGCATCGACGATTTCCATGTTGGCATGGAGGGAGCGGCGAAGCAGGCCGCTTTCAAGGATCAGCTGACCGCGATGATGCACGCCGAGGGCATGCGCCCATCGGGCCTGGCCGCCGCCCATCGCAAATGGTTCGAGGAGGAGGGGCCTCTGTTCTCGTTCTTCGGTGCCACGCCCGACAGTTGGATCGGCAAACTCTGGCCGCGCGGCCGGGCGTGGGAGAACGGGCTGTCCAGCGCCACCATCGCCGACAATTTCTGCAACCGCTGGTCAGGCGGGCTGAATTTCCTGCGCCACCGCTACAACGGCTCCGAGGTCTCGATAGAGCCTGACGGCAGTGTCTATCCGTGCTGCATCAAGACGAAGCTGCCGCTCGGCAACCTGACCGAGGAACCGCTGCTTGGCATCCTCGACAGCCTGGCCGGCGATCCCGTGTATGAGGCCATCAACGCCGGCAAGCCGGAGCGCATGGGCCTTCAGCACGGCTGGACCGAGGAGATCTTCCTCGCAAAGTCGCGCACCACCGATCCGAAGGGGCGGGCATACGCCAACCTCTGCATCGGCTGCGACCGCTTCCATGAGGAGGTCCTTGGCGCACGCATCAAGGCCGCGCGGGCCAGGCGCCTCGCAGCCAGCGCCGATGCCGGCGCCGTGCCGGCCGGCTGAGCGTATGGGCTTCGCGTTCGACCCGACGATTCCAGGCGCCAGCCTCGCGGCTTGCGAGATGGCGATCGCGCTCGCCTTTCGCGACACCCGCGAGATCACGGCGGCCGCCCTGGCGGAGCGGCTTGAGGCCCGCGCGCCGACGCTGCTGCTGGATGTGCGACAGCCAGGGGAGCACGCCGTCTCAAGCATTCCCGGCGCTGTAGCGACGTTGCCCGACACGCCGGCGGATGCCGTGCTCGCGACGCATGCGCCAGCGCCGGGCACGCTGATCGTCTGCGCCTGCAGCGTCGGGCTGCGCAGCGCGCGGCAGGCAGCGCTGCTGGTCGCCGGCGGCTGGTCCGAGGTCGCGAACCTCCGCGGCGGGCTGTTTCGCTGGGCGCTGGAAGGCCGCGCGCTCAACGGCAGGGCCTGCGTCCATCCCTTCAACGCCGCGTGGGGGATGCTGCTCCCTCGCGCGCTTCGTCACGAGGCAACCCCATGATCCTGTCGCGCCGCCCCCTGCTGCTCGCCGCGCTGACCGCGCCGTTCACCGCGCCTGGTGCCGCGCGCGCGCAGACACCGGACCATCCGCTGCTCTCGGCGCCGTGGGACACCGTGCTGGCCGAGGCGCGCGGTCGTCCAGTGTTCTTCAACGCCTGGGGCGGCGACGATCGCACCAACGCCTTCATCGCCTGGGCCAGCGGACGCGTGCGCGAATTGCACGCCGTGGACCTCCGCCACGTCCGTTTGCGCGACACCGCCGAGGCCGTCGCGCGGGTGGTCGCCGAAAAGGCGGCCGGCCGCACGAACGGCGGCAGCGTGGACATGATCTGGATCAACGGCCCGAATTTCCTGGCGATGAAGGAGCAAGGCCTGCATTTCGGCCCCTTCGTGGACCGGCTGCCCAATGCGCGTTTCATCGACCGCGAGGGCAAGCCCTCCACCGTCGTGGACTTCACCGTGCCGGTGGACGGACTTGCCGCGCCCTGGCGCATGGCGCAGGTCGTGTTCATCGCCGACAGCGCGCGCGTGCCGGAGCCGCCGCGGTCGATGGAGGCGCTGGTCGCCTGGGCGCGCGCCAATCCCGGGCGCACCACGCACCCGAATGTGCGCAACTTCATGGGCGTCACCTTCCTCAAGCAGGCGCTGTACGAGGTCGCTCCCGACCGGGCCGTGCTGCTGCGCCCCGTCACCGACGAGACGCTGCGCCCGGCGGCCGATGCGCTCTGGGCATGGTACGACCGCCTGCGCCCGCATCTGTGGCGCGGCGGGCGACAGTTTCCGGAGAACGGGCCGGCGCAGCGGCCGCTGATGCTCGACGGCGAGATCGACATCTACATCACCTTCAACCCGTCGGAGGCCGCGGTCGCCATCGCCACCAACCAGCTGCCGGGGACCGCACGGCCTTTCGTCCTGGAGCGCGGCACGATCGGGAATACGAGCTTCGTCTCCATCCCGTTCAACGCCGCGAACGCCGCCGCCGCGATGGTCGTGGCCAACTTCCTGCTCTCGGCGCAGGCGCAGGCGCACGGCGCCGATCCGCGCGTGCTGGGCAACCCGACCGTGCTCGACATCGCAGCACTCCCCGAGGCCGAGCGCGCCCGCTTCGCCGCCCTGCCGCAGAGCCCGGCGATCCTGCCGCCCGAGGCGCTCGGCCGCCCGCTGCAGGAGCCGCACCCCTCCTGGATGACGCGCATCACTGCGGAATGGGAGAGCCGCTACGGGCGTTGAGACGTGCTGCGGGCGGCGCCCTACCTGACCGCCCTGCTCCTCCTCGGTCCGATCGTGGCGGGGCTGGCAGGCACGCTGCTGCCGGCCTTCGGCTGGTTGCCGGCACTGGGCGGGACAGCCATGTCGCTCGATCCGTGGCGGGCGCTGCTCGCGGCGCCGGGACTTGGCCGCGCGGTGGTGCTCACGCTCGTTACCGGCTTCGCCGCCACGCTCCTCTCCTTCGCCATCGTCGTCGCCTTCTGCGCGGCGACGCAGGGCAGCAGGCTCGCGCGCCGCGCGCAGGCGGCGCTGGCGCCGCTGCTGGCCACGCCGCATGCGGCACTTGCCATCGGCTTCGCTTTCCTGATCGCGCCGTCGGGCTGGATCGCGCGCGCGCTGAGCCCCTGGGCAACGGGCTGGGACCGGCCGCCCGACTGGGCAACGGTGAACGATCCCTGGGGCGTCGCGCTCGTGCTCGGCCTGACGCTGAAGGAGATCCCCTACCTGTTGCTGATGGCCTTCGCCGGACTCGGACAGGTGCGCGCGGCGGAGGGAATGAAAGCGGCGGCCGCGCTCGGCTACGGGCCTGTGACGGGCTGGCTCAAGGTCGTGCTGCCGCAGCTCTACCCGCAGCTTCGCTTGCCGCTCTACGCGGTACTGGTCTTTTCGCTCTCGGTGGTGGATGTCGCGCTGATCCTGGGGCCGGGCACGCCGCCGACACTCTCCGTCCTGGTGCTGCGCTGGTTCGGCGACCGCGACCTGGCGATGTGGTTCCCGGCGGCGGCAGGGGCGCTGCTGCTGCTGCTGATCGTGCTTGGCGCGATCCTGCTGTGGCGGGTCGCCGAGCGTCTCGCCGCATGGCTCGGCCGGCGCTGGATCTCGGCGGGCGGGCGCGGCGGGGCTGGCATGGTCCTTCGTTATGCGGCGCCCGCGCTGATGGCCGCGCTGCTGGCGGCGAATGCCGCCGCGCTGCTGGTGCTGATCGCGTGGTCCTTCGCCGGCGCCTGGCGCTTCCCCGACGCACTGCCGACCACCTTCACGCTGGCCACCTGGCAGGCACAGGTCCAGGCCATTGCCGCGCCGGCGTTGGCGACGCTGACGATCGCTCTGGCCGCGACCGGGCTGGCGCTGATGCTCACGCTCGCCTGCCTTGAGGCCGAGCAGCGCGCCGGCCTGCGCGCGGGCCGGCGCGCGCTGGCGCTGATCTGGCTGCCGCTGCTGTTGCCGCAGCTCGCCTTCCTGTTCGGCTGGCAGGTGGCGCTGGTGCGGCTCGACCTCGATGGCACGATCGGCGCCGTGGTCTGGACGCATCTTCTGTTCGTGCTGCCCTATGTCTTCCTGACGCTCGCCGACCCTTGGCGCGTGCTCGATTCGCGCTACACGCGCAGTGCGGCGGCGCTCGGCGCGGGGCCGTGGCGGGTATTCCTGGCCGTCAAGTGCCGGCTGCTGCTGCGCCCGCTGCTGGTGGCGGCGGCGGTCGGCTTCGCGGTCTCGGTCGGGCTCTACCTGCCGACGCTGTTTGCCGGAGCAGGGCGCGTGACCACCTTGACCACCGAGGCGGTGACGCTGGCGGCCGGCGCGGACCGGCGCATCCTCGGTGCCTATGCGGCGCTGCAGGCGCTGCTCCCGCTGGCCGTCTATGCCGCCGCCGTCGCGCTGCCGGCTTGGCTGAATCGGGACCGGCAAGGAATGCGTCCGGCATGAGCCTGGTGATCGAGGCGCTGGAGATCTCGCTCGCAGGGCGCCGATTGCTGGCGCTGCCAGAGCTCACGGTCGCGGCGGGTGACGTGGTGACGGTGATGGGTCCCTCTGGCTCGGGCAAGTCCACGCTGCTGGCTTGGCTCTCCGGGGCGCTCGATCCCGCCTTCCGCGCCCGCGGCCGCGTGCTGCTGGACGGCCGGGAGGTGAGCGCGCTGGCGCCGGCACGCCGGCGGATCGGGCTGCTGTTCCAGGACGACCTGCTGTTCCCGCATCTGTCGGTGGCCGAGAACCTTGCCTTTGGGCTTCCCGCCTGCATCCGCGGCCGTGCCGCGCGGCAGGCCCGCATCGCGGCCGCGCTGGAGGAGGCGGAACTCCCGGGGTTCGGGCCGCGCGATCCGGCCACGCTCTCGGGCGGCCAGCGCGCGCGGGTGGCGCTGCTGCGGACGCTGCTGTCCGAGCCGCGCGCGCTGCTGCTGGACGAGCCCTTCGGCAAGCTCGACGTGGAACTGCGCGCGCGGATGCGCGGCTTCGTCTTCGAGCGGGTGCGGCGGCTCGGGCTGCCGACCCTGATGGTGACGCACGATCCGGAGGATGCGCGGGCCGCCGGGGACCACGTCATCACACTCGACTGAGGCGTGGATCGTGTCAGGCAGGTGAGCCTGCCGGCTCCGGCGGATCGCGGTTTGCGTGCCCTCGCACGTCGCGGCCCTGACTGCCGTCCCGCGGGTCGGTCGCGCCCCGGCTTGCCGCTTTCCACTGTCCCGATTCGTTGAGGCGCCTCTGTCGCCGCATCAACGCGAACGATTCGCCGACCGGCGCCAGCGCAAAGCAGCGCAGCCCCTGCCGCATCTCTCCTTGAATCTTGCCAATCGAGCCTCCACTTCCCAGCCATCCCGAGTCCGGGCCCCTCTGGCGTGCGCCGCTGGCGCTGGCGCGATGTCGGATCTCATCGAACGTCGTTCGCCGGGAGAGAAGGGCTATGATGGGATCCGAGTTCGTCGTCACGGATAGGCTCGGCAAGCCGGGGCGGGACCTCGCAGGTCTTCACGACCGTTGTCGCGCCTCTTCTCGTCCCCGATCCGGATGTTCTGCGCAGGAACCTTCGCGAGATCGAGGTCAAGGAAAGCCTGGTGCCTTGAGCGGGCTGGAGCGTCCGTGCCTTGCTGTTCGGCGCCTCGGGCTGGTGGGGCGCCGGCGCGCAATCCGGCAGGCAGCGCCTGACCGGCTTGGTGATCGGGAAGACGCGCGCGCTGGACAACGCCTTCGTCATCGCGATGATCTTCACCTGCCTGGCCGTGCCGTGGCGCTGCCCGCATCGCGTCCTGTGCGGGGGCATCCCTGGCGTTATCGTCCCGTGCGGAAGCATGATCGGCCTTGGCACCACGATCTCCAGCCAGCTTTCCAGGCTGCTCAATACCTTCGCGGCGTTCATGATCCTGACCGGCGTGACGGTGCTGTTCGTCACCACCATCAATCCGAATATCGTGAAAGACCGGTGGCACCGCCCCACCACCTGACGATCGCGCTCCCCTTCGTGCTGATCGTCATCGGCTCGAACGTCTCCCCGGCCGGCCTGCCAGGCCTGGACAAACTGCCACCGGCCATCTCGCCAGGCGTCAACTTCGGCATCGTCGCCGCAGGTCTGCCCCACGTGCTTTGGAAGACTCGGGATGGTGTGACCATCGCCCACGAGGCGATTAGGCGATGAGGTGATGGCGATGGCCCCGGGGACCCCTCCTCCTGCGGCGGACAGGACGCGCGAGACCGGCGGAACCAATGGGCTGGCGCTCGCCTACGGCGCGGCGCTGCTCGCGGTCGGCGCGGCGACCGCGGCCCTGGGCGAAGTCGCGCACTGGACGGCGCTGATACCGGCCATGTTGGGCGGCATCGTCCTGCTCGTCGCGCTTGCCGGCCGTTTTGCCATGCTGGGCGAGCGAGTCGTGGGTGGGGCGGCGCTTGCGCTGTCAGTCCTGGCGCTGGCGGGGACATTGTCGGCGCTGCCTCTGCTGCCGGCCGCGCTGTCGGGCGGCGAACAGGTCCGCAATACCGCGGCCGTGCTCGCACGCGCGGCGACCGCCATGGCCTCGCTGCTCTACATCGCCGCCATGGCCGCAATGATCGCGCGCCGCTGGCGCGACCGCCGGTCCGCGCCGTGACACGAGACCAATCACCCGTTCGGGATGACCGTCATGATCCGTGATGCCTTCCTCTGGCTGCTGTCGATGTTCGTGATCGACCCCGTCATGGCGGAGTTCAACAACCGTCTGCGCGAGGTAAACGCGCCGCCGGCCGTGATCGAGCAGGTAAAGGGCTGCGCAGTGGCCGCGCCGGCCGCCTTGGCCGAGAAGGCGGTCGGCGATTTCTGGTGGGGCGTGGGCACCGTGTTCAGCGTTGCCATCGGCACGGCCGATCCGAAATCGGTCGTCGCCGCGGCAACGCCAGGATGCGCTGCCGCGGTGGCCGCCGTCCGGCCATTGCTGACAGGCGCTGGGACGTCGTGAGCCGCGGCACCGGGGCGGTGGGGCCGGCAGCCCCAACGGCATCTGGATCGAGCGCGTGCGTGCATCGGCGTCAACGGCTCTGCCTCGCTCATGGCTGGTCGATTGATTGATGGTCAGGCCGGCGCTCCACAAGCCGGTTCTCCTGTCGGCCGTCTGCGGCAGCTGCATTCGCCGCGGATCATGGCCGGGTTTTCAATCCGATTTGGCGAGTCGTGATGCCACTGGTGCTCTGCCCCAATGACAACGGATGTACCTGCTCATCTCCCCCGTGGCATGAGGTGGCGTGCGGGTCCGGGTTGAAATTCGGTTGACGTGACCGCGGCGGGCGCGATTCAAGCTTTGGGTGAACGAACTCCCCGACCTCAGGCACCTGTCGCATGCTGAGTAGGACGCGCTGATCTGCGCGCTCTGGGCGCACTTCAGGCGCTCACGGCGCGGGTGGAGGTGTTGACGGCGGTCGTGTCCCATCGCGTGGTGTAGCTGCGATGGTTTCTGGCGGGTTGGGCCTGGTGGTCAGGCTGGCCGTCGGACCAGGCGCTGCGCCGCTCGGCGA
>BBPD01000468.1_pt2 | contig 10767 bp, 12 predicted proteins | sample 1344911 | NCBI WGS metagenome assembly BBPD01 (sample SAMD00019088, study PRJDB2971) | groundwater metagenome | biome: freshwater biome; feature: mineral spring; material: ground water | place: USA: CA, Sonoma | collected 2011-09 | depth surface m
TGATGTTTGCTGAGCCGCTGTCAGCGGCTGCGGAGGCGCAGTGCAAGCGCCACCAGCCCGCCAAGGCCGAGGCCCACGACCGTGCCGCCCGACGGCTGCCCGATCGCGAGCCCGACACCAAGGCCCAGCAACAGGCCGATCATCAGGAAGACGCCGTAGCCGCGTTCGCGCATCATCAGTCCTGTCCTGGCTCGAATGGCCTCGTCCGCTGGCCAACTGGGCTGTTCTGCATGTCGGCCGCGGCGGCCAGGCTTAGGAAGGTGGGGCGACCGACGGGTCTCGAACCCGCAACCTCCGGTACCACAAACCGGCGCTCTAACCAATTGAGCTACGGCCGCCACACGCGTTCCAGCCAAAGGGCGCCTGATCGCGCCTCCGGGCGGGAAGGCCGTCGCCCATAAGGCCCGAGCGCCCCCCCCGTCAAGGCGAGCCGCACGAGCGGGAACTGCGGCATGCCGACTTCCTAGTGGCGGTGATCGAACACCGTCAACAGGAAGCCGCGCAGCCGTTCGGCCACCAACCCCATTCCGGCCCGCGAGACCAGCACTGTCGACACATCCGGCAGCGATGGCAGGCCGTCGGCATCGCTGAGCCTGTGCATGCCCGATACGATGCTTCCCCGGGGCAGGACGCCGACGCCAAGGCCGGCACCGATTGCCGAGACGACCGCGCCGCGCGAGCTGCCTTCAAAGACGATCCGCGACTGGACCCCGGCGTCGGCAAGCGCCTGTTCCGCAGTGGCCCGCATCCGGCAGGGCGGCGTCGTCAGAATCAGACGAAGCGGTTGCCCGGCTGCGCCCGGCCTTGCCTCGGGCTCGGCCCCCTCGGCAACGCACCAGACCAGTGCTTCCCTGGTCAGTTCCTCGGCACCTGCAGGCCTTTCGCCCAGAACCGTTTCGATCCGGATGTCGATCTCGCCTGCCGCCTGGGCGGCGGCAAGGTCGGCCGTGCTGCCAGTGCGCACCTGCATCTTGACCCTCGGGAAGGCGCGCGCGAACCGGGACAGCACCGGTGCCAGTTGCTCGGAGGCAAAGGCTTCGGGCGCACCCACACGGACTTCGCCTTCAACCAGCGGCTCGGCCATCCGGCCCACAAGCTCGTCGTTGGCCGCCAGGATCCGCCGGGCATAGCCGAGCAGCAGCGTTCCGGCCTGCGTGGGCTCCACGCCGCGGCCGCCTCGTTCGAACAGGCGACATTCCAGCTGCTCCTCCAGCCGCTTCATTTGCAAACTGATGGCAGACTGCGTCCGCAGCAGCCGCTCGGCAGCCCGTGTAAAGCTCTTCACCTCGATGATGGTCACGAAACTTCGCAGCAAATCGATATCAATGTTCCGCCTGTGCGGCATTTCCAGAACTCCTTGCGCCCATTGGCCCGGGGCATCTTTGCCTGCCGAGCTAGTGCGCAACCTCCCGTCTGCACACGGCGATCCTGCCTCGCTGAAGCATCAATAGAAACTTGCATCCGATGTAGCCAAGCAAGAAACGCTTATGGATGTTGCGGCGCCGATACGCACCTGCCTACGCTGGGCAAAAAATGTTTCATTGAGGATATGATACAGTGCATGTTGTCATGCAAATGACAGGGGTTTCCCCAGCAGGATCGCGCGGGAAAAGCGGGCCGAGCTATTTGCCGACGTTATAGGCGAGGCTGGCATCGTCGAGCTGGAAGCCGACCAGCACCTCGAAGGTGGCCGCACGGACAGCGGCCCGCACCTGCGGATCGGACAGCGGATCGACGAGCGCATCGGGTTCGTCGGGCTTGCGCTCCCGCGTGATGCGCTGCTGCACCTCGGCTGGAAGCGTCACGGCCGAGCGATGCACTTCGGCACGGGCGCCGCCATGCGATTCGGCCCTGAGCCCGCCTTCGGGGAAGGCGAGTGTCACCCCGGTCATCTGCTTGGACACAAGCACATTCCCGCCTTGGGCGAGGCCCACGAACATCGGAAGATACACGTCGCGCGCAGGTCCGGCCTTGCGGCGCTGGGCCGTTACGGTGAACGACAGGTCGCTGATCAGATATTCCCCGCCTTCTGTGCAGCTGGTGGTGACGTCGGAAATCTGCGCGGTCAGATCGATGGCGTCGGCATTGCGGCTCTGCGCCGGGTCGAACTTGGTCACGCTTCCGGTGTAGGTGGGAATAGCGACCGCCGGGCAGGGCGAGCGCTTCACCAGCAGCGGGTTGCGATTGCAGGCGTTGAGCGCGAGCACCGATACCAAGAGCCCACAGACGAGAAATGCCTTCGACAAGAGCAGGCTCTCCCATACCAGTGACGCCCCACAGCAGCGCCGTCCTTAGGCGCGCATGCCGCTGCTGGGAAGGGGCTTCATGGCGTGGCAAACTTCGCGTAAGGCGCAGGGTATGGCTAGTCTTCCTCCCCTTCGGGTCCTCGTCGCTGCGCCCCGCGGCTTCTGCGCCGGTGTCGAACGCGCAATCCAGATCGTCGAGCTCGCGCTCGAGAAGCATGGGCCGCCGGTCTATGTGCGGCACGAGATCGTGCACAACCGCTTCGTGGTGGACAGCCTGAAGGCCAAGGGCGCCATCTTCGTGAAGGAGCTGGATGAAGTGCCCGACGGCGCGCAGGTAATCTTTTCGGCGCACGGGGTTCCCAAAGCGGTTCCCACAATCGCCCAGGCGCGCGGGCTGGACTGGCTGGATGCAACCTGCCCGCTCGTCTCCAAGGTGCACCGCCAGGCCGAGCGCATGGTCGACCAGGGCCGCCACATCCTGTTCGTGGGCCATGCAGGACACCCGGAGGTGATCGGCACCTTCGGCCAGGTGCCCGATGGCGCCATGACCCTGATCGAAACGGTTGCGGATGCCGAACGCGTGCAGCCGCCTGAAGGGCCGCTTGGTTTCCTCACGCAAACAACGCTTTCGGTGGACGACACAGCCGAAATCGTCGCCACGCTGATGCGCCGCTTCCCGGCCGTGCTGGGCCCCAAGGGCGAGGATATCTGCTATGCGACCTCGAACCGGCAGACGGCGGTGAAGGCCATTGCGCCGCAGTGCCAGCTGGTGCTGGTAATCGGAGCCGAGAACAGCAGCAATTCCCAGCGGTTGAAGGAGGTAGCCGCTCGCGAGGGCGCGCGCGCACACCTGATCCAGCGCGCCGCCGGGATCGACTGGGCCTGGTTCGACGGCGTGCAAACGGTCGGCCTGACGGCCGGCGCCTCGGCACCCGAGGTGCTGGTGCAGGAGGTGCTCGACGCCATGCGCACCCGTTTTGACCTGCAGGCGACCGATGTCACCACCGCGACCGAGGAAGTTGTGTTCAAGCTTCCGCGCGCCCTGGTTGCGGCCTGACCCACCCGAAGCCGGATGGCCGTCTATACCGAGGTCCCGGCCGAGGCGCTGGAGGCATTTCTTGCCCGTTATGAAACCGGCCCCCTGCTCTTGGCCAAGGGGATTGCCGAGGGCGTGTCCAACTCCAACTTCCTCGTCGAGACCACGACGGCGCGCTACATCCTGACCCTCTACGAGCGCCGTATCGACCTTGCCGAACTGCCCTGGTTCATCGCGTTGATGGAGCATCTGGCAGACCGGGGGCAGCCGGTTCCGCGCCCGATCCGCGACCGGTCCGGCTTGGCGCTGCAGCAACTGGCAGGAAAGGCCGCCTGCCTGATCCAGTATCTGCCGGGCGTCTCGGTTTCGCAGCCGACGGTGGCGCAGGCCCGTGCCGCCGGTGCCGCGCTCGCCGGGCTGCACCTCGCCGGCGCGGGCTTCGGCGCCAAGCGGCCGAACAGGCTCGGTCCGGCCCACTGGGCCGAAACCGCGGCAGAGCTCGGCCCGCGACTGGACGAGATCGAGCCGGGTCTCGCCACCTTCGTGGCAGACCGCCTTGCCGCCGTCCTCGCGGGCTGGCCGACAGACCTGCCGCGCGGCACCATTCATGCCGACCTTTTCCCCGACAATGTGCTGATGCTGGGCGCAAAGGTGACCGGCCTCATCGACTTCTACTTCGCCTGCACCGATCTCATGGCTTACGACCTTGCCGTCCTGCACGCGGCCTGGGCCTTCCCGCCCGACGGCTCCGCCCCGGACGAGGCCCGCTCGCTTGCACTTCTGGACGGCTATCGGGCGATTCGTCCGCTGGGGACCGCAGAATGGGCCGCCCTCCCCCTGTTGGGCCAGGGTGCCGCCCTGCGCTTCCTGCTGACCCGCGCGCAGGACTGGCTCGCCCCGGCGTCCGACGCGCTGGTGCAGCGCAAGGACCCGCGCCCCTTTGCCCGCCGGCTGGCCCATTATGCCCGACAGGCCTGACATCCGGATCACCACCGACGGTGCCTGCAAGGGCAATCCGGGCCCAGGCGGCTGGGCCGCCATCCTGCAATGGAACGGCACCGAGAAGATCCTGTCGGGCGCGGAAGCCCATACCACCAACAACCGGATGGAAATGACGGCTGCGCTGAAGGCGCTGGAGGCCCTCAATCGCCCGGCGGCCGTCACGCTTGTGACCGACAGCAAATATCTGCTGGAGGGCATGACGAAGTGGATGCATGGCTGGAAGCGCAACGGCTGGCACAACGCCGCGAAGGACCCGGTCAAGAATGCCGACCTGTGGCAGGCCCTGGACCGAGCCGCAGCCCCGCACCGCATCCGCTGGGAGTGGGTGAAAGGCCACAGCGGCGACCCGTTGAACGAGCGCGCGGATGCGCTCGCGACAGCGGCGATCGCGACATTGCGCGTGCCCTGAAACCGGTGGATCCGCTTGTCCCGGCAGGGCGCGCCCGGGAACGATAGATCGGGTCGACGCACATCGGAGAGGGGCGTTGCCATGCAATCCGTTTTCGGCGTCGTGCCGGGGTTCATGCTGTCGGCAGGTCTTGCGGCGCCTGCATTTGCAGCCCCGCTCAATTGGGCGAGCTGCCCTGTTCCGAACTGTCGGGTCCGTCGGATGACACCTGGTGGGAATTCCCTGGCAATCCGTGGGCGGCCTATGCCGGGCTTCCCAACCGACCGCAGAGCCGAGACATCCCGGCGCCCGGCGCGGGCCTTTTCACTGTGAGCTTCGCCTGCCCGCTGCGCGAACCCGTCCTTGCGATCCCCAGCCGGGGGCAGCAGGCCGATCCGACGCCGGGTGCGAGCCGGGCGTTTGATTGCCCCTTCGTCGTCGGCGGGCAGGGCTTCAGCGTCTATGGCGAGGGCATCCTGGAGGCGCGGTCGGGGGCCATCCTCCAGGGTGCGCAAGGGTCGGGCTGGATTGGCATTTCCGGCAATGCTTCCAGCATCAGCTTGGTGGTGGACAAAGACGAGAATTTCGCGGGCTTCACGGCCGGCGGCGTCATTCCAGTGCCGGCCGGCTGGGCAATGATCCGGGCGGGCGCATTCGCCAGCGCAGGGCGCGCACAGCCGCCGCAGCCTGACGGCCCTGCTTCCCTTGCCTCTGTCGCCCGGCTAGGGGCCGGGAATGGCATCCGGTCTTATCGCACTTCTCGACGACGTCGCGGCAATCGCGAAGGTTGCGGCCTCCTCCCTCGATGACGTGGCTGCAGCGACTGCCAAAGCCGGGGCCAAATCGGCCGGCGTGGTGATCGACGATGCCGCCGTCACGCCCACCTATGTCACCGGCTTCTCGCCGGACCGCGAGCTTCCGATCATCTGGAAGATCGCGAAAGGCTCTATGTTCAACAAGCTGGTCTTCCTGACGCCGGCCTTCATCGCGCTCGCCGCCTTTCTGCCCCAGGCGCTGACGCCGCTTCTGATGCTGGGCGGCGCCTTCCTGTGCTTCGAGGCTGCCGAGAAAGTGATGGAGAAGCTGGGCCTGCATGCCCACGCCGAAGGGCATGATCCCGACAAGCCCGTCGCACTCGAGTCGGTCGAGCAGGAAAGCCGCATGGTGAAGGGCGCGATCCGCACCGACCTCATCCTGTCGGCGGAAATCCTCGCGATCGCGCTCGGCGAGCTCGAACGCCTGTCGCTCGGCACCAAGGCGGCCGCGCTCGTCGGGGTCAGCATCGCCGTCACAGTGATTGTCTATGGGGCGGTCGCCCTTATCGTGAAGATGGACGACATCGGCTTCCGCCTTGCAAAACAGGAGAATGGCGCGAGCCAGGCCATCGGGCGCGGGCTGGTGGCCGGGATGCCGAAGCTGCTTACCAGCCTGTCCGTCATCGGCACCGCCGCCATGGCGTGGGTCGGTGGCGGCATCGTGCTGCACGGGATGGAGGTGGTCGGCATCTGGACTGCCCTGCCCCACGCGCTCCACGCCTGGGCCCATGCGATCGCGGCTGCCTCGCCGGTTGCCGTCGGCGCGATCGAATGGACAGTCATCGCCGTTTTCGCCGGCATCTTCGGCGTCGCGCTGGGCTGGGTGATCGCACAGGGCGTCACGCTTGTCGGCAAGCTGCGCCGGAAGCCCGCACACTGACGGTTGGCCGGCAGCCCGTGCGGCTGGTTTGAACGGCCTCGCGACGCTGCTGCTGTATCGCCATGCGGCGCGCGGCGCTCGGCTTCGAGGATTTCGACCAGAAGAAAAGCCTGCCATCGTCCGCGCGCGCGCTCAGCCGGAAAGGCTGCGGCAAGCAGGCGATCGAGGCAGCGGCGAACGCATCGACTGGAACAGCCATGTCACCGCCATGGGCCGGTGCTGGGGCAGGCCCTGCCGTGTCGCCTGTAATCGGGACTGCGGGACGCAGATGCCGGCGAAGTAGGCGCAGCGCACGGCTTGCGCGAGGCGTCGCGGCATGGAATGGCAGCTCGAAATCCCGGGGAGACTGCCATGACGACCAGCCGTGAAATCCGCCTGAAGAGCCGCCCTGTCGGGATGCCCCAGCCGGAGCATTTCGAACTGGCGTCCGTCGAGCTCGGCGCGCCGGGCGCGGGCGAGGTGCTGGTGCGCAACCGCTATATGTCGGTCGACCCCTATATGCGCGGCCGCATGTACGACCGGCCCAGCTATGTGCCGCCCTTCCAGCTTGGCGAGGTGCTGCAGGGCGGCGCGGTGGGCGAGGTGATCGAAAGCAACGACCCGTCGCTGGCACCAGGCGATCTGGTGAACAGCATGTTCGGCTGGCGCGAGGCCTATGTGGCCCCGGCCGCCGCGCTGCAGAAACTGCCGTCCATTCCCGGCGTGCCTGTGCAGGCCTTCCTGGGTGTGCTCGGGATGCCGGGCCTCACCGCCTGGTCTGGTCTGCTGGAAATCGGCCAGCCGAAGGAAGGCGAAACCGTGTTCGTCTCGGGCGGAGCAGGCGCCGTCGGCTCGGTTGTCGCCCAGATCGCGAAGATCAAGGGCTGCACCGTGGTCGCGTCTGCGGGCAGCGACGAGAAGTGCGCGTGGCTGAAGGCCGCGGGCATCGATCATGCGATCAACTACAAGACGGCGCCCAACCTGCTGGCTGCCGTGAAGGCCGCCGCGCCCAAGGGCATCGACGTCTATTTCGACAATGTCGGCGGCGAGCATCTGGAAGTTGCAATCGAGCTGGCGCGGCCCTTCGCGCGGTTGGTCGAGTGCGGGATGATCACCAACTACAATGCGACCGGGCCGACGCCGGGCCCGCGCAACATCATCATGGTGGTCGGCAAGTCGATCCGGATGCAGGGCTTTATCGTGACCCAGTTCGCGCATCTGCAACCGCAGTTCCTCGACGACATGGGCGGCTGGATCGCGGAAGGCCGCATCAGGTGGGAAGAAGCGGTGTTCGACGGCGTTGCAAAGGCGCCCGACGCCTTCGTCGGCCTGTTCAGCGGATCGAACACCGGCAAGATGCTGGTCAGGCTCTGACGCGCAGCGGAAGGAACAGCAGCACGCCGTCGCCGTTTCCTTGCCATGGCCCTGCTCTGCCTGTCTGCCGCCGTGCGCCGCCTTCTTGCCCGACTGCTGCTGCTGGGAAGCCTTGGCGTCCTGGCCGCTTCCTGCGCGGGCAACCTTGCAGTTGCGCCGCTCGGCCCGCCCGACCTGTCAGCCCCGACCGACCGGCTGACCGCCGCACGTCTTGCGGGCCTTGCCAGGGATCCCGCGCTTTGCACTGCGGTGCTGCGCGCAAGCCGCGTTCCAAGCACCGCCGTCCCCCCGCTCAGCGCCGGCCCGTGCGGCCATTCGGGCGCCGTTCGGCTGCGCCCCGACGGCCTGGCGCTACGCCCCGACAGCCCGGTCCTTTCCTGCCCGATGGCGGCAGCAACTCATCTCTGGCTGCGCGATGTCGTCCAGCCCGCCGCCCAGGCCCGTTTCGGCGCCCGCGTGACCGGCCTTGACCACATGGGAAGCTACGCCTGCCGCTCGCTCTATGGCAAGCCCGGCGCCGCGCTGTCCGAACATGCCCGCGCCAACGCGCTCGACGTGGGGGGCTTCCGCCTGTCCAACGGACGCCGCGTCTCGGTTTTGCAGCACTGGAACGGCAGCGCGCAGGATCGCGCCTTCCTCCGCGAGGTCCGATCGGGCGCCTGCCGGCTCTATGGCACCACGCTCTCCCCCGATTACAATGCGGCCCACGCCGATCACCTGCACCTCGACATGGCGGTGCGGGGTGGAAACCTCGCTGGGGGCATCTGCCGCTGATGCCATGGTGCTCGCGTTGCCCTGCCCTTGCGAACAGGCTATGCCCCCTGTTCAATCATCCCGAGGAACAATGCAGATGTCCCGCCGCCGCCAGATCTATGAAGGCAAGGCCAAGATCCTCTATGAGGGGCCCGAGCCAGGCACGCTGATCCAGTATTTCAAGGACGATGCGACCGCGTTCAATGCCCAGAAAAAGGGCACGATCAGCGGCAAGGGGGTGCTGAACAACCGCATTTCCGAGCATCTGTTCACGTTGTTGGGCAACATCGGCATCCCTACGCACTTTATCCGCCGCCTGAACATGCGTGAGCAACTGGTTCGCCAGGTTGAGATTATTCCGATCGAGGTGGTTGTGCGCAACGTCGCTGCCGGCTCGCTGTCGAAGCGGCTGGGGATCGAGGAAGGAACCCCGCTGCCGCGCACCATCCTGGAATATTATTACAAGGACGATGCGCTGGGCGACCCAATGATCACCGAGGAGCATATCGCCTGCTTCGGCTGGGCCGGCCAGGACGAGCTTGCCGATATTGTGGACATGGCGATCCGCACCAACGATTTCCTGACCGGCCTGTTCGCCGGAATCGGCATCCGCCTTGTCGACTTCAAGCTGGAATTCGGCCGCCTGTGGGAAGACGACTACAGCCGCACCATCCTGGCCGACGAGATCAGCCCCGACGGCTGCCGCCTGTGGGACATGAAGACCGACGAGAAGCTCGACAAGGACCGCTTCCGCCGCGACCTCGGCGGCGAGGTGGAAGCCTATCAGGAAGTCGCCCGCCGGCTTGGCCTGTTGCCCGAAGGCGTCGACGGCGCCGTTCTCGACCTGGACGAGGCCCGCAAGGCGCGCAACGGGCAATGAGGACCGGCCGCGCTGGCAAAGGGCCCCTGAAGTGTGCCCTTTTGGCAGGAACCCTCCTGCTGTCCGCGCCCCTTGCCGCCCAGTCACCGCCTGCCGCCCAGCCCTCGCCTGTCGCCCAGCCCTCGCCTGCCGCCCAGTCACTGCCTGTCGCCCAGCCCTCGCCTTCTGCCAGGCCGGCGGGGCCCGATCTGCCGCGGCTTATGAACCCGCGTTCGGTGATGTCGCTTCCCGCAGCTGCCCCATCCGAAACCATCGCCTATGGCAAGGCGCCCAGCCAGAAGGTGGAACTGTTCCTCCCGCCCCCGGGCGCTGCAAGCCCTGACGCGTTGCGGCCCGTCGTCGTCTTGATCCACGGCGGCTGCTGGCAGCAGAAGATGGGCGGGATGGAGCTTGTGCGCGCGGCAGCCGGCGCCTTTCTGGAAAAGGGCTATGCCGTCTGGTCGATCACCTACCGCCGAATCGACGAGGAGGGCGGCGGCTATCCCGGAACCTTCCAGGATGTCGGCAAGGCGATCGACACGCTGCGCGACCATGCGGAGGCCAGAAAGCTGGACCTGAACCGGGTGGCCTTCTGGGGCCATTCGGCGGGTGCGCATCTGGCCCTTTGGGCGGCCGGCCGCCACAAGCTGCCCGCCGACAGCCCGCTGCGTGCCGATAACCCGCTTCGTCCGCGCGGCGTGGTGTCGGTCGGTGGCCTGGGCTCGCTGCAAACTCGGGAGAAGGAAATCGGTCTCGTTTGTGGCGCCGACACCGTGGCCAAGCTGGCCCCCGGCGATACCGAGGCTCGCTTTGCGGGCACCAGCCCCGACCGCCTTGCCCCCACCGGCGTGCCTGCGGTGATGCTGCACGGTGTGTTCGACGATGTCGCCTTCCCGGCCGTGGGACTGGATTTCGCAGTCGGCGCCCGAAAGGCCGGCGACCGCGTTGAAGTTCAGATAGCGCCCGTCGCCGGCCATTTCGAGGTGATTGCGCCCGGAACCGCCGCGTTTGCGCAAGGCATAGCAGCGGTGGAGCGCTTCACGCGCTAGAGCGGTTTCCAACAGGTGCGATGCAGCAAACGCCCAGCGCAAAAACCAGCCCGCCGACCAGTGGCACGATCGCTGCCAGCACGAAGGCGGGTTCATAGCCCATGGCACCAACGATCAGCCCGGTGATCACCGGGCCGGTGATTGCGGCAAGCCCGCCGACAAACCCGGTCCGGACGGTTGCCAGCCCCCAGATGGCAACGCCCGCCGCCCTGAGACGGTGAACCCACATGCAGTCCGCAATCCAGCCGGCGAGGATCTGGCTGGGCACATAAGCCCGCAAGAACGCGGATACCACGGCTTTGCCGCCCATGCCACGACACTGAACCGGAGCCCCGACCTGGTCAATCGTATCCATCCGGCGAAGGCCGCGTTGGGGTCAGATGCCT
>BBPD01000492.1_pt6 | contig 10759 bp, 8 predicted proteins | sample 1344911 | NCBI WGS metagenome assembly BBPD01 (sample SAMD00019088, study PRJDB2971) | groundwater metagenome | biome: freshwater biome; feature: mineral spring; material: ground water | place: USA: CA, Sonoma | collected 2011-09 | depth surface m
CAGCGCCCAGTTCGGCAGCCGGTCGAAGCCCGCGAGCAGCATGAGCGCCGCGCCCACCAGCAGCTTGTCGGCGATGGGGTCGAGCATGCGGCCGAAGTCGGAGGTCGTCTGCCGGTCGCGGGCGATCTTGCCGTCGAAGTAGTCGGTGATGGCGGCGGCGGAGAAGACGGCGCAGGCCGCCATGTCGGCCCAGGGCTCCTGCAGGGCGACGAGCAGCACGAGCAGCGGGATCGCGACGATCCGCGAGAGCGTCAGGAGGTTGGGCAGGTCGGTCGGCACGCGGGGGCGACGCTAGCCCATTGCGGCGCGCGCCGGAACCGCCGGGCCGCCGGGCCGTTCCGTCAGGAGACGGCGACCGGGTGGAAGTGGCCGTAGATCCTGCGCGCCAGGCCCGGCCCCACGCCGGGGCAGTTGGCGAGGTCGTGCTCGCTCGCGTTGCGCACGCCGCGCGCCGAGCCGAAGTGATTGAGGAGCCGGCGCTTCACCGCGGCACCCACGCCCGGCACGTCGTCGAGCTCGCTCTTCACCATCGCCTTGGCGCGGACGCCGCGGTGGGCGTTGATGACGAAGCGGTGCGCCTCGTCGCGCAGGCGCTGGAGGTAGTAGAGGACGGGGTCGCGCGGCGGCAGCTGGAAGGCTTCGCGGCCGGCGCGGTGGAACCACTCGCGGCCGGCGTCGCGGTCGGCGCCCTTGGCGATGGCGACGAGGGGGATGTCCTCCAGGCCGAGGTCGGTCATCACCTCGGTGGCGGCGGTCAGCTGGCCCTGGCCGCCGTCGATCAGCACGAGGTCGGGCCACACCCCCTCCTCCGCGCGGGCCGGGTCCTCCTTCAGGGCGCGCTCGAAGCGGCGGCGGAGCACCTCGCGCATCATGGCGAAGTCGTCGCCGGCCGCGCCCGGGTCCTTGATGGCGAAGCGGCGGTAGGCGTGCTTGAGGAAGCCCGCGGGGCCGGCGACGACCATGGCGCCGACCGCGCCGGTGCCCATGATGTGGCTGTTGTCGTACGCCTCGATGCGGGTCGGTGTTTCGGGCAGCTCGAAGAGCCTTTGCACGCCGTCCAGCAGCGCGGCCTGCGCCGTGCCTTCCGCGAGCTTGCGCTCGAGCGCCTCGCGCGCGTTGGTCTCCGCGTGGCCGACCACGGCGCGCTTGTCGCCGCGTTGGGGGTGGTGCAGCTCCACCTTGCGGTTGGCCTTCAACGCCAGCGCCTCGGCGATCAGCCCCGCTTCGGGCGGCTCGTGGCTCAGGAGGACGAGCGGCGGGGGCGGCATGTCGTCGTAGAGCTGGGCGAGGAAGTTGCCCATCACCTCCTCCGGCGCGATGTCGGATTTGGCGTGGGTGAGGAAGTACGGCCGGTTGCCGTTGTTGCGGCCGCCGCGGAAGAAGAAGACCTGCACGCAGCTCTGGCCGGCGGCTATGTGGAGCGCGACGATGTCGGCGTCGCCCACGCCCTCGATGTTGATGCGGCTGCTGCCCTGGATGTGCGTCAGGCCGCGGATGCGGTCGCGCAGCGCCGCCGCGCGCTCGAACTCGAGCCGCTCCGCCGCCTCCTCCATCTCGCGCGCCAGCTTTTTCTGGATGGAGGGCACCTCGCCCGCGAGGAACTGCTTCGCCTGGCGCACCAGCTCGGCGTAGTCGTCGTGGCCGATCCGCTCGACGCAGGGGGCCGAGCAGCGCTTGATCTGGTGGAGCAGGCACGGGCGGTCGCGCGTGTCGAACACCGTGTCGGCGCAGGAGCGGAGCAGGAACACGCGCTGCAGCGCGGTGACGGTCTGGTTCACCGCCCAGGCGCTCGCGAAGGGGCCGTAGTAGGAGGAGCCCTTGCGGCGCTCGCCGCGGTGCTTGGCGATCTGCGGCCAGGCGTGTTCGTCGGTGATGACGAGCCAGGGGTACGACTTGTCGTCGCGCAGGACGATGTTGTAGCGCGGCCGCAGGCGCTTGATGAGGTTGGCCTCGAGCAGCAGCGCCTCCGCCTCGCTCGCGGTCGTGATGATCTCGATGCGCCGGGTCTCGTGCACCATGCGGCGCAGGCGCTCGGGCAGCCGGGCGGTCTGCGTGTAGGAATAGACGCGCTTGCGCAGGCTGCGCGCCTTGCCGACGTAGAGCACGTCGCCCTTCGCGTCCTGCATGCGGTACACGCCGGGGAGAAGGGGCAGGCCGGGCAGGGCGGCCTCGATCACGGACAGCCCGGATTGCGCGGTCTTTTGGGGGGTGTCAGGGTCCATGCGTTCCCCGGTGTCGCGCGGGGGGGCCGCGCCGGCAAGCGTGGCCGGCCTTGTGGATAAGTCTGTGGACTTGATGAGCGGTAGCGGCCCAACTTATCGCGGTTTCATGGGCTTAGCCCGTTTGAGACAAATCCGTGCAATCCGGCAAGCCATTGAATTGGCAATGGGTTTCGTCGCGAGCAGGAACGGAGGTTGAATTCTTTTGCCCCGGGCTTGGCGGCTCAGGCGGGCGGCGCGGGCGCAAGCCGGGCGGTGGATGAATTTCCAAGGCGAAGTCAGCGGTTTACCGGGAGTCAAGACCGTTCAGCCCGCTTTGCCCGGTTGCAAGCGCGGCGCGAGCGCGGGTTCTGCCACGCTGGGATGCTCGCGAGGCGAGTGTATGCCGCGGCCAGCAGCCGCGTGGCGCGAAACGCGCGAGGCTTTTCGCCCCGCGGCCATCGCGCGCGAACAGCGCTCCACCCGCGCTCACACGACCTGGTAGCGCGCCCGCGCCGCGCGCTCGATCGCGCCCGCCACGAGCCGCTCCAACTCCAGCCCGATCCGCAGCGACTGGAGCATACGTAACTCCTCCTGCCCCGCCTCGCCGTCCGCCGCCGCCACCTCGCAGGCCAGCAGGTAGGCCGTCTCGCGCAGCCGCTGCGGCAGGGCGTTGCGGACCAGGTCCAGCGCGCGCTCGATCCCGTCGCTTTTCCCCAGCAAGCCCAGGCAGGCTTCGGTCGCCGCCGGCACCGCCCCCGGCGCAAGGCCCGCGAAGACCGGCAGCTCCCGCACGAGCTTGGTCATGCGGGAAAGCTCGGCGTCGGTGATCGGCGGCTCGGCGGCGGCCATCAGCACCATGGCGCTGATCAGCGCCTCGTGCGGGGAGAGGAGGTCGGACGTCATGGGGCGGCAGGGGCGCCGGAAGACGCGCCCGCGTCAAGCCGGGGTGGCGGCGGCGCGCGCCGCGGGCAGGCGCAGCGCCAGCGCCCAGCACGCGAGCAGCAGGAGGGCGGAGCCCGCCAGGCACGCGCCCAGCCCGCCCCAGCCGTAGAGGAGCCCGGACAGCAGCGTGCCGGCGAACCGCCCGGCCGCGTTGGCCGCGTAGTAGAAGCCCACATCCTCCGCCGCCTTCTCCGACCCCGCGTAGGCCAGGACGAGGTAGGAATGGACGGCGGAGTTCACGGCGAACAGGACGCCGAACACGCACAGGCCGAGCGGCACGAACAGGTCCGGCCGCGGCACCCCGCCCAGCAGCATCGCCGCCAGGGCCGCGGGCACGGCGGCGAGCGCGAGCGACCATGCCCGAGCCGCGGGCACCTCCGCGGACAGCCCGTCCGCGCTGCGCCGGACCAGCGCCGGGGCGGCGGCCTGGATCGCGCCGTAGCCGATGGTCCACAGCGCGAGGAACGCGCCGACGAGGCTGAAGGTCCAGCCGCTCGCGTAGAGGAAAACGGGCAGCCCGACGACGAACCACACGTCGCGCGCGCCGAACAGGAACACCCGCGCCCCGGCCAGGATGTTCACGCCCGGGCTTTTCGCGAACAGATCCCTCGCCGTCTTCGACGCCCGCGCCCGGCCCATCATCGGCGGCAGCGAAAGGACGACGCCGAGCAGCACGAGCAGCAGCGCCGCCGCCATCAGCCACAGTGCGCCCCGGAAGCCCAGCACCTCGAGCAGCAGCCCGCCCAGGAAGAAGCCCACGCCCTTCATGGCGTTCTTGGAGCCGGTGAAGAACGCCACCCAGCGGAACAGCCGCCCCGAGGCGTCGCCCGCGGTCAGCTTGATCGCCGACTTGCTCGCCGTCTTGGTCAGGTCCTTCGCCACGCCGCACACGCCCTGCGCCGCGACCACCCAGGCGACGGAGAGCGCCGCGCCCCAGTCCGGCGAGACGGCGGAGAGCAGCAGGAAGCCCGCGACCTGCGCCGACAGCCCCACGGCCAGCATCCGCGCGATCCCGAAGCGCGTCGCCAGCCACCCGCCCAGGAGGTTCGCCGCGATGCCCGCCGCCTCGTAGAGCAGGAACAGGAAGGCCAGCGCGAAGGGCGAGTAGCCGAGCCGGAAGAAGTGCAGCAGCACCAGCATCCGCAGCGCGCCGTCGGTCAGCGTGAAGCCCCAATAGGCCAGAGTGACGATGGCGTAGTTGCGCGTCCCGGCGGCCGAGGTCGCGGCGGCGGCGCTCAAATCCCCGCGCCCTCCATGTGGCAGGCCAGGTCCACCATGCGGCAGGCGTAGGCCATCTCGTTGTCATACCAAGCGTAGACCTTGAGCAGAGTGCCGTCGGTGACGAGGGTGGCGGGCGCGTCCACCACGGCCGAGCGCGTGTCGCGCGCGTGGTCGGCGGAGACGAGGGGCCGCTCCTCGAAGCCCAGGATGCCCGCGAGCGGGCCGGCGGCAGCCGCGCGGAACAGGCCGTTCACCTCCTCGGCCGTCGTCGCGCGCGCCATCTCAAACACGCAGTCCGTAAGCGAGGCGTTGAGCACCGGCGCGCGCACGGCGTGGCCGTCGAGCTTGCCCTTGAGATCGGGGTAGATCAGCGCGATGGCGGTGGCGCTGCCCGTCGTGGTGGGCTGGAGCGACAGCATCGCGGATCGCGCGCGGCGGAGGTCCTTGTGCGGCGCGTCCACCACGACGTTGGTGTTGGTGGGCGCGTGGATCGTCGTGATCTGGCCGTGGCGGATGCCGATGGCCTCGTGCACCACCTTCACCACCGGCGCGAGGCAGTTCGTGGTGCACGAGGCGGCGGTGACGATGGGGTGGCGCGCCGGGTCGTAGAGCCCCTCGTTCACGCCGACGACCGCGTTGAGCACGGCGTCGAACCTCACCGGCGCGGCGACCACCACGCGCTTCGCCCCGCGGTCGAGGTGGCCCTGCAGCGTGTCGGGCGCGAGGAACTTGCCCGTGCACTCCAGCACGAGGTCCACGCCCAGTTCGCCCCAGGGGATGTCGCCGGGCCGGGTGTGCTCGGTGAAACCCATGCGGCGGTTGCCGACGGAGACGGCGCGGCCGCCCTCGGCGCCGATGGCGGCGCGCCAGCGGCCCTGCACGCTGTCGAACTCCAGCAGGTGCGCGGTCGCCGCCGCGCCCCCCTTGGCCTCGTTGAGGTGGACCACGTCGAGACGGTTGCCCGCGCGCGGGTCATCATCCGGCCGTTCCGCCGCGCCGAGGGCGGCGCGCAGGGCGAGCCGCCCAATTCGGCCCATGCCGTTGATGCCGACTCGCATCAGCGGGCCACCGGCGCGTGGGCGCTGGCCAGCTCGTCCACCCGCGCCTTGAGCGCGATGCGGTCGAGCGACTGGACGGGCAGCGCGGTGAACGCCTCCAGCCGCCGCCGCAGCCCGGCGTACACCTCGTTGAGCAGCGCCCCGCGCTCGGCGGCGGAGCCGGTGAAGTTCGACGGGTCGGGCAGCGGCCACGCGGCGGTGACGGCGGTGTCGCCGAAATCGGGGCACGCCTCGCCCTGGATGGTGTCGCAGAGCGTGATCACGAAATCCAGGCGCGGCGCGCCGGGGCCGGCGAATTCGTTCCAGGACTTCGACCGCAGGTCGGACGTGTCGTGGCCGAGCGTCTGCAACAGCGCCATCACCTCCGGCAGTGGCCCTTCGGCCCGCGGCGCGGAGCCGGCGGACCAGCCCTCGAAGCGCCGCCGGCCGATCCGGTCCAGGATCGCCTCCGCCATGATCGAGCGGGCGGAGTTGTGCGTGCACAGGAACAGCACGTTGAACGCGGATTGCTGCCTGGCTTCCGCCTCCCAATCGCCGGTGAGAAGGCGCGCCAGATCGCCGCAGCGGCCCGGCTCGCCGCCGCAGCACGCCTCGGCCAACAGGGCGAGGAGGGCGCGGAGCCGCGCGACCTGCGCGGCGTACACAAGGGACCGCCCGTGCCGCGTGGCGGCGACCAGCCCGGCGCCCTCCAGCGCGCGGAGGTGGAAGGACAGCGTCGAGGGCGGCACGCCGAGGCGGTCGGCCAGCGTCCCCGCCGCGAGGCCGGACGGCCCGGCCGCGAGGAGGGCGCGGTACAGCTGCAGCCGCGTCGGTTGCCCAATGGCGGCGAAGGCGGCGGCGTCCTCTTCCAATTCCATGTTTCTAGGATGATCGAAACGACAGGCCGTGTCACGTGGAACCGCCTTTGCAGGGCTTCAGGTCGGCGCCGGCCCCTGCGACAGCAGCGCCCGGATCTCCGCCTCCGCCTCCGCCAACGGCACGCGCCGCGCCGACACCCCCTCCGGCAGCGCCGAGAGCACGCGCGAGGGCGCGGCGCGGTCGAGCAGGACGAACACGCCCCGGTCGTCGGCGCGGCGCACCAGCCGCCCAAAGGCCTGGCGCAGCTTGTGCCGTGCGACGCGGTCGTCGAACTCCTGCGGGCGCCCCTCGGAGAGGTGCAGCCGCCGCTCGCGGTGCAGGATGGTCCGCCGCGGCCAGGGCACGCGGTCGAACACGAGCAACCGCAGCGCCCGGCCCGGCACGTCCACGCCGTCGCGCATGGCATCGGTGCCGAGCAGGCAGCTGTCCTCCTCGGCGCGGAACACGTCCACCAGCGTCGCGTTGTCCATCGCGTCCACGTGCTGGGCGTAGAGCGGGATGCCACGCCGCTCCAGCTCCGGCGCGATGCGCGCGGCCACCGCGCGCAACCGGCGGATGGCGGTGAACAGGCCGAGCGCGCCGCCGCCGGCCGCGAGGAACAGGCGTTGCATCGCCCCCGCCACCTGCGCGTCGGCGCGCGGATCCACGTCCGTCAGCACGAGCGCGCGGGTGTTGGCCGCGTAGTCGAAGGGCGAGGGCACGCGCGCGCGCACCGCGGGGCTGGGCAGGTGGGCGGCGCCCGCGCGCGCCTCCGCCTCGCGCCACGGCGCTTCGGGGTCGTCGCGCAGCGCCGCGCTGTCGGTGAGCGTGGCCGAGGTGACGAGCACGCCGTGCGCGGGCGCCGCCACCTCCCGCGCGAAGGGGATGGTGGGGTCGAGCCAATGGCGGTGCAGGCCCACGTCCCACTCCCGCCCGTCGCGGCGGTCGAGCTGGAGCCAGTCCACCATCACCGGCCGCGTCCCCGGCTCGGGCGGCGCCAGCGCCAGCGCGCCCAGCATGCCGCGCCAGGCGGCGAGCGGCAGCACGGCCCGGCGCTCGATGCCGCGGATCGCCGTCTCGAGGCGGATGCGCTCGCCCACCTCCTGCTCCTCGTCGCCCGCCTCCAGCGCCGCGGCGAGGCGGGATTGCAGCGTCTTCAGCGGCTCCTCCAGCCGCGCGAGCGCGCGCTCCAGCGCGGCGGCGGCCCCGGCCAGCGCGGGCTGCACGGGGTGGAGGTCCACCTCGAGCGAATAGACGCCCTCGTCCTCCGGCGCGCGGGCCAGGGTCTGCGCGCGCGCGGCGTGGAGGAAGCGCTCGGCCGCGTTGCCCTCCTCTCCGCCGGAGCCCTCCTGCAGCCGCGCGTGCCAGCCCGGCGCGGGCAGCGCGCGCGCGGCCTGGAGCGCGGCGTCGAGCGGGGCGGCGAGGTCGGGCAGCTTGCCCGCCAGCTCCTCGACGCGGGATTTCAGGCCGCGCGCGCGCGAGCGCCCGCCCTCCGCGCCGAGCAGCCAGCGGCGCATCTCCGCCGCCTCGAAGCCGCACAAGGCGGCGCTGAACGCGCCGTCGGCGGCGTCGAACAGGTGGTGGCCCTCGTCGAAGACGTAGCGCAGCGGCTTGCCGTCCTCCCCGCCGCCCAGCGCCGCCTGCACCATCACGAGCGCGTGGTTCGCCACCACCAGCGTCGCCCCGCGCGCGCGGCGGATGGAGTGCTCGACGAAGCACCGCTTGTAGTGCGGGCAGGCGGAGCGGATGCACTCGCCGCGCCGGTCGGCCAGGCCCATGACCGAACCGGGCCCGAACAGCTCGGCGATCCAGCCCGGGAAGTCGCCGCCGAGCAGGTCGCCGTCGCGCGTCGCCGCGGCCCAGCGCGCGACGAGCGCGAGCGGCACGGCCTGGTCGGAAAGCGCGAGGCGGTTCACCACCTCCTCCAGGTTCAACAGGCACAGGTAGTTCTCGCGGCCCTTGCGCACGGCGACGCGGCGGCGCCGCTCTTCCGGGTCGGGGTACAGGCGGGCGAGCTCCTGGCTGAGTTGGCGCTGGAGGTTGCGCGTGTAGGTGGAAAGCCACACCGGCGCGCCGTTGCGCTCGGCCCAGAGGCTCGCGGGCGCGATGTAGCCGAGCGTCTTCCCCGTGCCCGTGCCCGCCTCGGCCAGCACGAACCGCGGCGCGCCCTCGTGCTCGCGCGGTTCGAAGGCGCCGCAGGCGGCGGAGGCGTAGTCGGCCTGCTGCGGCCGCTGCTCGGCGCTGGCCGTGAGCATGGAGGCAAGGCGCCGGCGCGCGTCCTGCGGCGCGACGGGGTGCGAGGAGGGCGGCGGCTGCGGCGCGGCCTCCTCCCACTCGGGGAGGCGCTTCCAGGGCTTGAGCGCGTCGCGCGCGGGCCTGGCCGCCGGCGCCCCAAGGGCGTGCAGCACCGCCTCGGCCCAGGGCCAGCGGGCGCGGTCGCGCAAATGGGCGGCGAGGCCGGCGGCGTCCTTGCCCGAGGGGCGCTCCGCCTCCTCCGACAGCGCCGCGAGGAGCAGCCGCGCCAGCTCCGGCAGCAGCGCGGCCGCGGCCGCGTCGTCGCGCGGCGCGGGAAGGTCGAGCGCGACGGCAAGGCCGCGCGGCGTCGGGGCGCAGCCCTGGGCGGGGCGGGCGAAGGCGTAGAGCTCGAGCAGATCGAGCGCGTCGAGGAAGGGCGGCAGGTCGAGCCGGCGGGCGGTGGCGGGGCCGTGGACGAGCAGCGGCCCGGCGAAGGGCGCCAGCGCCTCCGGCACCTCGAAGCCGCGCAGCGCCAGCAGCTCGCCCTCCGGCGTCAGCACGGTCGCCCGCCCGTGCGCCGCGACGAGCGCGGGCGCCTCGGGCAGCAGGAGGCGGGGGGCGGGCATGGGGTGTTCCGAACCTTATGCGACCGCGCGGCGCGCCCGCCAACCGCGGCCCTACCGGCGCGTTGCAGCGGGGCGGCGGACGCGGCCCATCCCGGCGGCGGCCTTCCCCACCTTTGCCCCCCAAGGAGACGACGCCATGGCCAGCACCGTGATGGAGACCTACATCTCCGGCCTCAAGAACGCCCACGCGCTGGAGAGGCAGGCCGTCCAGCTGCTCTCCCGCCAGGAGGAGCGCCTCGAGCACTACCCCGAGCAGCTGCAGATCATCCGCACCCACATCCGCGAGAGCGAGATCCAGGCCGAGCGGCTGGAGCAGATCCTCGAGCGCCACGGCACCAGCCACTCGGCGCTGAAGGACTTCGTGACCTCGCTGACCGGCAACCTCGCCGCACTCGCGCACATGCCGATGCAGGACGAGATCCTGAAGAACACCTTCGCCAACTACGCCTTCGAGCACATGGAGATCGCGGCCTACAAGAGCCTGATCGCGCTCGCGCAGGACGTGGGCGACGCGCCGTCCGTCCCGATGCTGCAGCAGAGCATGGAGGAGGAGATGAAGACGGCGAAGCTGATCGAGGCGAGCATTGAGAAGGTGACGCTGATGTACGCCCACCGCGAGGCGGCGGGCCATACGGCGGGCGTCTGACGGCGGGCGTCGGACCGCGGGCGTCTGACGGCGGGCGGCTGACGGCGGGCGTCTGACGGCGGGCGTCTGACGGCGGGCGTCGGACGGCGGCCGCAAGGCGTTGCCCCGCGGCGCCCTCGCCGCGGGGTGTCTCTTGCGCGCGCCTACTCGTCCTCGTCCGGCGGCACCGGGGCAACGGGCAGCAGCGCGGTCTCCTTCGCCGTGCTCAGCGCGACCTCGACGGTGATCCGTTCGACGCCCGAAAGCGGCCGCACCTCGTCGGCCAGGAACGCCTCCAGCGCCGCCATGTCGGGCAGGCGCAGCTTGAGAAGGTGGCCCCACTCGCCGGTGAGCGCGTGGCATTCCAGCACCGCCTCGTGCCGCTTCATGGCGCGGCGGAAGCCCTGCTCGTCCTTGCCGGGGCGCACCGCAAGGCGGACGAAGGCGAGCAGCGCGCACCCCACCATCGCCGGGTCCAGCCGCGCGTGCCAGCCGCGGATCACGCCGCGCTCCTCAAGCCGCTTGACGCGCTCGGCGGTCGCGGAAACGGAGAGGCCCGAGACCTTGGCGAGGTCTGCAAGGCCCGCCGAACCGTCCTCCTGCACGGCGAGCGCGATGTTCCGGTCGATCTCGTCCATGACCGCATCCTATCCGCCCGCCGGACTTTGCGGAAGGAAGCCGCGGCGCGGGCCGCTCTACAGCGCGATCCGGTAAACCGGATCACGCTTCCGCCTTTGTTGAGAAGGCGATTCACCGCTTTGGCGGATCCGCCAAAACCGATCGTACGCTTTGAGTCTGGTTGATAATCATCGCTGAGCGACGCGGCGGAGTAGCAGCGCGCTCATGGCAACGTGGATCACGTTCTACCAACCCGCCTTGCCTTTGACTGATGGAAATGACCTCCGCCGAAGCAAGATAGCCTCTGGCGGCCGGGGCCAATGGCCGCCGCCGCCGGAGGCCTCTTGTCTTCCGTGAGAGTCTGTCTCGAATCTCATGCGGAACGTGCGACGCGAC
>BBPD01004447.1_pt12 | contig 10745 bp, 10 predicted proteins | sample 1344911 | NCBI WGS metagenome assembly BBPD01 (sample SAMD00019088, study PRJDB2971) | groundwater metagenome | biome: freshwater biome; feature: mineral spring; material: ground water | place: USA: CA, Sonoma | collected 2011-09 | depth surface m
GCATTGCCGCGATTTTTACACCGACAGCGATGCTCGGTGCCTATGCTGGTGCCCGCCTTGCGAGTTTGCCCTTTATCAGCCCGACCTTTCAGCTCATCGCCTTTGCTGTTTTGATGCTGGTGGCGGGTGTTTTTATGATTCGCGACCAAGGGCAAGCAACACTGACGGTGCATGAGCCACCTTTACCCCTGGCACTCATGATTCCCCTTGAAGGTTTGGTCGTTGGGATACTGAGTGGGTTTGTCGGAATTGGCGGCGGCTTCGCGATTATTCCGGCTCTGGTACTGTTGGGCAAAACACCGATGAAAGAAGCTGTCGGCACATCCCTGGTGATTATTGCCTTCAAATCGGTCACAGGCTTTATCGGCTATCTCGATCAAGTCACCTTTGATTGGCTCTTGATTGCCAGCTTTACGGTTGCGGCGAGTGTGGGAACCCTGCTGGGTGCCGTTCTCAACCGCCGTATTAAGGGCCAAAAGCTCCAGGCAGCCTTTGGTTATTTTATTATGGCCATGGGCTTGTTTATGCTGGTTGTCCGTCAGGCGTAGTCACATACCCCTAGCAGTACCAACGGGCTAGCCAATCGAGGAGATAGTCATACCAGCGGGGGGCTTGATAACGCTCTTGGAGGGCTTGCCGCCCCAGAGCCGTGACCCGAAAGCGACTGGTTAAGCCTTGGCCATCCACCTCACGCCGAATCACCCCGACTTGCAACAGCCACATCATTGCGCCATCAATGGCCGAGACGGATAGGGGGTGGCGTAAAGCACCCGGAAAGGCACGTATGCCAGCGCTATCGAGGCTGTTGTCGTAAAGATGCTGCAAAAGCGCAGGCGTAATCACCGAGCAGCGAAGCGCCCGTACTGCCCTTCGGTGGCTGTGATCGGCAATGGGCCGACTCAGGGCTTTGGTCATAAAGCGGCCTGCACCCTCGCGATCGCGACCTGGAGTTGCGGCAGTAGCGTTGTCACAGCCGCCGGATCGCTTTCTAGGGCCAAAGCTAGGCGCAACACCTCTAGGGCACCGACATTGGCGCTCGCCCCCTTAAGCTGGTGGGCCACCGATTTAACCGCCTCAGGTGTCATCAGTTGGGTCAGCATCACCTCGGCCTCAGCCAGATAGGCTTCCAGCACGTCTTGGGCAAATTCTGGGTCATCGCCCGCAATCTCGCTCAAGCGTTCCCAATCTAAAACCAGCTCTTCGGTCATACTCGCGAGTCCTTGCAGATCTACAGCGCTCAAGATTTCCAGGGATCAGAGTAGGGACTATTGCCCCAGCTCCAATCCGAGGGGGGCGGCGACCCGTGTGGTTTGCCGGTCTGCCACTGAGGTTCTTCCGGCTGACTAGGCCCCGTTTGCCATTGGGGCTCATCTTGCCGCTGCGGCTCGGGCGCAGGAGTCCAGGGGTCATTGCCCCAGGTGGTCGGTTGCGGCTCACGTTGCTCGCTTACGGGTGCCGGTTCATCGTCATAATACTCGTCGTCATCGTAATACTCGTCGTCATAATCATCTTCTGACCAGGCAGGTTCGGCCGCCGGGGGTTCGGGAACCACAGGCAACGTCAGCGTGGGCTCAATGCCGAGGGCCTTAAGACGGGCGATCTCCTCTTCAGCTTGGCCTTTGAGCTCAGCAATGGTGGTATTAAAGTGGTTGACCGCGTCCATAAGCTGGTTGGCGTGCTGTTCGCGATCGCTAATCGTTTTCGCCAGTTCCTGGGTGCGCACAATATAGTCTGCTTCTTTGGTGGTCAGGTTTTCGATCGCCTGATTCAGCACCGCCCGCCGCCGCTCCAGTTGGGCGACAATATCGGTCAGTTGCCGCTCGCGATCACTCAGTTGCCGCTCACGTTGCTGCGTCTGATCAAGCTGGCTGGTCGCCCGTTGCAGCTCATCGCGCAGCACAAACACCTGGGGTTCAATATCATTGCGCTCTTGATTGAGATCCATAACCTGGGTTTCCAGGTTCGACTTTTCGTAGCGCAGCCCTTCACATTCACCCACCAGGCGGTTGTGCAACTGGTTAAGAATCTCAACCTCGGCAAACACCTGGGCCATCTGGACAACCCGATCACCCGCTTCGGCTAGTTCGCGTGCAATTTGCTGACTATCTTTAACATCTGGCTCAGAAAAGAAATCGCGAATCTGAGACTGATCAAGAACACGCTGCGTAAAGCTGCGAATGCGGGACGAGATATCAACCATAGCGTTCCCTGAGGTGCTCAGTCTAATCTAACACCGCCGCCTACGCCTCTCCCCTGCCTGCTGAAACCTCGGGCTCAGCACCCCGATTTCGCTGCCCAGGGATTGCTGAGAGAGGTACCACACCACGCTCGTGCTACGATGCGGTTGATTTCGGGCTGTAACGATGAACCCAAAACCGTTGCCTGTGGGCGTCATTGGTGTTGGCAACATGGGGCAGCATCATGCCCGGGTTCTCAGTTTAATGAAAGATGTCGAATTTGTGGGCGTTGCTGATGTCAATGTTGAGCGGGGTCTCGATATTGCCAGCCGCTACCAAGCGCGCTTTTACGAAGACTATCGGACGATGTTGCCCTACGTCGAAGCCGTCTGTGTGGCCGTGCCAACAATCTTGCACCACGAAGTCGGCCTGACCTGCCTCCAGGCGGGCGTCCATGTCCTTATCGAGAAGCCTCTCGCCGCCAGTATTGCCGAGGCCGAAGACTTGGTGAATGCCGCTGCCGATACTGATTGTATTTTGCAGGTCGGTCATGTCGAGCGTTTTAATCCCGCCTTTCAAGAGCTGAGCAAGGTGCTCCAGCGGGAATCTCTGCTCGCGATCGAAGCGGATCGGATGAGTCCTTATGCCAACCGGGCTAACGATGTCTCGGTTGTTTTCGATTTGATGATTCACGATATTGATTTGCTGGTTGAGCTTGTGCCCTCGCCCGTTGTCAGCCTCTATGCCGATGGCAACCGTGCTACCGCCAATGGCCCCCTCGATTATGTAACCGCAAGCCTACGCTTCGCCAATGGTATTTTGGCAACGCTCACGGCCAGCAAAATTACCCACCGCAAATTTCGCCAAATCAACGCCCATTGCCAAGATTCGCTTATTGAAGCCGATTTCCTCAACAACGAAATTCTCATTCATCGCCAAACCACTGCCAATTACGTCACAGAATACGGCCAAGTGCTCTATCGCCAAGATGGCCTGATCGAGAAGGTCTACACCCAAAATGTTGAGCCCTTGTATGCCGAGCTCGAACACTTTGTCAGTTGTGTCCGGGGTGGCAGCCAGCCCTCAGTCGGTGGTGAGCAAGCCCTTAAGGCACTTAAGTTAGCGAACGAAATCGAGACCCTAGCCTCTAAGGGGCTCCTTGAACCAGTCGTCTTGGTCTAGAGTGCGCTTGGGCCTGTACTGGGAGCCAAGACTCATCGTCTCGCTTAAAAATCTAGTTAGATAGACTCTCAACAAGGCACTTTTTAAGCTTCAGACGCTCAACTCAGAGTTTGAACTTAGCCTAAGTCAAGCTACATTCTTCCAGACAACACCTGCTCTTTTATCCGCTGAATTGACTTCGACTGGACTTCAGAGCATCCCGCAGATTAGCCAAAGTCCGTTCGCGAAGTCCCTGCATCAGCGCTTCAAAACTGGGGTAACGATAGGCACCCGGAAATTTATCACCAAAATCCCAGGCTTCCCATTCGCCACTGCTAGTTTGAATATTGGGGTTCAGCAGCACCACAGCAGACTCAACATACTCCGACAGTTGCAGGCTCGTACGGAGATAGTGCCGCCGGATATGAATCACGTCTTGGTCGGGGCCGTAGTTAAAATAGAGCGCGTCCGGCACCTCAAAACCATCATCAACGGCCCACCCCTCCAGGAGCTCTGGTGCCCCGTCCCGCACCCTTAGCACACCCCCCAGACTCAGCTAGGTAAAAGCTTCTGTCAAGATCGCCACCTGCTGCCCATCTTGCCAAAGACATCCTTCCGGTAAGGTCAGTTTCGTATCGAGATTAAGCAGTACTTGATACTCGTCGTACTGCAACCTGAGCTGGCCCGCCTGAGGTACCGACACCTGCGGATACCCCTTTACAATCTGTCGCCGCCACTGCAAAAGTGCGTGGGTATAGGCTAAGCGGGCCTGGTGCTGCGGTTCGTTAAGACAGTCCCATTGCAGCTTCGATGCCGCGAATAACTCCGGATCCTGAGGGTCAACGGTAGCGCTAAAAAATTCACTAAACTCCGCCGAGCGGCCCAAGCGAACCCCCTCAATCACCGCTGGGTCGCTGTAGTCGGTAAAAAACTGGAACGGTGCCACTTCGCCATATTCCTCACCCATAAATAACTGGGGAATGTAGGGCGAGAGAATAATCATCGCCAGTGCCAGCCGTTGCAACTGGGATGATAGCTGCTGACTGAGGCGTTGCCCATCCTGCTGATTGCCGATCTGGTCGTGGTTTTGGGCATAGACGACATAGTGCTGGGGCGGTAAGCGCAGGGCCTGGGGCGTTCCCCGCCGCCGCCGCCAATACTGGGAATACTGACCCTGAAAGACGTAGGGGTGACTGTAGGCGGCCACAAGCTGCTCAAAAGCACCAAAATCTTTGTAATATTCGCGCCGATCTTTGGTCAGATAAGCATGGAGGCTATGGTGCAAATCATCCGTCCACTGAGCCGAAAGACCGTAGCCAGGGGCTGGGGCAATAAAGCGGGGATCATTGAGTAATGATTCGGCAATCGTGTGAATGGGTGTGCCGCGTTTGGCTTCGAGTACGGTAATCTGATCGCTCAGTTCCCGCAAAAACGGATAGGCACTGGCATCAATCACCCAATCGACAGCATCAAGGCGCAGGCCATCGAGGTGAAACGCCTCCAGCCAATAGAGTGCACTCTCAATAAAAAACTGGCGCACCTGATCCGAGCCTGCACCATCGACATTCAGGGCTGGCCCCCAGGGGGTGGTGTAGGCCGTACTAAAGTAGGGGGCTGTGCCCCACAGGTAATTGCCCTCGTGCCCCAGGTGGTTGTAGACAACATCCAGAATGACCGCAATACCTGCCTGATGGGCCGCATCTACAAAACGTTGTAGCGCTGCTGGGCCACCATAACTGTGTTGCACCGCATAGGGAAAGGTGCCGTCGTAGCCCCAGTTGCGTACACCCGGAAATTGCGCCAAGGGCATCAGCTCGATGGCGGTAATCCCCAAATCGGCGAGGTGCGCTAGCAAGGCCATTGCCCCATCCAGATCACCGGCGGCGGTGGCTGTACCCACATGCAGCTCGTAGATCACGAGATCGGTAGCAGGACAGCCCCGCCAGTCGCGATCGTGCCAGTGATGCGTAGAGGGATCAAACAACGCCGAGGGGCCATGCACCCCCTGGGGCTGCCAGCGCGAGGCCGGATCAGGTCGTGCTTGACCCTCCAGCACTATCTGGTAGTGTGTCCCAGCAGGGCAATTCAGCAGCTCAGTGTGCCACAGCCCTGCTACGTCCCGCTCAAGGGGCTGTCTTGCGGCACCCATCGCGACCTCGACCCGCTTGGCATAGGGAGCCCAGACCGTCAGGTGCCAACGATTAGAGCCGAGGGGAATTGCACCAAAGCTCACGCTGCCGCTGCCAGCACAGACGAGTCATGAACTGTGCCGGGAATTACACTGGGAATCGCTTGGGCTTCCCGGAAGAGATGGTTAGCCCACTGCTGGACATCGTAACGAGTCACGGCTCGATAGAGCGCCTGCATCCGCTGCCTTTGCTCAGCAGGCGACATATTCAGCGCTTCGGCAATTGCTTCATCCATGCGGCTAAAGGAGTAGGGATTGGTCAAGACAGCATTGGGTAATTCCACCGCCGCCCCAGCAAATTCAGACAGCACCAATACCCCATCTTCACCCCCATGGGCTGCTACATATTCTTTAGCAACCAAATTTAAGCCATCACGTAGGGGTGGAATCCAAGCCACATCCGCCGCCCGGTAGTAGGCGACCATTTCTTCAAAGGGAAAGGGCTTGGTAAAGAGGCGAATGGGCTGCCACTGGAGTGTCGCGTACTTACCGTTGATTTGACCCACCAATTGCTCGATCGTTTGCTTCGCCTCACGATAAACCCGCATTCCCTCGGCAGGGGCCACGGAGACATTCAGCAAGACCACCTTGCCATGGAGATCACTGCGCCGCTCTAGGAGTCGTTCATAGCTTTTGAGCATTTCGATGGTGCCCTTCACATAATCTACCCGACCCGCAGAGAGAATCAGCTTTTGGCCGGCAAAGTGCTGCTTAATTTCGGCAACCTTAGCTTGAGTTTCGGGACGGGCCAAAATTGACTGAATTAACTTAGGATTGGTACCCACCGGGAAGGCATCAAGGCGAATCTGACGTTCTCCGTAGCCCACCAGACGAGACATCTGCCGCTGAGCAAGGGCTTGCCCTAGGGAGACAAAGGCCGGATCAACATCACCATGGTCTAGTATTTCAAGGTGACGCATTGAGCCCGCTGCCGAAACAAAGTTTTCAACATAACGCGGAATATGAAAGCCAACCAAGTCACAGGCCAGGAGACTTTCGATAATCGCTTCACGCCAGGGCAGAATGCTAAAAATATCGGCGGCAGGAAAAGGTGTGTGATGAAAGAAGGCAATCCGAGCTTGAGGCAGCCGCTGGCGAATATACAGTGGCGCCAGCCAAAGGTTATAATCATGCACCCAAATGAGGGCATCATCGGCGGCTTCTTCACAGGCGGCATCGGCAAAGAGTCGGTTAATGTATTTAAAGTTTTCCCAGTTGGCCGAGCTGTAATCAAATTGGCCCGGAAAACTATGCAAAATCGGCCAAAAGGCTTCCTTGGAGGTGATGTGATAAAAGTCTCTAACTTCGCTGGCCGAGAGAGGAATGCGCCGCACCACACAGTGATCGCCCCAGCCGTCAACAGTGATTCGGCGTTCAAAATCAAGGCGTTGCTTATCGGTTACTGATTTCCAGGCAATCCAGGTGCCGCTGTCAGCGTTGACAAAAAAACCTTTGAGTGTCGGCACGATGCCGTTGGGCTTTTTCTTTTCGCGATAGACAATTTGGCCATTTTCGCGCACTTCATCGTAAGGTTCACGATGATAAAGAATAACTAAAGATGACTTCATAGCAATAGCTCCTAACACACAAAAAACGCAATGTAGACGATGTAATGAGGGGCGGACTTCACTCCCGACAGGTATCGATCCCCACGCCTAAGCTCCGATATCTAGATCGCAGCTATCTAGATCGCAACGGTGGTACCCAGCTCTTTGCCATACACCCGCAAGCCGTCCCAAATACCGGCCACACCAGGTTTGGGGCTGTGATAAACATTGGCCATGTCTTTAATCTTGGCGACCAGCTTCGGTTCGGCATTACCAACAGCAATACTCTTGAGACCCGTTTCAAAGAGGCTGAGGTCGTTAAGGGTATCGCCACAGGGAATCACGTTCTCGGCATTCCAGCCCAAGACCTCAATACATTTGAGCAGGGTTGGCCCCTTGGATATACCCCTGGGCATGACGTCAAGGTAGAGCTCGGCCGAGAGGATGCAGTCAAATCCAGCGGCAACGATTTTATCAACGGTGCTCTGTTGCAGCTCGGTGGGTCTGTAATAGTAGGACATGCGCCGTTCGGTCGGGACTGGCTGCAACTCAATGCCGGGCTCGTTGGCGAGCATTGTTTTGACACGCTCATTGGCAGCACCCCAACGGGCGGCAACCCAGTCTTGGACAGCGGCAACAGGCTCTAGGGTTTCACCCTCGACAATGGTGGTGCCGACATCACCAATGATGTAATCCGGCTGGGGGAAACCAGGCTGGGCTCCCAAGGATTGGATAAAGTCTAGGTCGCGTCCGGTCACAAAAACAAGGGTTAACTGGTCGCGCCAACGGTTGAGGTGGCCATAGAAGGCGGCGCGCTGACTGTCACTGCCTCCCAAAAATGTACCATCAAGGTCGGTTGCTAAAACTAGCTTCTCCATGGATCGGCACGGCTCGCTTTGGACTGTGCTGTAGTTACAGACAGCTTTGACGGCGCGTGGCTAATACTACAGTGCTCAATAGGAGCTGGTGGATAGTCATTATGTTACTCACTCATTAATCATAAAACTAGCACAATACTTGAAACAAAACTGTATTCAATTTAACGACTTGTTCCAAAGTGATCTTATATGCAGTCTGTGAAGGCGTAAACTTTAGCCCTGCTCAAATCACCTCAAAAGCTTGCTGAGTAAGCTTTTTGCTGCTCATTTCATAATGTAAAGCTATGATGGATTGCTGGGTGGCTCGATCTCTGTTGAGGATTTCACATTAGCTACGGTGTGTTGTCTATGATACATCCATAACATGACCATTGCTACAACTCCCCTAAGCTACGGGAGAATCGAAGATGCTAGGCTGGGGCGTATTGAATGAGGAAATGTCCGTGGCGCTTTTGGTGAATGAGGCAGCAACGGCTGCGTTGGTGGCCTGGGCTGAGGCCACGTTCCACGGCAGCGAGACCTACTTTCACAAGGCGCAAAAACTGGCGCGCAAGCTAGGAGCCTACTATCGTCCCGATGGTCTCACTGAGGTGGGCTTCTGGGCACCTGAGCTAGCACCCGGTACGATTCAACCTAAGGATATTTATTTGGAGGTGTTGACGCCCCTGACGCCTGTGGATTTACGGGCGGCTGAGCAAACTGTGGCGTTTTGCTGCGAGCGCCTGTCCTTGCAGCAGCAAGGGGAGTACTTTTGGGGCGTGATTGAGGGGATGCAGCCGGGGACAAAGGCGCAACTGGGATCCCTGTACTGGTTGCGCTACCTCAATGAGCAGTTCGAGGGCGAGGTGTCACGCCAGCAGTTCAATACAATTCATGATGTTCTGGCGGGATCGTTGCCCTATGGGGTGTTTGCGCCGGCTGAACTGTATGATTTTGACCGCCTGAACGCCCAGCGTCGCGATCGCGACTATTTCAGCCTCGGCCACCGTAATGCGGACGGTGTGATCCAGGTACCCACCCCCGCCCATATTCTGCAGATGCATGTCAGCACGGCTTCGGCTGAGGGCAGTCTGGCAGGTTTAACGCGGATTTATCAACGCCTTGCCGCCAAGCTCGTTGCCGGTGAGACCCTGACCGCCGCCGAGCAAAATTATGTTGGTTACGATGCCGTCCAACTGCTGCCGATTGAACCCACCATTGAATTTCGGGGCGAACCTTTCTGGGCCAGTGATGATGCCACGGCCCTTGAGCAGACCATCACCTTGCGTAAATCTGACACCCAGAACTGGGGCTATGACATTGTCATTTCCGGTATGGCCGCGACCAACCCCTCAATCCTCGAAAGCCTGCGTCCTGACGAGCTGATCGAATTCATCGAAACCCTGCACACCTTTCCAACGGGGCCGATTCGCCTCATTTACGACATTGTTTACGGTCATGCCGACAACCAGGCCCAGGAGCTGCAGAATGGTCGCTACCTCAAAGGCCCCAACATGTATGGCCAGGATGTGAACCATCAGAACCCGACGGTGCGGGCCATTTTGCTTGAGATGCAACGCCGCCGCATTAACAGTGGTGCCGATGGCATTCGGGTGGATGGTGCCCAAGATTTTAAGTTTTTTAATCCGCTATCGGGGTATGTGGAGTACGACGATGCCTACCTGACGGAAATGTATAACGTTCATCAGGAGATCGCCGGCGAAACACGGCAACTGTTCAGTATTTTTGAAGACGGTCGGCCTTGGCCCCAAGAGGGTTGGGAGACCAGCTCAACTTATCGCGAGGTGATTGCCTTTTTACCCCAAACCTATCAGTGGGGGCCACTCATTTTTGCTCACAATACACCCGCCCTCGAAGCCTTTTGGGATTACAAATGGGCGCGCTTATGTGAGGTGATGCACCACGGCGATCACTGGATTACGGGCTGTGGCAACCACGACACCGTCCGGCGCGGCACCCAAATTGATCCGAAGATGCCCATCAATTGGAACCTGGGCAAAACACTGCCGGAGGTGCTGGATAACGCCTACAACAACCCGGCAACGATGCTGCTGACCTATGGCTTTTGTCCGGGGCTGCCGATGGATTTTATCAATGCCCTGATGCATGCCCCCTGGGGCTTTATTCGCAATACCGATGATTATTACGGTGTGAAGGTGGTGGCCGAGGAGGCGGGTTTTTTAGACTGGCAAATTGAGCCTGAGACCTACGCCGAGGCGGCAAACTTTCCTCGGCTTAAAGCGTTTGGCTTTGGGGCATATAGCGAATTGCGGGACTTTTGCCACGCCCTGCGCGATGCCATGGTTGCTAAGGACTATGACCTTGGGGCGGTCGCTGAGATCTGCCAGACCTGCCTGGGTAGCGAGATTGATCCGGCTACCTGGAATCAAGCGCTGGCTTGTCCACCAGGGGGGATAGCGCTGCGTCAACTCAATCGCCCCGGCAAGGCGGCGGCCCTACATGACCTTGATGTGCCGAAGCTGAAGGCGTTTGCGCGCGCCTTTATGGAAGATGCCCACGAGGTTTGCAATGTTTCGCTTTATACGGAGCGGGTGGATGCAGCCCGAGCCGTGTTTAATGCTGAATTACGGCAGTTTCGGCGGCAGCACGCTTGGCTGCGGGAAAATCTGGACGGTCGCGATCGCTTTAACCGCGTCAGTGGCAGCGACTATACGGTGTTTTATGGTCTGCGTCAGAGCCAAGTCGGCGATAAGGTCGCCTTTGTCGCCCATATGGGTGGCAAGCCTGCACAGATCACCTTGGCGGATTGGTTGCAGCTTGATATGGCGGCGTG
>BBPD01002318.1_pt1 | contig 10741 bp, 5 predicted proteins | sample 1344911 | NCBI WGS metagenome assembly BBPD01 (sample SAMD00019088, study PRJDB2971) | groundwater metagenome | biome: freshwater biome; feature: mineral spring; material: ground water | place: USA: CA, Sonoma | collected 2011-09 | depth surface m
TCTGAAAGACCCAAACGACGAATACTTCTTTGCCGGCGCCACTCCCGAAGCCATCAAAGCCGAGCTGGAAGACCGCGACTACTTCAAAGCTGCCAACGTGTTCTGGGTGCCTGAGGGCGCGCGCTGGGAAACCGTGCGCGCCCTGGCAAAGCGGGCCGACATTGGCAAGATCATCGACGACACGCTGACCATCATCGAAGCCGAGAATCCCAAGCTCAAAGGCATTCTGGACAAGCGCTACGCCCGTGCCCAGCTCCCCGACGGCAAGCTCGGTGAGCTGGTGGACCTGATCTCCACCATCGGGTTCGGCACCGACCCAGCCGTGGCCCGTGACGTGCTCGGCCAGGTGTACGAGTACTTCCTCGGCCAGTTCGCCAGCGCCGAGGGCAAGAAGGGCGGGCAGTTCTACACGCCGGCCAGCATCGTCAAGACCTTGGTGGCAGTGCTCAACCCTCACAGCGGTCAGGTGTACGACCCGTGCTGTGGCTCGGGTGGCATGTTCGTGCAGAGCGAGAAGTTCATCGAAGCCCACGGCGGCAAGATCGGTGACGTGTCCATCTACGGGCAAGAGTCCAACCCCACCACCTGGCGCTTGGCCGCCATGAACCTGGCCATTCGCGGCATCGACTTCAACCTGGGCAAAGAGCCCGCCGACACCTTCACTCGCAACCAGCACAAAGACCTGCGGGCCGACTTCATTCTCGCCAACCCGCCGTTCAACATCTCCGACTGGTGGCACGGCAGCCTGGAAGGCGACCCGCGCTGGGTCTACGGCGACCCACCGCAGGGCAACGCCAACTATGCGTGGCTGCAGCATATGCTGTACCACCTCAAGCCCAGCGGCCGCGCCGGCATCGTGCTCGCCAACGGCAGCATGAGCAGCAGCCAGAACAACGAAGGCCAGATCAGGGCCGCCATGGTGGATGGCGACGTGGTCGAAGTCATGATCGCGCTGCCCGGCCAGCTATTCTTCAACACCCAGATCCCCGCCTGCCTGTGGTTCCTGGCCAAGCAGAAGAAGCAACGCAAAGGCGAGGTGCTGTTTATCGACGCCCGCAAGCTCGGCCAGATGATCAGCCGCGTGCAGACCGAGTTGACCGAGCCGGTGATCGACCGCATCGCGGGCACCGTGGCCGCGTGGCGCGGTGACGCTGGCGCGGACGACTACCAGGACGAACCTGGCTACTGCCGCAGTGTGCCCCTGACCGAGATTGCCCAGCACGGCCATGTGCTCACCCCGGGCCGCTACGTGGGCGCCGAAGCGGTGGAAGACGACGACGAAGCCTTTGCCGACAAGCTGCAGAAGCTCACCGAGCAACTGGGCGAGCAGATGGCCAAGGGTGTAGAGCTGGATGCCCTGATCCGGCGGAAGCTAGGGGGGCTGGGGTATGAGTACTGAGTGGAGAACGTACCGCCTTCAAGAAGTTGGTCGTTTAGTTACAGGAAAGTCCCCTAGGAGTGGCGTGCCCGTTTTCGACGGCGACGACGTGCCGTTTGTGTCTCCTCCCGATTTCTCGGGGAACAAGTGGATCACCAAGACCGTTCGCAGCATTTCAGAGGCCGGAGCCCAGTCTATCAAAGGCAGCCTCATACCACCACGCAGCGTTTTAGTGACATGCATCGGCTCAGATATGGGTAAGGCAGCAATTGCTGCCTCTCGATGCGTTACCAATCAGCAGATCAATGCGATCTTGGTTGACGAGTCGCGGTTCTGCCCTGAATTTGTCTATTACAACCTGAGCTTGCGAAAGGATGAAATTCGCAGCCTAGCAGGTGGTTCCGCGCAGCCAATTTTGAACAAGTCTGCGTTTGGTCAGATTTTCCTTGAAGTGCCCTGCCTTGAGGTGCAGCGCAAGGTGTCCGCAGCATTGCGTCCGCTCGACGACCGCATCAGCCTCCTGCACGAAACCAACGCCACCCTCGAAGCCATCGCCCAATCCTTGTTCAAGTCGTGGTTTGTGAACTTCGACCCCGTTCGCGCCAAGAGCGAAAGCCGCGCCCCCGAAGGCATGGACGAAGCCACGGCAGCGCTGTTCCCCGACAGCTTCGAGGAATCGGCGTTGGGGTTGGTGCCGAAGGGGTGGAGCGTTCGCGAGGTTGGCGACGTTGTGGAGACGGTCGGAGGGGCAACTCCGGACACCAAGAACTCAGCGTTCTGGGCGCCCGCCATTCATCCATGGACCACTCCCAAGGATTTGTCGGGCCTGAACTCCCCGGTGTTGCTCTCAACAGAGCGACTGATCAGTCCCCAAGGGCTTGCCAAGATCGGCGCCGGGTTGTTGCCAGCGGGGACGCTGCTGATGTCATCGCGTGCCCCCATCGGCTACCTGGCGATTGCCCAAATGTCCGTGGCGATCAATCAAGGTTACATCGCGATTACGCCACGCAGTAAGTTGCCACCCCTGTTCATGCTGTTCTGGTGTCAGCAGAACATGGAGACGATCAAGGGTCGAGCCAACGGATCGACGTTCATGGAGATCAGCAAGAAGGCATTCCGCCCAATCCCGCTGGTCGTCCCATCTGCTCCAATCGTGGATGCGTTTCAAGATGTCGCAAAGGCCCTGTTTGATCGCTTGGTTAAAAACGCCGAGCAGACCCAGACCCTCGCCACCCTGCGCGACACCCTGCTGCCCCGCCTGATCTCTGGGCGGCTGCGTCTGCACGCCAACGTAGAAGAGATTACGGTACCTTTTGATGCGGCACACTGACGCAATACCTCGCCCCCCTAACACTGGTCCAACCCTGGGCCCAGGAGACGCTCCATGCAGATCGAATCCATTGAAATCAAGAACTACAGACTCTTTCGTAACACCCGTCTGCTGAATATTCCTCGGCTCTGCGTTCTGGTCGGGGCAAACGGCACTGGCAAGTCGACGTTGTTCGACGTGTTCTCTTTTCTGAAAGATGCGCTTGCCATGAATGTGGGCAAGGCTGTCTCCAAAAGGGGCGGCTACAAAGAGCTAGCGAGCCGAGGTTTCACGGGGGAACCCATCGAGATCACCCTGCAATTTCGGCTTGAAATCACCGGCTACGAGCGACTGGTGACCTATTTGCTCAAGTTGGAGCCAGGTGTCGATGGGCGAGCGGTAGTCGCGCGTGAGGTGTTGCGCTACAAGCGTGGCGCCAATGGCAAGCCGTTTCACTTTCTTGACTTCGCCTACGGCAAAGGTTACGCCATCACCAATGAGGAAGACTTCTCCAAACCTGATGCGGCTCTGAAACGAGAAGAACAGGAGTTGGACGCGAGCGATATTCTGGCGATCAAGGGCCTGGGGCAGTTTGAGCGGTTCAAGGCGGCCAGTGCATTTCGCTTGATGTTGGAGAACTGGCACATTTCCGACTTCCATGTGGGTGAGGCGCGACCCAGTCAGGAAGATGGGTTCGCAGAACACCTATCGACCAGAGGTGAAAACCTGCCTTTGGTTGCCAACTACCTGTTTGAGCACCACAAAGATCGGTTCGCTCACATCATCGAAGCCATGCAGCGCCGCGTGCCAGGCGTATCGGTGGTGGAGCCGCGCCAAACCGAAGACGGTCGCTTGGTGCTGAGATTTCAGGATGGCAGTTTCAAAGATCCATTCATTGCCCGGCATGTGTCGGACGGCACGATCAAGATGTTTGCTTACCTCGTCTTGCTGAACGACCCCAAGCCGTACCCACTGTTGGCGATCGAAGAACCTGAAAATCAGCTGTATCCGGAGCTGCTGCCCGAACTGGCTGAGGAGTTTCGCCAATACGCAGATCGAGGCGGTCAAGTTTTCATCTCTTCGCACTCGCCGGATTTCCTCAACGCATTGAGCTTGGGTGAGATTTACTGCCTTCGCAAAGAAGGCGGCTTTACTCAGATCTCCCATGCCAGCGATTCGGCCAACTTGAGAGCCCTATCGGATGCAGGGGACTTACCAGGCTACCTTTGGAAGCAGGGGCTCTTCGAGGGAGTGAACTGATGAGGGGGCGGTTGGTTTTTTTGCTCGAAGAGCCATCCATGAAAGGCCTGCTGGAGGTCCTGCTGCCGAGGGTGTTTCCAGGTTGGATCATCGGACAACATTTCTTGTGCGTGCCTCATGAGGGCAAGAGCGATCTGGATCGCAGCATTCCGCGCAAGCTGTCGGCGTGGAACTTTCCCGACGACCGGTTTGTCATCGTGCGCGATAACGACAACGTAGATTGCCTTGCCTTGAAGGCGCGTTTGACCGCCGCTTGTCAGCTACATGGACGACCTGACACCCTGGTTCGTCTAGTGTGTCAGGAGTTGGAGGCTTGGTATCTGGGCGATCTTCCTGCGTTGGCCGAGGCTTTTTCTTCCCCCAAGGTTCAGGCCCCAGCTGTACGCAAGCGCTTTGTCGATCCGGACGCTTGGCAAAAGCCGTCGGTGGAGGTCAAGCGGTTGGTGCCTGATTTCCAGAAGGTCAGCGGTGCCCGGGCGATGGGCCAAGTACTTCGTCCAGAGGGCAATGCTTCCAAAAGTTTCGGTGTCTTTCTCTCTGGTATCCGAAAAGTCGGTGAAGAAATGGGCTGGGCGTAGTGACCGAGGATCAACTCGAACAGGATGTGCTGGCCTGGCTCACCGAGTTGGGCTACAGGCACCGCTACGGCCCGGACATTGCCCACGACGGCGCCGACCCACAGCGCGCGCACTACCGCCAGGTGCTGCTGCCGTTTCGCTTGCGCGAGGCCATCCAACGCCTGAACCCCAACGTGCCCACGGCAGCGCGCGAAGACGCCCTGCAACAGATGCAGGAGCTGGGCTTGCCGGTCCAGCTTTCAGCCAACAGGGCTTTCCACAAACTGCTGACCGGCGGAGTGCCGGTGCAGTACCAGAAGGAGGGGGAAACCCGCGGCGACTTTGTGCGGCTGGTGGACTGGGAACACCCCGAGCGCAACGAGTTCTGGGCGGTGAACCAGTTCACCATCAAGGGGCCACACCACACGCGCCGGCCTGACATCATTTTGTTTATCAACGGTTTGCCGCTGGTCCTGATCGAGCTAAAGAACCCAGCGGAAACGAACGCCGATATCTGGAAGGCTTACGACCAGATTCAGACCTACAAGGAGCAGGTGCCCGACGTGTTCCAGTACAACGAGGTATTGGTGGTGTCGGACGGCAGCGAAGCGCGCCTGGGCTCGCTTTCAGCCAACGCCGAGCGCTTCATGCAGTGGCGCACCATCGATGGTTTGAACCTGGACCCGCTGGGCGATTTCAACGAGCTGGAAACCCTGCTGCGGGGTGCGCTGGCCCCCGCTTACTTGCTGGATTACCTGCGCTACTTCGTGCTGTTTGAAGACGACGGCGCACTGGTGAAGAAAATCGCTGGCTACCACCAGTTTCACGCAGTCCGGGCCGCCACCGAGCAGGTGGTGGCAGCTTCGCGATCCGACAGCGCCGCCAGCCTGCGCGGCAAGGGCGGCGTGGTGTGGCACACCCAGGGCAGCGGCAAGAGCATCACCATGACCTGTTTCGCCGCCCGGGTGATGCAGGAGCCCGCGATGGAGAACCCGACCATCGTCGTCATCACTGACCGCAACGACCTGGACGGCCAGCTCTTCGGCGTGTTCAGCCTGGCGCAGGATCTGCTGCGCGAGCGGCCGGTGCAGGCCACCACGCGGCAGCAGCTGCGCCAACTGCTGAGCAACCGACCCTCGGGCGGTATCGTGTTCGTCACTATCCAGAAGTTCATGCCGGGGGAGGACGAGGACATGTTCCCTGTGCTCTCGGATCGCCACAACATCGTGGTGATTGCCGACGAAGCGCACCGCACCCAATACGGCTTTGAAGCCAAACTGAAGACGCGCAAGCTCAAGAGCGAGGGGCAGAGCCCGGCCACTGCCTTGGCCTCGGCCGATGGCGAGGCCGGTTCTGCGGCGTTAACCGCCGACTTTGCACCCCCCGAATACAAAATCTCATACCAGGTGGGCTACGCCCAGCACTTGCGCGATGCGTTGCCCCGCGCCACCTTTGTGGCATTCACCGGCACGCCCGTCAGCAGCAGTGACCGAGACACCCGGGCTGTTTTTGGCGACTACATCCATGTCTACGACATGCAGCAGGCCAAGGAAGACGGCGCCACGGTGGCGATCTACTACGAGAGTCGCCTGGCCAAGCTCAAGCTCAAAGAAACCGACCTGTCCTTGCTCGATGAGGAAGTGGACGAGCTGGCCGAAGACGAAGAGGAAAGCACCCAGGCCCAGCTCAAGAGCCGCTGGGCTGCGCTGGAAAAAGTGGTGGGGGCCGAGCCTCGCGTTGCGAGTGTGGCGGCCGATCTGGTGACCCACTTTGAAGAACGCAACAAGGCCCAGGATGGCAAGGCCATGGTAGTGGCCATGAGCCGCGACATCTGCGTGCACCTCTACAACGAGATCATCAAGCTGCGCCCAGACTGGCACGATGCCGACCCGGAAAAGGGCGCGGTCAAAATCGTGATGACGGGCAGCGCCAGCGACAAAGCGCTGCTGCGGCCGCACATCTACAGCGCTCAAACGAAGAAACGGCTGGAAAAGCGCTTCAAAGACCCGGCCGACCCGCTGCGCCTGGTGATCGTGCGCGACATGTGGCTCACCGGCTTTGACGCACCCTGCGTGCACACCATGTACGTGGACAAGCCCATGAAGGGCCACAACCTGATGCAGGCGATTGCCCGGGTGAACCGTGTGTTCAAGGACAAGCAGGGCGGCTTGGTGGTGGACTACATCGGCATCGGCAACGAGCTGAAAGCCGCGATGAGGGAGTACACCGCCAGCAAAGGCCGGGGCAAGCCCACGGTGGATGCCCATGAGGCGCTGTCGGTGCTGCTGGAAAAGCTGGACGTGCTGCGCGCGCTGCTGCACGGCTTTGACTACTCAGGCTTCAAGACCGGCGGCCTCAAAACGCTGGCCGGTGCGGCCAACCACGTGCTGGGCATCAAGGCCGATGGCAAGGACAGCCAGCGCGATGGCAAGCGGCGGTTTGCCGACGTGGCGTTGGCCATGAGCAAGGCATTCAGCCTGTGCTGCACGCTGGACGAGGCCAAGGCGCTGCGCGACGAAGTGGCGTTTCTGCAGGCGGTGAAGGTGATTCTGACCAAGCGAGACATCAGCACAGCCAAGAAGACCAACGAGCAGCGTGAAGCGGCCATCCGCCAAATCATCAGCCAGGCCGTGGTGAGCGACAGTGTGGTGGACATCTTCGACGCGGTGGGCCTGGAAAAGCCCAACATCGGCTTGCTGGACGAGGAGTTTCTGACCCAGGTGAAGAACCTGCCCGAGCGAAACTTGGCCGTGGAGCTGCTGGAGCGGCTGCTGGAAGGTGAGATCAAGAGCAAGTTCGCCAGCAACGTGGTGCAACAACAGAAGTTTTCAGCGCTACTTTCCAACGTGATCACCCGCTACCAGAACCGCAGCATCGAGACGGCCCAGGTGATGGAGGAGCTGGTCGAGATGGCGAAGAAGTTCAAAGAGGCTGCCAGCCGGGGCGAGCAACTGGGCCTGACTGAAGACGAGGTGCGCTTTTATGACGCGCTGGCCAGCAACGAATCAGCCGTGCGGGAGCTGACCGACGAGACGCTGAAAAAAATCGCCCACGAACTGACCGAAAACCTGAGGCAGAACGTCACGGTGGACTGGAGCCAACGCGAGAGCGTGCGGGCTAGCTTGCGGCTGATGGTCAAGCGCATCTTGCGCAAGTACAAATATCCGCCCGATCTGGCCGATGCGGCCGTGGAGCTGGTGCTGCAGCAGGCGGAGGTTCTGGGTAGTTCGTGGGCCTGATGCGAACCGTCAGAAGCGTCGGCATTACTGCTGGAAAAGTCTACGATGTGTATTATGTAAAGTGACGTGCTTATCTGGCTGACACATTGTGTTTTCCTGATCAAGCTCAGTGCGCCTGTTCCCAGTTCGGCCCCACGCCCACCTCGGCCAGCAGCGGCACCCGCAGCGAGGCCACGCCTGCCATCAGGCGCGGAATCTCGGTTTTCAGCCACGCCACCTGCGCCTGCGGCAGCTCGAACACCAACTCGTCGTGCACCTGCATGATCATCTTGATCTCGGGCTGCTGCGCATCCAGCGCCTGTTGCACCGCCACCATGCTGAGTTTGATCAGGTCGGCCGCCGTGCCCTGCATCGGTGCGTTGATGGCGGCGCGTTCGGCCGCTGCGCGGCGCGGGCCGTTCGGGCTGTTGATTTCCGGCAGGTATAAGCGCCGGCCGAACACGGTTTGCACGTAGCCCTGCGCCTTGGCCTGGGCGCGGATCTCGTCCATATAGCGCTTGACGCCGGCAAAACGTTCGAAATAGCGCGCAATGTAATTCTTCGCCGCCGTCGCGTCTATGGCCAGCGCCTTGGCCAGACCGTAGCTGCTCATGCCGTAGATCAGGCCAAAGTTGATCACTTTGGCGTAGCGCCGCTGCTCGGTGCTGACTTGCTGCGGCTCCAGTCCGAACACCTCGGCGGCGGTGGCGCGGTGCACGTCCTGCCCGCTCTGGAAGGCGCGCAGCAAGGCGGCGTCGGCGCTGATGTGGGCCATGATGCGCAGCTCGATCTGCGAGTAATCGGCGCTGGCGATCACGCGGCCCGCTGGGGCCACGAAGGCTTCGCGCACGCGCCGGCCTTCGGCGGTGCGGATCGGAATGTTTTGCAGATTCGGGTCGTTGCTGCTCAGCCGCCCGGTCACGGCCACCGCCTGCGCGTAGTGGGTGTGCACGCGACCGCTGCGCGGGTGCGTCAGCGCGCTGAGTTTGTCGGTGTACGTGCCCTTGAGTTTGGACAGGCTGCGGTGCTGCAAAATTTTGCCTGGCAGCGGGTAGTCTTCGGCCAGTTTCTCCAGCACCTCTTCGTCGGTGCTGCGCGCGCCGGTGGCGGTTTTCTTGATCACCGGCAGGCCCAGCCGGTCAAAGAAAATTTCGCCCAATTGCTTGGGCGAGGACAGGTTGAACGGCTGTCCGGCCAGGGCGTAGGCTTCTTGCTCCAGCGCCACGATGCGCTGGCCCAGCTCGTGGCTCTGTTGCGCCAGCGTGGGCGCGTCGATCAGCACGCCGTTGCGTTCGATCCGGTAGAGCACCTCGCTGCAAGCGATTTCCAGCTCGTAAACAAAACGCAGCGGCGCATCGGCCTGCAAGCGCGGCCACAGCACCTGGTGCAGCGCCAGCGTTTGCTCGCTGTCTTCGCACGAATAAGCCGCTGCACGCCCCACGTCGACCTGCGCAAATGGAATCTGGTGCGCGCCCTTGCCGCACAGGTCTTGGTATTGAATGCCGTCGCGCCCCAGGTGCCGCTTGGCCAGGCTGGACAGGTTGTGCGGCTGCTGGGCTTCGAGCACGTAGCTCTGCAATAGGGTGTCGTGCAAGTAGCCGCGCACCTCTATGCCGTGGTTGGCGAATACGTGGCGGTCGTATTTGACGTGCTGGCCCAGCTTGTGCCGTGCCGGGTTTTCCAGCCAGGGTTTGAGCCTCTCCAGCACCTGCGCCAGCGGCAGTTGCTCGGGTGCGTCGGGGCCGCAGTGGGTCAGCGGCAGGTAGGCCGCCGCAGCGGCTTGCACGCAAAACGAAATGCCCACCAGTTCGGCCTGCATTTCATCCAGCGAGCTGGTCTCGGTGTCCAACGCCACCAGATCGGCCGCCTCTATGCGCGCCAGCCAGGCGTCAAAGTCGGGCCAGCTCAAGATGATGTGGCACGCAATCGAGACCGTGTGGGCGGCTGGCGCAGCAGCGGCCTGGTCAGGCGCAGATTCGGTGGGCACACGGGTGTGTGCGCTGACCGATTGCAGCAGGCTTTTGAAGCCATATTTTTCGTAAAAAGCGCGCAAGACATCCCACTGGGGCTCTGCCTGGCGCAGCGCATCAAGCGCTGGCAGGCCACTGACCCAGGCGCTCAGATCGCAGTCGGTCTTGATGCGCAGCAGCTCTCGCCCGGTCGGCAGCCAGTCGCGCGCCTGGCGCAGACTCTCGCCTGCCGCCCCCTTGATCTGATCGATATGCGCCAGCACGCCTTCCAGTGAGCCGTATTCGGTCAGCCACTTGGCCGCCGTCTTGGGCCCCACTTTGTTCACCCCCGGCACGTTGTCCACCGGGTCGCCCACCAGCGTCTGATAGTCCAGCATCAGGTGCGCGGGCACGCCAAATTCGGTCAGCACACCGGCTTGGTCGCGCCGCCTGCCGCTCATGGTGTCGATGATGGTGATGTGCGGATCGACCAGTTGCGCCAGGTCTTTGTCGCCGCTGGCGACGATCACCTGCAGGCCCTGGCGCGCAGCGATTTGCGCCAGCGTGCCAATTACGTCGTCGGCCTCGACACCCGGTACATTCAGCACGCTCCAGCCCAGCAGCCGCACCAGTTCGTGGATGGGCTCTATCTGCGCGCGCAAATCGTCTGGCATGGGGCTGCGCTGGGCTTTATAGGCCGGGTACAGCGCATCCCGAAAAGTCGGTCCCGGGGCATCGAACACGCAGGCGACGAACTCGGCCGGCACCTCGGCCTGCAAGCTGCGCAGCATGTTGACCATGCCACGAATGGCGCCGGTGGCCGCGCTGCCGGGGTCACCCGGGCGTGCGCGCAAATCGGGCATGGCATGAAAAGCACGGTACAGGTAGCTGGAGCCGTCGACCAGCAACAAGGTGGGCGGCATGGGGTTTGCATCGGACATGGCGCGATTGTGCGGGATGAGCAGCGCGCCACCACCACCACGCTGGCCTGCCTACAATCGAAGCTTGCGCCACACCCCGCCCTTGTTCGTGGCAGCGTGCTTGGCAATCCGATCCCCTGCGTGCAACTT
>BBPD01003721.1_pt1 | contig 10686 bp, 12 predicted proteins | sample 1344911 | NCBI WGS metagenome assembly BBPD01 (sample SAMD00019088, study PRJDB2971) | groundwater metagenome | biome: freshwater biome; feature: mineral spring; material: ground water | place: USA: CA, Sonoma | collected 2011-09 | depth surface m
GCGGCAACATCGCCGCTGTCAGGCGGGAAATCCACCTATCAGGCTGTCCGAATTTCCCGAGCCACCTCTCTCTACCGCCGCCGCAGTGAAAGCCGCCGCGGTTCCCCGCCCGCCGCCAGTGCTGCGAACCGCGCCAGCATGTCCTCTGGCCACGCGCTCACCTTCCGCGTGGCGACGTCCACGCACAGGTGGAGCGACTCGTTCGTACTGCTCACCCAGCCCTCCGCGAAGTGCGACATGCGGCTCTCCACCAGCAGCCGTTTTGCGTCGTATTGCAGCACGCGGCACTCGGCCTGGATGCCGTCGCCCTGCTTCATCTCGCGCCGGTAGTCGAGCCAGCTCTCCACCGCGAAGGTGGTCAGGCCGCGGGCACGGAGCGGCGCGCCGAGGCCGAGCAGCGCCCACAACCGATCGGTCTGGAGGTCGAAGGCGACGAGGTAGTAGCCCATGTTGAGGTGCTGGTTGCCGTCGATCCAGCCCGGCTCGACGTCGCACAGCTTGTCCGACCAGCGGAGCCAGCCGTCGGCGTCGGGGATCAATGAATCTCGTCCGACTTCGCCAGCGCCTCGCGCAGCTTCTCGATGCCGAAATCGTCCCGCTTGGCCATCTCCAGGATCACCGCTTCCTTGCGGGAGAGCAACTCGATGGCCGCCGGCAGCCGCGTCACCGCCTCGTCCGGAATCACGACGGCGCCGTGGCGGTCCGCGTGCACGATCTGGTCGTGCGCCACGTCCATCCCGTGCACCGTGATGGGGCGGCCCCAATCCACCACATGGATGAAGGCGTGGCTTGGGTTGACGATGCCGAGCAGCTGGAAGCCGGGTGCCGCCATGTCGAGGTCGCGGATCGAGCCGTTGGTGACGCAGCCCAGCGCCTTCAGCCCCTTGTGGACGGTGGTGTTCACCTCGCCCCAGAACGCGCCTGTGCCGGCGACCTCGTCGAGGTCCTGCAGCACGACGACCGTGGGCAGGTCGGTGTTCGCCACATACTCATACCAGCCGATGCGGGACGCGCGGTCCTGCTCCTTGGTCCGGCCCGAGGGGAAGGCGGCGCGGACGGTGCCGACGCGCGCCGGGCCGCAGATCGGCGGCAGGGAGGGATGGGCGCAGTGGAACGGCCGCACCGTGAAGCCGAAGCCGCGGCGATGCGGCACGACGAGCTCCAGCGCGTTGCAGATCGTCGGTGTGTCCCACGCGCAAAGCGCGTCGAGATCGGCCTTGGTGAATTGGCGCGGCGTCATGCGCTCCCCCCCCCATCGTGTGCGCGCGTCGTCTCGCGGCGGACGGCAGCCTAATACGGCAGTCTAGAGCGGGATGCGTTGAGACGGAATCGCCGAGAACGCTGAATCCCGCGAACGGGCAAGGGCTAGGCCATCTGCGTGAGCCTATGAGAACGCAGCATGGTCTAGTACAGCAGGCGGGTGCGGAAGCCGACGACCAGCGCGTTGCGGCCGGGCTGCTCGCTCGGGTTCCACACGTGGGCGATGACGGGCTGGAGGTCGAAGCCGGGGCGGATCTCGGCGAGGTAGCTGAGCTCCAAGCTCGCCTCGAAGGTCCGCCGCGGGGGCGCGGCGCTCGACAGGCGCGCGAGGTCGCGATCGAAGCGGCGCACCGCGTCGGCGTATTGCGCGTAGATGAAGCTCGCGCCGAAGCGGTCGTTCGGGCGCCCGGGGACCAGGTTGGCGAACACCACCCCACCGTCGAGGTAGAAGCCGATGGTGCTGCGGTCCTGCGGGGCCGCGGAGACGCGCCCGAACACCGACACGCCCGACAGGGCGTCGCCGCCGGGCGGCCGCCACAGCTGTTGGTCGCCGACGGCGTAGAGGCCCAAGGTGCCGCGGCGCCGCAGCGGCGTGCCGACGCTCGCGGGGTCGGCCAGCAGCGAGCCGTCCGCCGCGAAGCGCAGATCCTCGAAGCGGCCGAGGTGGCCCCAGGCGCCGAGCTTCACCGTGCGTGCAAGACCCGGCGCGCCGTCCTCCCTGTTCCAGCGCCACCGTGCCTCCGCGAACACCAAGCCGGGGTCGCGGACGCGGAAGTCGGTGTTGTACCGGTTGCGCACCTGGTCATCGATGCCGTCGCCCCGGCGCGGCCCGGTGTCGCCGTTGAACAGCGCCGCGCGGAATTCGAACCGCGCACTGGGCTCGACCGCCACGAACACGCCCGGCGTCGCGAGCGGAAACGCCGGGCCGCCGCCGGGCAGGTTCAGCGCGCTGATCGTCGGGAAGTCGCTCTGGAGGAAGTTCGCCGACAGCTCGGAGAACAGGAACTCCACGTCCGCCACGATCTGCCCTGCGCGCAGCCGCACCGCGCCGTCCAGCAGGCGCTGCTCAAGCCACAGCTCGGACAGGCGCGCGCGCGGCATGGCCTCGATCGCGGCGATGGTGTTCACGCCGCCGACGAAGTCGCGCCGGATGCGGCCCGTGTTGTGGATGAAGAACGCGTTGGCGTAGAGGCGCAGGCCCGAGAGGCCGGCCAGCTTCTCGAAATCGATCTGGAACGAAGGCTCGAACAGGCCCTGGTTCACCCAGCCGCGGCGCTGCCCGCCGCGGACGTTGCCGAGCACGTCGGTGATGTAGGACAGGCGGAACTCGATGCCGCGCCGCGACAGGGCTGCCACCGCGCCGAACGGGTCGCCGCCGCCCGGCAGCGTGTTGCGCAGCGTCGACTCCTCGGGCCCATCGGAGCGGGGCCCGCGTTCCTCGATCTGCCCGCGCGCCGCCGGCGCGCCCAGGACGAGCGCGACGAGCAGCGCAAATGCGGCGGCAAGACGCAGGCGTGGCACGGCAGATCGCCCTCCTGGCCCGTGGGGGCTGGCGCCGGCCTACCCAACGCCGGTAGCGCGTCAAGCCGCCGCCTGAAACGGGCGCGCGAATTCTCGCCCCTGTCACCACCGCGCCTGGGCGGATAGGAACGTGGCGTGCCACCCGTCGAGCCCGCTTGGTTCCGCCTCGGCGTCGCCCGCCTGGTCGCCGCCGAGCCGCGCTTCGCCGCCATCGAGGCGAGCGGGGCCGGGCCCCTGCCGTGGTATGGGCGCGGCGCCGGCCTCCCCGGCCTCGTGCGCACGATCTGCGGCCAGCAGGTGAGCCACGCGGCGGCGATGGCGATCTGGCGGCGCGTCTGCGCCATCCCCGGCGCGCTCGACCCGGCGCGGATCGTGGGGCTCGACGACGACACGCTGTGCGGCACCGGCGGCCTCACCCGCGCGCGTGCCGCGCATGCGCGCGCCGCCGCCCGCGCCGTGCTCGGCGGCCAACTCGATTTCACGCGGCTGGCGCGCTTGCCGGACGACGAGGCGGTGCGCGAGTTGGTGGCGCTGCCCGGCATCGGCCCCTGGACGGCGGAGGTATTCCTCGTGCTGTGCGAGGGGCGCGCCGACGTGATGCCGGCGGGCGACGTGGCCATCCAGGCCGGCGCCGCGCATTCCCTCGGCCTGGCCACGCGGCCGGACGCGAGGGCGCTGCGCGCGCTGGCCGAGGCGTGGCAGCCCTGGCGAGGCGTGGCGGCGCGGCTGCTCTGGCACCATTGGCTGTTCGTGACGAAACGACCCGTGCTGGACGCCGAGTAGGCGCGGGCGCGCGCTCGCGGGAGGGCGCGGCGGGAACATCCGGCCCACTGCCGAGCCGCCCATTCTCCATGGCGCGGCAATGGGCCGCATGCTGGCAAGCCACCCCGTGCGCTCTCGACCTGGCGCAGGCGGACCACAGCCACCTGCACCACCTGAAACGGCTCGCCTGGGCCGGCTATCGGCGCGATATGGGCCGGGCGAGCGTGCAGCGGCGTTGCGCCCTGCGGCGCGCAACCGGCGCGTGATGGCCGAACGCGCAGAGGCAAGCCGCGCCACACGCGCCGAGGCCCACGGCTTGCGGCCCGACACGCTCCGCGCCTGTCTCGCCCACCTGCGGCTGCCCGGCGGCGCGGCAGGCGCACAGGGGGCCACGCCGCTGCTGGCCGGGCGCGGCGGCCCGCTGTGTGTGCCGAGACGGTTCTTCAGCCCCAGCCAGGAGCGGCGCCGCGGCCGACAGGCGTCGTCGCGAGCCGCGTGTTGAGGATGGGTCATCGAATGCTCATGCAGGAGCGTGCGGGCCGAAGCTGCGGCGGGCAGGTGGAGCCCCGCCCGGCCCGGCCCGTTGTTCAGGACCCCCTAGAGTATCATCCGATCAAACGGAGTCGTTTGGTCGGATAATGATGCTCCCCAAGACAACGTCATAGAGCGATTTTCGTGAGCCGATGCGAACGGAAATTGCTCTGGAATCCTCCCGGCGCGATGCCGCGTGGGCGCACGAGGTCGTAGGCACCGCGTGGCAGCTACTGCCCAGAGCCGGGCAGGGCCAGCACCTCGCCGTCACGCATCGCCTCCTCGCCGCGGCGGAAGACGCGCACCGGCCGCCCCGTCACCTCCATCCCTTCGTAGGGCGTGTGGTCCACCGCGTGCTGCATGAGCGGGTTGGTCAGCCTCCACTTCGCCTTCGGGTCCCACAGCACGATGTCGGCGTCAGCGCCGATGTGCAGCCCCCCCTGGCGCGGCCACAGCCCCATGAGGCGGGCCGGGTTCGCGCTCGTCAGCCGCACGAAGTGCTCGAGCCGTGATGCGGCCCTTCGCCACGCCCTCGCTCCACACCAGGGCGAGCCGCGCGGCGAGGCCCGGGATGCCGTTGGGGATCAGGTCGAAGCGCGCCTCGCCGTTCTGCCGCTTGCCGCGCGGGCCGTCGAACGAGAAGGCGCAGTGGTCGCTGCTCACCACGTCGAGCGTGCCGCGGCGGATGGCGCCCCATATGCGCGCGTGCTCGTCGCGGCCGCGCGGCGCGGGGGAGCACATGAACTTCGCGCCCTCGAAGCCGGGCCTGTCCATGTCGTCGGCGGTCAGCGTGAAGTGTTGCGGGCAGGTCTCGCCCCAGACCTTCACGCCGCGGGCCTGCGCCCGCGCGATCTCGTCGGCCGCCTCCTCGCAGGAGACGTGGAAGACCTGGATCGGCTGATCGACCATTTCGGCGAGCGCGATGGCGCGGTGCGTCGCCTCGCGCTCCACCACCGGCGGCCGAGCCCAGGCGTGGTACTTCGGCGCCGTCCTGCCGGCGGCGAGCAGCGCCTCGATGCGCCACCGGATCGCGTCATGGTTCTCGCAGTGCACCGTGACGAGGCACCCCAGCTCACGCGCGGCGCGCTAGACGCGGAGGTGCTGTGCATCGTCCACATGCAGGGCGGCGTAGGTGAGGAACACATTGAGGGAGCGCACGCCGCGCCGGACCAGCTCGGGCAGCTCGCGCGCAATGACGTCCTCCGTCGGGTCCGTGACGATCTGGTGGAAGGCATAGTCCACCATCGCGCGGCCGGCGCGCGCGGCCGTGTCGTCGAAGCGGGCCAGCACGCCCTCGCCCTTCCACTGCGGCACGAAGCAGACGACGGATGTCGTGCCGCCGGCCAGCGCGCTGCGGCTCGCGGTGGTGAACGACTCTTCATTCGTGACGATCCCGGTCTCGCCGCGCGATGCCTCCTCGATATGGCAATGGCTGTCCACGCCGCCGGGCAGCCCGAGCAGCCCGATTGCCTCAACCGCCCGCGCGGCGCCCTCGACGCGCGCGGCGATGGCGACGACGCGGCCGCCCGCAAGGCCGAGATCGGCGCGGAAGCTCCGCTCCGCCGTCACCGCCGTCCCGCCGCGTATTGCCGTCTCGATCCCGCCCATCCCCGTCCCCCACGCCGCATGCCGGGCCAGGGGGGACCCGAAGAAAAATCCGCGTCCAGACCGGGCGAAGTTGATGGGCGGCAATGCAGTCCCGCCTGCGTTGTGCCAGACTGAGCCGTGATGAAGCAGACGCCGCCGCCGTGGATCGCCGCCTACGCGACCGCGAACCTGCCGCGCTACACGAGCTATCCCGCCGCGCCACGCTTTGCGGCGCTGGAGGAAGGCGCGGCCCGGCGCTGGTTGGCATGCTTGCCACCAGGCGACAGCCTCTCGCTCTACACCCACGTCCCGTTCGGGCACGATCCGTGTTGCGGGGGCCGTGCGCCCGCGGCGCGCCATCCCGCGCGTGTGGCGCGCTACGCCGACGCGCTCCTGCGCGAGGCCGGGCTGCTGGCCGGCGCGCTGCGCGGGCCGGGGCAGGTGGCGCATCTGCACCTCGGCGGCGGGGCGCCGGCGGCGCTTGGCGCACCGCGCCTCGCTGGCCTGGTGGCGAGGCTGCGCGATCTCCTCCCCTTCGCGCCGGGCGCCGAGCTCGCGGTCGAGCTGGACCCGCTGGAACTCACCGACGAGCTCGCGGGGACGCTCGGCGAGGTCGGCTTCTCCCGCGCGTCGCTGTGCCTGCACGACGCGAACGAGACGGTGCAGCGCGCCATGGGCCGCACACAACCCGCGGAGCTGGTGGCGGGCGCCATCGACAAGCTGCGACGCGCCGGCTTCCGCAGCGTCAACCTCGACGTGATGTACGGACTGCCGGCGCAGGACGCGGCGCATGTGCGCGCGACGTGCCGGCTCGCGGCCGAGTTGGGCGCGGATCGCGTCGCCATCTTCGGCTATGCGCACGTGCCCTCGATGAGGCTGCAGCCGCATGCGATCCCGGCGCAGGCGCTGCCCTGCGCGATCGAGCGCATCCGGCAGGCCCGCGCGGCGGAGCAGGCGCTTGTCGCGGCCGGGTTCGTCGCCGTCGGCCTCGACCACTTCGCGCGGCCGGTGGATGCGCTTGCGCGGGCCGCGCGCGCGGGCACGCTGCGCCGCAATTTCCAGGGCTACACGACCGACGCCGCGCCCGCCTTGCTCGGCCTCGGCTGCTCGGCCATCGGCACCGTCCCGGCGGGCTACCTGCAGAACATTCCGGGCGAGAAGGCCTACGTCGAGGCCGTGGCGGCGGGGCGGTTGCCGGTCGTCCGCGGCCTGGCGCTCACCAAGGAGGACCGCCTCCGCCGCGCGGCCATCGAGCGGGTGATGTGCGACCTCGCGCTCGACCTCGACGACCTGGACGATGGGCTCCGCGCTTCGGCAATGCCGGCACTGCGGGCGCTGGAGGAGGACGGGCTGGTGCGCCTGCAGGGCGCCTGGCTGACCGTGCCGGAGGAGGGGCGGCGCTTCCTCCGCCACGTGGCGGCGTGCTTCGACGCGAAGCACGCCTCCGGGATCGCGCGGCAGCCTGCGGCGGTCTAGAGCAATTTCCGTTCGCATCGGCTCACGAAAATCGCTCTATGACGTTGTCTTGGTGAGCATCTTTATCCGACCAAACGACTCCGTTTGATCGGATGATGCTCTAGCGGGCTGCGGAAAAACGGTTCGGTTCGCCTGCCCGGTGTCTCGCCGCGCACGATCTGTCCGGGGGCTTGCCACGGCGGCTCACATCTTGGCACTCTCTACACATTTGTGCGTGAGAACTCGCCCGGCCATCCTCAACCGCACGCTCCTCCGGAGCCTACGAGGGTGCCGCCGGCCCGGCCGTCACACGGTGAACTGCTCCGACAGGATCCGCTCCTGCAGGTTGTGGTCCGGGTCGAACAGCATGGTCATGGCCACGCTCCGGTCCTCACGCACCTCCACGCGCCTTACGTCGCGAACCTCAGCCGAGTCGGCCGTCGCGGAGACCGGGCGCTTCTCCGCTTCGAGTACTTCGAGCACCACCCGTGCCTCGGAGGGCAGCAGCGCCCCGCGCCAGCGGCGGGGGCGGAAGGCGCTGATCGGCGTGAGCGGCAACAGATTCGCCGAGAGCGGCACGATGGGTCCGTGGGCTGAGAGGTTGTAGGCGGTGCTGCCGGCCGGCGTGCTGACCAGGATGCCGTCGCAGATCAGCTCCGCCAGCCGCTCGCGGCCGTCCACGAGGACGCGGATCTTCGCCGCCTGCCGCGTCTGGCGCAGCAGCGAGACCTCGTTGATGGCGAGCGCCGCGTGGGTGCCGCCCGCAGCCCCGTGCGCGCGCATGCGCAGCGGGTGGATGGTGGTGTGCTGCGCGGCCGCGAGGCGCTCGGGCAGGCCGTCCTCGCGGTAGGCGTTCATCAGGAAGCCGACGCTGCCGCAGTTCATCCCGTACACGGGCGGGTTGCGGCCGAGGAAGCGGTGCTGCACCTCGAGCATCAGCCCGTCGCCGCCAAGCGCCACGATCCACGTCGCGCGCTCCGGCGGTGCGTCCCCGTACCTGGCCGCGAGGCGCGCGCGCGCGGCCTGGGCCGGCGGCGCGGCGCTCGCGTAGAAGGCGATGCGGGGCGGGCCGCCGCTCACGCCAGCCGGCGATGCTCGAGCACGGGCATGTCGCGCCGCACACGCGCCGTGACCGCCGCGTCGAGCCGTGCGGTTGCGATGCCCACGCCGTCGGAGCATCGGGCGACGACGTGGCCCCAGGGGTCCACGATCATGGAATGGCCATAGACCTGCCGCTGGGCGCCACGCTCCTCGTAGCCGCCCCAGCTCGCCGCGGCGATCACCCAGCACTGGCTCTCGATGGCGCGCGCGCGCAGCAGCACCTCCCAATGGTCCTTGCCCGTCATCAGCGTGAAGTTGGAGGGCACGAACACCGCTTCCGCCCCGGCACGGCGCAGAGCGAGGTACTGCTCGGGGAAGCGGAGATCGTAGCAGATGGACAGGCCAAACACGGTTCCCCCGGCCGTGAAGCTCACGAGCGTGTCGCCGGCCCCGTACAGCGCGCTTTCGCGGTAGCCCGTGCCGTCAGGCCCCGTGATGTCGAACAGGTGGATCTTGCGGTAGCGCGCGACCTCCGCGCCCTCGCGGTCGAAGACGAGCGTCGTGTTGAACAGCCGCTCCCCGCCCTGCTCGATCCCCCGCTCGATAACGGACCCGCCGTGGACGTGCAGCCCGTGCTTCCGCGCCATCGCGCGCAGGAGGCTGTAGGCCTCGCCGCCCTCGCCGCCCGGGGCGGGAAGCGCCTCGGCCGCGCGGGTCCGCGCCTCGCGCCCGCCACCGAGGTTCGTCCACGTCTCGGGCAGGCTGACAAGCTCCGCGCCGTCGCGGGCAGCGGCCACGATCAGCCGCTCGGCCTGGGCGATGTTGGCCGCCTTGTCGGAGCCCTGATTCATCTGGAGGACGGAGACGCGCATCGGGGCGTGATCAAGCGCCGCCCGCGCCGGGTGCGCAAGGGAGGCCCGCGCCGAGCACGCTCGGTAGAGCGGCGTAAACAGCCCGCGCCGCCCTGCCGATCATTTGCTCGGCAAAACCCCGGGCGACGTCGTCCATGCCCTATCGCGAAGCGCTTTCACGCCGCACCGCCTTGCTTGCCGCCGGCGCCCTTGCCGCGCCGATGGCCGCGTATGCGCAGGCCGCCTACCCGTCACGGCCGGTCCGCATCGTCGTGCCCTTCGCCGCCGGCTCCTCGCCCGACGTCATCGCTCGGCTGCTCGACGTGCGCATCACGCGCGCCTCGCCGCAACCCGTGGTCGTCGAGAACCGCGCCGGCGCCGCGACCATCGTCGGCAATGCAGCATGTCGGCCAGTCCGCGCCACGTCCGACCCGCGCGACCCGTCACCCCCCCGCGGCCGCCCCGCCGGTCCCGCAGCAGAACCCGGCCCCTGCGCAGGCGCGCCCGGCCGTGTTCGACACAGGGGCCGTCCCGTCCGCGGCGGCGGCCGCGCCGCCTGCCCCCGCAGCGTCCCTGGACGACGCAAGCGACGGACCCGGCGAGCCGCCCGGGCCGGGGGCCTCGCCCGAGGAGCAGGCGCGATACCGCGCCCGCCTCGCCGCCCACGAGGAACGGAAGGGCAGGGCTTGGCATGCGTGGGTGCGAGCGCAGGCCGCGGCAACGACGAAGGGAGCAGGACATGGGCATCATGGGGATCGGGCGGAGGCGAAGTCCCCACCGCCGCACGGCAAGCCGCAGGCGGCGACGCAGGCGGATGGCCAGCGGTGGAGGGGCCTCGCGCAGGACGCGCGACGGGCGGCGGAGAACAGCGGGGCGGCAGTGGGCCTGCTGCAGGACATGATGCAGCCGGGCGAGGCGGAGAGCCCACACCAGGCCCGGATCTCCGAGCTGCTAACGGCCATCGCGGAGCGGGTCGTCTCGATCGGCGACCGCCTTTCACGGATCGAGTCGCGGCTCACCGGGCCGCGGTTGGTCTCGCCTCGCTGAAGGTCAGCCATCTCACCGACCGCGTTCGGCCTGGCCCGCCCGCCATGAGGGCGGTCGAGGGCGCAAAAGCGGGCATCGCCCGCGCCATGGCCGCCGCGCCGCACCCGGCGGCCCACCCCGAGGAAGCCGCGCGGATGGCGCGCGAGAGACTGCTGCCCGAGCACAAGCAGCGCAACGAGGCGGCGGCGACGGCCGCCCGGGAGGTGGAGGCGGCGCGGTCCGCGCTGCCCTCTCCCCTCCGCGCCTTCGCCCAGATGGGGGTGGACGCGGACGGCCGAAGGCTGCGCGAAGTCGCGGCCCGCGCCGAGCGCCTGGCCACGTCGGCGGAGGTGCGGCGACCGTCCCACGGCGACCTCGCGGAGGCGGCCGAGGCGGCGCGGCGCGACCGCGCGGAGTGGGAGCGGGGCGAGGGCAGGACGTTGGGCGCACGGGCGGCCGCCCTGGACGCGGTGGTGACGCGCGCCGCGGGCGGCGACGTCGCCCTGGCGCGGCTGGTGGCTGCCGGCGGGTTGGCGGGCGCGATCCTGGCCGAGGCGCGGCACGGCGCCGACGAGGCCCCTCCCCTGCTTTCCAAGCCCGAGCGTCGTCCCGGAGGGCGACCGAGGGCGCAGGACGGTCCCCGAGCCGCCCC
>BBPD01002643.1_pt1 | contig 10651 bp, 25 predicted proteins | sample 1344911 | NCBI WGS metagenome assembly BBPD01 (sample SAMD00019088, study PRJDB2971) | groundwater metagenome | biome: freshwater biome; feature: mineral spring; material: ground water | place: USA: CA, Sonoma | collected 2011-09 | depth surface m
ATAGTCTGCTGGCTCTTTCTCCAGCGCCTCCAACGCCTGCTGCGCCGCGTCTCTGAGTTTGCTCATGCCATCAACCTCCCCACATAAAAACCAAGCCCGATCAGCATGGCGGCCAGCACGATCACGGTGATCAGATCCAGCCAGATCGGTGCGCCCTCGTCGGCGGGGTCGTCGTGCATCTGAATCGGCAGCGGTTCACCCACCGGGCAGCCCTTGCCGCCCTTGCATTGTCCGTTCGCATCGCAGCAATTCATGCGGCTCTCCTTTGTACCTGGCCACGGGCCAGACGTTTCAAAACCTCTTTGAGCGCATCGGCCATTTGCTTCATGGTGGACTCTCGCGCAATATTCTCATGCAGGTCTACGGCCCCAACAATCGCATCCATCTCGCCGATGCCGAATCCGATCTTGCCGGCCCTAACGGCTCGGGCCTGCATTTCCATCAGTGCGTTCATGGCGTCGTAGCACACGTCGAGCGCGGCGGTATTGTCGCCGGGGATTTGCTCGCATCGCACCAGCGTGGTATTGACGATCACGGCCAGAGTGTCAAAGTCGTCGGGCTTGCCTTTTCCGTACCGGATCGCCTCGATGGACAAGCGCGGCGGGATCAGCAGTTTCGTCAGCTCTTCCTCGGTGAACCTGGTGTTTCCAGACAGGGCGCGTAGTGCGGCCATGGGGTCGGCGCGGCGGGGTTTCATGGCTGGCCCTCCAGGTGCTGGCGGATGGCGTTCGCAACTCTGTCGCACGACAGAAACGGCGCGCCTTTTTGTTGGTACTCTTCCAGCGCCTCCAGCGCCTGCCGCAGCAGGGCGGTGTCTTTCTCAATCTGTGCCCGCGCAGCTTGCAGCGGCGTTGGCTCTGGCGGCAGACGGTTGCCATCGGCATCGAACCGGCGGGGTTGGCACACGGGGCACTCTTGCCAGTGTTCGCATTTGCATTGCTTCATTTCATACTCCTTCCAATCTCAGCCGCAGCGCGGACGATGGCTCGACGGGTGGCGGCGTAGGGGTCGTCGTTGTGTGGCTCTTGTATGTCGCAGACCCCATCGCGCCACGCGAATGCAACGCCATTGATGACGCGGGGCACGATATCCAGATTCACCGCCAGACGCAGCGCATCGCCGTCGTCAGCGATGGGGTTCCAGACGCCCCAATAGTCTTTGCAGCGGCTGTCGCTGTATGCAGTCCCGTCCGGGTGCCAGCGCAGTTCGATGCCCGCCGCCTTCGCGGACAGTTCCAACAATTCGCGGTCGGTCATTTCCCCACCCCCACCATGCTCACCATCTGGCCCGTATGCGGCACCAGCACATCACCCCGACGGCTGGGGTGCTGGATGTGATCCACCGCACCCGGCCTGCCTGCCGAGTGCGCCCAGTTGGGGCCGGTGTAGGTGCCGGAGCCAGTGACGTACTGCCGTGGGCCAGCGACGATGCCAGCGACGGGGAGGCTATACAATCTCTGGTGCGGGTGCGGGGCTTCTTTTGACTGAATGATGCCGTCACGCACCATCGAGGCGAGTCGGGCACGCACGGCAGTGATGCGATCGCCGGTCAGTTTTGCCAGTTCGTTGGCTGTGCAGGGTTGATTTTCGCGCAAGGCTTCGATGATCTCAGCGCGCTTGATGGGGCAGGGTGGAGTGTTTGCCATGGTGCGCTTTCAGAATGGGGCTTCGGGGTATTGTGATGGGTCGAATGGTGGGGGCGGTGGAGCTTTGACGGGCTGGCCGGTGTGGGTGGGGTGTTCATGCGTTGCTCCAGCTGCCCGGCCGGGTGGCGTTGGCCACGGCCACGCGCACCTGGTGCGCTAAATGCGAAGGCAACCAGCTGTCGGTGCTGTGTGGGCGATCCGGCCCGTCAATTTCAGCCAGCACAGCCTGCAACGCAGCCAGCAACTCAGGCGCTGCGGCGATCAGGCGGGCGTTGGCCTCGCCGCAGTAGCCGCGCAAATTGTCTCCCTCGTGGGGGTCGCTACTGCAATGGATACGCATGTAGTTGCGATCATGGGGGTGGGTGCTAAACCGCCAAGGCCCCGGCGTGTGCTGCGCGCTCATGCTGCACCCCCAATCGCATAAACAATCACGGCCATGACCACAACGAGGAGCACGCCGGCCACGATTCCGATGCCGTCCCAGTCGGTCTGGGGCTTGTGGCCCAGCAATGCCGACTGCAAGCGCAGGGCGTCACGGTCGTGGTGCGGCCGTGCCGTGGGGGTGTAGAGGCGGCCGATGGCCACCTTGCCGGTGTGAAAAACCTTTTCTCCGGTCATGCTGTTTCTCCTTGAAGTTGCTCAATCAGTTCTGCCTCGATGCGCTGGCTGTCCTCATCGGTCGCCTTGCGCTCGAGCCAGGGGGCAGGGCGGCCGTTGCGATCGCAAACCGTCCAATAAATTTCGACGTACCCAAGGTAGTCGTCACTGTTTTCAGCGCGCGGGTTTGGCCGCTGTCGGAAGTAGCTGTCCACGCGAATGACGCATGGAATCCCGCTGATCCTTGTTTCCATTTCCATGGATGCTCTCCGTGGGTTGTTGATGGGCTGATTGTATATCAAAAATCAGGGCCGCGCATAGGTGCAAACCCCTATTTTTTGATTTCAGACGAACGGCGCAAGATTCGGCGGCGTCCACCCCGGCGGCTTGCCGATCTTCCCACCCGGCAGAATCACTGGCTTGCCGTCCACCAGCTTGGCGTCGTTGCTGTCCAGCACCGCCTGATCGGCCTGGTCTTTATTCATTTGCGCCAGATAGGCCACTCCGTTGCCCGTCACTTCCCGGTCGCACAAGGCATCCAGCGCCTCGACCCGCAAATGATTGGGGATGTGGGCAATGCGCTTGCCCTTTTTGATTTCGGTGGCCAAGACTTGCAGGTCTACGATGGCGCGCTCCAGGACTCGTTGCCAGCCGTCGGAATCGACACGGAGGCAGCGCAGGTATTCGCTGAGCTCCTCCAAATCACATCCAATCTGCGTGCTGACGTCGCCCACGTTTGGGGTCTTTCCGCAAGCGGCGAGCCATCGGGCGGCGCGTTGGTGGTTGGTCATTCCTCAATCCTCTCGTTCAAAATCTGATAGATGGCTTCGTGCTTCATTTGTAGCTCAACCAGCTCATATAGGGCCTCTCGGTAGCCAGTCCATGCCTTTTCTGCACGCTGCCGCTCGACTTCCAGCAACCGTCGCAGCCGCTCAATTTCTCGCAGGTCACGGGCTAAGGATTTGGCGCGGGTGGTCATTTCATCCCCTCCGAAGGTCAACAAGTGAGCGCGTCAAATCCATGCTGGCACGCTTCACGCTGGCGGTGAACTGGCCTGCAATGAACCGGTCGCCGGGGCATGGTGGCTTGGGGTTGGCTTGGCCGTGTGTCACCACGTTAACCCACCCGGCACACCGTTCCATTTGGTCGACAATTCTTTGGCTTGTGCCTTCACTCGGTCTACGTCTGATCTTTTCATTTCTTGACCCCCACCCGAATCAGCGCATCAATCATGGCCCGCACCCACTTGGCCCCGCCTTGGGCCTGATAGGCGGCCTTCTGTTCAGGGGTTAGCCGGATGAGCACGGCGTCGGTTTTGGTGGGTTTGTTCATTCGAAAAGTCCTTTCTGTTCTTGCATTGCATCCTAGATGTTCTGGGTTGAGTTCAGCCGGGTTGACGACTTCGTAGCCGATGGCGCGGAGCTTGGCGGCAGCATCGCGGAATGCCGGGAAGTTGAGGTCATGCAGGCCTGTCATGGGGCCAGAAATGTAGATGCGCATGGCTTCTCCGTGTAGTGTTGATGTCCGCATTGTATATCATTCAGCATCGAACCGCACGATGTCGTCATAGCGGTCAGAAAACTGATTTTCAATGGCCGTTTCTTGACTTGAGTGCAGCAATGGCCGCACGTCTGAACCTTGCCACCACACTTCGGCGGCATCCCAGTCGATGCAGTTTTCGACGATTTTTGCTTTGACCTCGACAGTCTCGTCGTTGACGTAAGCTGCGAATGTCACGCGCCCGGTGAAGGGCTTGTGATCGGGTGGGTCTAGGGGGCGCTCTTGCATGGTGTGCTCCGTTGGTTGTTGATGTGTAGATTGTATATCAAAAAAGGCCCGATGCAAGGGCCTTGTGAGATTTTTTTTGCCGTGCGTCGGGTCAGAATGGCACGTCGTCTTCCATATCCTCAAACCCGCTCGACCGTGCAGCTGGCTTCGCAGGCTTCTGCGGCTTGGCTTGGCCCTCCGGCTTGGCGTCCTGGCGTCCACCCTGCAACGCAATATCACCCACCCGTACTTGCATGGCCTTGCGGCGATTGCCGTCCTTGTCGGTGTATTCCCGCTCTTGGACGGTTCCGGTCACGGTGACGCTGCCTCCTTTGGTCAGGTACTGCTGGAGCGATTCGGCTCGCTTGCCAAATAAACTGCACGGCCACCAAATAGTGGGCTTGTCCTTGCCCTGATCGTCGGCAACTGAAAACGACAGCACGGGATCGCCGTCTTTGAGATAGCGCATCTCGGGGTCTTTCCCGATCCGGCCTGCAATAGTAAGATGGTTCATTCTTTGCCTTTCGTGAGTGAGTATTGGGCAACGTGCTTGCCGCCCGTGGTTTCGATGGTGGTGGTGACGATGTTGTAACCCGCTCGGCGCAGATCACCGATGCGGGCAGCGAGTCTAAGGCACCCGCACCCGTTCAGGGCGTCTAGGGCGGTCAGTGGGCCTCGTTGAAGGCGGGAGAGTATCCATTCGGTTTGGGTCATGTCTGCCCTTCGATACCATGCGCGGCTTCGATGGCGCGGTCATCCTTCAGAAATGCAATGTCGGATGGCTCTTTGCGAAGCGCGTAATACTCGACCTGTACCTTGGCTGACCCAATCATCTTCCCGGCCAGATTGGCAAGTTCTGCCGCCTCGCCGGGTTTGATTTCACCGGCCCGCAGCTTCTGAAAAACATCAGCCAATTCGGCGCGTAGTTCATTCACGGTATTCATTCAACAACCTCTTGATCTTCATGACTGTGCGGTGTGCGTCCACCAACGCTTGCGGAATCTGTGATCCTGTGATGCTCATGTGCTGCGCCATGACGCGACGGACATACGCATCAGAAAGATGCTCACGGCTGGCGGTGTTGCGCTGCCGGTTGTAGGCGCGGCGTTTCGGGTTGGCCCGCTGGCGCTCCAGGACTTCTGGTTTGCTGGCCCATTTGCGCTGTGATTCGGCGCGACGCTCTGGATGGCGCTTGAAATACTCACGCTTTTTCTCAGCCGCCCGTTCCGGGTTCGCTAACTCCCATGCCCTAGCTTTTGCGATCTGATGCTCACGGTTCTTTGCGTACCACTCGCGCAGGTACGCTTTCTTGCGTTCACGCTGCTCTGGTGTCATTCCTGACGCGCCAAACTAAAGTGGCAGCACGGGCAAACGTATGTCACGTTGCGGCGTGGCTGGGGTGCGGCGTAAACGTTGATGCGCTCGTATGCGGCGATGATGGCGTTGGCGAAGTCGATCCGCTTGTGCCCTTGCGCGTCTCCGTATTGAAACTCACCGAACGGTTCAGCAAGGTCAAAGATTTCTTCGCGTGTCAGCGGCTGCTTGCGGGGCTAGGGTGCGGTGTAGACCGCGATACTTGGCGATCCTGCAAACAGCAGGCGCTCGCTCAGTCTCCGTCCGGCGTCTGTTTTTGCGGCGGTCCAGTAACCGTCGTCATGCAGGAGGGCCACCGGCTCCTGCTATGCTGGCTTGGAGGGCTGGGGTGCGGTGTACGCGGCCATGTTCGGCTCAAAGCCAAACTCGGCGCAGCCCGACCAATCCCCCTCCTGCCAACAGCGCAAAAAGACGGAGGCTTCAATGCCTTGCTCGATGGCGTGGTTAATGACTCGGTTGTACTCGTCTTGCACCGACTCCTGCTCTGCTGGCTGCTCTGCCAGCGCGGTTCGCAGGGCGGCGCGTGCTGCCTTCATCGTGCGAATCCAGTCGGCATAGTCTGCTGGCTCTTTCTCCAGCGCCTCCAACGCCTGCTGGGCGGCTTGTCTTAATTTCTCGCTCATTGCTTCATCTCCATCAGTTCGTTGACCATCTCCGACACCTCAACCAGAAACCGGCTGACCTCGGATTCCAGTTCCGCAATCATTTTGTCATCACGATCCACCCGAGTGACGAAAAACCGCAGTCCCACTGGCATTCGTGGGTCAAAGCTCACAAAGTCGCACCACAGCCGACCCGTGCAGGCCATTTGCCACATCATCTGTGTGACGTATTTGGCTGCGGGTTTTTTGGTTCGCAGGGTTTGGATGTGCGTCGTGCTGCTTGGACATTTGATCTCTAGCAGACCATTTGACCCAACCAGGCCGTCAGGCGAAGCGCCAGCCTCGTCAATCGTTGGGTGAAGTATCAGCCCCACTTCCTCGACAATCTCCCCCGTGTGGGCTTCGTATGCGGCACGTGCGAGCGGTTCGGTTTCGGTGCCCCACTCCATTGCTGCACTGGTGAAGCCCTCCTGTCGGCCGCCGGTCAGACGCTCAAGGGCCAGCTCGACCAGGTAGTTTTCGCGGCTGGTGCTGTAACCCGTTTTGGTCTTGGCGATGATGTCTGCCACACGGGAGGCAGTGACACGGCCCAGACGGGCTGCAAACCATTCGGGCGTACCTTGTTGGATCATTGTTTTTCTCCTGTTGCTTTGGCGATGGCGGCTCGGGCTTGCTTGTAAGCATCTGCCAAACCTTGCGAATCAAGACAGCTGTTCAGCACGGATTGCAGCGCCTCCAGTAACTCCGGCGCTGCGGCGATCAGGCGGGCGTTGGCTTCTTGCTGTTCTTGGCCTGCCTCAGTCGGTCCGCACGCCGCGACTTCCTGAACCCATCCGCCGCCAATGCGGGCCTCGACGTAGACGGTCGAAAATCCCTCGCGTTTTGCAAACCACGGCCCCGGTGTGTGCTTGCTCATGCTGCACCCCCTTCCAGCTCTGCCTTACGCTCCTTCACTGCATCCTTCAGCGCCGCATGGCCGCCCTTGTCCTGTGCGGCTACGGCCATGGCTCCGTACTTTTTCCAGACCTGTTGCAGGGCTTCGGCTGACTTGGCCCCTTGCACGGCATTCAGGGCTTCGGTGACGTCAAACTGCGTTGCCACAACGTGAGTTTGTGCGTCTGCATCGTTGTCGCCTTCGGTTGGGATGCAGAATGTTTGAAAGGCGGCGTATTTGTAGGCTGCGCTCATGGCCTTGTTTGTGGCTTTGTCGCCAGAATCCATTGCCTCGCCGTAGGTCTTTACGGTGTGTTTGCTCCCGTCGTGGCTGGAAACAAAGTCAAACTCAGCCTCGACAGTGACGTAAAACAGGGCGTTGCCTTTTTGGTTTACGCGCTCGCTGACTTCACGGCCCATGATGCGAGGCAGGATGACTAGACCGTGTGCCGACATGATCGGCGAAAGCGCGTTGTAAACATCATCGATGCCCCGAAACTTATAGCCCTGCAGGACGTTGTCGCGGTCTTTGGCGATGCCTTGGCGGGCAATGTCGGCAGACACGGCGGCGATGAGTTGGTAGACGTTCGTCTTCATGGTTTCTCCGTTTGGGTTGATGACAGCCGGTTGACTGTCTGGCGCAAGTGTACCACAGTTTGTATATCAAAAGCAAGATTTTTTTGTGGTGCGCTCGCTGTTTTTCTGGTATGATGTGGCCTGAACCCGGCTAGGCAGGGAGTAGCTACCCTGTCGAAAAGCGCACAAGCCCCGCCTGCCGTTGGTTTCTTTCAGGGCTGGACATGGGCTAGACAATGAGCACACATCAGTTCGACGTTGATGACGCCGTACGCTATGGCGTCGAGGCAGCTATCATGCTGCAAAACATCCGTTTTTGGATCGCCAAGAACAAGGCCAACAAGCGCCATTTCTACGATGGCCGCTACTGGACTTACAACAGCGCCAGAGCCTTCACCGAGCTTTTCCCCTACTGGAGCCAGCCACAGATCAGAAGGGTGTTAGCCAAGCTGATTGATGCCGGTGTTTTGGTGGTCGGGGAATACAACCAGAACCCCTACGACCACACACGTTGGTACGCTTTATCTGATGACGTCGATTTGACGAAAAGTGAAGATCGAGAAAACGAGGTCGGCAAATCTTCTATAAGAACAGATAATAAACCAGATACACGTGAGAACCCGCCGCCCCCCAAGGGGGCTGGAGAGTTCGAGGCCTTCTGGAAAAAATACCCGAAGAAGGTGGCCAAAGGTGCAGCAGAGAAGTCATTCAAGAAAATCAAGCCAAGTGAAGACCTCATGAAAACCATCATGCAGGCACTTGAGAGGCAGAAAGAATCAGACCAGTGGAAAGATCAGGGGGTCAGGTACATACCAAACCCAGCAACCTGGTTGAATCAAAGACGGTGGGAGGATGAAGAGACAGAAGCCGAAGAGCGTAGCTCCATGTTCGCGGGGTTGATATGAGAGGGCACGAAAGACTCATTGAATACCGACTCAAAGGTAAAGCGCCCCGGTTTGTGTTCGTCAACGACTACCCCTGCAAAACAGACTGGCACGAGAACCCCGGCGATGCCGTGACCATATGCACCCACGGCGACCCCATAGAGACGCTCGACCTGCGTTTTTTGGTGGGTTTGAGGGTCAGCATAAGCACTCCAAGCGAAAAACGCGCCAAAACGCTTTTTGATCGGGTCAAGAAGGCAGGGGCATCGGCGGTGGCGGTGTGCCACGTGCAAACCGACCGCAAACCCTGGGAACAAAACGGATACGCCGAGATATGGAGTAGCAATGGCTGAGATTTTCACTGACGACATGATCGACTTCACGCTGTACCTCCAAGAGACTGATGCACAGACCAAAGTCAAACCCGTAGCCAGCTATCGGCAGGCACTAAAAGACCGACTGAGATACCGGCAGACCGAGAAGCGGATATTTCTGCCATGGCACAAGACGAACGACAGCTTTGAGTTCCGCAAGGGTGAAGTGACCATCTGGGCAGGCCAGAACGGGCACGGCAAGAGCCAGGTAACGGCTCAGATTGCGCTGAGTCTCATGGGGCAAGGCCAGAAGGTGGTGATTGCCTCGTTCGAGCTCAAGCCGCTGGTGAACATCCAGCGATTGGCACGGATGCACTGCGGGCTAAACCCTTTCTCGCCAGATTTTCAGGGGGAGGAAGGCGTCAAGGCCATTGACGACCTGTACGACGAGTTTTGCGACTGGACTGATAACCGCCTTTGGCTGTACGACCACACGGGCAGCGTAGACGGTCAGAAGGTGATCGGCATGGCGCGGTACTGTGCTAAAGAGTTGTGTATCGACCACATCTTTGTGGACAACCTAGCCAAATGCGTCAAAGCCGAAGACGACTACAACGGGCAAAAAGCATTTGTCGATGAGATGATGGTGATCGCACAGGACTACGGGGTTCACGTCCACATCGTCCACCACTTGAAAAAACCCCCGAAGGAAACCGACCGGCCCGACAAGAATGACGTTAAGGGATCGGGGTCGATTGTTGACCAGCCCGACAATCTCTTTCTGGTGTGGCGAAACAAAGCCAAGGAGGACAGCCGCAAAGAGGGTAAGAACGCCAAGGCCGAAGAACCTGATCAGATCATTTTTTGCCGCAAGCAAAGGAACTATGAGGGGTCAGGCGAGGGAGAGCCATCCATCGCCCTTTGGTACAACCGAGATGCAGGCCAGTACGTCGCCAACGAGGGCGACCCGCCGATGTTTTTCCTGATTTATCCCCATGTCCAAACCCCGTACTGAAGCCTGCGAAGTCTGCCAGTCAGCCATTGAAGGGGAATACAGGATGCACTGCCCGACCTGCATTTACTGTGGGGCGCGGTTGATTCAGAACATCCAAAAGCTGAACCGCCCCCGCGATGAGCGCAGCGCCAGGTGTAAGACTGTGTTGAACGATTGGATGGGCTATGGCCACGACGAGGCCGAACTACGCAGACTCGCCAAAGGCCCGAAGCCGATTGACCCCGAAGCATTGCCAAAGGTGAACAAATGACCAGAACCATCGTCACGCTTTACAATCCCGTGCAGGCCTATCAAGTCCTTAAAGACGTCTGGCCGCACATCAAAGCCCTTCTAATGGCTGGGCATCGTCTGGTCTTGGAGGTAAAGCCCGAAACCCGCTCGCTGAGTCAGAATGCGCGTTTGTGGGCTATCCTGACCGACGTCAGCGAGCAGGTGGAATGGTACGGGCGAAAACTGACGCCAGACGATTGGAAACACGTGTTCACGGCGGCATTGTCAAAACAGGACGCGGTGCCAGGTATCGAGGGCGGGTTTGTGGTACTGGGCAAAGCCACATCTAAGATGACCAAAAGCGAAATGGCCGAACTGCAAACCCTGATTGAGGCCTTTGGCGCACAACGGGGTGTGAAGTTCACCGCGCCGGATTGGGTGGAAGAATGAAAAAGTGCAAAGTGTGCTCGGAACCATTCGACCCGATCCGGCCTCTACAAAAGGTGTGCAGCCCAGCCTGTGCGCTGACCCTAGCCCGACGGCAAGCCGAAAAGACCAAAGCCAAAGCATTGAGCCAAGATCGCAAGGCCACCCGCGAAAAGCTACAGGCCATGCAGACCCGGCCCCAGCTGCTCAAGAGGGCGCAGACGGCATTCAATACCTTCATTCGGGCAAGAGACTCAGGCAAGCCGTGCATTAGCTGCGGCAAGCCGTTGAGCGCCGAGGCCAACACC
>BBPD01000427.1_pt2 | contig 10650 bp, 13 predicted proteins | sample 1344911 | NCBI WGS metagenome assembly BBPD01 (sample SAMD00019088, study PRJDB2971) | groundwater metagenome | biome: freshwater biome; feature: mineral spring; material: ground water | place: USA: CA, Sonoma | collected 2011-09 | depth surface m
TAGCTAATGAACGCGGAACTTTGGATTAGTATTTCGTGCTTCGGATTTCGAATTTAAACCACAATATGCCTTGTTAGTTCCGGCTTGTCCGGGTTAGGAGAGAACCATTTGATCAGGGCTTCCAGCGAGGGGAGTTTTAGTTGCTCTCGATTCATGGTATAATCAGAATGTGATCGGCCCATGTCCAGGCATCCCGGCCAGGGATCACCCGCACTAATCGCGGCGAACAATCACGAGAATGGGCAAACGGAGATGATCAGGGTTGTTGTCGATGCCATGGGCGGCGACTATGCCCCGCGTGAGATCGTGCGGGGGGCGGTAGAAGCGGCGCGCCAGCCCAACATTGAAGTTATCCTCGTGGGACAGCGCGAGGCAGTGGAGAAAGAGCTGAGTGGGTGCGATCTCGACGGGGCAAGAATCAGCACCTGCTGGGCTGAGGAAACTGTGAGCATGGACGAAGACCCCGTCCGGGCGATTCGCCGTAAGCCGAACTCCTCAATTGCAGTGGGGATCAAGCTAGTCAAAAGCAGCCACTCATCGGCATTTGTCTCGGGAGGTAGTACCGGCGCTGTGGCCGCCGCAGCATTACTCATCCTGGGGAAGAAGAAGGGCATCTCTCGCCCGGCATTAGGCATCGTTTTTACTTCTCCTTCCGGCCCGGTTCTGTTCCTCGACGTGGGGGCGAATCCGGATTGCAGACCCCAACACCTGGTGCAGTTTGCCGAGATGGGAAATGTCTATATGAAAAGGATATTCAGCATTTCTGAGCCTCGGATTGGGCTCCTATCAAACGGCGAAGAGGAGACCAAAGGGGATAAGCTGACTCGTGCCACCTATCAGCTCTTAGCGAAAGGGGGGCTCAATTTCCTGGGCAATGTGGAGGGGCATGACCTCCCCAGGGGTAAGGCCGATGTGGTCGTGACCGATGGCTTTACCGGCAATGTAGTGATAAAATTAAGTGAGGGATTGGGGGAAGTGTTCGCCGAACTATCAAAGCAAGCGGTGGATAACAATCCGATTTTCAGAGAAGCGGAGAAGCGCATCCTGAACTACACCGCTCTAGGAGGGGCATTCCTCCTGGGAGTCAAAGGTAACGTAATAATCACCCATGGGAGGAGCGATGCCGCTGCAATAAAGCAAGCTGTCCGGATCGCTGAGCAGATGGTGCGGCAAAGGGTGACGGAAGCTATCGGACATTAGACAATTCGTGGTCCGTAATGCGTAATCCGTGCTCACTCATTATTCAGCACTCATTGCCTGTTACATCTCGCGAGATAGGAATTTTCATCATTTAAGGAGTCCCCCTTGTAGGGGCACGTTGCAACGTGCCCCTACTTACGGGTGCGCTTGTGGAGACGATAGACCCTTCGCAGACATAAAGCCTGCGACTACGGCATGTTCCAAAATTCCTGGAAACGTGGTATGCTAACTAGACAAAACGGAGGTGAATCCATGTACGTAGATTTGAAGGAATTTGAGCGGCAAGCGCTCCAACTCCCAGTAAAAGAGCGGGCAGCGCTCGCGGAGCATCTCATCGCCAGTCTTGATACCCCTGAGGACGCCGAGTGCGAACGTCTTTGGGTCGAGGAAGCGGAAAGTCGATATCAGGAGTACAAGAGTGGGCGGATCTCGAGTCGACCTGCAGAAGACGTTTTTGGTGATGCGCCAAGCAAAATAAAATGAAGTCAGCGCGCTTTCTTTTGCCGGCTGAGCAGGAAATGCTGGACGCAGCGCGGTACTACGAATCCCAAACTGAGCACCTTGGTGAGGATTTTCTGATGAAAGTGAACTCGGCTGTGGGAGATATCGTCAAGTATCCCGAGCGCTGGCCTGTGATTCGTTTCGACGTCCGACGTCGCCTGGTTCACCGCTTTCCGTACGGAATACTGTACAGATTTGATCCAAACGAGGTCGTCATCCTCGCCGTGGCACACCTTCACCGGCATCCGAATTACTGGATCAGTAGGATACGGGTTTAAGGGTTAAAGGTTAAGGGTTAGCTATCGCCTATACCCTATAAGTAGTAAATTGCAGGAGGAACAGATGGCCAAGCCGATAGAAGTAAGCGATGCCGATTTTGAGCAGGTAGTGCTCAAGGCAACAAATCCAGTTCTGGTTGATTTTTGGGCTCCATGGTGTGGGCCTTGCCGGGCAGTGTCCCCCGTTGTAGAGGGGTTAGCCAACGAGTATGCCGGCAGGATAACATTTGCCAAGGTGAACGTTGACCAGAACCCCAAGACAGCCTCCGGATACAGCATCATGAGCATACCCACCTTGCTCCTGTTCAAGGATGGAAAGCCGATCAAACAGATGGTGGGACTCCGGTCAAAGGAGGAATTCAAGAAAAATCTGGATGCATCATTAGGGGATAGGAAGTAGTAGGTAGTGTGTAGCCCCTCACCGCCCCCCTACACGCTATACGCTACACGCTAAAATGAACTCTCAAAGTAAACTGCTTCTTCTCACTGCACTCTTTGTCATCTGCCTGGGAGCAGCCAATATCCTTTCGGCAGCAAAGCTGATCAGCATTTTCGGGTTCACTGTTGACGCCGGAATAATCGCCTACCCTTTAACCTTCCTCTTCACCGATATAGTCTGCGAGGTCTGGGGAAAGAGGACTGCAACAAGGGTTGTCTGGGTGGGATTCTTTGCCAACATGCTGATGATGCTCCTTATCTGGATAGGAGGGATCCTGCCTCCCTCGCCGCAGTGGGGAAATCAGGAAGCGTATCAGTCGGTGCTGGGGAGCGTTCCGCGAATCGTTTTCGCCTCTATGGTAGCGTACCTGATCTCGCAGCATCACGATGTCTTCGCCTTCCAGTTCTGGCGGAGGAAGACCCGGGGAAGGTGGCTCTGGATGAGAAATAACTTCTCCACAATCGTCTCCCAGGGACTGGACACCGTGGTATTCGGCACCATCGCGTTCTATGGGGTTGTTCCTCTCGATGTCCTGGTGGGCGAGATAATCCTTGTCCAGTACATAATTAAGATCGCCGTTGCCCTCCTGGATACCCCTTTTTGCTACCTTCTTGTTGGCTGGGCCCGCGGCTTCGGAGCCCCTAGTGTAAATCTGGAGGCCTAAAGAACTCGCTTATTACAGCCCCGGTATCTTGAGCCCCCCGGTTAACGACCCGAGTCTCTTGGCCGCAAGCTCCCTGGCCTTCTCCATGGCCTCATTGAGTGCTGCCAGTATCATGTCCTCCAGAAGCTCAACGTCCTCGGGGTCGACCACCTCAGGAGAGATCTTTATCGACCTGATCGCCTGCTGACCAGTGACGACCACGGTCACCGCCCCGCCTCCTGAGCTGGCCTCAACCGTGGCATTCTCTAACTCGTCCTGCGCCTTCATCAGCTTCGTTTGAAGCTCCTGAGCTTGCTTTAACATCCTCTTGTCCATATCACCTACTCCTCACTGATAATCCTCGCCCCACGACTCAATGCTTCCTTAACCAGAAGACTTTCACTGGCCGATATAGGAGCGGGTCTGCCTTCCTTGCCGATGAGAACGCAACGTATCTCATACGGTTTCCCAAATACCTCTTTCAGCTTCCTTTCCACCATGCAACCGTACTTGGGGTCCTCGATCTTACTTCTCTGAAACTCGGCGTAAAAGCCCAGAGTCAAGCTGTGACCCTCCAGGGAGACCGGTCTGCAGGCCCGCCGGAGCAGGGCATCCAGATTACCCCCGGAGCCTTCTCCGCGGCAGGCATTTACAAAATCATTCCAGTGCTGCTGAAGATGCTCGATCTCGGGGATCGGGGATCGGGGATCAGGGATCAGGGATCGGGGAAGGGGCTGACCCCTGACCACTGACCCCTGATCCCTGAGAGGCCGAGGAATCTCCCGGTCTACCTCGGCAATCGGCGGCTCAACCAGTCTGGAGTCTGGAGTCTGGAGACGCTTCGCTCTGGAGTCCCCCTCCCCTTGACTCTTGACTCTTGACTCTTGACTCTTAACTCTTCCTGGCAAGGCATAATCTACCATCGCAAGTTCCAGCGGCAGGGTAGCCTGGAGACTGAAGCGGAAATCGGCCTGGGCAAAGAGCTTTATCGCCTGAGATACCTCCTCCAACGAGACCTTAGCCGCTATTCCCTTCACCTCCGCCATTTCTTCGGCACTAAGGCTTACCGAGCCGGCATCAGCCTTGACCAAGAGAACCCCTCGGAGATAATCCACCAACTCCCGATTGAACTGACGCAGGTCCAGGCCATCATTAGCAATCCTGTTTATCATCGTCAGCCCACCGGATATGTCTCTTGCCAGAATCAGCCTCGCCAGTTCCCTGATGCGAGCATCGCCGGTGAGCCCCAGCTCTGAGCGAACCTGCTGGACTTCGATACTTGGTCCATGATAAACGACCATCTGCTCCAGTAGATTCTCGGCATCGCGGAGGCTGCCGGTGGCGCTTTTGGCGATGAGCGCCAGGGCCTGAGCCTCAGCCTTGATACCCTCCTCCTGGCAAATATGCTCTAACCTCTTAATCATGGCAGCCTGCGGGATGCGGCGAAAATCGAAGCGTTGACACCGAGAGGTGATGGTTGCCGGCACCTTATGAACCTCGGTCGTGGCCAGAACGAAGATGACATGTGGTGGAGGCTCCTCCAGTGTCTTCAGCAGGGCGTTGAATGCCGGCTCGGTGAGCATATGGACTTCATCGATGATATAGACCTTGTACCTGGCAACATTGGGAGCGAAGTTTATCTTTTCCCTCAAGCTGCGGATTTCGTCAATGCCGCGATTCGAGGCGGCATCTATCTCTATCAAATCCAGGGCTCGTCCCCCGATGAACGCCTGACAGATGGAGCAGGTGTTGCACGGCTCTCCGGTATCATTGGCCAGACAATTCACCGCCTTAGCCAGGATACGGCCAGTGCTGGTCTTGCCAGTTCCTCGGGGGCCGAAAAAGAGGTAGGCATGTGCCACCCGGCCGGTAGCCAGTGCATTTAGCAAAGTCCGCGTGATCGGTTCCTGCCCCACCACATCGGCCAGAGTAAGGGGTCGCCACTTGCGATAGAAGACCTGTGATGTCATAGATGAGTCAATTGCCTCGGTTTTAGAATACTTGCCCGCCGCTCTGACGGAGCAGTCAATACAATATCGATGCGCTCCAGCATCTCCTTCTTCGCCTGCGGGAGCTTGCCGTCAATGGGAAGAATGTTCGATACATGATCGCTCACAAACTCTGAGTTTACCTCCAGCAGTTCAATCAGCAGCCTCTCCTCCCGTAATATCCCTAGAGGAGAGAGTAGCTTGAATTCTCCTTGCTCCACCCTTTCCTCCAGAGGCGTGCCCGGCAATATCCTGAGGGTACGTATGCGGATAAAATCGGGGTCTATGGCATTCAGCACCCTGGCTGTTCCCTCAGCGTGCTGCTTCCAGCGATCTTCGCCGCCGAGTCCCAGGATAACGTACTCCGAGAGCGAGATCCCGGCCTCCTTAACCCTCCTGCCGGCCTCGATCATTTCCGCCGCCGATGTGCCCTTATCGACGTATTGCAAAAGCTCATCATCCCCGGTTTCCAAACCGAGGTGGAGTCGGGAGAGCCCCGCCTGAGATAACCTTCTCAGCTCCTGAGGTGTTTTCTTGAGAACCGTCTTAGCTCGGGCGTAACTGGTCACCCTTTCCAGCGTGGGGAATGTCTGGTAGAGAAACTCAATAACTTCGGCCAGGTCTTCGGTCTTCATGATGAGGCTATTGGCATCGCCGATAAAGGCCGTCTTGACCCCCTCGTTAGTAAGCCAGAATATCCCATTATACATGGCCACCTGTTCAATGCGGCTTCCATAACCATGAGTGTACTCGGTTATCTCCTGAGCCAGGGACTTCATGGCCAGAATGTCCTGCTTGATGTCCTCGACCGTCCTCAGTTGAAACCTCTCTCGATTATAGAGCATGGCGTAACAGAAAGCACACCTGCCCCAGGGGCAATTTCTCGTTGCCCGAACCAGTAATGATCGGGCCTCACTGGGTGGCCTAATCGGGGTAAGTTCATACGGCATAACTATTCTCAGCCACAGAGTTCACAGTAGGTAACTGCTCAGGTTTAAATTAGCGTGTAGTGCATAGCGTGTAGCATGTAGTCCCACCCCACCGTAACCCCTATTGCCTATCACCTACTCGCTACTTGTGCATTTGAGCCTTGCAAGAATCTCCGCTTCCCTGTCTCCCATCTCCTGTTCCTCCCTCGGGTCCTGGTGGTCATATCCCAGCAGGTGAAGTATGCCGTGAACGGTCAGAATGGCAACCTCTCGCTTGAGCGAATGCTTTTGCTCCTCGGCCTGCCTCAGCGTACGGGGGCAGGAGATGATCACTTCACCAAGATGAGTAACTCCATCGGGGGGTGTGGTAAACGATGAATTCTCCGCACCAAAGGCAAATGCCAGAACATCGGTCGTCTCATCAATCCTTCGATAGGTTCGATTGAGCTCGCGCACCGTCTGGTCATCGGTAACGAAGAAGCTCAACTCTGCGGGATAGTCAATCCTCTCAAAGGCGAGCGTCATTTCAGCCGCCTGACGAAGCCATCCGTCCTGTACTTGATCTCGAAATGGCTCTTCGACCTGGATTTCCAGCCTCCAGATCATCAGGTTGTCATGTTCACGGTTGGCTACTTTGCGCCCTTCATACCTCAATCTTCATCGCTCCGCAGCCTTGAACCGTGAACCCTGGAACTTTGAACCATCTGTGGAATCTCGGCCGGGCTCTCGGCGATGCGCACCCCCACGGCGGCCAGGGCCTTCTTCTTCTCCTCGGCCCGTCCGGCAGCTCCAGTTACGATAGCCCCGGCATGTCCCATGCGCCGGCCCGGGGGAGCAGCGCTTCCGGCGATAAAGGCGGCCACCGGTTTGGTGACCCTCTTTTTGATAAACGCCGCCGCCTCTTGCTCCGCGGTGCCCCCGATCTCGCCGATCAGCACTATCGCCTCGGTGCCGGGGTCTTGCTGAAAGAGCTCCATGGCCTCAACGAAAGTAGTACCGATTATAGGGTCGCCTCCCAGGCCCACGCAGGTTGACTGTCCGATCCCTATCTCGGTGAGCATAGCGGCAACCTCATAGGCCAGAGTGCCGCTGCGGGAACAGACTCCCACGGTGCCCTCCTTGAATGCCGCAGCTACCATTATCCCCACCTTGCACTTGCCCGGCGAGATAACCCCGGGACAATTCGGGCCGATGAGGCGAATATACTTTCCCCTAAGATAGTGGCGAACGGCCATCATGTCAGAGGTTGGGATACCTTCGGTGATACAAACGATGGGCGAGAGGGCGGCATCGGCGGCTTCGAATATGGCATCCGCGGCGAAGGGAGCCGGGACGAAGATTATGCTGGCATTGGCCGCGGTCTCCTTCACTGCCTGCTCTACGGTATTGAAGACCGGGACCTGATTCTCCCATAAAATGCCCCCCTTGCCCGGGGTGACGCCGGCGACCACTCTGGTGCCGTATTCGATGCAGCCTCGGGCGTGAAAAGTGCCCTCACCGCCAGTAATACCTTGAACCAACAGCCGGATATTCTGATCAACAAGTATACTCATGTTATAGTATCCTGCCTAAATCCGTATAAAATCCCTCTCCCTCGAAGGGAGAGGTTAGGTGAGGGTGATTTCCCCCTCCCTCTAACTCCCTCCCACAAGGGAAGGGAGGATTATAATGCCTCCTACGGTTAACTATAATCCCCTTCTCCCGTGTCAGGGATACATGTCCCGTCTCCGGACACGGACCACGGATACGACCTACGGGCAGCGGCCACCGCCTTATTGGCCGCCTCACGGAAGCTTTTGGCCCTTATCAAGTTCAGACCGGATTCGCTCAGTATGCGCTCCCCGGCGGCGAGGTTGGTACCGGCAAGCCTGACCACCACCGGGAACTTGATTTCCATTTCCCTGTGAGCCTCCACGATCCCGGTGGCAATGACATCAATGCGTGCCATCCCGCCGAAGATATTGACCAACACCGATTTCACATTGAGATCAGCCGAGAGGATACGGAAAGCATTGACCACTCGCCTGGGATCATTAAGCGTGCCGATGTCCAGGAAATTGGCGGGTCGGCCGCCGGCCAGTTTGAGGGTATCCATAACCGACATCGCCAGCCCCGCACCATTTACTACGATGCCGATGTCGCCATCTAGCTTGACGTAGTTCCCAATGCCCTTGCCTTTGGCATCCACCTCCAGGGGATTCTCCTGCTCAGTATCGCGGAGTGCCGCGATGTCCTGGTGGCGATATAGGGCGTTATCATCGAAGTCCAGCTTGGCATCGAGGGCCAGCAAGCGGCCATCGGTGGTCACCACCAGCGGATTGATTTCCGCCAAGGAGCAATCCCTGGCTCGGAAAAGGCGATAGAGTCCAGAAATCAAAGCGGCGGCCGGACGGATTTGCTCCGCTTCCAGGTTTAAGCCGAAAGCGATCCGACGTGCCACAAAAGGCTGGAACTCCAGCATCCCGGGATCGATGTAGGTCCGGATGATCTTCTCGGGGCTTTCGCTAGCCAGCTCCTCGATCTCCATACCACCGGCCTCGCTGGCGATGATCATCGGCGTGCCCTGGCTCGAGTCAATTATAATGCTCAGGTAAAGCTCACGCTGGGTATCCAGTGCTTCCTCTACCAAAATTGCGTCCACCGGCGCCCCATCAGGGGCAGTCTGGTGAGTCACCAGCCGCCTTCCGAGCATTCCGGCGGCAATCTTTGCTGCCTCATCCGGGGACTCGGCGGACTTGATGCCCCCAGCCTTACCACGGCCGCCGGCATGCACCTGAGCTTTTAGCATCACCTTCCCGCCAAGCTCGGCAGCAATCTCTCCGGCTTCGGATGCCGTCCTGGCTACCCGTCCTCTCGGCACCGGGATGCCAAATTCCGCAAAGAGGATTTTAGCTTGATATTCGTGTATCTTCACAAAGATCGTGTCCGACACCCGTGTTGGGGATACGTGTCCCGTATCCGGACACGGACCACGCGGAGGGGGTGGGATTCGAACCCACGGGATAGCTAGGCCACCCAGCGGTTTTCAAGACCGCCGCCTTAAACCACTCGGCCACCCCTCCGGAAGAGTCGAGAGTCGTGAGTCAAGAGTCACGAGTCGAGAGTCACGAGTCACGAGTCGAGAGTCAAGGGGAAGGGAGAGGGACTCCAGATCGAAGCCGTCTCCAGACTCCAGACTCCAGACCCTAGAGTCCAGCCTCAGCCCTCAGGATATCGGCTTTATCAATCCTCTCCCAGGGAGCATCTATGTCATCGCGTCCAAAGTGGCCATATGCGGCCGTTGCCTTGTAAATAGGACGTCGCAGGTTCAGGGTTTCGATAATGGCCGCCGGACGAAAGTCGAAGTGTTTCTGAATGAGATTATAGATGGCTTCTTCAGCCACCTTGGCGGTGCCGAAGGTTTCGAGAGAGACCGATAGTGGGTGAGCCACCCCAATGCAATAGGCTACCTGAAGCTCGAGGCGATCTGCGAGGCCGGCGGCCACAACGTTCTTGGCGACATAGCGGGCCATATATGCGGCAGAACGATCCACCTTAGTGGGGTCCTTGCCGGAGAAGGATCCCCCGCCATGTCGGGCCAATCCGCCGTAGGTATCAACCAGAATCTTGCGCCCGGTGAGTCCGGTGTCCCCCATTGGGCCACCGACAATGAATCTCCCGGTGGCATTTATGAAATACCTGGTGCTGCTATCCAGAAGCGAGCTGGGGACCATCGGCTTTATCACTTTTTCGATGATATCTTCTCGGATCAGCCTGGAGGCAGTGGCATTGTCGTGCTGAGCGGCGATAACTATAGCATCAACCCTTCTCGGTAACCCGTATTCATACTCCACCGTAACCTGCGACTTCCCGTCTGGCCTGAGGTAGGGCAGAGTTTTGTCCTTTCGAACCCTGGCCAACCGCTTGGTGAGCTTGTGAGCCAGGGAAATCGTCAGCGGCATGAGTTCCGGGGTCTCATTACAAGCAAAGCCTACCATCATTCCCTGATCACCCGCACCGAGCACGTCTCTCCGGTTATCCGCTCGGGCTCCCTCCTTGACCTCCAGCGATTCGTCAACCCCTAGAGCGATATCGGGCGACTGCTCTTTAATGGAAACAAGCACCCCGCAGGTCTCGTAGTCGAAGCCATATTTGGCACGGGTGTAGCCTACCTCGCGTATGGTCTCCCGAACGATCTGAGGGATTTCGACGTAGCAATTGGTGGTGATCTCTCCCATTACTACCACTGTGCCGGTGGTTGCCATCACCTCGCAGGCAACTCTGGCAAGTGGATCCCTGGCTAGAATAGCATCCAGAATAGCATCCGCAATCAAGTCGCAAAGCTTATCCGGGTGCCCCTCGGTGACCGATTCCGAGGTCACCAGAGCTGATTTGGAATTCATAAAGGTTAGACTCATCTCTCATTACCTCCGCAGTCAAAATGTACCAAATGAAAATATTATGCTATCCCACCGAACATTTGCCCCGTGGAATACGAAGATCTATTCCACGGGGCAAAAAGAACAAGCTCATCAGTGGGATTCTCCCCCTGAAACCCCAGAACCAGCAAGCGCATCAAGGGGAGAATCCCACTGAAACCCCCTAGATCAGAAGTCCGCAGCCTAACCATCCTCTCCAGACCACCGGTAGGGGTTTAAGATTTTGAACCCCTACTTCTCGCTCCGTCCTTCAA
>BBPD01006388.1_pt3 | contig 10646 bp, 13 predicted proteins | sample 1344911 | NCBI WGS metagenome assembly BBPD01 (sample SAMD00019088, study PRJDB2971) | groundwater metagenome | biome: freshwater biome; feature: mineral spring; material: ground water | place: USA: CA, Sonoma | collected 2011-09 | depth surface m
GAGCCAGCCTCTGCAGTGGCGGGCATGGCACACTGACAGCATACAGGGAGGATCTGCCGTGGCACTGACCAAAGGCTTTGAGGTCGAAATCTATACTGGCACTCCCGAGGGTGTGGCTGTCGGCTTTGCCGATCAAGTGGTGGCCGCACTACCCAACTTTGTTACCGAGCCGGATCGGCGCAACGTTGAATACACCACCGCGCCCCTGCGCCGCTATGCCGATCTGCCCTGTGCCCTGCTCAAGCCCCGCCAAGCCCTGCGGCAGTTTTTGCCCCAACCCCATACCCTCCTGCCAGGCAGTACCCTCGCCTTGGGCGGTGAAGATCACTTCGAGCGCTCAGACCCCAACAATCCCTACCACACCTACATCGAGCATACCTACGGCACCACGGTCGTCACGGCCAGTATTCATATCAATGTGGGCCTCGCCGATATGGATGTGCTTTTTCAGGCTTGCCGCCTCATTCGGGCCGAAGCGTCGTTGTACCTGGCGCTGAGTGCCGCCTCTCCTTTCCGTAATGGCCTCGTAACGGGGTCGCATTCCAGCCGCTGGCAACTGTTTCCGCCCACGCCCAAGCAGGTGCCGTTTTTTGCCAGCCACCAGCACTACATCGACTGGACAGGCGCCCAAATTGCGGCGGGCATTATGTTTAACCCGCGCCACCTCTGGGCAGCCGTGCGGCCCAATGGTGATAATCGCCCCTACGATCTCAACCGCATCGAGCTGCGCATTTGCGATATGGTTAGCGATCCGCTGGCCTTGTTGGCGATTACGGCTTTGCTAGAGGCTCGGCTGCTGCAAATGAGCCTCAACCCCGAGCAGTTTGAACCCTTTCGCGGTGCTTTTACGCCCACCGAACTGGAGGCGATCGCGACCGAAAATGAACAAGCCGCCGCCCGTCACTCCCTCGATGCTCAGCTCATTCACTGGCAAACCGGCCAAACGATCACTGCTGCCGCCTGGATCGAGCAGCAATATACCGATGCCTGGCTGATCGCCCATCAGTATGGCTTTGCCGAGTATCTGGTGCCCATTCAGCAGATTTTGCGCGAGGGTAACGAAGCCCAGCGCTGGCTGCAGGCGCATCAGGCAGGGCAAAGCGTGGCGGATGTGTATCAAGTCGCGATCGCGAGCATGGCCGCTCAAGAACAGCGTCTGCTCCGCGAAATTTGTGCGATGGCCACAGTATAGCTAGCGATATCAATGGTGTAATCAGGTGAGTAGTAATCAGATGAAATGATGCTGGGTAAAGAGTTTTATGTCGTTCTTGAGCGTGATGCTGATGGTGTGTATATCGGGGAAGTACCTCAACTGCAAGCGAGCCATAGCCAAGGCCACACAGTTGATGAACTGATGAAAAATATTAAAGAAGTGATTGAATTATGCCTTGAAGAGTTGGAAGAAACCGAACCAACAAATGAGTTTGTAGGTATTCAGCGACTTGTAGTTTAGTGGCCAAGCTGCCGAGTGTTGCTGCCAAGACAGTTGTGCCTGTGCATGAAGCGCTTCAGTGACTTAAGGGATGGCTCTTCGCTCAGCGCTATCGTTGCCAAAGCGCAGCTCAGGCGACTAGACGCCTATGTCCGCGTAAATGTAAAGTTTTGTTAGCGACATGGAGAAGTACGTTATGGCCACAGTTGAGTTTATCAATGAAGGCAAGTCTGTTGTCGCCGCCGAGGGTGCGAACCTACGCCGCCGTGCCCTTGAAGAAGGTATCGACGTATACAAGATGATGGCGAAGCTCATGAATTGTGGCGGTGCCGGCCAATGTGGCACCTGTGTGATGGAGGTTATCGCTGGCCTTGAGAATTTGTCGCCACGGACTGAAGCCGAAAACCGCAAGCTTAAGGGTAAGCCGGAGTCTTATCGCTTGGCCTGCCAAACCAAGGTGCTGGGTGATATTAAGGTAAAGACAAAGCCCTAGACAGGAGTGCGCTATGGAAGTGTTCGCGATCGCGATGAATGGGCTCCTTACCGGTGTGCTGTTGATGTTTGTTTTGCGCATTCCGATGTCGTGGTATCCGCAGCTTGATGGGAGGCAATTTCCTTACAGTTGGGCCTACTACCCGACAGAATGGGTGCTCAAGCCCTTGCGCAACGTTGTCCCGCCCTGGGGGGGCGTCGATATGACGCCCGTGATTGGGGTGGCGGTGATTTCCTTTGTGCGCGAAATTTTGTTGGGGCAACAGGGCTTAATTACCATGAGCCTGTACTAGGCCATGAACACCATTACGGTTGAGCAACGGGGTGAGCAGCGCTTTGTCGTGTTGCTGAATGGCAATGTAGTCGTTGAGTGTCGCACCCAGGCCGATGTTGATGATTTTTTACGGCAATGGCAACAGCAGGCTAAGCCGGGCAGTTATCGCATCAAGCGGGAGGCCGTAAGGCTAGGCCAGTCGAAGCAAAAGAGCGCAGCCAATCGCCTGCTCCTCGAAGACCCCCTCGCGGCAGAAGTGTATCTCGTACAAGCAGCCGCAGCGCTGCACGAGGCCCACGGCTGGCGTGAGGCTGAGGTTGAGCAACTGTGTCGCCATGCCCTGAGTCGCGATCGCGAGGCGATTGAAGCCCGGCAGGGGTTGCCGCCGCGCCAAACGGTCGCTTACCGCCAACGTCAAAAGATTTTCGGCCTGTTTTGATGCGAGTTTTGGGTGATTCGGGCTTTGTATAACCCTGGCTGGTTGAACCTTGGTCTTCTGTGTAAGGAGTGATTGCGATGTCAGCAGAAACCCCAGAGATTATTTTGACCACCGCCGCCCCTGCCCCGGTCGGGCCTTACAGTCAGGCGATCGCGATGGGAGCGCTGGTCTTTACTGCCGGTCAGATTGCCATTGATCCGGCTACGAATGTGGTGATTGAAGGGGATGTAGCCGCGCAAACACGGCTGGTGCTTGAGAATCTGGCGGCTGTTTTGGCGGCGGCGGGGTCGGACTTGAGCAAGGTTATAAAGACCACGGTGTTTTTAGCCGATATGAACGATTTTGCGGCGATGAACACCGTCTATGCGGCGGTTTTTGGGGCAACCAAACCAGCACGCTCCTGTGTCGAGGCGGCGCGTTTACCCAAAGATGTCCGGGTCGAGATTGAGGCGATTGCCTACCGTTAGGGTATCGGTGGGAACGATTTCGGGGTATAACCCCTAACAATGTCAGGAGATCGTCATGCTGTGGTTCGCCTTGGGGTTGCCGGTCGCGCTGGTACTGGCCCTAGAATTACGCTGGCGACTGTTCAAACCCGATCAACTTGAACTCAAAGCCATTGACTGGCACTGTGATCGCGAAGCGGATCACTTTCGCATTACCGGCACTCTCGAAGCTCACAATGCCAACGCCCACCAAGATGTAATGCTGGTAACCCTGACGCCAGAATTGGTGATCTTAGGCAGCGCCGATACCTCAGGGATTAAGCACCGCATCCAGATCCGCTCTAGTGTGTTTGTCCGTGAGGATAACTACTGGCAGGCAACGGTTTTGGAGTCTTTGGATCGCTTCCCAATTGAGGTTGAAATTGCCATTGGCGGCGAGGGAATTGAATACCTGAATTCTGCCTGGCTTAAACTTCATTACACCCAATACGGTCGGCAGCCGCGCCAGCTCAAAACTAGCCACATCATTTGGCCCCTGGCTCAGCCCAAAGCGATGCAGCTCGCTGATTGGCAGCCCCGGGGAACAGCGAAGGTGATGCCGATTCGGACGCATCTCTTAACGCCCCTCGATACCCTCGCCGATGTCACCGAGCAGTATGTACAGCCCTGGGCCCAGGCAGGTGATTATCTGGCTCTGGCTGAGTCTGCCGTCGCGATCGTTGAAGGCAACTTTCGCCACCACACGGCGATTAAGCCTGGTTTTCTGGCGCGGCGGCTGTGCTATGCCTTTAATCCCATATCAAGCCTAGCCACTGCCACCGGCATGCAAGCCCTGATTGATAGCTCACACCCGCTGCGGGTGTTGGCCGCTTTTATTCTCGGGGCGTTCGCCAAACTGGTGCTGCGCAAAAAAGGCCTGTTTTACGAGCTGGCGGGACGACAAGCGGAGCTGATTGATGATGTGACAGGAACGTTGCCGCCCTACGAGCAGTTTTTGGTTTATGGACCCGAACAACCCCAACAGACGGTGGAGGCACTCAAAGCGGCGACGGGTCTAGAGGTCGCGATCGTCGATGTCAACGATTTGAAGCGCGTTAAGATAGTGGCCAAGACGGCAGGCATTGTGCCTGAAACGCTAGTTCAAGCCCTGTTGGATAACCCCGCAGGCAATGCCGCCGAGCAAACACCGCTCGTCTTAATTCGTCCCTAGAGGTTTCCATGTCTGAGATTCAGCTCCGTTCGGCCCAACACGGTGATCTGGCCGCGATTGAAACGATCTTGAGTGAAGCTTTTGCGGCCGAGTACGGTGATCGCTCGATTGATTTTGACGCTCAACTGCGGCGAATTCGGCGCTGGTACGGGATGCTCAAACTGCTGAGTTTGTTTCCCAACCGCTTTCAGCACCTCTTTAATGCTCAGGTGGCCGAGCGTGACGGCGAAGTGCTGGGTGTGATCCAAATCTCGCCCTTTAATAGCGCCCGCACAACCTGGCGTGTGGATCATATTGCCGTAGCACCCCAGGCCCAACGCCAAGGTATTGCCTCGCACCTGCTCCGCCATTGTATGGAGACGGTGCGCGAAGCGCGTACCTGGATTCTGGAGGTCAATATTCACAATAAAGGGGCAATGGCCCTTTACCGTCACAAAGGCTTTCAACCCCTCGCGCAGATTACCTACTGGTCAGTGCCCCCCACCTGCCTCGCATCCCTCCAGGATCCAGAGCTGCCCAAACTGATGCCAGCCAGCAACAGTGATGCCTACTTAATCTATCAGCTCGACACCGCCGCGATGCCGCCTCAGGTGCGCCAAGTTTATGACCGCCACGTTGATGATTTTAAGCGCAGCCTCTTCGAGACCGTGCTGGATAACCTCAAGCAAACCGTGAGCAATACCGAGCGGGTGCAAGCGTTTGTCCTCGAACCCGAGCGCAATGCCGCCATCGGCTACTTTAATATCAAGCTTTCGCGCACAGGCAACCAACCCCATGTGGCGCAGCTTACGGTGCATCCGGCCTACACCTGGCTTTATCCCGAGTTGCTAGCACAGATGGCGAAATTAAGCCGCACCTGTCCGCCCCAGTCGCTCTATGTCGCCTCGACAGATTATCAACCCGAGCGGGAAGAGTTCTTGCAAAAGGTGGGGGCAACCGCCATGGAACGGACACTGTTGATGTCGCGATCGGTGTGGCACAAAGTCCAGGAAGTGCGCACAGGCATGGATGCTCTCTCCATTGAGTCGATGCTGCGCTCACTTAATGTCAATCAGCCCGTACCCGAGCAACCCACCGCCCCCTTCAGCAGCGATCAGCAAGATCCACCTGATGCCGCCGCTCAGTAGCATTTCAGCGCAGCCGCGCAGTAGCAATTAGGCGCAGCCGCGCAGGCGCATTTCGGCCTACGCAATAATTTACAGCAACCATTTAAACCGATGTCGGAGGCAATGCTGTACTCAGTTAATAGCCGGAAACCTCATGCTGTTTTGTCAGGGCTCGCTTGAGTACTGTATATAATTATTCATCGATAGAGTGGTTGGCCCCGTAGTCTGCACCCAGAGCGCCAAACTCATGTGACGAGAGCTTTGAAATCATGGCAGTCATAATCAAATCACCACACTCAATTGATAATCTGTGTGGAGTATCGGTGTTTCTCGCTGGCACGATCAACGATGGCAAGAGTATCGATTGGCAAGAGTATCGATTGGCAAGAAGTTCTTGTTTCTGAGTTAAACGATTTAGATATTACTATTCTCAACCCAAGACGATCAGAATGGGATTCTTCTTGGCTACAGTCTATAGATAATTCCTTTTTTAGGGAACAAGTTGAGTTGGAGTTAGCCGCACTTGAAGCATCAACACATATTTTTATGTATTTTGAACCCGGAAGTTATTCGCCGATATCGTTGCTTGAGCTGGGTCTACATGCCGCTAGCGGCAAGATAATAGCCGTCTATTCAGATGGTTTCTGGAAAAAGGGTAACGTTGATATTGTTGGCTCAAAGTTTGGCTTTCCTGTCTTTCAGGATATGTCAGAAGGTCTTGAATACTTAAAAACTAAGCTGGCATAATAAGTTGCGTTAGCTGGCGAAGCTACGTACTGTGGCTATACGTGGCAGTTAATTTACAGTTTGTATAATCGCTTTTTACTAAACATAAGGCATCATTGTTGCTTGCTTTTCGTGAGGCTCACGTGTAGAGCATGATTTCAAAGCTTGTAGTGGCGCAAATTAAAAACCGCTCAAACCGCTGCACCTCAATTGTCAAAATACTATTCAATGTTCTAGCGATTCAAACAGTAGTTTAGCTGAGTTGCTGGATCAAGTGCTTGACCGAGGCGGCTGAAGCATCAAAAGCAGCTTGCTCAGTTTCAGTTAATGTCAGCGTTACAATCGATTCTAGGCCATGACGCCCCAAGCAGACAGGTACTCCCATGGCAAGGTCGCTGTGCCCATATTCACCCTCAAGAATGGCCGCCGCCGGGAGATAGCGTTGGCGGTCATTCACAATGGCATCGACCATTTCGGTGACGGCGGCAGCCGGTGCATAGTAGGCACTGCCGGCCTGTAAAAGGCGGCCTATTTCCCCACCGCCATCGCGAGTACGGGCGACGAGGTGATCAATCACCGACTCAGACAATAGCTCGGGTAGAGGAATGCCGCGCACGGTGGTGTAGCGAGGTAAGGGAACCATCAAATCGCCGTGGCCACCCAGCACCATCGCGTTAATATCGGCAACCGATACGTTCATCTCCATGGCAATAAAGGTGGCAAAGCGCGCTGCATCAAGCACACCCGCCATGCCCAGCACCCGCTGACGTGGCCAGCCACTGACCTGCCAGGCAAGGTAGGTCATGGCATCGAGGGGATTAGTAACAATAATCGCGATCGCGAACGGAGCTACAGCCCCCACCTGCTGCATTACCTGTCGCACAATGGCTGCATTGGTTGCGGCCAGCTCATCCCGACTCATCCCCGGCTGGCGCGGTAAACCCGCCGTGACAACAACAACATCCACTCCGGCAATAGCTGCATAGTCTTGGGTGCCAACGATCTCGCGATCGTGCCCGAGCACACCTCGTGCCTCCATGAGATCCAGTGCTAAGCCCTGGGGCCGCCCCGCCACAATATCGAGCAACACCACATCGGCCAAGTTTTGCTCAGCAATGCGCTGCGCCACGGTGCTGCCCACGGCACCGGCACCAATAACTGCGACCTTGGCCATACGCAACTCTTGAACGCTGTCATACTTTAACGCCTGTTGGCTTGAGTCCCGAAACCTCTGGGTAGCCCAGGCAGCCGCTCTGGCATACATGGGGCGAATCTAAGCCAAGTCGGGAGGCGCATCCTCGGTGGATGACTGATTTTGGGGCAAAAAATAAAACAGGGCCATAAGCAAGACGATCGCGATCGACTCGTAGCGCGTGGGGAATATAACCCAGGCCAGAATCGCAAAAAAGGGCATCAGTACAATCAAAAGATGCACACGAATTACATACCGTTCGATAAAAGTCAGTCCTTGGGTCGGTTGGCCTTTAAGTAAACTACCGATATTGACAACCACCACGCCGAGAAGCATGGGCCAGAGTTTAGCGGTGAGGTAGGCTACTGGCAGCCAAAAATTAGAGTTAATAAACCCATTCGGGCCGAAGAGAGTCGAGGGCTCCATTGCCGCAAACACTGATAAGAAAATCCCATAAAAGCCAAAGAGATAGCTCAGCATATAGAACAGGCCAACCCCCATTACACAAGCCAATCCGCACGTTAGCAACTTTTGCTGCCAGGGCCTCCATGCCCTTAAAATCGGCAACCGCAGCGGTGACAAACATAAGCGCACAACCGCAACACCCACAGCCAGTAATGAAAAGCCATAAGCGGCTAGCCAGGTGCTCCAACAAAACAGCGGCAACGACCATGCCTCAGTAATCGCCGCTGTTGCACTGATAACAAAGCCCAGGATCGACCCGTACCGCACCATCGTGTTACCCGAAAGATTATGCTGCCGCTACTCTAACTAAGGCTAATCTCAGCCTAGCGGTACCAACGTCAGGTATGGTTGCGCAGGGATTGCGCTTATCCCTACTAGAGCCCTGCCAGCGTATTTTGCCGTCAAGGCACCTTGATCGAACTCGCGATCGCTGCCTAGGCTAAGTCAGCCAATTCACATGAGATATACCCATGCTTCGCTCAACCTTCATCGCGCTAGGGCTGGTTCTTTGGGCGTCGCCTGTCTGGGCACGACCTATTTTGAATGTTAGTTTTCGCCTAGGCACTAGTATCAGTTCTAACTACTGGTATGTCGTTGCGCTCAGTGATGCGGCTAATACACCCGAAGCTAATCTTGTTGATCCCAATATTAATGTTGGGGCCGGTGACGTAAGCTTTGCGCGGGGTTGGGATCACCTGATCCGGGTCAAACCCGCCAACGATGAAGGTTTAGTCGAGTCAACGGTGCAAGCGCGGGGCGGTATCGAACAAGAATTTACGCGCGGCTTTAATGAAGTGCGGGTGTCTCAGGGTATTCGTCCCCGCGACACCATTAACCTGGTCATCGACCTCACCGACCTGCAGGGCATTGATGGCAACAGCCGCGATGTCCATGTCATGCTGCTGACCATTCCGGCTCCCTTCGCGATCGATGCCGAGCAAACGGCTCTGGCACTGGATGCAACGCGGGGAGAGCGGCCTAACTTTTATCGCCTCAGCCTGACCGACCAGCGCCAAGTGCGGGTAGATGACCCGCAGCGTCAAGAAACATTACGCCGCAGTCGCGATCTCATTGCCGATCAGGGCGGCTTGCAAGGCGACCTTTTACAAGGCGGCACCCTCGATATTTTGGCGGCTAATATTGTTACCTTTGAATTGTCTCTAGAAGATCGCTAGTGTGCTGGCGCTGCTGCCAGTAGTAAAACTGGCGCGGTAGCTCTTGGCATAGGGAGCGCCGGATGGCCAGCAACACCCCTTGGACAATCGGGTTGCCCACTGCCTGGACTAGGGGAGCGGGCGTATAGCGGAGCATCGGTGGCAAGCTGATATGCACCTGCAAATCAGCCAGACCTGTCAGCGTCACACTGCGCTCAGTTGTCGTTTCGGGCTGTAAAATACCCTGAAAATCGAGCTCAAAGTGCTGACTGAGCCAGTCATTACCCGCCAGATGACAGCCTGCTGCCTTTAGGGTAACCCGGGCTCCGGCGGCGGTTTTTAGGCGCAAATCGACAATAGGCTGAATATGCAGCCCCAGCGCCTGAATCGGTCGCATTTGCACCCGAAAGAGGTCGCTACCACGCCGGATCACCTGATCGCGATCAATCAAGGTTGCCACCAAGTGTTCTGGCTCCTGACAAAATGCCTCAACTTCGGCGCGACTTCCCGCCAATGTTAGGGAGGCTGATTGCTGGGCCGGGAAGGTAAAGGTCATAGAGGCGGTGGCTACTCCGGTGAAATCGTGACGTGCCCGGTGTGGGGCTCAGTGCGGGGGGAGATTGCGATCTTGAGGGTATTCCTGATTTCATTGTCGCCTAGGCCTGTCGTTACGGCGGATCATTCCCAGAGATCGCAGCCTCAAGCCAGTTCAATCTTCTCTAGCCAACGGCCAATATCAGCCTGTACCTGAGTCGGGATCTCCCAAGGAAACAGATGCGCCGTGTCACCATATTCAATAAAAGCCGCTTGGGGGAGCGCTGCTGCTGTAGCGGCTGACGAGGCGGCGGTAATGTGGCAATCTGCCGCCCCAGCTAGCACCAACACCGGGCAGGTAAGGCGGCCTAAATCAGGGCGATACGGACTGTTGAGCGCTATCCTGAGCGCTGTGTGGGCATGGCGAGATGTTTGCAGGTAGGCAGGCACAGCGCAGCTTGCAATGTAACGGTAGGCCGTTGGTGTGTGCTGGCAAATTAGATAGCGCAACAGGGAACGTTTACCCCAGTGTTCAATTAGCCAGGGATGGCCCGGTTGCAGCAGGTTCGCGATCGCGACCAATACCGTATAGGCATTGTCTTGCCAGGTAATCGGTGGGTGATTACCGCGCGGTTGGGCAGCACTGGCCACCAGAATCAAACTCTGGCAACGCGCCGGCGCTTGGCTAGCAAGCTCTAGGGAAAGGATACCCCCCAACGACCAACCCAGCAGGCTGTAGGTCGATAGATTCAGATACTCAACTAAGGCTTGCACTTCGGCCACCTGATCGAGCAACGAAAAGGGTTGCTGCGCTCGTGATCGGCCATAGCCACGCAGGTCGGGGGCAATACACCAATACCGCTCACTTAAGGCCTCAGCGAACACCGCCATAGCTGCTGCTGAACCCGGATGACCATGCAACATTAACAAGGGTTGTGCGCTTGGCTCACCCCAGGTTTGATAGTGCAACAAGGGCGGACGACGAGGTTTGAACTCGCGAGTGCCGGAACCACAATCCGGTGCCTTAACCACTTGGCTACGCCCGCCATTTTGCGAATCTGATACTAGCATGAACAGCCCCTGTGCCGAAAGATGAGCGTTATCACTAACGCGGCTCGCCCAGACTAAGCCGAACCCACGAGCCGCCTCTGGCTGCCCGCGCAGCCGTAATATCCA
>BBPD01002879.1_pt7 | contig 10643 bp, 12 predicted proteins | sample 1344911 | NCBI WGS metagenome assembly BBPD01 (sample SAMD00019088, study PRJDB2971) | groundwater metagenome | biome: freshwater biome; feature: mineral spring; material: ground water | place: USA: CA, Sonoma | collected 2011-09 | depth surface m
CACTTCTTTTTTCAGTCCCAACGAAGACATAGATAGGCTGTTTAGAATAGTTTTCCTTTTTTTAGCAAAGCTAAAGCGTATCACTTTTCTTAAATAACTATCTTCTTCTTCTGAAAGATTAAACTCCAGTTTGCGTTGTAAGAAAATAGCCCGGGAATTTACCGCTGGGGGTGGGTAAAACACCTGAGGAGGCAGGTCAGTAATGACCTTTAGGTTAGTATATTCTTCACACATCAGGGTTAAAGGTGAGCGCTGTTTTGAACCAGGAGGGGCCATAAGACGGTCTGCGACTTCCTTCTGGATGGTAAATATGGCTTCTTTCCACCACTTACCTGGTAAGAAAAGAAACAGCAGGTGGGATGTCAAATAATAAGGAAGATTTCCTATAAGGTGAGTGGGTACTTGACGGTCAAAGTAAGCTGAGATAGCTGGCAACATTTTCCTTATATCTCCCGTAAGATAGTTAAAGTTGGGATAATGGTTTTTAACTTCCAGGTACCAGGGTATAAAAGAGTTGTCAACCTCAATAGTAGTTAAATTATAACCTGCTTTAAGAAGAGGGAAGCTAAGGGACAGAAATCCACCACCTATTTCCAGTACCGGTTCTTTTTCTGATAGGTTCAAAGAAAAACAAAGTTTTCTGGCAATGTTTTGGTCAATTAGAAAGTTTTGTCCTTTTCTCTTTTGGGGAGCCAGCTTATAATAAGCCATCAGGGTTTTTAGACCCGAAAAAGTTGTAGGCTCAATCATATATCAAATGATTCCCAGTTTTTTACCTACAGTTTCCATTTTATTCAGAGCAAAATCCAGGTCATCACGAGAGTGTGTGGCGGTTACAATTGTTCTCAGGCGAGCCTTTCCCCTGGGAACTGTAGGGAAGGTTATGCTTTGAGCGAAAACTCCTTCCTGGAACAGTTTTTGACTGAATTCGCGAGCAAGGCTGGCTTCTCCGATTATTATTGGGATTATGGGAGTTTGAGAAATACCGGTGTTAAATCCCATTATGGCAAGCCTTCCTTTATAGTAAGTGGTATTCTCCCAGAGTGTATTAATAAGGTGCTCACCTTCAGGTGACTTTAGTATTTTCACAGCGGTAATGGTGGCAGCCACTACTCCAGGAGGGTGGGAGGTAGAAAACAACATCGGCCTTCCTCTTTGTATCAGGTAGTTTACCAATAAGCCACTACTGGCTACATAACCGCCCATAGTTCCCAGAGCTTTAGATAACGTTCCCACCTGTATATCCACCCTACCATGAAGGTTAAAGTGGTCAATTGAGCCCCGGCCATTTCTGCCTAAAACTCCCGAGGAATGGGCATCATCAACCATTAAGATGGCTTCAAAGCTATCTGCAAGTTTAACAATTTCCGGAAGAGGGGCGATGTCTCCATCCATACTGAAAACCCCATCGGTAACCAGCAAAACTTTTCCAGGTTTGAGGTTTCTCGCTTCCACTAATTTTTCCTCCAGGTTTTCCATATCAGTATGTTGATAAACTAATATTTTTGCCCGAGAAAGCCTGGCACCATCTATGATAGAAGCATGATTAAGAGAGTCTGAAACGATGACATCATTTTCTGTTAACAATGCTTGAATAATGCCCAGGTTGGTTGCGTATCCTGATTGGAAAACTAGAGTTGATTCAACTTGCTTGAAATGAGCTAATTCTTTTTCCAGCTCCATATGCAACTGTAAAGTACCAGCAATAGTTCTTACGGCACCTGAACCAACCCCTAATTTTTCGGTAGCCTCTATGGCTGATTTAATCATCAGCGGGTGAGTATTAAAACCGAGGTAATTGTTTGAGGATAAATTCAAAAGCCTTCTGTCACCAATATCTACCCAGGGGCCCTGGGGAGATGAAATTACTTTCAGATAGGTTAAAAGATTTTCTTCTTCTAACTGTTTCAAATTACTCATAAGAAACATTTCCAGGATGTTTTTCATATTACTGCACCTCCATCAGGTTATTCAAAATTATTTAAGTACTACCACCTTCCTTTTATAAACCGTTAAAGTTCCGGATTCAGGATTATCTTACCTGACCTTCCCTGAGACATAACCTCCATAGCTTTATCAATTTCGGATAAGGGGAATCTATGGGTAATAAGGGGAGATAAATCTATTTTTTTATTTTCTAAGAGGCTTAGAACTTCGTACCAGGTGGTAAACATCTGGCGACCGATAACCCCGTGTAAGGTTATGCCTTTAAATATTATATCATCAGTGATATTAAGGGAAATGTCGGAAGTTGGTAAACCAAAAAAGACCATATGGCCACCTGGTTTAAGAGCTTTTAGTGCATCATTTATACCGAGGGGATGTCCTGACATATCAAAAGATACATCCACACCCTCTCCCCGGGTAGCTTCTTTGGCAATGTTTAACAGATTAAGTTCATCGGGTTTAATCACTAAATCCGCACCTAAATTCTTAGCTAGGGTAAGGCGATAATCGTTAAGTTCAGATACTATCACTTGGGAAGCTCCATAGCCTTTTAAAACCAGGAGAAGTAAGAGGCCCAGGGGTCCACCACCTACAATCAATACATTTTTACCAGAAACCTGGGTTATGCTGGCTGCATGGACCGCATTCCCCAGCGGTTCTTCCAGGGGTAAGAATTCATCAGGTACTATCGGTGAGTTAACTATCAAATTAGTTTCCGGTATAGACACAAATTCAGCGAAGGACCCATTACAGTCTATTCCCAGAATTCTGGTTGAACTACACAGGTGAGCTTTTCCCTGGCGACAGAGAGTGCAGGACCAGTCAACAATATGGGTCTCAACCGCTACTCTATCCCCGACCTTAACCTGGGTCACTTCGCTTCCTGTTTCCACCACTATGCCCCCCATTTCGTGACCAGTAATCAAGGGAGGTTTTATCCTGCTACGAGCCCAAACATCCGACTTATATATGTGTAAGTCAGTGCCACAGATAGAAGAGTAGCTAACTTTTATTAGGGCTTCATTTTTGGAGGGGGTAGGTTTTTCTACTTCCATTAAACTAACTCCCGGTTCAAAATTTCTTTTTACAAGAGCTTTCATAGCTACCTCTCGGGTTTAAAAACTTCCCAGGTTATGGCTTAGGGAAATATCTTTCATGGTAATTAAGCCCCTGGGAGCGCTCAGGACTTTGGGAATGCAGTTAACAGCAATAGAAGTAGTAGCGATATCACCTGGCGTTCCACCGGGGATAAGTAGTTTAAGGGATGGTTCGCCGGTGATTTCAATCAAATCATGTGGGTCAGTAGCATTAAGAAAGGCGTTGAATTCAAGCTTTATAAGTTCTTTTCCTTCCTGGTTAAGGGCCGTACCCACCTGGTATAAACCCCTTACTTTACCAGCTTCTACTTCCACATGTTCGGTTTTAATTAACACATCAGTAGTTACCGGGTCAATGGTTTCAATGTAACTGGCTATGTTCATGCCTAAAGAGGTGGCTACGAAATATACAGATTCTTCTAAACCAACATGTCCGAGGCTACCCTCAGCCACCCTTCTTTTAAACTCTTCTATAGACAAACCTGAACCTATTTTAACCTGGAAAGGACCTCTCCTTTTAGCTGCGTCCATCAGTCTTAAAACCCGAATATGGTTAACTTTTTTTAATACTGAAGTTAAAAAGAGTGGTAGAGAATCCATCAAAAAGCCAGGATTAACCCCAGTCCCCAGAACAGTTACCTGGTTTTCTAAAGCTAACTTATTAAGTTTCTCTACTATTTCCTTATTTTTAATAAAAGGAAAGGACAACTCTTCGGTAGTAGAAACCACATGTAGCTTTAGTCTAATGATTTCTTCCAGCTGAGAATGTATCTGGGGAATGTATGATTGGGTAGTGTGGGCTACCACCTGCACTTTATCCAGGGGAAGCTCTGATAAACTACCCTTAACCGGTACGCCAAGAGGACCTACACCTATAACCTCACCAAGGTCTTTGCCAAGATATTGGGGGTTGATGTCCACACCACCCACCAGAGTTAGCTCCTTTTTTTCACAGATTGTTCGAGCTATCCCCTTTCCTATGGGACCAAGACCGAATTGTACTACACCAATGGGATGCATAAAAACCTCCTGAAAAATATATAAAATATTAAATTATATGATTGAACTATTTTAGGCTTCCTTTCCATAAATTTCTAAGAAGTATTTAAGAGTCCGATGGTAACTTTTTTCAGCTTCGGCTGGGAATAAACAACCGGGTAACTGTTTTTTAGACCAATGATAGGATATGCATTCACAGCATTTACCTTTGCGAGAGCAGTTATTATATGAACAGGAACATTTTTCTAAATTTTCATTAATAGGACAGTCCATTAAAACTTCCTCCAGTTAAAAAATAAACAACAAACATCATAATTATATAACATTAAATGATAAAATTTATTATGCCGGTGTGGCTCAATGGTAGAGCAGCTGAATCGTAATCAGCAGGTTGGGGGTTCAAGTCCCTTCACCGGCTCCAGGAATATGAATGGTACTAAATCCTTCAATTTTGTTGCACCTACAAAAGAAGTGGAATCTCTATTATTAATTCCAAACTATATTCACGGGTCAACAAGCGCCAAAGCACCTGTTATCAGGTAGAGTTTCAGCAGGTTTTATAGCTGTGATATAATTAAAAGTTATCATTGATACTTATTTAAGAGGTTGCTTTTGAAAAAGATTGTAAGTGTTAGCCTGGGTTCTTCTAAAAGAAACTATTCTGTGGAATTAGAAGTTTTAGGTGAAAAAGTATATATTTCTCGGGTTGGAACCGATGGTGACCTGGGTAAAATGATGCAACTGATAAAACAACTTGATGGTGAAGTTGACTCCATTGGACTGGGAGGTACAGATTTATACCTTCAGGCTGGTAGGAAAAAGTATGTTATTCTTGAGTCATTAAAATTTAAAAAGGCCATTAAGAAATCATTTGTTACTGATGGTTCCCTCATTAAGGCAGTTTGGGAGAAGAAAGTGGTAATTAATTTAATTGAGGAAGGAATTATTTCAGCAAACTCCCGGGTTTTAGTTACCACCGCCCTTGATAGATACGGAATAGCGGAAGCCTTTTATAATATGGGGTGTTCAGTGGTTTTTGGGGACTTTTTATTTGCCCTGAACTTACCCTTTCCTATGAGGACGCTGAAAGCCGTCAATATTGCGGCTGCAGTGTTACTGCCTATCTTAACTCATCTTCCCATCAGGATGCTATATCCGGTAGGGAAGAAGCAGGAGGAAGTAAAACCAAGGTATGAACATTTTTTCCACTGGGCGCAGGTCATTGCTGGCGATTTTCACCAGATAAGGAGATATGCACCTTTCAATTTAGAAAATAAAATTATTTTAACCAACACTGTTACCTCAGAAGATGTGGAAATGCTTAGAAACCGCGGTGTTTCCTTGTTGATTACTACCACTCCCCTTTGGGAGGACCGGTCTTTTGGTACTAATGTATTAGAAGGTTTAATGGTAGCTTTTTTAGGAAAACCTCAGGAGAAAATCACAAAAGAAGAGGTAGAAGAGTTTCTACAAAAAATCTTAATAAAACCCCGGATTGAAAAACTGAATTAAAAGGATAATTAATGGAAAAATTTGCTTTTATTTTACACCCGATAAGCTACCAGGACCTAACCAGGAAATACAGTTGGGCTAACTATCTTCCTTCTTCCCTGGTGTTGGAATATGTTAAGAGAAAAAAACCATTTATCGTTTCCCACATTAAGGGAATTAAATCTACTTTTACTGGAGAAGAAATTGAAGGTTTTTTCATTGCCTGCCCCCTGATAACCCAGCAAATGGTGGATTTACCTTTACCATATGTATATAACAAAATAATTGAGTCCGGAAGATTAGCTCAAGAAGCTGGGGCAAAAATTGTAGGACTGGGTGCCTTCACCTCGGTAGTAGGAGATAGGGGTATCACCATAAAAAAACACCTGGATATTGATATAACTACTGGAAATAGCTATACAGTAGCTTCAGCTATAGAAGGAACTTATGAAGCTTTAAAATTACTGGAGGTGGAGGCAGAAGGAGCTACCTTAGCAGTAGTAGGAGCAACCGGGTCAATAGGAAAAGCTGTAGCTTTATTGATGGCGCCGTCTTTTAAGAAAACCTACCTGGTTGGCAGAAATGCTGATAAAACTAAGGCATTAATTAGTAGTTTTCAGGACAGAAATCTGGATATTACCTACACAACCTCCATTGTAGAAGGAGTAAAAGAAGCTGATGCCATAATTACAGTTTCCAGCGCCGTAGAAGAGGTTATCCACCCCGAAATGTTAAAACCTGGGTCAGTGGTATGTGATGTTGCCAGGCCCAGAGATGTTTCACCCAAAGTTGCTAAAGCTAGAAATGATGTATTGGTGATTGAAGGAGGAGTTGTTCAGGTTCCAGGAAATCCCTCGTTTAACTTTAATTTTGGTTTTCCTCCCGGGTTGGCTTACGCTTGTATGTCGGAAACTATGATATTAACTCTAGAAAAAAGGTATGATTCCTTTTCTATAGGAAAGGACCTGGATATAGAAAAAGTTAAAGAAATAAGTGGATTTGCCAATAAACATGGATTTAAACTTGCTGGATTCAGGTGTTTTGAAAAAGTATTGAACTCCAGTGATATTTATAAAATAAAAGAAAATGCTATAAAGAACAGAAGGAGGTAGTTTTAATGGTTGATAATAAAGATGTATATATAACTCAGCAAGGACTGACTCGTTTAGAAGAGGAACTGGAATTTTTAAGGACTGTACGAAGAAAAGAAGTAGCAGAAAGAATTATTCAAGCTAAAGAGTACGGAGATATCACCGATAACTCCGAGTACGAAGAAGCAAAGAACGAACAGGCTTTTGTTGAAGGCCGTATCATGGAGATTGAAAAGATTCTTCGGGTGGCTAAAGTTTTAGAGTATAAAGATGTAATTTCAGATTCAATTACTATTGGAAGTAGAGTAGTATTGAAAAGCCTGGATTCTAAGAATGAGGAAGAGTATGTAATAGTGGGAAATGTGGAAGAAGTTGACCCCCGGCGTGGTTATATTTCTGCTAATAGCCCGCTCGGTCTTGCTGTAATTAACAAAAAACCAGGAGATCAAGTTTATTTTGATGCTCCAATTGGTAGATTAAATTATGTAGTTCTGGAAATAAAGAAAGGTTTAGATGGACGAGAAACAACAGAGGCTTAATAAGCTTAATCGTTTAGTTCAGCAAGGGATAGACCCTTATGGTCATCCTTTTCCTGATACTGAATCTATTCAGCATATTAAAGCTGATTTTTCCGAGAAGGAAAATGTAGAATTGGTTCACAAAATTGGCGGAAGAGTGATGGCTTTCCGGGACCATGGCAAGTCGGTATTTCTGGATATAGTTGATGAAACTGGTAGAATCCAGGCATATATCAAAGAAAGTACAGCTAATCCTGACGACTATCATTTTTTTAAGGAAGTGGTGGATGTAGGTGATATTCTTGGCTTAAAGGGCCCACTATTTAGAACCAAAAGGGGAGAAATCACCCTGGAAGTCAAGGAGTGGCACTTTCTGGCTAAAGCCTTACTGCCTCTCCCTGAGAAATGGCATGGCTTAAAAGATATAGAGCAAAGATACCGCTATCGCTACCTGGATTTATTGGTTAACCCAACGGTTAAGGAGAATTTTGTCAAGCGAAGTAAAATGCTGGAACATATTAGAAACTATCTTTATAAAAATGATTTTCTTGAAGTTGAAACACCGGTTTTACAGAGTTTAGCTGGGGGAGCCTTAGCTAAACCATTTATTACCCATCATGAAGCCTTGGATATGGATCTGTATCTAAGGATAGCCCCTGAATTGTATTTAAAAAGATTGGTAGTCGGTAGTATCTATAAAGTTTTTGAAGTTAGTAAGAATTTTCGTAATGAAGGTATCTCTACCATTCATAACCCGGAGTTTACTATGATTGAGATTTATTGGGCTTTTCAGGATTACCGAGCTATGATGAAATTAACCGAGGAAATAATAAAGTATGTTGTTAAACAGCTTCTTCCTGATGGCAAAACCGTTTGGGAAGGAGTAACTATAGATTTTTTAACACCTTTTACTGCTATGGAATTCCGAGATATTTTTTATCAAAAGGTTGGAACGGATATGGAAGAGCTTCGGGACTTAAACCAGGCTAAAAGAGTACTAAAAGCTGAAAGTATATCTCTGAATAGACCTCTAACCTGGGAAAATATAGTGGATAAACTCTTCAAAGAAAAGGTTGAGTCTCAATTGATTAATCCAACTTTTATTACCGGGTATCCGGTAGAATTATCCCCCTTAGCTAAAGAGAGGGCAGACAACCCAAAATATACCGATAGATTTGAGTTGTTTATAGGGGGCATGGAGATAGCTAATGGGTTTACGGAGTTAAACGACCCCTTTATTCAACGGGATAGATTTTTAGCTCAACTTAAAAATAGGGAAAAAGGAGATGTTGAAGCTCATCAGGTTGATGAAGATTACCTTTTAGCTCTGGAATATGCCCTACCTCCTACAGGGGGATTGGGAATTGGCATGGATAGACTAACTATGGTCATTTTAGGTTTAAATTCTATCAGGGAAGTTATTCTTTTCCCTCACCTAAGGCCGCCGGATAAGATATAATATTTAAATGGGCGCCCGTAGCTTAATGGACAGAGCGACGGCCTCCGGAGCCGTAGGCTGGAGGTTCGAATCCTCTCGGGCGCACTAAATAAAATGGAGGTTAGAGAAATGAGAATTGGGTTAGTTACGGATAGTACCGGTTATGTTAGTTTGGAGGATGTAGAAAAATACAGTATTGCGGTTATTCCTCTCAAAATTATTTATCCAGATGGTCAAGTATTTAATGAGACTGCTCTCAATTGGAAGGAATACTTTTCTTCTCTGAAAACAGCAAAGAAATTGCCTACTACTTCACAACCTTCTGCGGGTGAGTTTGAGAATATTTATAAATCGGTATTTGATAAAGGCTGTGACGAAATTCTTTCTATTCATATCTCTTCGGGTATAAGCGGGACAGTTCAATCTGCCTTGATGGCCAGGGAAAATTTTCAGGATAAAAAGATAGAAGTATTTGACTCATTTCACACTGCTATGGGTCTTGGCTTTCAAGTTTTGGAAGCAGCTAACCTTATTAAAGAGAATGCTTCTTTAGCTGATATCCTGTCATGCCTTAGTTATATGAGAGATAACAGTAAACTACTGTTTATGGTGGATACCCTGGAATACCTGCACAAGGGTGGTAGAATAGGTGGAGCTCAGGCTATGCTTGGTTCAATGCTCCAGCTAAAACCCATTCTGACTATTTACAAGAAAGTTGAGACTTATGATAAAGTACGTACTCGCCAGAAAGCTTTAGACCGCCTGGTGGAAGAGATGGAAAAGGAAGTTCAAAAAGCTAAAGGCAGGTTCAAATTGGGAGTGTTGCATCTGGAAGCACCGGAAACAGCCAAATACCTGGAAGAAAAACTAAAGGTTCTGGTTCCTGATATTTCCCTGAGTGTCATTGGTCCATGTGTGGGAACCCATGTAGGTCCTGGTACTGTCGGAGTTTGTATAACCCACCTACCATAAGTAATGATTATTGCCTTAGGAGCAGACCACAAGGGATTAAAGCTGAAAGAAAAAATTAAGTCTTACCTTCAGTCAGAGGGTTACCAGGTAATTGATTTTGGAACTCATTCTGATACTCCAGTAGATTATGTTGATTATGCCAGGGTGGTTGCCCTAACAGTTTCCCGCGGAGAAGCAGAAGCAGGAGTGTTAATTTGCTGGACAGGCATAGGAATGTCTATATCTTCTAATAAAGTAAAAGGCATAAGGTCCTTTGTAGCTAATGATATTTTTTCCGCGCGTTTAGCAAAAGAGCATAATAATACCAATGTTATCTGTTTTAGTGGAGGAATGATAGGTGAAGATTACGCCTTGGAAATTCTTAAAGTTTGGTTGTCTTCATCTTTTATGTATGGAAGACACGAATTAAGGTTGTGCAAAATAACTGATATAGAGGAGGGGGAATAATATGAGTAGAGTGTTTATTAATAACCATCCGGTAGTTCAACATAAACTTACCATTTTAAGGGATAAAAATACCGGTTCCAAGGAGTTTAGAGAACTAACTTCCGAAATAGCTCAATTTTTAACTTATGAGTTCACCCGGGATTTAAAAACCCAGGATGTGGAGATAGATACTCCACTTTCAAAAATGAAAGGTTGCTATATAAACCTTAAAGATATAGTAGTAGTTCCGATTTTAAGGGCAGGAACCGTGTTAGCTGAAGGCATACTTAAATTGCTACCTACAGCTAAAGTAGGACATGTTGGTGTTTACCGCGACCACCAAACTCTAAAACCGATCACTTATTATGTAAAGACCCCTCCCATAATCAATGATTCGCTCTTTATTGTAGTTGACCCTATGTTAGCCACTGGAGGGTCAGCCATTGAAGCCATCAGGCTTATTAAAGAGAGGGGTGCCCGTAAAATTAGTTTTGTGTGTATATTAGCTGCTCCCGAAGGAATAAAAAACTTACATAAAGCTCATCCCGGCGTGGATATTTATACCGCCTCAGTAGATGACTGCCTTGATGAAAGAGGGTACATATTACCAGGTTTAGGAGATGCAGGTGATAGGCTTTTTGGCACAAAATAACTACACTATTGG
>BBPD01000969.1_pt4 | contig 10642 bp, 16 predicted proteins | sample 1344911 | NCBI WGS metagenome assembly BBPD01 (sample SAMD00019088, study PRJDB2971) | groundwater metagenome | biome: freshwater biome; feature: mineral spring; material: ground water | place: USA: CA, Sonoma | collected 2011-09 | depth surface m
GGTTCTACCGCGTCGTCAGCCGCCGCTCGTGCCAGAAGGTCAAGCTTCACGAGGATCCAGCGACGATGGACTGGTGGTCGAAGCAGGCAGCTGCGGCCCAGGCCGTCCTGGCCGAGTCGGAGGCCAAGACCGCCCAGCCGCTCAAGGACGCGCTGACCGACCTCACCCTGTATCTGACGTCGTTCGGGTCCCCCAAGAAGATCCGGGTGTGGGGCAACGGGGCCGACTTCGACAACGCGATCCTCTGTCTGTGCTACCAAGCCGCTGGGGTCCCGATGCCGTGGGACTTCTGGAACAACCGATGCTTCCGCACCCTGAAGAACCTGGCGCCCCACCTCAAGATCGAGCGGGGTGGCACCTACCACAACGCGCTCGACGACGCGCGGACCCAGGCGCAGCACGCCCTGCGGATCTTTGCGCTGATGGGGAACCGCTTGGACCTGTCTCGTGGCACGGCGGCTTGAGGCCAGCATCGAGACAGCCGCGTGTCGCAAGATCAAGGTTGAGCTCGGGGTCGATAGCCTCAAGCTCAACCTGAGCGGGAACCGCGGGTGGCCCGACCGGTTGTTCTTTATCCCCGGCGGTCGACCGCTCTTTATCGAGTTCAAGCGTCCCAACGGCGAGCCGGATCCGCTCCAACACCACCGCCACCAGCAACTGAGAGATTGGGGTTACCATGTCGAGGTCCACGACACTACAGCTGGAGCTGTTCAAGCGGTCGCCCGAGCGGTGGCAGCCGCACAAGTATCAGAAGCTGGGCGTGAAGTGGCTCCTCGAGCACGCATGCGCCGCGCTGTTCGCTGACCCCGGGGTCGGCAAAACCAGCATCACGCTCGGCGCGTTGTCGCTATTGATCAAGGGCGGCCACGCCTCCAAGGTTTTGATCATCGCGCCTCGCCGGGTGTGTTATGAGGTGTGGCCGGACGAGGTCAAGAAATGGGCAGACTTCAACCACCTGCGGGTCGAGGTCCTCCATGGCCCAGACAAGGAGGAGGCGCTTCACCGCGAAGCTGACATCTACTGCGTCAACCCGGAGGGGTTGGAGTGGCTCCTTGGCTCCCGTGGAGCCAGTCAAGTCAACCTCAAGCGGTGGAAGGCGTTGGGGTTCGACACGTTGGTGGTGGACGAGCTGTCGAAGTTCAAGCACAGCAACACCAAGCGGTTCAAGCAGCTCAAGCAGGTCCTTGGCACGTTCCGCCGGCGGTGGGGCCTGACCGGGTCACCGGCCGCCAACGGGCTAATGGGGTTGTTTGGCCAGGCTTATGTCCTCGACATGGGGAACGCGTTGGGTGCTTATGTCACCCACTACCGCAACCGCTTTTTTGTCCCTAGCTTCGATGGGTTCAGCTGGGTCCCCCAGGAGAATGCTGAAGCCAAGATCTACGCGGCGCTTGCCCCGCTCGTCATGCGGATCGGGTCCGAGCACCTGGACCTGCCGACCTTGGTCGACAAGACCGTAGACGTGTCGCTGGACGACAAGGTCCGCAAGGTCTACATGGAGTTGGAGGAGCACCTGATCACGGAGCTGGAGGCGGGCACGATCACGGCGGCCAACGCCGCGGTCGCCTCTTCCAAGTGCCGACAGGTAGCGTCGGGCGGCATCTACCTTGACGAGGGGTCGTTGCCGCCCATCAAGAGCAAGACCGTTCACCGGGTCAACGGGCGGACGTGGGCCAGCCTCCACGACGCCAAGGTGGATGCGTTGGAGGAGCTGATCGAGGAGCTGCAGGGCAAACCGCTCTTGGTTGGCTACGACTTTCAACACGACCTGGCCCACTGCCAGCAGCGGTTCGGTGACGTGCCGTTCATTGGTGGAGGCGTGTCCGATGCGCGAGTGGCCGAGCTCAAGATCCTGTGGAACCAGGGCAAGCTGCCCCTCCTGTTCGGCCACCCGCAGTCGATGGGTCACGGCCTCAACCTGCAGAGCGCGTGCAGCCACGTGTGTTGGTTCAGCCTGACCTGGGACTATGAGCTCTACGACCAGTTCATCAAGCGGGTTCACCGCCAGGGGAACAAGGCCGACCGAGTGTTCGTCTACCATCTGATGGCTCGGGGCACTGTTGATGAGGCGATCTACTGGGCACTTAAGTCCAAGAAGAAGGGCCAACAGGCGTTGTTTGACGGGATCAACCTCCTCAAAAAAAGACGCTCGGCCTAACTTTAGCTGTTTACAACGCGTGGTGCATGGGCTAGGGTCGTCTGGTCACTTGCTGAGGAGCTGATCGATGACCATCCACGTTACCTTCCGCTCGGGAGCCAAGGCTACCTTCGGAGTCCCGTCCGACATCACCGCCAAGGCCTTCGCCGACCTCGCGTCGCTGATCGACGCATCAGGCGTAAGCACCTTCAGGATCCAACGCTGATGGCTCGCCCCAAGATCCCGGTTCCCTCCGTCTGCAAGTTGCTGTTGGAGGAGAAGCCGGTTCTGATCGTGTCCCACGCGGACGGCGACATCGGAGTCGTTTATCAGGAGACTGGCTCGCCCCTCGGCTTGTCTGTCATGGGCGAGACGTGGTGGGAGGTTCACCTGTTTCCGACCAAGGAGGACCCGGCTGCCTACGCCAAGGTTCTCAAAGCATACGCGCTGCACTGCGGCGCGGATCCCGATGCGGCCCGGGTGTTAAGCCGTTTCACCAACATCACTGAAGAGGAGTTCGAACGCATGACTGAGACCAAGGCTGCCGCCAAGCCAAAGACGGCCACCAAGACCCTGGACGAGCGCAAGGCGGCGGTCGCCACCTCCGACCCCAAAGGCACCACGAAGCAGGCTGCGGCCAAGGCCAAGGCCAAGGCCAAGGCACCGAAGCCGGACGCCGACGAGAAGAAGGCTGCCAACCTGGCCAAGCTCAAGGCGCTTAACGAGCAGAAGAAGGCCGAGCGCGCCGCCGCCGGTCCAAAGGAGAAGAAGCCCAGCGCCGCCAGCCGGTTCCAGGAGCTGATCATGGAGGGCAAGAAGTCGGACGACGACATCTTCACCGCCGTGAAGAAGGAGTTCGACCTCGACGACTCCAAGCGCAGCTACGTCAGCTGGTACCGGAACAAGCTGCTCAAGGATGGCAAGAACCCGCCGGCTGCGAAGTAACAGCCTGTGGAGGCGGAGAACCTGAGGAGCGGAGGGTTTGGCTCCGCTTTCTTTTCATGAAAGGGAAACAATGGTACGACGAGAGAAAGCGCGGGACGACCGCGACTACGACACGACACAGCTGCACGCCACGCAACACGGGAAGTCCTTGCACCGTGACTACTCGGCTCACTTTTGGCGCTGGTCGTTTGCCCGGCGCTTCATCACCCCCAAGGACCACGTCCTTGAGGTCGGGTGCGGCGTGGATCGCCCGCTCAGCAAGATCCTGACGGGTGGTGCTTCACTGCGGGTCAACACCTACGTGGGCGTGGACATCAACAAGCTGAAGCCGTCGAACAGCCGGCGGCTGACCTTCCACGGTGAGTTCAACTTCGTCGACCGCTACAAGGAGCTCCTCAAGGCGCAGCCCAGCGGGTTCGACGTGGTCGTCCACCTCGAGGTCATCGAGCACATGCGCGTCGACCTGGGCGCCAAGCTGCTTAAGGCGTGTTTTGCCTCGCTTCGCCCCGGCGGCGCGATGCTCATGTCCACGCCGGTTTATGACGGCGTCCGCCACGCGGCCAACCACATCCATGAATACACCGTGGACGAGCTGGAAAAGGCGGTCGTCAAGGCTGGTTTCAAGGTCGAGCGGCGCTATGGCACGTTCATGGACATCAAGCACATCGGCAAGGTCGAGACGGACCGGGTCGATGGGGCTGCAGTCAAGGCCGTGGCCAAGGCATTGTCGGAATACTTCGACAATGACGCCATCAGCAACATCTTTGGGCCGCTCTATCCGGACCACGCCCGCAACAACCTCTGGGTCTGCAGGAGGCCGGCATGAGCATGTTTCAAGACGTCAAGGACTTCCACACCAAGTTCGGCCTGCTCGTCAGCGAGGAGCCGACCCACTTGACGAAGCGCAAGCTGGTCGAGCGGGTCGAGTGCCTGCAAGAGGAGTTGACCGAGTTTGCCCAGGCGTGTGAGGCGCAGGACCTCGAGGCACAGGCCGACGCGTTGGTCGACCTGATCTACTTCGCCCTCGGCACGGCTGTCATGTTAGGCCTCCCGTGGAAGCAGCTGTGGCGCGACGTCCAGAGAGCCAACATGGCCAAGGAACGGGGCGAGACACAGCGCGGCCACAAGGTCGACGTCCGAAAGCCAGCCGGGTGGGTGCCGCCCCAGGGCTTGGCGATCCTGCAACGGGCTGGCTATGTCGGCTATCCAGGCGAGGGAGGCTGCCTTGACGACCCGCAGTAAGACGTTGACGATCTTCGAGGGTCCAGACGGCGGGGGCAAGTCCACGTTGGCCCAAGCCTTCGCCAAGCGGCTCGGCGCTCGCTACGTCCACTTCGGTCCGCTCCCCCACGTGGGGCGGAGCCTTGCTCGCATGTATGTCGAGGCGATGCTGCCGGCGCTGCTTGGCTACCAGGACGTCGTGTTTGACCGGTCGTGGTTGTCTGAGCTGCCCTACGGCGACGCGTTCCGCGGGGGCAAGCTGCGGACCGACCTGCCCGACGTCCGCATGCTCGAGCGGGTGGCGCTGCGTTGCGCCGGCACCGTGGTCATGTGCCTGCCTGACGTGGAAACCTGCCTAGCTACGTTCCACGCCCGCAAGGGCGAGGAGATGCTCGAGCGAGAGGACCAACTACGTCAGGTTTACTCGGCCTACGTCGACCAGCCGACGGCGCTCAGGACCACCTACTACGACCGGGACTACGACTGGCCAGAGGACACGATCCGGGACCTGCTCGAGTATCGCGAGCAGAACGTGCCGCTCACCCACCGCCTGGACCAGCCCACGGCCGGTAACTGGGCGGCCAAGGTCTGCGTTGTCGGTGAAGACTTTGCTGAGGTCAAGGACCAGGACCCGCTCCTGCAACACCCGTTCGTGTCATTTTCAAGAGTTGGGTGCAGCCGGTGGCTGGCTGAGTATCTGGCCGGTGAGGGGATTGGCGAGGACCAGCTCAGCTGGGCCAACGCTGACTTCGACCTGACCAAGGACGGCCTGGACCTGGCTGCCACGGAGTTCGTGGCATTGGGCGCGGTGGCCGGCGAAGCCCTCGACCGCGCCGGCCGTCCCTACCGCGTCGTCCCCCACCCCCAACATCAGAAAAGGTTTAACACCCATGAAGACTATGCTCTCGGCCGCGCCATCCGCGTTGCCCTTGACCGCCGCGTGGCAGGACTTAGTTCAACAGCTGTTGAGTAGTGGCCACCACATTGCACCCCGCGGCCAACGCACAGTCGAGCTGCCCCAGCAGACGATCGTGTTCGATATGAGGTGGCCGGTCCTGACCGCGCCGGCGCGCAAGCTGCACGTCCCGTTCCTCGGTGGCGAGGCCTACTGGATCCTCAGTGGCGACGACACGGTGGCCGGGATCACGGACTACAACAGCCGGATCCACCAGTTCAGCGACGACGGCGTCAAGTTCTTCGGCGCCTACGGCCCCAAGGTCGTCGGCCAGCTGCCCTACGTGGTGGCCAAGTTGAAGGAGGACCCGTCGACCCGTCAGGCCGGTCTGACCATCTGGCGGGAGTCGCCACCACCCACCAAGGACGTGCCGTGCACGATCGCGCTGTTCTTCAACCTGCGTAACGGTTTGCTCAACACGCACGTCTTCATGCGGTCGTCGGATGCGTGGCTGGGCTTGCCCTACGACGCGTTCAACTTCACGATGATCACGTGCGAGGTTCTCAAGCAGCTCAACGCCGACCTGCTGCCTGGGCTGCACCTTGATCTGGGAACTCAGTATCTGACCATGGTCAGCAGCCACCTCTATGAGCAGCACTGGGATTTGGCCAAAGCGTGCCTGGACCCGCTGCCGCGTGGGTGGGCGCTGCCCAAGGAGTTCACGGATCCGCAGGTCGATCTGCTCGATGTGTTGGCCGATTTGCGCGCCAGCAAGAAGGGCGACGCGGTTCGGTGGTTTGAGCCGCATGGCCCGGAGGACTTTGTCTATGACACGCCTGTCGAGAGCTGACTGGGCGATGGGCCTCGCTGAGCTGACCGCTCGGCGAGGCACCTGTCTCCGCCGCCAGGTGGGTTGTGTCCTCCTCAACGAGCGAGGCCACGTCCTGTCGACCGGATACAACGGCGTCGCCGCCGGCGTGCCTCACTGCAACGAGCAGGCGGGCGGGCACGAGACGGGGTGGGACAAGGTCGTGGCCGGACCTCCCGTCTATCCGCACGCTTGCCCTGGTGCCCAGGCCGCCAGCGGGACCAACCTCGACGGCTGCCACGCTCTGCACGCCGAGCAGAACGCTCTTCTCCAGTGCCGGGACGTTTGGACGATCCACACGGCCTATGTCACCGCCAGTCCGTGTATGACCTGCACGAAGCTGCTCCTGAACACGAGCTGCCAGGTCATCATCTTCAAGGAGGCGTATCCCCACAACCAGGCCGAGGGCCTGTGGGTCGCCGCTGGCCGGACGTGGCAATTTTTTTCACATTGACCTCAAAATAGCTGTTTACAACCCTCTTCAGTCGCCCTACAAGGGACTCACGGTCAATCACGACCGCTTGCTGAGGAGATTGAACATGGTTGCTGCAGTCACGGTTCGCAAGAACAAGTTCGCGGAAATGGCTTTCGTAGGCGAAACCCCCTGGCACGGCCTGGGACAGCGCCTGGACGACGGTGCCTCACTCGAGACGTGGCGGGAGCAGGCCGGCATGGATTGGACCATCGCCAGCTCGCCCCTGACCTACGCCAACGGTCTGGTGTTCGAGGGCAAACAAGCCCTCTACCGCCAAGACGACCCGGAGACGCACCTCGGGATCGTGTCCGACCGCTACCAGGTTGTCCAGCCGGGCGAGGTCCTGGAGTTCTTCCGCGATCTGGTCGAGGACCAGGGGCTGAAGCTCAACACGGCCGGCACGCTGTTCGGCGGCAAGCGCTTCTGGGCCCTCGCTAGCCTGAACGACGGCGTGGACATCGTCCGCAAGGACCGGGTCAACGGGTTCGTCCTGCTGGCCACCTCGGCCGACGGCAGCTTGGCCACGACCGCCCAGTTCACGACAGTCCGCGTGGTGTGCAATAACACTCTGAGCATGTCGGTGGCCGAGGGCAAGAAGGCCAAGGGCGACCGCGTGGCTGTCCGCCACTCGAGCGTGTTCGACGCCAGCCAAGTCAAGACGGCACTGGGCGTGGCTCCGCAGGCGATGCAGACCTTCAAGGAGCAGATGCAGGCGCTCGCCGGCCGGACCGTCCAGGTGGACGAAGCCACTGACCTGGTTCACGGCCTGCTCCTCTCCAACAAGCTGGTCAGCTCGGTGGATCCGCTCAAGAGCAAGGCCACCGTCGACATCCTCAAACTGTTTGACGGCGGGGCCAAGGGCGCTGACCTGGTCGGCCGGTCGGCGTGGGGCCTGCTCAACGCGGTGACCGAGTATGTCGACCACTCGATCAAGGCGCGGTCCGACAGCCACCGGCTGGACAGCGCGTGGTTCGGCCGCGGCGCCAAGGTCAAGGAGGCAGCTCGGGCCCGGCTCCTCGAGTTAGTGTGACGTGGCGCTCGGGTCCATTAGGGCCCGAGCGCCTAACTCATCACTGGCAAAACTTGGTTCCCTGGTTCCTGCGCGAGGTTCATTTGAGTCAATTCTAGCCTAGGGAACGTCCATGGAAGCTATTGATCGTCATGAACAAAGGAGGTTCTTGGACAGCACCTTGGCTTTCGGTCGCTTTAGCAGGCCCTCGGAACGAAAATGGGACCGGGTGCTTCCACCCACCCGGTCCCAGGCTGTTTGACCGTGACTTAGCGGCAGGAGGTGAACCGCAACCAGACCAGCACGGACACCAGTCGCGGATCCTATCTCGGCCAAGCCTCAACCAGCTCCCGCCGCTTGCTGTCGCACACGACGTACTGACGGACGACCTGCTCCACCCACGCCACGGCTCCGCCGGCGTCGGTGAACATGGGCGGCAGCGGGGCGCAAGCCTTACTGGCCTCGGCTGGTGCGGGCGGCAAGGGCCGAGTTGGCGGCACCAATTGCCTTTTGGCCGAGGCGCACCCCGGCATCGTCAACACAGCGCACAGCGCCAGCAGGAGAACGCGCATAAGTTTGAACCTCCAGTTTGATTGGTGCCACCTTTGTGGCGTAGAGTTTATCCCGCTCGGAGCGGGCTAATGCAGCCTCGTCCTTGCGAGCTTGACGTTCAGTGGCCAGCTGCTCAGCCTGGTCCTTGGCCTTTTGAGCAACCTGCTGCCAGGCCTGCCTCTCAGCCTTAACACCAGCTGTCTTGCCAGCCGAGTAGGCCGAGGTCCGCAACCACACGGCACCGCCCACCATGGCGACGATCAACCCGAGCAAGAGCCATGGGCCAGCTTTGCCGGCCAACACGCGGAGAACAATGCCCATTGATGCCTCCTCTAAAAAAGCTCAAAGTGTGGGCTGTCTGTCTCACCCCTCTCTCGGAGGCGGCCATCACGATCCCAATCAGCACCCCACCGGATTGAGACACTTTCGATCTGAGCAGCCCGCAACATGAGAGACCCAACTCGATCAAAAGCCCTCAGGTCGTTCCAGTCTAGAGGCAGAGGTGCCACGTCTACTGCGTGGCCAAACCCATCAGTCTGGATTGCGTGCTTTGAGCCGAGTGGATTGCGCAACCAAGTGACCTTGCGCTCAGTTGGCCTGGCATGTTGGGTGGGGACCCCAGCTGCACGTAGCTCAGCCACGGTGCGACCTCGACCCCAGTTGACCCACATCTGCTCTTTGCTGCGGACTCCCTCAATAACGAAGAAGTCATTATCAGCCGTGGCCAAGGTGGCAGCTCTCCGGACGACTCGAACCAAATTGGGGTGAACACCTTGAAGTCGCTGGTTGTCTCTGGCAGTCAGATTCATTTTTCATCTCCTTTGTCAAAAGTGAGCTCTCTCAAATGAGCAACTTGCTTTTTAAGTGTAGCGATTAACTTTTCAGCAGCAGTCAGTGCTTCACGCAAGTCGTGCGCTTCTTTCCGAGCTGCGTCAGCTTCCGTCTGCACCAATTTCAGTCTATCCTCCATTAGGCAAAGGCGACGTTGGCACTCAGCGTCAGTCGCGGCGATCTTGGAGTCTTGACGGGCAATCTCAGCCAAGAGTTCATCTCGTAGCGCCTTGCCCACCTCCATGTCAGTGCGCTGCGCTTGAGCGTCCTCAGCCTTTTGGCCACGCAGCCAACCTATGACTTCACGCAGGAACACCCCCAGAGCAGCCACGATGGGCAAGATCAGCAGGTTTAAGTCTTCTAAGAATGGTTTCAACTGACTCATATTCATGCTCCAATCAGGCCGTGGGCGATAAGATCGTCGATCAGCCCCTTACCCCGCTCGGCAAGCTGAGGGAGGGCAACAGTCGACGTGGCAAAGGTAGCGCTTTGCACCTTCAGAGGTAGTTGCCAATGGATGGCCAAGGTGCACTTCACAGTGCGATCTCCAGGGGAAGACCTCTGAGGACTCTGCCGACCCTTTCTGGATTGAATTCTGAGTTGCCGTGAAGAGCGAACAGCAGACCCACACCATTTTGATAAAAGCTGCTCTGGATTTCTATTGTGCCTTCGTGGAACATCAATGCTGCTATCAAGCCATGCACCTGCGGCCATTGACTGCCGTGAAAAAGCACTTTCTCAGCAGTGGTAAATAGATTATATATCTCATGCGGGGTCAGGCTCAGAGGGATCGCTTCAAAGTCCTCACCGTTCCAGCGCAGGCTTTCAGGATAGCCATCTGGGACATCAATGACTGCCCCAGCAAGACGATCTGCATAGCCTTGCCAGCTCTCCTCAGCAAAGACTTGTAGCTCTTTATTGTTGACAATGCCGACCCTCTTCATGCCGTCACCCACATTGCTGAGATTCTGGAGTCAAATACATCGTTATTATTAAACATCGACCCTTGTATCCTGAAACGAACCAGACGGGCGAAGGGGACAGGTGCCAGGGTGCGGTTGAGACCGACTCTGGCAGGCTCAAACATGAATGCAGTTGCTGAAACACCCTCCCCCATAATCGCCCAAGACGCACCACCGTCGACCGAATGCTGTGCAAAAAAACCGCCCGTCGAGCCAGAACCCGTGCTTTGCCACGAAGCATCCATTGCAACTGTCATGGCGGCATTCGCACCGACGGCAAATTCCGCAGAAGTGCCCAACACAGTAATTGTGTCAGATGACGGGAAGAACAGCGTTGTCGATCCAGCCATGGAAGAAAAACCGTCCAGTGTTCTTGAAGCTGGAATTAAAAAGTCATAGTTTACACCGTTTAATGTGCCGCGAATAATTGCGGTGCTGCTGTTGATTGTCAAATCGAGAAGAGTCACAAGGCCTCCAGAACTGACGCTTATCAACATGCCCGAGCTAGAAACCACAGACCAGGCTGCCAATGATGCGACGTTGGTTGCCCCTCGATTAAGAACCAACTGGCGTGTCTGTGGCAACTGGCCACTCTTAATTATGCCAGTGGCAAAAGCCACGACATGAAAAGGTGCTACTGCACCTTGAGCAACAGCATCTAGCCCAGGGGCTCCGGGCGCTCCGGGCGCTCCGGGCGCTCCGGGCGCTCCGGGCGCTCCGGGCGCTCCGGGCGTTCCAGGGGCTCCG
>BBPD01000003.1_pt2 | contig 10628 bp, 7 predicted proteins | sample 1344911 | NCBI WGS metagenome assembly BBPD01 (sample SAMD00019088, study PRJDB2971) | groundwater metagenome | biome: freshwater biome; feature: mineral spring; material: ground water | place: USA: CA, Sonoma | collected 2011-09 | depth surface m
CGCCGAGGGCCTGCACGTGATCCGCCTGCCCGAGCACTACGGGCCCTTGAGCCCCATTCTGCACGTGGTGCCGCTGCAACTGCTGGCCTACCACACCGCCCTGGTGCGCGGCACCGATGTGGACAAACCGCGCAACTTGGCCAAGAGCGTGACGGTGGAGTGAGCTTGTTTCATTGTTGCAACATCAGCGGAAATCGGCATGGGCTTGGTAGAGAGGAGCTAATCCTGTGATAGCCTATACTGATATTTGAAATCGGCACGGTCTAGGCACCATACACAGAGGTTCACATGCGCAAAAACTTGCCCGTCACGCAGCAGGAATACGACTTTCCCGAAGGCGCGACCCTGATGTCCACCACCGATGTGGACAGCCGCATCACCTACGCCAACGCGGCCTTCATCGCCACCAGCGGCTATGCGCACGACGAGCTCATGGGGCAGCCGCACAACATGGTGCGCCACCCCGACATGCCCGAGGCCGCCTTTGCCGATATGTGGGCCACGCTCAAAGCGGGCAAAAGCTGGACCGCGCTGGTGAAGAACCGGCGCAAAAACGGCGACCACTACTGGGTGCGCGCCAACGCCGCGCCCATGGTGCGCGCCGGCCAGCTCACCGGCTACGTGTCGGTGCGCACCAAACCGGCGCGGGCCGAAGTCGAGCAAGCCGAGGCGCTGTATGCCCGTATGCGCGAAGGGCGGCTGCGCGGCAAAAAAATCTACCGCGGCATTCTGGTGCGCACCGGGCTGTTGGCCCCGTGGTCGTGGTTCAGCAAAACCATGTCGGTGGGCTGGCGTTTGTTTTTGGGGCTGGCGGGCATGTGGCTGATCGGCATCCTCGCGCTGCTGGGTGTGGCTTGGCTGGTGCCCAGTGTGTTCGACAACCCCTGGCAGGCGGTGGCTCTGCTGGCGCTGCTCCAAACGGTGGCGCTGGGTTTGAGCGCCGTGTCGCTGCAGCGCCAGATCGCCGCTCCGCTGCGCTTGTTGGCAGAACAGGCGCAAGACGTGGCGGCCGGCAATCTGAAGGAAACGGCGGGCTTCGACCGGGTCGATGAAATCGGCCTGATCATGCGCTCGGTCAACCAGGCTGGCCTGAACCTGCGCGCACTGGTCGATGACGTGGGGGTGCAGGTGGGGTCTTTGAGTGCGACCAGCGAGCAGATTGCGCAGGGTAACCACGACCTTTCAGCGCGCACCGAGCAAACGGCGGCCAGCGTGGAGCAAACGGCGGCCTCGATGGAAGAAATCACCGCCACGGTCAAGCAAAACGCCGCCACCGCCACCGAATCCAGCGCGCTGGCGCGCACCGCGAGCGAATCGGCCACGCGCGGCGGGCAGGTGGTGCAGCAGGTCACGCAGACCATGCACGGCATCACCGAGAGCTCGCGCAAGATCAGCGACATCATTGGCGTGATCGACGGCATCGCCTTCCAGACCAACATCTTGGCCTTGAACGCGGCGGTGGAGGCGGCGCGGGCCGGGGAAGCCGGGCGCGGCTTTGCCGTGGTGGCCTCCGAGGTGCGCAGCCTGGCCGGGCGCAGCGCCGAAGCGGCCAAAGAGATCAAGGGCCTGATCGGGGCCAGCGTCGAGAAAGTGGATTCCGGCGCCAAGCTGGTCGAGCAGGCGCGCCAGAGCATCCAAGACATCGTCGATCAGGTGCAGCGCGTGGCGATTTTGATCAACGAGATCAACAACGCCAGCGTCGAGCAGGCCGAAGGGGTGGCGCAGATCGGGCAGGCGGTGGCGCAACTGGATGAATCCACGCAGCAAAACGCCGCCCTGGTAGAGGAAAGCGCGGCGGCGGCAGAAAGCCTGCACCTGCAGGCGCTGCGCTTGGGCGAGGCGCTGGCGGTGTATGGGAGCGGCGACTCGGGTGCAGACGCTGCACCCGCGCGCCGGGCGACGGCGCCGCAGCAAACCGGCGGCGGCCATCAGCAGCAGGGCCACCAGCAGGCTCAGCATAAAGCGGCGGCGGCCCCGCGCCTTAGTATGCGGGCCGCATAAGGGCCACATCAGGGCCGCATAATGGCGTGATGCATAAATCCACTCCATCCAGCGCCAAGCCCCTGCCGATCGACCTCGCCCTGCAAGGCGGTGGCTCGCACGGTGCCTTTACTTGGGGTGTGCTCGATCGGCTGCTGCAAGACGAGACCATCGAAATCGCTGGTGTGAGTGGCACCAGCGCCGGGGCCATGAACGCGGTGGCGTTGGCCGCCGGCCTCATGGATGGTGGCCGCGAGGGCGCACGCAAAACCCTGCGCGAATTCTGGACCCAGGTCGGGGCGCAATCGCCCTTTGCGCTGCTGCAACCGGCTTTGGGTGGCTTGAGTGCCATGGCGGCGCACCTGCCGGGCCTGCAAGCCTGGCAGCAGGCCAGCCAGGAGTCGCTGCGCTGGTGGGGCAAGGCCGTCGGGCAGCCGTTCTCGCCCTATCAGTTCAACCCGCTCAACCTGAACCCGCTGCGCAGCATTCTGGAGCGCACGGTCGATTTCGAGCGCGTTCGCGCTTGCAACAAAACGCAGTTGTTCATCGCGGCCACGAATGTGCGCACAGGGGCCTTGCGCGTGTTTCGCCAGCACGAGCTCAGCGCCGAGGTGGCGCTGGCCTCGGCCTGTCTGCCCACGCTGTTTCAGGCGGTCGAGATTGAAGGCGAGCCCTACTGGGACGGTGGCTACGCGGGCAACCCTTCGCTCATGCCGCTCATCAGCGAAAGCCCGGCCGACGATTTGCTGCTGGTGCAGATCAACCCGATGCTGCGCCCCGAGGCGCCGCAGCAGGTGGCCGACATCATGGATCGGGTCGGCGAAATCACCTTCAACGCCAGCCTGCTCAAAGAGCTGCGCACGCTGCAGTTGCTGAAAAACCTGCTCGAACAAGACGGGCCCGCCGCCCAGCACCCTGGGCGCGAGCCCCTGTTTGCCCGCATCGCGGCCCTGCGCACGCACCGCATCGACGGCGGCGCGGCACTGCACGAGCTCGGGGCAGCCTCCAAGCTGCGCACCGACCCGCCGTTTTTGCAGGATTTGTTTGCCCGTGGCCACGCCAGCGCCGAGGCCTGGCTGCAAACGCACCGCGCCGACCTAGGCCAGCGTTCTACGCTCGATTTGCACAGTGAGTGCCAGATGGGGAGCGAGAGCTTGTAAGAGCCTGCCTCGGGCCTTGCTTGTGGCTGCGCCCCTCTGGCGCAGCAGCTCTTTAGTGCCCGCCGGTGGCGCGGTACAGGGCGAGCCGGTTGTGCAGCAGGGCAAAGCGCAGTTGCACCCATTGCTGTTCGGCGGCAAAGGCGCTGCGCTGGGCGTCGAGCAGTTCCAGTTGGCTGGTGCTGCCCAAGGCCAGCAGCCGGGCGCTGAGCTGGGCGCGCTGGCTTTCGGCCTGCCACAGCGCCTGTTGTGCGGTGTATTCGGCTTGCAAAAAGGCTTGGCTGGCGAGCGCGTCACGCACCTCCCTAAAGGCGGTCTGGATGGCTTGTTCGTACTGCAAGCGGGCGATGTCGCGCTCGGCCTCTGCCGCCACCAGACCCGCCCGGTTGGCCCCTTGGTCGAACAGCGGCAGCAGGGCTTGCGGGGCCAGTGTCCAGCCCCAACTGCCACCGGCAAACAGGCCGGCCAGTTCGGTGCTGGCGCTGCCCAGTTGGGCCGTGAGCGAGATGCGCGGAAAGAAGGCCGCCCGCGCAACGCCGATCTGCGCTTGCGCAGCGGCCAGCCGGTTTTCGGCTGCTTGCACGTCGGGGCGCAGCAGCAGCACCTCCGAGGGCAGGCCGACGGCCACGGCTTGCAACAGCGCCAGCACATCGGTGCCACTGGGCAGCGGCGCGGGCGTGCTAGCGGCCGGGTTGTGCAGCGGCCCCACGAGTTGCTGCAATTGGTGCAGGGCCAGCTGCAACTGGCGCTGCTGGCGCGCCTGCGCCACCCGGGCCGCTTGCAGCAGCGCCTCGCTGTGCTGGCGTTGCAGCGCCGAGGCGGTGCCATGTTGCAGCCGCAGTTGCACCAGCCGCAAACTGGCTTCGTGGTTGGCCACGCTGCGCTGCGACACCTCGAGCAGGGCGTGCGCGCTTTGCACCTCCAGCCATGCCGCCACCACCCCGGCCACCAGGCTCACGCGCACAAAGCGCTCGGCCTCGGCCGATGCCAGATACTGGGCCCGCGCCGCCTCGGAAAGGCTCTGCAGCCGCCCGAAGAAATCCAGCTCCCAGTTCGCCACCTGCAAGCCGGCCTGGTAGCGGTTGGTTTGCGCTGCCCCATCGGCTTGGCCCTGGAGCTGCGATTGGGCCGCTGCCTGCAGCGCGGGCGCTTGGGCGGCTTGGCGCTGTTGCCACTGCGCTTGCAACTGCGCCAGTTGGCGCTGGGCCAGGCGGACATCGAGGTTGTTCTGCAGCGCCTGTTCGATCAGCGCTTGCAAGGGCGCATGCTGGACAAAGCCCTGCCACGGCAGCGGCGCGGCGGCAGGCACCCCACTGGTGGTGGTGCGCGGTCCCTCGCTGGGCGCAGTGGCCCAGTGGCTGGGCAGGGCCATGTCGGCGCGCTGGTAGGGCTCGAACTGGGAGCAGCCGCCCAGCAGCAGCAGGGCCAGCGCACCCGCGCCCCACAGGCGCGGTCGCAGCGTGGTGGGCAGGCGATTAGTCATGTCGCACTCCAATCCGTTGGGCATCGTCATGATGCACGAAATGCTGGCGCAAATTGCCCTTGAAGAAGGTGCGCACCACCAAGAAGAAAACCGGCACGAAGGCGATCGCCAGCACGGTGCCAGTGATCATGCCGCCGATCACGCCGGTGCCTATCGCCTGCTGGCTTTGCGCCCCGGCTCCGGTGGCGATCGCCAGCGGCACCACCCCGGCGGTAAAGGCCAGCGAAGTCATGATGATGGGGCGCAGCCGCAGCCGCGCCGCCTCCAGCGCCGCGTCGCGCACGCTGCGGCCTTGGGCCTGCAAATCCTTGGCAAATTCCACGATCAAAATGGCGTTCTTGGCCGATAAGCCAATGATGGTGATGAGCCCGATTTGGAAATACACATCGGCGTCGAGCCCGCGCAGCAGCACCGCCAGCAACACCCCGAGCACGCCCAGCGGCACCACCAAAATCACCGCCAGCGGGATCGACCAGCTCTCGTACAAGGCCGCCAGACACAGGAACACGGCCAGAATCGCCAGCGCATAGACGAGGTAGGCTTGGGCACCGGCGCGCTGTTCTTCAAGCGACTGCCCGGTCCACTCAAAGCCAAAACCGGGCGGCAACTGCCCCACCAGGCGCTCCATTTCGGCCATCGCCTCGCCACTGCTAAAGCCTGGTGCCGCCTCGCCGTTGATGCGCATGGCAGGAAAGCCGTTGTAGCGCACCGACTGCATCGGCCCGACCACCCACTGCGTGCGCGCAAAGGCCGACAAGGGCACTGCCTGGCCCCGCTGGTTGGGCACCGTCAGGCGCAACAGGTCGTCGGGCTGCATGCGCGCCGGTGCATCGGCCTGCACCAGCACCCGCTGCAGCCGCCCGGCATTGGGAAAGTCGTTCACGTAGGCCGAGCCCAAGGCCACCGACAGCGTTTGCGCGATCTGCTCGAAGCCGACCCCTAGCGCCGCCGCCCGTTCGCGGTCGATGTCGAGCTGCAACTGCGGTGCCGGCTCCAGCCCGTCGGGGCGCACCTGCGCCAGCACCGGGCTTTGCGCGGCCAGCCCCAGCAGCTGGTTGCGCGCCGCGAAAAGCGCGTCGTGCCCTTGGCCGGCCCGGTCTTGCAGCCTGAAATTGAAGCCCGAGGCGCTGCCCAGCTCCGGGATCGGCGGCGGGCTCAAGGGGAAGATGATGGCATCGCGCACCCCCGACAAGGCCACGAAGGCGCGGCCGGCCAGCGCCTGTGCGCTGTTTTCGGGCGCGCTGCGCTCGCTCCAATCGGTCAGGGTCACGAAGGCCAGCGCGGCGTTTTGCCCTTGGCCGGAAAAGCTAAAGCCCAGCACCCCGACCATGCTTTGCACCTCGGGTTGCTGCAGCATGAACTGCTCGACTTGCTCCATCACAGCCAGCGTGCGCTCTTGGGTGGCGCCCGGCGGCAGTTGCACGTTGATGAGCAGGGTGCCTTGGTCTTCATTGGGCAAAAACGAGGTGGGCAGGCGCTGATAGACCACCAGCGCGGCCGCAATCACCGCCAGATACACCACCAGGGTGCGCCCGGGCCGACCCAGCAAAATGCCCACCAGCCCCTGGTAGCGCTGCGTGGTGCGGTCAAAGCCGCGGTTGAACCAGCCAAAAAACCCTTTTTGCTGGGCATGGCCAGCCGGGGCGTGTTTGAGCAAAGTGGCGCACAGCGCCGGCGTGAGCGTGAGGGCAAAGAAGCCGGAAAAAGCGATCGACAGGCCCATGACGGCGGCGAACTGGCGAAAGATGTTGCCAACTGCGCCATCAAAAAACGCCAGCGGAACGAACACCGACACCAGCACCACCGTGATGCCCACGATCGCTCCGGAGATTTGCTGCATCGCCTTGTAGGTGGCCTCGCGCGCCGCCAAGCCTTCCTCGCGCATGATGCGCTCGACGTTTTCGACCACCACGATTGCGTCATCGACCACGATGCCGATCACCAACACCATGCCAAAGAGCGTCAGCACGTTGATTGAAAAACCCAGCGCCAGCAAGCTGGCCAGCGTGCCGAGTAGGGCGATGGGCACCACGATGGTGGGAATCAAGGTGTAGCGCCAGTTCTGCAGAAACAGAAACATGACCAAAAACACCAACAGCACCGCCTCGGCCAGCGTCAGGGCCACTTGCCGAATCGAAATCTCAACAAAGCGCGAGCTGTCGTAGGGGATGGCCCACTGCACCCCGGCCGGGAAGTGGGGTTCGAGCTGCTGCAGTTGCTCGCGCACCGCCTGCGCTGCGGCCAGCGCGTTGCCGCCAGCGGAGAGCTGGATGCCGATGCCCACCGCCGGTTGGCCATTGAGGCGCGCACTGGTGGCGTAGAGCTGTCCGCCGAGCTCGACCCGGGCCACATCGCCCAGCCGCACGGTGGAGCCGTCTGGGTTGGCGCGCAGCAGCAAGCGCTCAAAATCGGCCACGTTGCGCAACTGCCCATCGACAATCACGGTGGCCACAATGCCTTGACCGGCGACATTGGGCAAGGCCCCGATCTCGCCCGCCGGCACTTGGATGTTTTGGTTGCGGATGGCGTTGAGCACCTCGGCGCTGCTCAGGCCCAAGCCCTGCAGCCGGGCCGGGTCGAGCCAGATGCGCATGGCCTGCTCGGTGCCAAACAATTGCGCCTGCCCCACGCCGGGCACGCGCTGCAACACCGGCACCACGCTGCGCGCGGCGTAGTCGCCCAGCGCCACCGGATCGGTGCCGCCGTCGGTGGACGAGAGCATGACGAACAACAAAAAGTTGTTGTTGGCCTGCTCCACACGCACCCCCTGCTGCGCCACGGCGGCAGGCAGCCGGGGGGTGGCACGGTTGAGGCGGTTTTGCACATCCACTTGCGCCAGTTGCGCGTCGGTGCCTTGCTCAAAGCTCAGCGTCAGGGTGCCGCTGCCGTCGGCCTGCGCCACCGACTCCATGTACATCAAACCGGGCGCACCGTTCATCTCGCGCTCGATGATCGACAGCACGCTGTCGTCGAGCGTCTGCGCCGAAGCGCCGGGGTAGGCGACAGCGATTTGGATCGCGGGCGGGGCCACGGCGGGGTACTGCGTCACCGGTAGTTGGGTCAGGGAGAGCGCACCGGCGATCATCACGAACAGCGCGATGACCCAGGCAAAAATGGGGCGGTCGATGAAAAATCGGCTCATGGCTTGTTACCCGATCAGCGGTTTGGGGCCGCGTCGGCGCGGGCTTGCCAGGGCACCGGGCGCACCGTGGCGCCCACGCCGATGCGCTGGAAACCGTCCACCACCACCTGCTCGCCGGCGTTCAGGCCTGCCAACACCAGCACCTGCCCGCCTTGGGGTGGCCCCAGCGTGACCGGGCGCTCGCTCACCAGGCCGGCGGCATCGACCAGCAGCACGTGGTCGCCGCGCGGGCCGCGCTGGATGGCCTGGGTTGGCAGGCGCACGGCAGCGCTGGCCTGTGCCTGCGCCAGCCGCACACGCACGTACAGGCCCGGCAGCAGCAGGCCATCCGGGTTGGGGATGGATGCGCGCAGCGTCACCTGACCGGTGCCCGGGTCCACATTGAGGTCAGTAAACAGCAGGCGCCCCGGGTGTGGGTACAGGCTGCCGTCGGGCAGCAGCAGCGCCACCGCCACCGCCGCGCTGCCTGCGGCGCGCTGCAACTGCCCGGCGCGCAGCGCCTGCTGCATCTGCAGCACCTCGTTGGCGCTGCGGGTGAAGTTGAGGTAGAGCGTGTCGGTCTGCTGGATCAGCGCCATCGGGGTGGCGTCGGCTTGGCCGACCAGCGCCCCCTCGCTCACCAAGGCGCGGCCCACGCGGCCGGCGATGGGCGCGGTCACGTCGGAGTGGCTGCGCTGGATGCGCGCCGTTTGCACCGCGGCCTGGGCCAGCTCCAATTCGGCCTGTGCCAACTGAAGCGCGACCTCGGCTTGAACCAGCTCTTGCTGGCTGATGGCCTGCTCCGCCGCCAGCGGCCGGTAGCGCGCCAGCACCGAACGCGCCTGGCTGAGCTGGGCCTCGGCGCGGCTTTGCTGCGCCCGGGCGCTGGCCAAGGCGGCGTCGGCGCTGGCCGACTCGATGCGAAACAGCACCTGACCAGCACGCACCTGGCTGCCTTCGGTAAACAGGCGCTGTTGCACGATGCCGCTGCTGCGGGCCCGCACCTGGGCCACCCGCGCCGCTTCTAGGCGCCCGGGCAGCTCCAGTTCCAGCGCGGTTGCAGTGGGTTGCACTTGCAGCACCCCGACCTCGGGCGCAGGCGCTGCCGCCCCGGCGGCCCCGGTCTGAGGCGCAGCGCCGGAGCCGCTGCAGGCCGCCAAAACCAGCGCCAGCAGGCCAGTGCTCAATAGGCCCCAGCGGGGGGTAGGGCGGCCCTGTGGGGCCGAGTCGAGTGGGGCGGTGGCAGGCATGGCGTGCAGGGTTTGGTCGTGGTGGGCAAAGCGGCAGGCGGCGGCTTGGGCATCTGGGCTTGAGGGCACAGACAAAGCGCAGCCGAAAAATCAGAAACGCGATGATACATGCATCCGTGGATGTATGTTAAACTTTTTCGCAGTGGGGGATTCAAAAGTTTAGAAAAGCTCTGCAAAATTCCCGTCACCCACCATGCCCCGCAAAACCAAAGCCGAAGCCGAACTCACCCGCCAGCGCCTGCTCGATGCGGCCGAGTTGCTGTTTCTTGAGCGCGGCGTCTCGCGCACCTCGCTGCACGACATCGCCGCCGCAGCCGGGGCCACCCGGGGCGCGATTTACTGGCATTTCCAAGACAAGGCCGACCTCTTCAACGCCATGATGGAGCGCGCCACGCTGCCGCTGGAGCAGGCTTTTGCTGCGCTGGACGAGCAAGGCATGGAGCCGTGCGTGCGGCTGCGCAGCCTGTTTGCGGCCTTGGTGGGGGCGTTGGGCGCCGTGGTGCACGATGCGCGCACGCAGCGCGTGTTTGCCATCGCCAGCCACAAGATCGAATTCGTCTCGGAGCTCGATGCGGTGTTCGAGCGCCGCCGCTTGTGCCTGCAACAGGCCGTGGCGCAGACGCAGCAGGTGCTGCAGGCGGTTTGCGCCGCCACCGGGCGCAGCTTGCCGATGCCAGCCGGTCAGGTGGCTGAAGCCCTGTTCGTGCTGTTCGACGGGCTCATTTCCAACTGGCTGATCGACCGCAGCCGATTCGATCTGTTGCAGCTGGGGCCGCAGACCTTGCGCGTATTTTTCCGTGGTCTCGGGCTCGACGACCTGATCGAAGCCCAATGAAGCGCCTTGCGCCAGAAATCCCCGCGAGAGCTCAGCCCTTGACCAGCTTGAACACCGCCGTGCTGGCGCGCCAATTCGGGGCCCAGCGCAGCTCGCGCCCCTCGTGCAGGCCAAAGCTGTCGCTCACCTGCAGCCCCAGGCGCTGCGCCAGCACCTCGAAGTCGGTGTAGGTGCCGACGCGGATGTTGGGCGTGTCGTACCACTGGTAGGGCAGGCGCTTGGTCACCGGCATGCGGCCTTGCAGCACGCGCAGGCGGTTCGGCCAGTGGGCAAAGTTGGGGAAGGCCACGATCGCTTGGCGCCCGACGCGGGCGGTCTCGCGCAGCATCACCTCGGTGTTGCGCAGGTGCTGCAAGGTGTCGATCTGCAGCACCAAGTCAAAGCTGTTGTCTTCAAACATCGCCAGCCCGTCTTCGAGGTTGAGCTGCAACACATTGATGCCCCGGCGCAGGCAGGCTTGCAGCTTGGTGTCGTCGATCTCGACCCCGTAGCCACTGCAAGCCCGGTGCTGGCGCAGATGCGCCAACAGGCTGCCGTCACCGCAACCGAGGTCGAGCACGCGCGCACCCGCAGGCACCAAGCGGGCGATCGATTCCAATGTGTGGCGGTCGCTCATGCGGCCCCCCGCTCGGTTTCTGGCCCGCTGCCTAGGCCCACAGCGGGCGCGATCTGCTGCTCGAAGTAGCTGCGCACGGCGGCGTGGTAGCGCGGGTCGTCGAGCAAAAAGGCGTCGTGGCCGTGCGGGGCGTCGATTTCGGCATAGCTCACGTCGCGCTTGTTGTCCAGCAGCGCCTTGACGATC
>BBPD01009263.1_pt3 | contig 10628 bp, 11 predicted proteins | sample 1344911 | NCBI WGS metagenome assembly BBPD01 (sample SAMD00019088, study PRJDB2971) | groundwater metagenome | biome: freshwater biome; feature: mineral spring; material: ground water | place: USA: CA, Sonoma | collected 2011-09 | depth surface m
GATGTTCCCCGCCAATACCAACTGACCGTCGCCTCTTTTTGTACCCAAACGTTTTGATTGGCTGTCACGACCGTTTCTCGAGCTTCCAACGCCCTTTTTGCTAGCAAACAATTGCAGATTCATTTCAAACATCTATTTTGCCTCCTTTTCTAAGACTGATACATACTTTGAATATCCAGTCTGAATACTTTTCAATCCATACAGCATTGTCTTCAGGACAACATCGGCTTTTTCGCGTTCACCCACACTTAGCTCTTCCGGAATTATACAGCATGCATTCCCATTCTTTTGGATGTACTCAATATTTAATCCAACCACATCCGTAAGCCCAATTACCGCTGCCTGAACAATAGCCGAAACCGCAGCACAAATGATGTCTTTCCCCGGAACATCATAACCTGCATGTCCCGAAACATCAAACCGAGATACATGTCCACTTTCGTCAAATTCAACTAAAACACTTATCACGGTTAAACCCTTCAGCGCGAGGCGATTTTTGTTATTTGAACCAGCGTATACGGTTGTCTGTGTCCCTGCTTTTTGCGATAATTCTTTTTAGCCTTGTATTTGAATACAACAATCTTGTCAGCCTTGTTGTGCTCTAAAACCTTTGCCTCAACCACAGCATTCTCAATAACCGGCCTGCCGACACTAACACCGGCATCATCGCTTAGCAATAACACATCTCCAAGTTCAACGACAGAGCCTTCCTGAGCGTTAAGCTTCTCAATCCGCAGAACATCCCCTTCATAAACCGTATATTGCTTTCCGCCTGTTTTCACAACAGCGTACATAAACCTACCTCCTCCCAACCAGTCTCGCCGAAAACGCGGTATCCCTTTCAGGAATTTAAAACCGCTTCCGCGCGGCTAACAACAGGAGATATTTTAGCATATAAAAACTGGCGATGTCAATTAAAATCAAAAAGCAGCTTTCGAAAGTTGATAAATGTCTTGCGGTTTTTTTATGACTATGATAGGATAAAGCCGTAACAAATAATATCTGGGTGTGGCGCAGCTTGGTAGCGCGCTTGAATGGGGTTCAAGAGGTCGCAGGTTCAATTCCTGTCACCCAGACCATAAAAAGCATAATAACCACGGGGTCTTTCGGCTCTTGTGGTTGTTTTTTTGCCGACGCCAAAAGGCTGTTTTAGAGTCATCAACACCAATATCCAATACCCAAAGAAGGATGTCAATATCAGGCATATTCCCTTCTTATCTGCCGTATCTTTTGCGTTCCACCTCGGAAAGAAGTTTCTTCCGAAGCCTTATATCGCCGGGAACTACCTCGACCAATTCATCATCGTTGATAAACTCCAGCGCCTCTTCTAGGGTAAATTTCTTCGGTGGAGTTAGACGGATCGTGTCATCACTTCCCGCCGCCCTTATATTGGTTACTTTCTTTGCCTTGCAGGGATTGACCGCCATGTCCTCCGCGCGGCTGTTCATACCTATGATCATCCCTTCATACACCTTGGTTCCCGAATGGATGAACATGGTTGCCCGTTCACCAATATTATTCAATGCGTAGCCTGTGGCGATCCCTTTCTCGATGGAGACTATGGCGCCGTTGGATCTTTGCGGGATGTCTCCCTTTTGCTCCTCAAAGCGTTCAAATCGGCGCACCATCGTTCCTTCACCCCTGGTATCGTTGATAAGTTCGGAGCGGTATCCTAGCAATCCCCTCGTAGGAACCAGGTATTCGATGCGGGAATATCCTGCCTTGCCGGACATAGTCTGCATCATGCCTTTTCTGATGTTAAGCTTAGCGATTACATGACCGGCATAGATTTCGGGAACACTGATCACCACTCGTTCCACGGGTTCCATCAGGATCCCATTTTCCATACGCAGTATGACCTCCGGTTTGGATACGGCGACCTCATAGCCTTCCCGTCGCATGTTCTCCAGGAGAACAGACAGATGTAGTTCGCCCCGCCCCGATACCTTGAATCCATCAGTGGTGTCCAAGGGTTCTATCAATAGCCCTATGTTTACTTCCAGTTCCTTGGCCAAACGCTCTTTGAGATGGCGTGAAGTAACAAGTTTTCCCGCTTTCCCGGCATAGGGAGATGTATTTACCATAAATCTCATCGACAGCGTTGGTTCTTCGATGCGGATAGATTCCATGGGAATTGGCTGTTTTTCATTGCAAATTGTCTCGCCGATCGAAATGTCGCTGATTCCGGAAACCACCACAATATCGCCACTTTCCGCCATATCCGTCGGCACCCTTGAAAGTCCCTTGTATACAAAGACCTGACCGATTTTTTTGATCGCCACCGAGTCGTCTGCCCGGCAGACAGTAACCATCTGCCCCTCCTGGATTGTTCCCGCAAAAATCCGGCCAATCCCAAGCCGCCCGATGTAATCATCGTAGCCTAGGGCCGAAACCTGCATTTGCAGCGGTTCCTCGTTTCGATCCGGATAACACTCCACGTGGGAGATGATAGTATCAACGAGCGGTGCGATATCGATCCCGTCGGTATCAAGATCGAGCTGGACGATCCCCTTCTTTGCAATCCCGTAAAGCACAGGAAAGTCCAGTTGGTCCCCTTTTGCGTCCAACTCCAAGAAGAGATCTCCGGTCATTTCCACCACCTCTAACGCCCTCTGGTCCTTTTTATCAATCTTGTTGATGAGAATGATCGGTCGAAGGTCGATTTCGAGGGCTTTTTGCAATACGAAGCGAGTCTGGGGCATCGGTCCTTCACTGGAGTCCACCAGAAGGATAACCGTATCCACCGTTCGTATAATTCGCTCCACCTCGGAAGAAAAATCCGCATGGCCAGGGGTATCAACAATATTTATTTTGATTCCTTCGTGTGTGATCGAACAGTTCTTGGAATAGATCGTGATCCCCCGTTCTCGCTCAATGTCGTTGCTGTCCATAACGCATTCTATAATCTTTTCATTTTCCCTGAACACTCCGCTTTGGGAAAGCAAAGCATCAATCAAAGTGGATTTTCCCGCATCGACATGGGCAATCACTGCGATATTGATGATTTTCTGTTTTGTTTTTCTGATATTTTCTGACTCTTTCAACTGTTTTCTCTCTTCCCTTTTTTAGTTTACTTTTCCCATAGAGTTCGCCGAGCATTTACCTTTCTTAGAGGGAATTCCCTGACGCCGCACTCTGTTCGCTCCATTATATACAGGGCACAAGAGAAAAGCAGGTTATTCCGAGAACTGATTGCCGTTTTCCTCTAAACCTCTTCAAAAAACTCCTTACCCAGCCCACACTCGGGACAAACCCAATCATCCGGCAAAGCTTCAAACAAAGTGCCGGGCTTTATCCCATTTTCGGGATCGCCATTTTTAGGATCATAGATGTAGCCGCATACAGTACACAACCACTTTGTCATAATTTCTCCTCCAGTATTGTAGATTTTAGATTCTTCCAACCGGCATTATACCTAAAGGAATTTCATCCTTATTATACACCAAAATGACATTCCCTGCAATTTTTCCTTTCAGCCTCAAAGGATTCCCTGCAATTTCTCCTTCTTTCGGAATGTCTATGACCGCCGCAATAATCTTCTCTTTAACATTAAGCTCCTGTCCTTCAACAGTTTTTACTAAGTAATCAGCCAATTGTTATTTATCAATTGATATGGTATGTATTTCCCGGTTATAATATTATTATACTGTATTGAGAGGTAAATTATAATGGATGTTATACAAATAAAAAATTATCACGGTAAGAATGTGCACTTTATAGGAATCGGCGGCATAAGCATGAGCGCCTTGGCTGAAATACTGCTGTCAAGAGGTTTTAATGTCAGCGGATCCGATGCATCCGATTCGGCCTTGCTAAATAGGTTAGCAGCTAAGGGGGCAAAAGTTCACTTAGGTCATGATTCCTCTTATGTGGATAATGCGGATTTAGTAGTATACACCGCCGCCATAAAGCCTGACAATCCCGAAATGCAGGAAACTTTGCGCAAAAATCTTCCCCTATTGCAACGCGCCGAATTGCTCGGGCAAATAATGCAAACCTTTCCTATGTCAATAGGCGTATCCGGCAGTCATGGCAAAACAACCACCACTTCAATGGTTTCAATGGCTATGCTAAAAGCCGGTCTTGATCCTACAATCCTTTTAGGCGGCGAATTGAACGATTTAGGAGGCAACGTTCGTATAGGGCATAGCCCCTACTTTATAACTGAAGCTTGCGAATACGTCGGAAGCTTCCTTCACTTTCATCCTTACATAGCAGTCATTTTAAACATCGATATGGATCATCTTGATTACTTCAGAGACATTGAGCACATCTACGACACTTTCCTGAAGTATGCAAAACTCGTCCCGCCTGACGGATATGTGGTAGGATGCATAGACGATCCATTGGTTGAAAAACTAATGAGCGAGGTTAGCTGCAACACCATAAGTTATGGGATATCCAAAAAAGCAGACTTAAACGCCGAAACTCTGGAGTTTGACGCTAACGCCTGCGCTTCATTCACAGCCAGATACAAAGGACAGATTCTGGGTAATCTATCTTTAAAAGTTCCCGGCCGTCATAACATTTACAATGCGCTTGCCACTTTAGCGGCAATGTGTGCGCTCGACACACCGTTAAATGAAGTAATTGAGGCTTTAGAGCAATACACAGGGACAAAGCGTCGTTTTGAGTACAAAGGAAACTATAAAGGGATAACAATCATAGACGATTATGCCCATCACCCGGCTGAGATTACGGCTACGCTCTCTACCGCCAGGAATTTGCCATATAACAAAATCTGGTGTGTGTTTCAACCTCATACATACACACGCACCAAAAAGCTGTTCAATGAGTTTGTAACGGCACTAAGCGGGATAGATCATGTGATAATAACCGATATTTACTCGGCGCGGGAAAAAGATACCAAGGAAATACACTCTCGCGATCTGTCCGACGCCCTATCAAAAACGGGAGAAAATTGCACATATATGTCTTCATTCGACGAAATCGCCGAATACATCGATAAAAACGCGCACCCCGGCGAGCTTGTAATGACAATGGGAGCGGGTGACGTTCATGTGGTAGGCGAAAAGCTATTGATGACTATTTAAAACAATCCGGTTATATTGCCTTCCTCGTCGATGTCTATATTTTCCGCGGCAGGGCGTTTAGGCAATCCCGGCATGGTCATAATTGAGCCGGTCACGGCCACGACGAAACCTGCTCCGGCCGATACCCGAACCTCTCTGACATTAAGCTTAAATCCCATTGGTGCTCCTTTCAGAGCAGGATCATCCGACAAAGACATCTGTGTCTTGGCGATGCAAACCGGCAGGTTCCCATGTCCTATTTCGGTCAGAAGGTCTATTGATTTTCTTGCTTCTTTGCTGTAGATCACTCCATCCGCCCTGTATATTTCCTTTGCAATCATATCAATCTTGTCTTTTATCGGCATATCAAAGCTGTAAAGTGAAGAAAATCTGTTTTGATCATTTAGTGCATTTAAGATTTGTTCGCCTAAAGCTCTTCCCCCTTCTCCGCCGCGTGCAACCACTTCCGATACCGCTGCCTTTACTCCGATATCGGCACAATACATTTTGATGCATTCCAATTCTTCCGCGCTGTCGGATGGAAAACGGTTTATAGCGACCACAACGGGCAATCCAAATTTCTTTGTCAGGTTTTCTATATGAACATCCATATTGGCAAATCCACTTTTTAAAACGCCTAAATCATCTTTGTCCGACGCTGCTTCGGCATGACATTTCAAGGCGCGTACGGAAACTACCAGAACCGCAACATCAGGTTTAATTCCGGTCACCGGGGATACAATGTCAAAAAATTTCTCGGCACCGAGATCGGCTGCAAACCCACCTTCAGTAACAACAAAATCGGCAAGCTTGAGCGCCATTTTTGTAGCTATGACCGAATTGTTCCCATGGGCAATATTGGCAAACGGCCCGCCGTGTATGAATGCCGGTTGTCCCTCGATGGTCTGCACGAGATTTGGTTTTATCGCATCTTTGAGGATCATGGCCAAAGCCCCTTCTACCCTGAGATCCCTTGCGTAAATTGGTTGTCTGTCATATGTCAAAGCTATCAGCATATTGCCAAGACGCTTTTTCAGATCTGCCAGATCGATGCTCATGCAAAGAATCGCCATGATTTCGGAAGCCGCTGTTATATCAAATCCGGATTGCCGGGGATATCCATCAGATTTGCCGCCTAAACCTGTCACAACATTTCTCAATTGCCTGTCGTTTACATCAAGAGCCCGCTTCACAAATATACGTATGGGATCAATGTTCATCTCGTTTCCGTTTACAATATGATTGTCCACGATCGCGGCAAGAAGATTTGCCGCAGCTCCGACAGCGTGAATATCACCGGTAAAATGAAGGTTAATGTCATCCATTGGCAGCACCTGCGAATAACCGCCTCCCGTAGCCCCTCCTTTTATTCCAAACACGGGTCCCATTGAAGGCTCTCTTAAGCAAAGCATGACCTTTTTTCCCATCTTACCTAAGGCCTGCGTGATTCCGACAGCTGTGCATGTTTTGCCCTCTCCGGCGGGAGTAGGAGTTATCGCAGTCACGTATATGAGTTTTCCGTCCGGTTTTTCTTTTAAGCTATCCAAAGCCTTTAAATTAATTTTTGCTTTGAATTTGCCGTATTCCTCAACGTACTTCTCATCAAGCCCTAAAATGCCCGCAATCTCTTTTATAGGCTTTAGCTGAATCTTGCGGGCAATTTCTATGTCATTTAGCATTAACTGGTTTTCCTCCTGTTTTTTATACGCAATTGTTAATTATATCTCAATTAATTATCTTACGCCATATTTTGTCTGCTTCATATCTAATCCTGGCGATATCAAGCGTCTTAATTTCACGGTTTTCCATAATAATCTTTCCATCAACCAAAACTGTGTCCACATCAGAGCCGCTGCCTGCGTACACCAATCCTGTTACGGGATTGTCTTTGGGGAAATAACGCAACGAATCCATGTTCAAAAGTATCAAATCTGCTTTCATGCCTTCGCTTAAGCTGCCTATCTCATCATCCCACGAAAGCGCTTTGGCGGCGTTTCGGGTAGCCATTGAAAGCGCCTGTTTTGCGGATAGAACCGTCGCATCCTGTGTTATCGCCTTATTGACGAGGGCTGCCAAATGCATCTCTTTAATCATGCTCAATCTGTTATTGCTAGCGGCACTATCTGTTCCTAAAGCCACAACAACGCCTAATCTCAGCATGTCCGCAACCGGTGCAAATCCACTTGCAAGCTTCATGTTGCTTGACGGGCAATACGCAACGCATACATTTCTGTCAAGCATAATATCCATGTCCTCATCGGTTATATGAACACAATGGGCAGCCAGAGCATCAGTATCAAATACTCCCGCCTCAAGAAGATACTGAACCGGCGTTTGATCGTATTCCTGCATGCAGAAATCAAATTCCCAGGCTGTTTCAGCGACATGGATATGCATCATTGAATCCAGTTCATGGGCAAGGTCAACACATCTCTCAAGATACTGCGGCTTACATGTATAAAGCGCATGCGGGGCTACCATAACTTTAATCCTGCCCTCAGCTTGTCCGTCCCATTGCCGCCAAAGCTCCTTAGCCTGATTAAGGCGGATATCGGATCGCTCATCAGGTCCTTGCAGCCCTCTGCCCAATGCCGCCCTTACTCCTGACAGCTCGACAGCTTCCGCTGTCTTGTCCATAAACATATACATGTCGGCAAATGTTGTTATGCCTTCACCTATCATTTCGGCAATGGCAAGGCTTGATAGCCAGTATGCATCTTCAGGCGTCAGCATATCTTCAAGTGGCCATATTGAAGCAAGCCAATCGCTTAAACGCGTATCGTTTGAATAGCCTCTAAAAAGAGTCATGGCAGAGTGAGTGTGCGTATTAATGAATCCCGGCAAAGCCAGTTTCCCTTTACCGTCAATAAGTTTTTGGGGAGCAAACGTACCCGGAATACCGACGGATTCCCCGATGTAAACTATCTTTCCTTCCTTTATGGCTATGCAGCCGCTGCTAAGCTCACTGTCATTCTCATCCATGGTCAAGGTATGTACATTTTTAATAAGTATGTTCATATTTACCTCAATAAGCTCCCAGATAAGCCTTTTGCTCATCGGTTAAGCTGTCTATGTTTATTCCCATTGAGTTTAGCTTGATCGAAGCCACATGCTTATCGATCCCCTCCGGCACGTTGTATACCCCCGGATTAAGCGTATTCTTATTTTCAAGAAGATATCTTACAGATAGCGCCTGCAGAGCAAAGCTTAGATCCATAATCTCAGCCGGATGCCCGTCGGCAGCCGCAAGGTTAACAAGCCTTCCTTCGGCCAACAGATAAAGAATCCTGCCGTCTTCCCGTACATAGCCTTCGATATTATTGCGCGAAGGATTAATCTTAACAGCCAGTTCTTTGAGATCTCTCTTGCAGACTTCCACATCAAAGTGACCGGCGTTGGCAAGTATCGCTCCGTCTTTCATCTTAAGAAAGTGCTCCCGCCTTATCACCTTCGTACAACCGGTTACAGTTATAAAGAAATCTCCGACAACAGAAGCCTCATCCATCGTCATCACCCTAAATCCATCCATAACAGCTTCAATCGCTTTGATCGGATCAATTTCGGTAATAATTACGCTTGCGCCTAAGCCCTTTGCCCGTAAAGCAACTCCTTTGCCGCACCATCCATATCCGGCTATAACGACATTTTTCCCTGCCACCACCAGATTGGTAGTTCTCATTATCCCGTCCCAAACGGATTGGCCTGTGCCATATCTGTTGTCGAAAAGATACTTGCATTGCGCGTCATTGACCGCTATCATAGGAAATTTTAATTTCCCTTCTTTTTCTCTCGCTCTTAACCTTACTATCCCTGTAGTTGTCTCCTCACTGCCACCTATTACGCCACTTGAAAGGTCAGATCTTGATGTATGCAAAAGATGCACCAGATCCCCTCCGTCGTCTATCACAATATCGGGTCCAAAATCAAGCGCCATATTAAGGTGGTTTTCATACTCCGCGTCTGTTGCTCCGTACCACGCAAAAACATCTATACCGTCACGTACAAGCGCCGCTGCTACATCGTCCTGAGTTGAGAGCGGATTGCTGCCGGTCACAGAAACCTTAGCGCCTCCCGTAGCGAGCACTTTGCAAAGATATGCAGTCTTTGCCTCAAGATGTACGGATACCGTTATCTTAACACCTTCGAATGGTCTGTTGACCCTGAATTCATCCTCCAAAAAACGAAGAAGCGGCATATTCGCCTTAACCCATTCGATCTTGGTTTTTCCGCTTGGTGCAAGATTTATATCTCTTATAACGCTCATGAGGTGTTGCCTCCTTTTTAAAAACTTAATAACAACCGATTTTCAGTATTATACACTTGATTTTTATATCTTTCCATCACATTATGAAATCAGGCGCTTATGGTAATTTATGCTTTGTTTATAATTCGGTTGTGTTTGACTTGTACACCATCAAGTATATGTAATCGCATGTATTTAACCTAAACTTAACAATCCATCTCCTTATTATATGATAAAATACAAACAAATCAACTATGCTAAGGAGGTCATTTTACTATGAAATTCGGTATCCTCACACTTCAGAAGGACGGAGCGGATCAAAATTTTGCCAATATCAGCCTACTCAACCCGGCATCCATAATAGATCCGGTGAAGTATGTAAAGCATGCTTTAAAATCCGGCTTTAAGAATTTCGAAATAACATACGACATAAACACCATGGTGCCGGGCATATTCGACGAGCCAAAGATGGCAGAACTAAAGGCTTTAAAAGATAAGTATAACATCAGTTACTCCGTTCATCTTCCTCTGTGGTCGGTGGAACTTGCGTGTCCTCACCCTTATATCCGCAACGCGGGCGTAAATTTGACTATTGATGCTATCAGGACCATGGAAATTTTAGAGCCCGAAATTTACGTACTTCACGCCACAGGCACTCTTGCCGCGGAGTTTCTGCGCATGGATCTTCCTCCGTTTTTTGACGGCTTTTTAGCCCGCCACATGCTCAAGTATTCTATTGAAGCAATTGAACAAATACTCACATCCACAGGGATTTCCCCGCGCAAGATAGCCATCGAATGCATAGAATTCCCATTTGAGCTTATGGACGATATGATAAAAAGAATGGATCTTGGCGTTTGCCTGGATGTTGGGCATATTTTAGCGGGTTTTAGCGGCAAGATCAGCATTGAGCGCTTTATAGACAAGTATTTTGGAAGAATCACAGAGATTCACCTGCATGATGCGTACAAAAGGCAAAATGGAGAAAAATATGATGTTGCAGACCATCTCCCGCTTGGACACGGAAGCCTTGATTATGTATGGCTTGTAAACGAGCTTTATACCAGAGGATATGACAAAAGAATCATATTTGAGCTGGGGCTCAAGGAATCATTGGAATCATTAAGAGTTTTATCCGAGCATTTTACAATCGATTTGTCAAAAAATACTATAAAACCAATAATATCAAGTACATCCGAAAAAACTAAATAAGAAGGAGAATATTTATGGCTTTAGAAAACAAAAAGCGAATAAGGTCATGGGTGATGTATGATTGGGCAAATTCAGCATTTGCTACCACTGTAGCTAGTGTTGTGTTTCCTATATTCTATCAGGATGTGGCGGCAAGAGAG
>BBPD01000059.1_pt3 | contig 10624 bp, 8 predicted proteins | sample 1344911 | NCBI WGS metagenome assembly BBPD01 (sample SAMD00019088, study PRJDB2971) | groundwater metagenome | biome: freshwater biome; feature: mineral spring; material: ground water | place: USA: CA, Sonoma | collected 2011-09 | depth surface m
TGGCGCAGCCCGCCGCGTGGGCAAACTGCGCCACCGTGTTCAGGGTGCCGTCGCCGCCCACCGCCACCACCGCCGTGCCGCTGGCCAGTGCCGTGGCGGTGGCTTGCTGCGCCACCTGGGCCAGCTCGGCTGGCTGGCAAAAATGCAGCTCTGCGCGCCGTCCACCGGCTTGCAGCGCGGCTTCGATGAGCGCGCGCTTGCCGTCGGCGGCGCTGCTGCCCGAGGCCGCGTTGATGACGAACTGCAGCGGCGCGGCCGGGTCGATGGCGGGGCAGGCCGTCATGGAGCCATCTCGGCTGGGCGCAGGGTGCGGGCTAGCGCGCTCAATCGTGGCGCAGCAGGTCGCCAAACACGGTGTGCTCGCCCTCGCGGCGGTCGGCGCCGGGCGCGTCGTAGAGCACCAGCCAGCTCGGCTTGCGCCCGGCCAAGGCGGGCGGCAGGTCGCACAGGGCTTCGGCGCGGTTGCTGCCTTGGCCGTGCGGCAGCGCCACCGATTCGCTCAGCGCCGACTCGAAGCGCACCGGATCTTGGTTGGCCGCCAGCACCGCCTTGGCCGCAGGCCATTTGAAAACGCGGATCTCGCCATTGAGCACCATCGTCGGGCCGGCCAGCAGGTAGAGGTCGTCGCCAGAAAAATGCAGGTCGCGCACGCCCAAGCCATCGAGCTGCAGGAAGTGCTTGCGCAGCAGCGTGCCACTGGCATCCAGCGGCAGCAGGCGCAGCTCATCGCCACGCGCCTCGACTTCGATTTCGAGCAGCGCCGACCAGCCGCGCAGCACCGGCCCGCGCAGGCCCAGCAGCAGCCGGCGCCCACACACCGCCAGCCCTTCGATGTCAAAGCCGTTGTCCTTGCCCGGAATGGCCAGGTAGGGGCCAAAGTGCGGGTCGTCGGCCAAGGCTCGGGTGAGCAGGTTGCTTTGGGCATCGCCCTTCAAGCGCAAGGCGCGGCGGCCATCGGCGGCCAGCCGCACCAGGCAGGGAGCGCCATCGGCATCGGGCTCGATCGGCAAGCAGGCCAGCAGGCGCCGGTTGCCGTCGAGTGAGAGCTTGGCCAGCCGCTTGGCGTTGTCGGCGTGGCTGCGCTCGGGCTTGGCGTTTTTGCGCTTCAAGCCATGCGAGCCCACCACCCACAGATAGCCATCGACCACGGCCATGCCTTCGAGGTCGGCCTCTTCATCGGGCGCGCCGGGCAGGTCCAGCAAATCGGCCAGCGGAAAATCGCGCGGCTCGCCAAAGCGCAGGGTCTCGCGCCCCACCGCATCCAGCCGGCGCAGGCGGTCCACGCCGCAGGCTTCGTCGCCCGCCACCCAGAGCCAGTCGCCCGTAAAGGCCGCCCCGGAGAGGTTGGACTTGACCAGGCAGTCGGCCGTGAACTCCAGCCGCACGGCGTTGGCGATTCGGGTGTTGGGCATGGGGGCGGCTCCTGAGCGGGTGTGCGGGCGCACGAATCATCGGTGTATAGCATACATTTTGCGCATGCCCGTCCACAGCGGCCAAAGCAGCAACAACGCCACCACCGCCAGCACCGGCAGCACCAGCGGCTGCGCCAACAGCTCCATGCCATCGCCGCGCGCGTGCATGAAGGCGCGGCGTAAGTTGTCTTCGAAAATCGGGCCCAGCACGGCGCCAAAGACGATCGGGGCCAGCGGGTAGTCGGCCTTGCGCAGCAGGTAGCCCAGCAGCCCAAACAGCGCCAGCAACAACACATCAAAGGCCAAGCGGCTTTGCGCGTACACCCCCAGCACGCTGATGACCACGATCAGGGGCGTGAGCAAGCCCAGTGGCAGCGCCAGCAGCCGCACCCAGACGCCGATCAGCGGCAGGTTGAGCACGATCAGCGCCAGATTGGCCAGCACCATGCCCCAGATGATGGCCTCGAACAGCTCGGGCGTGCGCTCGAACATCACGGCGCCGGGGGCGATGCCGTGCAGCATGAAAGCCCCCAGCAGCACCGCCATGGCCGGGTTGCCGGGCAGACCGAGCCCGATCAGCGGCACCAGCCCGGCCTGGGCCGAGGCGTTGTTGGCCGCCTCCGGGCCGGCCACGCCCGAGAGCGCGCCGTGCCCATACTGGGCCCGGTCGCGCGCCACGCGCCGCTCCAGCGCCAGGCTCATCATCGATGCCAACAGGGTTTTGCCGCCCGGCAGCATGCCGACCACAAACCCCACCCCGGTGCCGCGCAGCGCCGGAGCCAGGCTGGCTTGCAGTTCGCTGCGCCGTGGCCACAAGCGCCCGATGGGGGCAATGTGGCTGCTGGCGCGCAAGCCCGCGTGGCTGGCCAGCACCTCGCCCAAGCCAAACAGGCCCACGATCAGCGGCACCAGCCCGATGCCGTCGCGCAGCTCGGCCAGCCCAAACGTGAAACGCGGCGCGCCACCGCCAAAGTCGGTGCCGACCAGCCCGATCAGCAGGCCCAGCAGCAGCATCGCCAGCGCTTTGCGGCGCTGCCGCTGCCCTATGCAGACCAGCGCCACCGCCGCCAGCAGCACCAGCGCCGCCACGTCGGCCGGCCCTAAGCCCAGCGCCAGCCGCGCCAGCCACGGCGTGAGCCCAGCCACCAGGGCGGCGCTGAGCAGGCCCGCCAGCAAAGAGGCCAGTGCCGCTATCGCCAGCGCCACCCCGGCTTGGCCCTTGAGCGCCAGCCGGTGCCCCTCTTCGGCCGTGACCACGCCCGAGGCCTCGCCCGGCAGCTTGAGCAAGATGGCGGTGGTCGAAGACCCGTACTGCGCCCCGAAATAAACCCCGCACAGCAGCACGATCGCGGCTTGCGGCTCCAGCGCAAATGAGGCGGGCAGCAGCAGCGCCATGGTGGCGGCCGGCCCGATGCCGGGCAGCACGCCCACCAAGGTGCCCAAGCTGGCACCCAGCAACGCCGGGCCAGCCAGCGCCAGCAGCAATTCCAGATTCATGCAGGTTTAGCCGCTCGGGCCAGCGCTCAGGTCAGGGCCAGCCGGCCAGTCCGGCCAGTCCGGCCAGCCACGGCACCCAGGCGGGCGGCAGCAAATGAAACGGCACTTGCAAGCCCAGCACAAACAAGGCCAGCAGCAGCAGCGTCAGGCCGCAGGCGAGCAGGGCCGCGGGCAGCAAGCGATGGCCGGCCGCATAAGAGGCCAGCAGGGCCAGCAGCCAAGTTGACAGCGCCACCCCTGCCACCGGAGCCAGCAGGGCAAACGCCAGCACGCCCGACAGCGTCAGCATGGCGGGCCCGAAGCGGCCAGCTGGGGCCGGATCGGCCACGCAGGACGCTGCTGGGGTGCAAGCAGGTTGAGAAGCAGGTTGAGTATTCTTAACGAGAACTATTTGCATTCGTATGATTTTATGCTGTAATGGCGTTTCCGTCAAGCTGCCATGGCTGTGGCAGCACCTTTTTTGCAGGAGTTTTGCATGAGTACCCGTCGCACCCTATTGAAAACCGCCGCCGCTGCAAGCGCTGTGCTGGCCGCCCCGGCCTATCTGCGCGCCCAGGGCTTTCCCACGCGCCCGCTGCGCCTGATCGTGGCCTCGGCCGCTGGCGGCAACGCCGATGTGGTCACGCGCCTGATGGCCCCCGAGCTTGAGCAGCGCCTGGGCCAGCGCATCGTGGTGGAAAACCTGGCCGCATCCTCGGGCATGCAAGGCACCGAGGCGGTGGCGCGCGCCGAGCCCGACGGCCACACGCTGCTGGTGGGCACGGCTTCGCAGTTGGTGTTCAATCTGGCGCTGTTCGACCCCATGCCTTTCGACCTCGTGGGCAGCCTGCGCGGCGTGGCCATGATCAACAAGGTGCCGCTGGTGATGCTGGTCAACCCCAACGACCCAGCCACCACCATGCGCGAGTACGTGGCGCGCCTGCGTGCCGCGCCTGGGCGCTACCAGTACGGCTCTGGCCCGCGCGGCACCACCACCCACATCACCGGGCTGATGTGGGCGCGCGCCGCGGGCGTGGAGGTGCAGCACGTGCCCTACCGCGCTGGGGCCGAGGGGCTGCGCGACCTCATGGCCGGGCGCATTTCGCATCAGTTCGATGTGGCTGTCACCGCCATCCCGCACGTGCAGTCGCGCGCCTTGAGAGCGCTGGCCGTGACGGGTCGGCGGCGCATCCAGGTGCTGCCCGATGTGCCCACCGCCGCCGAGCAGGGCTTGCCGGGCTTCGAGGGCTTTACGTGGAACTCAATTGCCGCGCCGGTGGGCACACCGCAGCCGGTGGTGGAACGCCTGAACCGCGAGATTCAGGCCGTGCTCGAAGTGGCGGCGGTGCGCGAGCGTCTGGTGGGCTGGGGTTCGGAATTCTCCGGCCCCATGAGCCCGGCGCAGGTCGATGCCTTCTATGCCGAAGACCGGCGCATCTGGGTGCCGCTGGTGCGCGAGGCCAGCCGGGCCGCTTGAGCGCTCCTGCCTTGCAATCAGGCGGCCGCGCTGGCGTGGCCGTTGCAAGGAACGGCGGCGGCCGGCGGCGCCCCAGCCGCCGCACCGCGCTCGAAGGTCACGACGTGATCGACCGCCGCCTTGATGCCGATCCACTCGCCCACGGCGTGGTCGTGGTGCGAGGGCACGTGCGTCATCACGGTTTCGCCGCTGGGCAGTTGCAGGGTGTAGAGGAATTCCGAGCCGCGAAACGATTTGCGCACGATGCGCGCTTTCACCGGTGCGGCGTCGTCGTGCACGATGTCGTCGGCGCGCAGCAGCACGTCGCACAGGCCGCCGGGGTAGGCGCTGGGCAGCGGGCACTCGGCCACGTCTTGCAGGGCGCCTAGGGGGGTGTGCACCTGCACTTCGGTGCCGTAGCGCGCAATTTGCGCCGGCGCAAACACCCCATGCCCGATGAACTCGGCCACGAAGCGCGTGGCCGGGCGGTGGTAGAGCGTGTAGGCGCTGTCCCACTGGTGCAACTGGCCCTGGTGCATGACGCCGATCAGGTCGCCAATGGCAAAGGCTTCGAGCTGGTCGTGCGTGACCAGCAGCGCCGTGGCCCCTGCGGCCTTGAGAATCGCGCGCACCTCGTGCGCCAGCCGTTCGCGCAAATCCACGTCGAGGTTAGAGAAGGGCTCGTCGAGCAGCAGCAGGCGCGGGCTGGGTGCCAGCGCACGCGCCAGCGCCACGCGCTGCTGCTGCCCACCCGAAAGCTCGTGCGGATAGCGCCCGTGCAGGCCTTCCAATCCAACCAGTGCCAGCACCTCCTGCACCCGCTGCAGCCGCTCAGGCTTGGGCAGGTGGCGCAGGCCAAAAGCCACGTTGGCGTGCACGTCTAGGTGCGGGAACAGGGCGTAGTCTTGAAACACCATGCCGATGCGGCGCGCTTCAGCCGGCACATGCAGCGCGGTGCTGCTCACCACCTCGCCGCCCAGCGCAATGCTGCCGCCGCTGGCGCGCTCCAGCCCGGCCACGGCGCGCAGCAGGGTGGTCTTGCCGCAGCCCGAGGGCCCGATCAGCACCCCGATCTGGCCCGCTTCGAGCCCGAAGGCCACCTCGCGCACCGCGGGCTGGGCGGCTGGGGCGTACTGAACGGAAAGTTGGTTTAGGTGCAGAAACATGGTGCCTTATTGTAGATAATTGTCGTTCTCATTCAAACACCCATGCCTGAACCCCATTCCCCCCGTTGGCCGCGCCTGTCGGCGGCGCTGTTGCAACTGCTGCTGCTGGTGCTGGGCTTGGTGTTGGCGCTGCCGGTGCTGGCGCTGGCCATGGCCTGGTGGCAGCTCGATGCCGAGTCGATCGACTTGCTGCGCCACCTGGCCGATACCGTGCTGCCGCGCTACATCGCCACCAGCCTGCTGCTGTGCCTGCTGGTGGCGCTGGGCGCGGGGCTGATCGGCATGGCCACAGCCTGCGCCGTGACGCTGTACGACTTTCCTGGGCGGCGATTTTTTGAGTGGGCGCTGCTGCTGCCGCTGGCGGCGCCGGCCTATGTGGTGGCCTTTGCCTACACCGATTTTTTGCAGTTCTCTGGCCCGATGCAGGTGTTCTTGCGCGACACCTTCGGGCTGCAGGGGCGCTTGTTCCCGGAAATCCGCAACGTCTGGGGTGCGGCCTGGGTGTTCATCTTCACGCTCTACCCCTACGTCTATCTGCTGGCGCGCACCGCCCTGAGCGAGCGCGCCACCCAGTTGATGGAGGCCGCGCGCCTGCTCGGGGCCCCGATGCGGCGGCGCATCGTCGAGGTGGCGCTGCCACTGGCGCGCCCGGCGATTGCGGCGGGCATTGCGCTGGCGCTGATGGAAACGCTGGCCGATATCGGCGTCACGTTCTACTTCGGCATTCAAACCTTTAGCACCGGCATCGTGAGCGCCTGGAAGGTGATGGACGACCGCTACGCCGCCGCCCAACTGGCGACCATGCTGCTGCTCACGGTGGCGCTGCTGCTGTGGGTGGAGCAGCGGGCGCAGCGGCGCATGCGCTTTGCCGCGCCGCGCGGAGGCCGGGGTGGCCAGGCCGAGGCGCAGCCGGTGCGCTTGCAGGGCGCGGGCCGCTGGCTGGTGTGGGTGGTGTGCGGTTTGCCGATACTGTTTGGCTTTGTGCTGCCGGTGCTGTTCATGCTGCGCCCGCTCATCGGCGGCTGGGATGTTTTGCCCTGGAGCGGTTTTCTGGAGTGGGCCTACAACAGCCTGTGGCTCTCGGGGCTGGCGGCGCTGCTGGCCAGCGCCATTGCGCTGGGCTTGAGCTTCATGCAGCGCGCCCAGCCCAGCCGCATCGGCGGCGCCGTCACGCGCGTGGTCAGCCTGGGTTACGCGGTGCCGGGGGTGGTGATCGTGATCGGCATTTTGCTGCCGGTGGGCTGGTTGCAGGCGGCGGCACCGGGCAGCGGGGTGGGGTTTTGGGTCACGGCCACGGTGCTGGGCATCGTCTGGGCCTATCTGGTGCGCTTCACGGCGGTGGCGCTGCAATCGGTGCAAAGCGGCTACGCGCGCATCCCCAGCAGCCTAGACGACTCGGCGCGCATGTTGGGCAGCACCGGCCCGGCGCTGCTGTGGCGCGTACACCGGCCGCTGCTGCTGCGCTCCATTGCCGCCGCCGCGCTGCTGGTGTTTGTGGATGTGATGAAGGAGCTGCCCGCCACCTTCGTGCTGCGCCCCTTTGGCAGCGACACGCTGGCGGTGGTGGCGTTCCAGTTGGCACGCGACGAGCGCTTGGGCGAGGCCGCGCTGCCCTCGCTGGCGCTGGTGCTGGTGGGGCTGGTGCCGGTGATCTTGCTCAGCCGCACCTTGCGCCGCGCTTGATGCGGGATGCGCCAGACGCTGGACACTGGGCTTGCACCCGTCCTATACTTGGGCGCAACAACCGTTCACCGCCCGCGCCTGTCACCGCCACCATGCCACCTTCAAAGCTGAAAAAAATTCCGACTGCCGAAGTCCGGCTGGGCATGTACATCGTGGGTTTTTGTGGCTCTTGGATGGATCACCCTTTTTGGCGCAGCAAGTTCGTCATCACCGACGAACAGGAGCTGCGCCTGGTGCACGGTTGCGCGATCCAAGAGGTGCTGATCGACGTTTCCCAGGGCCTGGACGTGGCGGCCAGCCCGTCGGAGCAGGCGCCCGAACAGGCCACACAGTTGCTCAGCGACTTGCATCAGGCCCTGCAGCCGCCACCCGAGCGCGACACCGCACCGCTCTCGACGCGCCAAGAGTGGCAGCGCGCCGCCGCCATTTGCCGCGCCGCCGACGGGGCCGTGCGCAGCATGTTTGCCGAAGCGCGCATGGGCAACGCCATCAACCAGGAAGTGGCGCGCCAGGTGGCGCAAGACATTTCAGACTCGGTGACGCGCAACGGCGGCGCCCTCATCAGCTTGGCGCGCCTAAAAACCGCCGACGGCTACACCTATATGCATTCGGTGGCGGTGTGCGCGCTGATGGTGGCGCTGTCGCGCCAGCTCGGGCTGAACGACGAGCAAACCCACGCCGCCGGTTTTGCCGGGCTGATGCACGATCTGGGCAAGGCCGATGTGCCGCTTGAAGTGCTCAACAAGCCTGGGCGCCTGACCGATGCCGAATTCGATCTGGTGCGCCAGCACCCGGCCCACGGGCACCGGCGGCTGCTGGCGGCCGGGGTGAGCGACGAAATTGCGCTCGACGTCTGCCTGCACCACCACGAGCGGCTAGACGGCAAGGGCTACCCGATGCGCTTGGCCGATGCCACGCTCAGCCGCATGGCGCGCATGGGGGCGGTGTGCGACATCTACGACGCCATCACCTCGAACCGGCCCTACAAAAACGGCTGGGACCCGGCCGAGTCGCTGGCCAAAATGGCGCACTGGTGCGATCACCACTTGGATCGGCTGGTGTTTCAGGCTTTCGTCAGGAGCCTGGGGATTTACCCGACCGGCTCGCTGGTGCAGCTCGACAACGGCAAGCTGGCGGTGGTGGTCGAACAGTCCAAAGCCTCGTTGCTCAAGCCGATCGTGAAAACGGTTTTTTCTACCCGCAGCCAGGAACGGGTGTTGCCGCAGTTGATCGACCTGTCGGAGCCGGGCAGCAAACACCGGATCGTGAAACGCGAAGACCCCAAGCACTGGAAAATCGCCAACCTCGACGAGTTGTGGATGGATGAGCTGGCGCAGCCCAAGGTGTGAGACGCAGCGCCACGGCGCATGGGCCACAAGCACAGGCCCTTGGCCCCCCCGACAGGAATCGAACCTGTATTTGCCGCTTAGGAGGCGGCCGTTCTATCCATTGAACTACGGCGGGCAGCAAGGCGGATTATCCCCGATCCCTGCCTTGAGGGGAGCGCATTGAGGGGAGCGCGCAAGGCCCGCGCCTACGCTATTTGGACAGCACGCGCATGGCCTGCTCCAAGCCAGCCAGGGTGAGCGGGAACATGCGCTGGCTCATGAGCTGCTGGATCAGGGCGATGCTGTGCCGATACGGCCACACACCGGCCGGTTGCGGGTTGATCCAGGCAAAGTGCGGGAAGGCGTGCGTGAGGCGTTGCAGCCATTCGGCCCCGGCTTCGTCGTTGTGGTATTCGATGCTGCCCCCGGCTTGCACGATCTCGTAGGGGCTCATGGTGGCGTCGCCGACGAAGATCAGCTTGTAGTCGCGTTTGTATTTGCGGATCAGCTCCCAGGTGCCGATTTTCTCGCTGTGGCGGCGCTGGTTGTGCTTCCAGACCTGGTCATAGACGCAGTTGTGGAAGTAGTAGCACGACAGGTGTTTGAACTCGTGCCGGGCGGCGGCGAACAGGGCCTCGACTTGCTGCACGTGGTCGTCCATGCTGCCGCCCACGTCGAGCAGCAGCAGCACCTTGACCAGGTTGTGGCGCTCGGGCACCTGGCGCAGTTCCAGCCAGCCCGCGTTGGCGGCGGTGGCGCGAATGGTGTCGGGCAGGTCGAGTTCGAGCGCGCTGCCCTCGCGCGCAAATTTGCGCAGGCGGCGCAGCGCCATTTTGAGGTTGCGCGTGCCCAGTTCCTGGCTGTCGTCGTAGTCGCGCCAGGTGCGCTGCTCCCACACCTTGACCGCGCTGCGCTGGCCGCCGGGCCCGCCTATGCGTATGCCCTGCGGGTTGTGGCCGCCGTGGCCAAAGGGGCTGGTGCCGCCGGTGCCGATCCACTTGTTGCCGCCGGCGTGGCGGCCTTGTTGTTCTTCCAGCCGCTTTTGCAGCGTCTGCATGAGTTCGTCCCAGTCGAGCTTGGGGGCCTGGGCCTTTTGCTCGTCGCTGAGCAGGCGCTCGAGCTCTTGGCGCAACCAGTCGGCCGGGATTTCGCGGCCGGGCTCGTTTAGGCTCTGCACGCCTTTGAAGTAGGCGGCGAAGGCGCGGTCGAACTTGTCGAAATGGCGCTCGTCCTTGACCAGCGTGCTGCGCGCCAGGTGGTAAAAATCGTCGATCGAGCAGGCTTCGGGGTTGCCGGGGCCGGCCACGCCCAGGCGCAGGGCTTGCAGCAGCGTGAGGTACTCGGTGACGGATACCGGCAGCCGCGCCGCGCGCAAGGAGTAGAAAAAATCGCTCAGCATGGCGGCCTCTGCTTGGGGCGCTGGGGCGGCTTTAGCGGTGGCGCTGGTTGAGGAACACCAGCTTGTCGAACAAAATCGCGTCTTGCTCGTTCTTGAGCAGCGCGCCCGCCAGGGGCGGCGCTTGCACCAGGCCCTCGGCGCTGCGCAGCGCTGGTGCCGGAATGTTTTCGGCCAGCAGCAGCCGTATCCAGTCCAGCAGCTCCGAGGTGGTGGGTTTTTTCTTCAGCCCTGGCAGTTGGCGCAGGTCGAAGAAGGTTTTGAGCGCGGCGCTGAGCAGCTCGTCGTGCAGATCGGGAAAGTGCACCGCCACGATGCGCTTCATGGTGTCCGGGTCGGGGAACTGGATGTAGTGGAAAAAGCAGCGCCGCAAAAAGGCATCGGGCAGCTCTTTTTCGTTGTTGGAGGTGATGAACACCAGCGGCCGGTGCCGCGCCCGGATGGTCTGGCGCGTCTCGTAGCAGTGGAACTCCATGCGGTCGAGCTCGCGCAGCAAGTCGTTGGGGAATTCGATGTCGGCCTTGTCGATTTCGTCGATCAAGAGCGCCACCGGCTGCTCGGCCGTGAAGGCCTGCCAGAGCACGCCTTGCACGATGTAGTGGCCGATGTCGTGCACGCGCTCGTTGCCGAGTTGCGAGTCGCGCAAGCGGCTCACGGCGTCGTACTCGTACAGGCCCTGCTGCGCCTTGGTGCTGCTCTTGATGTGC
>BBPD01001655.1_pt2 | contig 10610 bp, 12 predicted proteins | sample 1344911 | NCBI WGS metagenome assembly BBPD01 (sample SAMD00019088, study PRJDB2971) | groundwater metagenome | biome: freshwater biome; feature: mineral spring; material: ground water | place: USA: CA, Sonoma | collected 2011-09 | depth surface m
ACGAAATCCGTGCCGATGTTGCCGCCCGCGCCGGGGCGGTTGTCCACCACGAAGCTTTGGCCCAGGGCTGCGCCGAGGCGCTCGGCCATGATGCGGGCAGTCACGTCGGTGGCCCCGCCGGCGGTGAAGGGCACCACCACCCGCACCGCCCGGGAGGGCGCCCAGGCGGGCTGCGCGCGCGCGGCGAGCGGGAGGAGCGCGGGGGCGGCGAGGAGGAGGGGGCGGCGTGCGATCACCACGCGAGGATAGCGCGCCCGCGGGGCCGAGCACCAGGGCCGCGTCAGGGCCGCCGGCCGTCCGCCCGCCCATCCGCCGCCCGCCCTTCACCGGCCCGGGCCGACGCGCCGGGCCAACGCCGCCGCGCCGGGCATCCGACTCGGATCGCCGGTATCGGCTGACCGCGCGCCGCGCCGGCGCCGCGCCGGCTACCCCTCCGCGCTCGCGCCGCTCCGGCGCACGACGTCACCCCACTTCGCAATCTCGGCGCGGATGAAGGCGTCGAAGGTCTCGGGCGTCGAGCCGCCGCCCGGCGCCAGTTCGGCACGCATCCCGCCCAGCTCCTCGAAGCGGCGCCACTGCTCCACGTCGGCGAGGATCGCCTCAATGTCGCGGTTGAGCCGGTCGAGGACGGGCCGCGGCGTGCGCGCCGGGGCGACGACGCCGAACCACGCCGTCGCCTCCACGGCGGGCAGCCCGGCCTCGGCCGTCGTCGGCACGTCGGGCAGTGCGGGGGTGCGGGTCGCGGTCGTGACCGCGAGCGGGCGCAGCCGCCCCTCGCGCAGATGCGCGACGACGGAGGGCAGGTTGTCCACGCCGACCTCGATGCGGCCCGCGAGCATTTCCTGCAGCATCGGCCCCGCGCCGCGGAACGGCACGTGGGTCATCTGGATCCCGGTTGCGAGCCGCAGCAGCTCGCCCGTCATGTGCAGCGAGGTGCCGATGCCGGAGGAGCCGATGTTCAGCTGGCCCGGCCGCGCGCGCGCCAACTCCACCAGCTCCGCGAGCGTGCGGGCCGGCAGGCCGGGCGTCACGAAGATCGCGTTGGGCACACGGATGACGAGCGATATGCCGGAGAAATCCTCCGGCCGGTACGGCATGCGCGCGCCGTAGAGCTGGTAGTTGATGGCGCCGGAGCTGACCGTCTGCATCAGCAGCGTGTGGCCGTCCGGCTCTGCCTTCGCCACCACGTCGGCGCCGACATTGCCGCCGGCGCCGGGGCGGTTCTCGACGGTCACGGGCTGGCCGAGGCGGTGCGACAGTCGCTCGGCGAGCAGGCGTGCCGCGATATCGGTGGTGCCGGCCGGCGTGAAGCCGACGACGAGGCGGATGGGCCGGCTCGGCGACCATTGGGGCTGCGCGATGGCGGGTGCGGCGGGCAGGGCGAAGGAGGCGGCGAGCACGCTGCGGCGGGTCTGATTTGCCATGGTCCGGACGTCTCCCTGTATTTCTTGTCAGGTTCCAACAAGCTGGCGAGCCGCGCGTTCGCCTGCAAGCCGCGCGGCCCGGCTTGCGCCTTTTCGCGCCTGCCCCAAGCTGCGCGACGCCACGCTGCCGCGACCGCGCCTGGGGGCCCCATCGGCATGAGTTTCATTGCCATCTACATCCGCGTCCTGCGGCTGCTCGGGCCCGACCGGTGGGTCGCGTTCGGCCTGACGGCCGCCGCCGTCGCGCTTGCCGGCCTCACCTTCCTCGAGCCCGTGCTGTTCGGCCGCGTCATCGACCTGCTCAGCCGCTCCGACCGGATGAGCGAGGACGCGCTGTGGCAGGAGGCGACGGTGCTGCTGGTGATCTGGGGCGCCGTCGGCTTCTCGGCCATCGCCGCCAACGTCGCCGTCGCGCTGCTGTCCGACCGCATGGCCCATCGCAACCGCCTCGTGATGATGAGCCGCTACTTCCAGCACGTCCTCGCCCTGCCGCTCGCGTTCCACGGCGACGTGCAGTCCGGCAAGCTGATGAAGATCATGCTGGCGGGCTGCGACAACCTGTTCGGCCTGTGGCTCTCCTTCTTCCGCGAACACCTGACGACCGTGATTTCGGCGGTGGTGCTGCTGCCGCTCACCCTCGTGCTGAATTGGCGGCTCGGCCTGATCCTGATCATGCTCGTGATCGTCTTCACGCTGCTCACCGCGCTCGTCATCCGCAAGACGCAGGCGGCCCAGATGGAGGTGGAGCAGTTCCACACGCGCCTCGCGGGCAACGTGCAGGACGCGCTCAGCAACGTCGTGGTTGTGCAGGCCTTCACGCGGCTGAACTCCGAGGCGCGGATGTTCGGCGACATCATGCGCCAGGTGCTCGACCGGCAGTTCCCGGTGCTGAACTGGTGGGCGGTGGCGAACGTGATCACGCGCGCGGCCTCGACCATCACCGTCATCGCCATCTTCCTGCTCGGCACGATGCTGCACCTCGAGGGCAAGGCGAGCGTGGGCGACATCGTCTCCTTCATGGGCTTTGCCACGCTGCTGATCGGGCGGATGGAGGGCGCGGTCGGCTTCGTCAGCCACATGGTGTTCCAGGCGCCGGCGCTGGCGCAGTTCTTCCAGGTGCTCGACACCGTCTCCACCGTTCCCGACAAGCCCGGCGCGCGCAACCTCGGCCGCGCGGAGGGGCGCGTGCGCTTCGAGGATGTAGGCTTCGCCTACCCCACCTCGCCCAAGATCCTGCACGGGGTCAGCTTCGAGGGCGCGCCGGGCCAGACGCTCGCGCTCGTCGGCGGCACCGGCGCGGGCAAGACCACCGCGATGAGCCTCCTCCAGCGATTGTGGGACCCGACGGAGGGCCGCGTGACGCTCGACGGCACCGACCTGTGCGACATCAGCCTGGAGAGCCTCCGGCGCAACATCGGCGTGGTGTTCCAGGAGAGCATGCTGTTCAACCGCTCGATCCGCGACAACCTGCTGGTGGGCAAGCCGGACGCGACGCAGGAGGAGATCGAGCGCGCCTGCCGCATGGCCGAGGCGCACGACTTCATCATGCGCCAGCCGAAAGGCTACGACACGATGGTGGGCGAGCGTGGCGCGACGCTCTCGGGCGGCCAGCGCCAGCGGCTTTCCATCGCCCGCGCGCTGCTGAAGGACCCGCCCGTACTCATCCTCGACGAGGCGACGAGCGCGCTCGACGCGGCGACGGAGGCGAAGGTGCAGAAGGCGCTGCGCGCGCTGATGGCCGGCCGCACCACCTTCATCATCGCGCACCGGCTTTCGACGGTGCGCGACGCGGACGAAATCATGGTGTTCGACCAGGGCCGGATCGTCGAGCGCGGCGGCTTCGAGCAGCTGGTGGCGCTCGGCGGCAAGTTCGCCGAGCTGGTGCGCACCCAGCTGACCGGGCCGTCGCCAGCGGCGGCGGTGGCGACGACGGCGGAGGCGGCGTAGTTTGCGCGGCGGCCTCGCCACGGCTCGCGCCCGCGCGGGTTGACGCGCGGCGGCGGGGTTGGCGCGGGTTGCCTTGGGCCAGCAGCGGAGGTCGGCCCATGTCGGCAGCAAGCGCCGGAAGCCGAACCGTCGCGCTTGCCGCCGAGGGCGCGCGCGCCCTCGATGAACTTCTCGCGCGGCGGGGGGCGGCTCCGCCACGCAGAGCGAGGCGCTGGAGGCCGGGCTGCGCGGCCCTGGGCGAGCGCGAAGAAGCGCGCGATCGCTGGCTGGCCGAGGACGTGGTGCCGACCCACGACGCGATGGCCCGCGATCCCGGGCGCGGCCTGTCGCCCGACGCCGTGGCCGACGCGCTCGCCGCCCACCACGCGGCCCGGCGGGCCGGTGGCGCGTAGCCACGAGATCGGTTTCGCGCCGGAGGCGGTGGAGGACCTCAAGGCGATCTGAGACTTCCGGGCCGGGCACGCGCCGGCGGCGCGGGCGCTCGCCTTCGTGGAGGGACTTCGCCGGCGTCCGCGCGGCTTCCCCGACCCGCTCGCCGCGATGCGCGGGCCCGGTGGGGCGCGGTTCGGCACATCGGGCGTGGGCTCCACCGGCCATCTCCAGGGCGAGCTGCTGGCGCGCCGGGCGGGCGCGAGCCGCTGTGAGCACGCCCCCTATCGCGGCACCGCGCCGGCGCTGCAGGACCTGATGGCCGGCGTCATCGCGACGGTGTTCGACCCGCTCGCGGGCCAGGCCGCGCAGCTCGGCGGTGGTGGGGATCTGCGCCTGCTCGCCGTCTCGGCACCGGCTCGGGTGCCGGGGATGGCCGATGTGCCGACGTTGGGCGAGCTCGGTTCTGCCGATGTGACCGCGGCGGCGTGGATGGGGCTGTCCGGCCCGCGCGGCCTGCCCGCCCCCATCGCGCAGCGGACCACGGAGGCGCTGCTGGAGGCGATGGGGCGCGCCGACATCCGCGCGCGGATGGAGGAGCTGACGGTCCATCCGCCGGCGCGGCCCATCGTGGGTGACGCCTACGCCGCCCATGTCCGCGACTTCGCGCAGAAATGGGGTGCGGTGGCGCGGGCGGCGAACATCGTGGCGGGCTGACCATCGCGCGCGGCTTTCACTTGCGTTGCGTGTTTGTTCCGGCTACGTTCAGGGTGTCAGCCAGGGGACGCACATGGCCTTCCTCTCCCGAATCAGCATGCCGCCCAGCACCGCGGCCGACGAGATCGCCGCATTCGGCGCGCTGTGCGCCCTGGAAAGCCGGCTGCCGCTCGAGCACGCAGAACGCCTCGCCGTCGTGGTCGAGGCAGCGGAGACGGCGCGGCGGCGCGGGCTGATCCACGCCCGCGGCCTGCCCACCGCGCGCACCGCGCCGGAGGCGCACGGCTCGGGCGTGCGGCTCGGCCTCGGGGCGCGCAGCGCGGCCGACGTCGCGGCTGGCGCGCGCAGCTCGGTCCCGGCGCACATCCCGATGCCTGCCGGGTTCGGCTTAGAACAGATCGCCGGAGAGCGTCTTCGCTCGGAGGCGTGAATCTGCACTGAATACAAAGGCTAGAGGCAACCGCCCTGACGACAGTCAGGGTGGATTGGCTTTAGCCCTCGGCGCCTACGCCGGCGGCTTCGCCTCGCGCGCGCTCCGGCTGCACGAGGCGGCGGCCGCGGCGGCTTAAGCCGGCCACCCCCTTGCTAAGCCCGGCCGCGCGCCCCACTCCCGCGCCGCAACATTCCGCCCCGGGGGAAATCCCAATGCAGGAAGCGCTCACCGCCGCCGACGCAGGCGACGATCTTCGCGCGCGCGCCGTGCGCCTTGTCCTTCACCCGCTGTTCCAGCGCACCGTGATCGCGCTGATCCTGTTCAACGCGGCGACCCTCGGCCTCGAGACCTCCGCCTCGGTCATGGAATTGTGGGGCGGCGTCCTTCATGCCGTGGACAATACGCTGCTCGTGCTGTTCACGGCCGAGCTGGCGGTGCGGATCTACGCCTTCCGCGACCGCTTCTTCCGCGACCCTTGGGGCATCTTCGACCTCGTCGTCGTCGCCATCGCCTGGCTGCCTGCTTCCGGCCCCCTGTCGGTACTGCGCGCGCTGCGCGTGCTTCGGGTGCTGCGGCTGATCTCCGTCGTGCCGTCGCTGCGCAATGTCGTCGAGGCCATGCTGGCCGCGCTTCCGGGCATGGGCTCCATCGTGCTGCTGATGGCGCTGATCTTCTACGTCTTCGCGGTGATGGCGGCGAAGCTGTTCGGCTCGACGCAGCCCGAGAATTTCGGTTCGCTCGGCGCCAGCCTGTTCACGCTGTTCCAGCTCATGACGCTCGACGACTGGGCGAACATCGTGAAGCCGGCGATGGAGGAGCACTCCTACGCACTGGCGTTCTTCCTGCCCTTCATCATCGTCTCGACCTTCGTGGTGCTCAACCTGTTCATCGGGGTGATCGTCGAGAGCATCCAGACCATGCGCGAACAGCGCAAGGCGGCCGACCCCGCGACGGTGGCGACCGAGGCGCAGGAGCGTGTGGAGGCGGAGGAGCGGCGGGTGTTGATCGAGGAGGTCCGCGCCCTGCGCGCCGAGGTCGCAGCGCTGCGGCGGGAGGGCGCGCGGTGAGCTCGGCGTCCAGGAAGGCCGGGGCGAGCTCTCGGAGTTGCCCCACGCCGCGATCGTGATGGCGACGGCACTCGCCTGCTACGTTCTCGCGCAGGCGCTGGTCTGGCGGGGCGCGGCGGTGGTGGCGCTCGCCGCGCCGCCGTCGCTGTTCGGCCCCATCCGGCTGGTGCCCGCGCTGGTCGCGGTTCCGGTGGGGTTTTGGCGGCAGACGCTGGTGACCACGGTCGGGCAGTTCCCCGGCGCCTGGGCAGCCGTCGCCAAGCTGGCGGCGTGGCGCGACCGCCCCCCCCTCGGCTGAACGGTCCCGCGGCAGCATTGGCCGGTGCGGCGATCGGGGCGCTGAAACGCACGGGCGCGCGTGCTATCCTCGTCGCGCCAAACGGAGCAACGCCGCGTGTCGCAATCCGCCGAAACGCCGCCCAAGGGCCGGATAACCCGCGCTGCCTACCGCGCCTGGGCGATGTCGCGACCCGGGCGCGGCCGAACGGAGCTGGTGCGGGGCGAGATCTTCAGCATGGCGCCCGAGCGCGGCGCGCACCTGGAGGCAAAGGCCGCCGTCTGGCTCGCGCTGCGCGGCGCCATCTCGGCGGCGGGCGTGCCGTGCCGTGCCCTGCCCGACGGGGCGACGGTAGAGGTCGACGACGACACCGACTACGAACCCGGCGCGGTCGTGTATTGCGGCGAGCGGATGGCCCCTGACGCGGTTGTCGTGCCCAACCCGGTGGTCGTGGTCGAGGTGCTGTCGCCCGGCACGCGGTCGGTGGACACGGCGCAGAAGCTCGTGGACTACTTCCGCGTGACGTCCATCCGCCACTACCTTATCGGGACCCGCGCGCCCGCGCGGTGATCCACCACCGCCGGGCCGGCGAGGGCGACGGCGACGCCATCGAGACGCGGCTGGTGCGGGGTGGCGCCATCCCCCTCGACCCGCGTGGCATTTCCGTGGCCGTCGAGGAGTTCTGGGCCGCGTGAGCGCGCGCCTTTTCCCCTCTGCTGACAAGCCGCCGCCGCTCCCCTAAGCCCCAGCCCGATGAAGCCCGTGACGCTGGTGGTACTCGACGGCTGGGGGGAGCGCGCGGACGCGCCGGACAACGCCGTCGCCCGCGCGCGCACGCCGAACTTCGACCGCCTGCGCGCCGCCTGGCCGCACGCGCTGCTCGCCACGTCCGGCCACGATGTCGGCCTGCCCGCGGGGCAGATGGGCAACAGCGAGGTCGGGCACCTCAACATCGGCGCCGGGCGCGTGGTGATGCAGGACCTGGTGCGCATCGACCTCGCCTGCCGCGACGGCTCGCTCGCGCGGATGCCGCCGCTGCGTGCCTTCGTGCGCGGCCTGCGCGACACCGGCGGCACGGCGCACCTGCTCGGCCTCGTCTCCGATGGCGGCGTGCACGCGCACCAGGCGCACGCGGTGGCGCTGGCGCGTGTGCTGGCCGAGGCCGGCATCCCCGTCGCGGTCCACGCCTTCACCGACGGGCGCGACACGCCGCCGCGCTCCGCGCCGGCCTGCCTCGCGCGGCTGGAGGCGGCGCTGCCTGCGGGCGCGCGGATCGCCACGGTCACAGGCCGCTATTTCGCCCTGGACCGCGACAACCGCTGGGAGCGTGTCGCGCGGGCCTGGCGCGCGATCGCGCTGGGCGAGGGCGAGCGCGCGGCGAGCGCGGCCGCCGCCGTCGGGGCGGCCCACGCGCGCGACGTGACGGACGAGTTCGTGCCCGCGACCGTGCTGCCCGGCCACGAGGGCATCCGCGACGGCGACGGGCTGCTCTGCTTCAACTTCCGCGCCGACCGCGCCCGGGAAATCCTCTCGGCGCTGCTCGACCCCGCCTTCGACGGCTTCCCCAGGCCCGCCCCGCCAAAGCTCGCCGCCGCGCTGGGCCTGACGCAGTACAGCGAGCACCTGGACCGCTTCCTCGCCACGCTCTTCCCGCCACAATCCATGCGCGGCCTGCTCGGCGAGGTCGTGGCCGATGCCGGCCGCACCCAGCTCAGGATGGCGGAGACGGAGAAGTACCCGCATGTCACCTACTTCCTGAACGGCGGCGCGGAGGCCGTGCTGCGGGGCGAGCACCGCATCCTCGTGCCCTCGCCGAAGGTCGCGACCTACGACCTGCAGCCGGAGATGAGCGCGCCGGAGCTGGCGCGGAAGGCGGTGGACGCCATCGCCACCGGCCCCTACGACCTGATCGTGCTGAACTTCGCCAACGCCGACATGGTGGGCCACACCGGCTCGCTGGAGGCGGCGACGCGCGCCGTCGAGGCGGTGGACGAGGCGCTGGGCCGTGTCGCCGCCGCCGTCGCCGCGCGCGGCGGCGCGCTGCTGGTGACCGCCGACCATGGCAACGCCGAGCAAATGGCCGACCCGGCGACGGGCGGGCCGCACACCGCGCACACCACCAATCCGGTTCCCGTGATCCTCGCGGGCGGCCCTCCGGGCGCCGGGCTGCGCGACGGCGGCCGCCTCGCCGACCTCGCGCCGACATTGCTCGCGCTGATGGGCCTCGAACAACCCCCTGAGATGACCGGAAAGAGCCTCTTGGCATGACCCTGCGTGTCGCGGTCCAGATGGACCCGCTGGACGGCATCAACATCGACGCCGACAGCACCTTCGCGCTGATGCTCGAGGCGCAGGCGCGCGGCCACGCGCTGTGGCACTATCACGTGCGGCATCTGGCGCTGCGCGGCGGCCGCGTCACCGCGCACGCGCACCCCGTGACAGTGCGGCGCGAGCATGGCCGCCACTTCACCTTCGGCGCCGCGGAGGAACTCGACCTCGCCCTTGGTGCCGATGTGGTGCTGATGCGGCAGGACCCGCCCTTCGACATGGCCTACATCACGGCCACTCACGTCCTCGAACACATCCACCCGAAGACGCTCGTGGTGAACGACCCCGCGAGCGTGCGCAACGCGCCCGAAAAGCTGTTCGTCACCCACTTCCCCGAGCTGATGCCGGAGACGCTGGTGACGGCCGACATCGCTTCCATCCGCCGCTTCCGCGCGGAGCACGGCGACGTCATCGTCAAGCCGCTGTTCGGCAACGGCGGCGCGGGTGTGTTCCATATCCGCGAAAGCGACCCGAACCTCAACGCGCTGGTCGAGCTGTTCACGGAGCGCTCGCGCGAGCCGCTGGTGATCCAGCGCTACGTCCCTGCCGTGCGGGAGGGCGACAAGCGCATCATCCTGGTGGACGGCGAGGCGCTGGGCGCGATCAACCGCGTGCCCGCGGCCGGCGAGGCGCGCTCCAACATGCATGCGGGCGGGCGGCCGGAGCCGACGACCTTGACCGAGCGCGAGCGCGAGATCTGCGCGGCCATCGGGCCGGAGCTGAAGCGAAGGGGCATGGTCTTCGTCGGCATCGACGTGATCGGCGGGTTCCTCACCGAGATCAACGTGACCTCGCCAACCGGCTTGCAGGAGGTGGCGCGCTTCGACGGCGTCCACATCGAGCGCGCGATCTGGGACGCGATCGAGAGCCGCCGCCGCGGGCCGGCTTGAGCAAAGCGCCGTTTCGCTTGACCTGGGACGGGCGCGTTCCCTCATAATCGGCCATGCGCAACGGCCCCATCACCCTCGTCCGGGCGGACGAGGACACCCTCTGGGCGGTGGTGGCGACGGTCGGCAAGGCGCACCGCGTTGCCGAGGTGTTCCGCAGCCGCGACAAGGCGCTGGAGGACCGGGACTGGCGGGCGCGCGAGGTCCGCGCCTACGAGGATTTTTTGCGCCGCCAGAAGCAGCCCGTGCCGCACTACTCCGTCGCGCCGATCCGCCGCTCCGACCTGCCGAAGAAGTGGGCGCCGCTGCCGGCGCTCGGGTTCCTGCGCGGGCAGTTCGTGTAGGGCGCGGAGGACGGGTTGCGGGTGCGGGCGGACATCCGCCGCCCGGCTCATCCGCCCCGGGGCGCATGGACGCGCGCCCGGAGCTCGGCCACCGCCTCCGCCACGGCACTTCCAGCGGATCGCGGGATCTGTCCCGCCGAACTGGCGCGAAGCCCTGCCTCGGGAGAGCGATGCGGTGCCTACCCCGCGGCCTGTGCCTTCCGCACCCCGTCGAGCACCGCCACGTGCGTCGCCAGGATGCGCCGCAGCGTGGGCTTGCCCTTGTCGCTCGCCTCGGCGATGCCCTCGTGCATCTCCTCGATCCCGGCCGCCATCTGCTCGGCCAAGCCAGCAAGCCGCTCTTGCAGCGCCTCTCCGTCGTCCTTCAGCTCGGCCGCCCAGATCGCCAGGACGCGGGACAGCTCGGCCTCGGCGCGCGCGGGCGGGACGCCGGCTTGCAGGAGCTTGATGAGGGGCGCGAGGTCGGCGTTGGGCGAGCGGGGCATGCGCGGACAGGTATGCGGGCGCGCCGCCGGTTGCCAGCGCAGGATCGCGCGGACCCGATTCGGGCGGGGCGTGAATCTTCCGCGCGGCACAGGCAGAAGCGGCTGGAGCCTGACGGCAGGCAGGCGGAGACCGCCACGGAGCGCCTTCGGCCGCACGGCCGTCGGGCCGCGCGCTCTTCTGGACCATGCTGCTTCGGGCGGGGCGTGAATCTTCCGCGCGGCACAGGCAAAAGCGGCTGGATCCTGACGGCCGGCAGGCGGAGACCACCACGGAGCGCCTTCGGCCGCATGGCCGTCGGGCCGCGCGCTCTTCTGGACCATGCTGCGTTCGC
>BBPD01001892.1_pt1 | contig 10597 bp, 9 predicted proteins | sample 1344911 | NCBI WGS metagenome assembly BBPD01 (sample SAMD00019088, study PRJDB2971) | groundwater metagenome | biome: freshwater biome; feature: mineral spring; material: ground water | place: USA: CA, Sonoma | collected 2011-09 | depth surface m
CGAGATTTTTCAGCAAAACGCCGATTTTCACTACGAGATTTTGGCCAAGCGGCTGCGCGAGCTGAGCTTTCTCAACCACGGGGTGCGCATCCGCCTGCACGACGAGCGCAGCGGCAAGCAAGATGATTTTTCCGGCACCGGCGGCGTCAAGGGCTTTGTGGAGTTCATCAACGCCGGCAAAAAAGTGCTGCACCCCAACCCCTTTTACGCCACCGGCGCGCGCCCGGCCGAGAGCTACGGCGGCATCCCCGGCACCGAGATCGGGGTCGAGGTGGCGATGCAGTGGAACGAGAGCTACAACGAAAACGTGCTCTGTTTCACCAACAACATCCCGCAGCGCGACGGTGGCGCGCACCTGACCGGGCTGCGCGCGGCCATGACGCGCGTGATCGGCAAGTACCTCGAACAAAACGAGGTGGCCAAAAAGGCCAAGGTCGAAGTCAGCGGCGACGACATGCGCGAGGGCCTGTGTTGTGTGCTGTCAGTCAAGGTGCCCGAGCCCAAGTTCAGCAGCCAGACCAAAGACAAGCTGGTGTCGAGCGAGGTGCGCGCGCCGGTGGAAGACATCGTCGCCAAGGCGCTGGCCGAGTACCTGGAAGAGCGCCCGCAAGACGCCAAGCTGCTGTGCGGCAAGATCGTGGACGCTGCAAGGGCGCGCGAGGCGGCGCGCAAGGCACGCGAACTCACAAGGCGCAAAGGCGTGCTCGACGGCCTCGGCCTGCCCGGCAAGCTGGCCGACTGCCAGGAAAAAGACCCGGCGCTGTGCGAAATCTACATCGTCGAGGGCGACAGCGCCGGCGGCAGCGCCAAGCAGGGGCGCGACCGCAAGTTTCAGGCCATTTTGCCCTTGCGCGGCAAAATCCTCAACGTCGAAAAAGCGCGCTACGAAAAGCTGCTTTCCAGCAACGAAATCCTCACGCTCATCACCGCGCTGGGCACCGGCATAGGCAAATCCAGCGCCGCCGACGAGTTCAACCCCAAGGCCAAGAGCGGCTCCGACGATTTCAACATAGCCAAACTGCGCTACCACCGCGTCATCATCATGACCGACGCCGACGTCGATGGCGCGCACATCCGCACCCTGCTTTTGACCTTCTTTTACCGCCAGATGCCCGAGCTGGTCGAGCGCGGCCACATCTACATCGCGCAGCCGCCGCTGTACAAGGTCAAGGCGGGCAAAGAGGAGCTGTACCTAAAAGACGCCGCCGCGCTCGATGCCTTCCTGCTGCGCATTGCGCTGCGCGACGCCGCCATCCACACCGGCGGCGAGCCAGGGCGCACCCTAGAGGGCGAAACGCTGGCCGAGCTGGCGCGCCGGCACCAGGTGGCCGAAGCGGTGATCGCGCGCCTGAGCGCCTTCATGGACGCCGAGGCCCTGCGCGCCATGGCCGACGGCGTGGCGCTGGCGCTCGACGACATGGAGCAGGCCAGCGCCAGCGCCGCCGCCCTGCAGACCGCTTTGCGCACCTTGAGCAGCACCGGGGTGCCGGCCGAAGTCACGGCCGAGTTCGATCTGCGCAGCGACAAACCGCTGCTGCGCATCAGCCGCCGCCACCACGGCAACGTGCGCAGCAGCGTGATCACGCAAGATTTCGTGCACGGGGCCGATTACGCCGCGCTGGCCGAAGCGGCGCAGACCTTTGCCGGCTTGCTCAATGAGGGGGCGACGGTGCGGCGCGGCGAAGGCGAGCGGCGCAAGGAAGAAAAAGTGGCGGACTTTCGCAGCGCCATGCGCTGGCTGCTGGCCGAGGCCGAGCGCGGCAGCGCGCGCCAGCGCTACAAGGGCCTGGGCGAGATGAACCCCGAGCAACTGTGGGAAACCACCATGGACCCGGCGGTGCGCCGCCTGTTGCAAGTGCGCATCGAAGACGCAATCGAGGCCGACCGCGTCTTTACCACCCTCATGGGCGACGAAGTCGAGCCGCGGCGCCAGTTCATCGAAAACAACGCGCTGCGCGCCAGCAACATCGACGTGTGAGGGTGGGGGGGCACGGCCCCCAAGCATCTCACCCGAGCACGCCCGGCCCGGTGGCGCCGTCGAAGCCGAGCTGGGCCAGCAGCGGCAGGTCGTCGGCGCTCTCAACCCCTAGGGCAATCACGGTGATGCCCAGCGCATGCGCCATATTGCACAGCCCACGCAAAAACTCTTGGTTGCCTGGGTTTTGGCCTATGCCGCGCACAAAACTGGGGTGCACCTTGATGTAGTCCAGCCCCAGGCTGGCGAGCTTGCCGTTGGCGGCAAACTGCTGGCCAAAGTATTCGATCCCGACCCGGCAGCCCAGCGCCTTGAGGCTGCGCGCCAGGTCGCAAAAGGCGTCGAACTGCCTGAAAACCCCGTACTCGGGCACCTCGAACAGCAAGCGTGGGCACAGTTGGGGGTAGCTTTGCAGCAGCTGCACCAGTTGGTTGCGAAAACCAAAATCGGCCACGGTTTCGGCGGATAGATTGACCGCCACGTCGCCGCTGCGCTGGCTCAGGTGCTCGATGGCCAGGCGCACCACCCCGAGGTCGATCGGGGCCGTGAGGTTGAGGTTGGCCGCCATGGGCATGAAATCGCCCGCGGACAGCAGTTGCTCGTGGTCCAGCGTGCGCAGGCGGATCATGCCCTCTTGGTGCAGCGCACGCGTCGGGTCGCGTTGCACCACCGGGTAAAACACCAGGCTCAATTGGCCGCCTTGCACCGCCTCGGTGAGCAGGGTGCGCCAGCGTTCGGCCGGCAGGCTCAGGCGCAGGCCGTCGTGTTCGACCGCGTGCCAGCGGTTGGGCCCTTGGGTGCGGGCCTGGGCCAGCGCCTGGTCGGCGCGGGTGAGCAGGTCGGCCACGCTTTGCGGCCGCTCATACGCCACCGCCGCCAGGTGAAAGAGGTCCGGGAATTCGGGCTCCCAGTCGGGCAGCCAGTCGCGCCAGAGGCGCTCGTAGAGCTGGCGCGCGGCCTCGGTTGGGGAGGTGATCGAGGGGCAGGCCACGGCAAACTCGCCGCCCTTGACGCGCCCACTGCGCTGCCCAGGGTTCTCTTGGTCACAACCTTGCAGCACGGCACCCAGGGCGCGCAGCAACTGGTCGGCGCGCTGGTGCCCGAATTTGGCGTTGAGCTCGTTGAGGTGCGCCAGCCGCACCAGCACCAAGGTGCCAGCCGAGCCGAACTGTTCGCCGCTGAGCACCTCGCGCAGATAGGACAAAAAGTGCTCCCGGTTCGCCAATCCGGTGACGGGATCGAGGTTGACGCGCTTGCTCAAGGCGTCGAGCCGGACCGATTCGTCGGCAAACATGGCCTGGATGCGCACGGCCATGTCGTTCATGGCACGGCTGACGGCGCGCATTTCGGGCGTGCGCGGCTCGGCGATGGTCAGGAAACGGCGCTCGGCAATGGCCTGCGCCTGCGCCACCACATCGTCCAAGGGCCGGGTGATGACGCGCAGCGCATAGCTGCCGACCAGCCCAGCGGCCAGGCTGCCGAGCAGGAACCAGAGCAGCAAATCCAGCGTTCCTTGCCACAGGTTTTTGTAGGCGAACTGCTCATGGCTGGCCAGCACCACGGTGCCAAACTGGCGCCAACCGTCTTGCACCAGGGCCTGCCCCGGCTCGGCCTCGATCGGAATCAGGCGCGCAAACCACTGCGGTGCCCCGACCAGATCGCCCTCGAACACGCGCTCGACCAGGGTCTGGCCGGTTGGGGAAACGATGCGGATGAAGCGGTAGTGACCGGCATCGAACTGCGCCGAGACCAGCAGCTCGACCGTCATCGGGTCTTTGTCGAGCTGCGTCAGGGCCAGCGCCAGCGAGGTGGCGTTGTCGATGTTCTTGATCTGCAGTTGCTGTTGCAAATAGGCGCGTGCCGACAGCACGTTGACCACCAAGCTGCCAGCAAAAGCCAGGGCCAGCAGCAGCACGATGGCCAGCCAAAGTTGTTTGACGAGAGACATAACACTTCCCCTTGGGACTAAAAAGCGAGCGGGTTGTGCTTCACAACCCCTCGCGGGACATGCGCTCCAGCACATCGCGCCAGCGCGACAGCCGGGCCGTGGAACTGGCCACTTGTTGCGTCTGCCCGGCTACCCACAGCCCTTGGCTGTTGAAGCTAAACAGCGGTGTCAGGTCGGGCCGGCTGGAGGCTGGGCGCACGCTGGTGATCAGATTGTCCAAGATCAGCGGCTCGGCCTCGGGCGTTTCGTAAAAACCCAGCACCATGTGCGCTTCGCTCAAGGCACCGGCGGTGCGCGCGCGCACATAGATCAGGCGCATTTGCTCGTTGGGCACGCCCAGCAGCAGCAGCGTAACGTATTTGGCGATCGCAAAGTCTTCGCAGTCGCCGGTGGCGCGGCCCATGAATTCCAGCGGCGTGGCCCAGTAGTCGGGCTGCCCCCAGATGCTCGGGTCGAGCGCGTACGAGATGCGCCGGTTAAAGAAGGTGTTGACCAGTTGCAACTGGCGCTCCAGCGGTTGGGTGCGCGCTTCATCCATCATGCTGCGCCAGGCCGCCACGGTTTGAGCCGCTTGCGCGCCGTAGCGCTCTTGGGCCAGGCGCTGTTTGAGGTCCAGGTTCGGCGTTGCCAGCAGGCTGGCTGCAAACCACAGGCAGACCAGGCCCAGCAGGAGCAGGCCCAGCCTTTGCAGGGTGCGGGAGGGGCGCAAGAGCCAGTGTGGCACGGTGGTTGGGCGGGGTTCAGCGGAGGCTGGGTGTGACGGGGACGAACAGGCGATGAAATGATTGAAGCAATAGTTGAGCGCAAAGCCAAGGAATTGCATTATGATGCCAAACCAGCATAGCTCAAAACGGGCTGGCTGCCTTTTTAGTTTAGTAAGTCTAGTGCGCCGGGAAGCCCGGGGTGCCGAAGAAAGGTCAATCCATGAACACATTCGCTCTCACTGCGGTCGCTCTGGCCGCGCTCATTGGCGTCGGCAGCGTGCAGGCGCAATCCACGCCCGCTGCGGCACGGCCCGCTGCGGCTGCTCCCGCCCCCGCACCGGCTGCTGCGGCCACGGCGCTGCCCGCCCCCATGGTCGAGGCCGTGCGCCAAGCGATCCTGAGCAACCCCGAGGTGCTGGCGCGCTGGCACAACTTCACCGCCTCCCAAGCCGAGCGCGACAGCGCCCGGGCAGGCTGGCGGCCGCAGGTCGATTTGAACTACGGCATCGGCCGTGAAACCAACCGCGCACCGGGCAGCAACACCGGCTGGTACAGCCGCCACGGCGGCGCGCTCACGCTCAACCAGATGCTGTTCGATGGCGGCTTCACCCGCAACGAGGTGCAGCGGCTGGAATACGCCGAACTGGTGCGCTACTACGAGCTGCTGGAGGTGGTCGAGAGCGTGGCGCTGGAAGCGGCGCGCGCCTACGTCGATGTGGCGCGCTACTCGGCCCTGACCGAGGAGGCCAAGCAAAACTACGTCGAGCACCGCATTTTGTCGCGCCAGATCGAGGAGCGCGTCGGTGCGGGCGTGGGCCGGCGCGTCGATGCCGACCAATCGACCGGGCGCCTCTCACTGGCCGAATCCAACCTGCTGACCGAAATCAGCAACCTGCACGATGTGAGTGCGCGCTTCCAGCGCGTCATGGGAACCTTGGCACCGGCAACCTTGCCACCGCTGCGCGAGGGGCTGCGCCTGCCGGGTGTGCCCGCGACCATGACCGACGCCTTGCGCCAAGGCTTGCCCAACAGCCCGACCATCAACGCCGCGTTTGAGAACGTGCGCTCCAGCCGCAGCCAGATCGAATCGCGCCAGTCCGCCTTTTGGCCGCGGGTGGATTTCCGCGTGCGCCAAAGCTGGGGCCGCGACCTCGACAACATCCCCGGCCGCACCCGCGACACCGTGGCCGAGGTGGTGCTCAACTACAACCTGTACCGCGGCGGGGCCGACCAGGCGCGCGAACGCCAGGCGGTGGAGCAAAACGCCCAAGCGCGCCAGTTGCAAGAACTGGCCTGCCGCAACGTGCGCCAGACGCTCACCATCGCTTTCAACGACGTGCAGCGCCTGAACGAGCAACTGGGCTTTTTGAACCAGCACCGGCTCTCGACCGAGGTGGCGCGCGACGCCTACCGGCAGCAGTTCGACATCGGCCAGCGCACCCTGCTCGACTTGCTGGACTCGCAAAACGAGTACTTCGAAGCCAGCCGCGCCTTCCTCAATGCGCAGTACAACCAGTTCCTGGCGCAGGCGCGCACGCTGTCGGCCATGGGCCAATTGACGGCCGCGCTGGGCGTGAACCGGCCCGACCAACCGACGCTGGAGCAGCTCGGCCAAGACCGCGGGGCCCTGCCGCCCGAAGAACTCTGCCCCTTCGAGGCCCCGGCCTTGTTGGTGGTGGACAAGGCGCAGGCGGTGGCCGATGCCCCGGTGCGGGCGCGCCCGGTCGTGCCCGCTGCAGCCCCGGCCGCTGCAGCAGCCCCTGCCCCCGCTGCTGCTCCGGCTCCGGCCGCCGCACCAGCCGCGCAGCAAATCACGTTTGCAGCCGATGCGCTGTTCGACTTTGACCGCGCCGTGTTGCGCCCCGATGGCCGCCAGCGCCTCGACGAGGTGGTCGCGCGCATCCGCGCCATCAACCTCGATGTGGTGATCGCGGTCGGCCACACCGACAGCCTGGGCAGCGAGGCGCACAACCAGCGCCTGTCGCTGCGCCGCGCCGAGGCGGTCAAGGCCTATCTGGTGAACCAGGGCGTGGCGGCCGAGCGCATCCGCACCGAGGGGCGCGGCGAGGCCCAGCCGGTGGCCAGCAACGACACCGCACAGGGCCGGGCGCAAAATCGCCGGGTCGAACTCACGGTTCAGGAGCAGCCGCGGCGCTGATTTTTACTGCCTCAAACCCCTGCCGCGCTGGCCTGCAAATCGGCGTGGTAGGAGCTGCGCACCAGCGGGCCGACGGCAGCGTGGTCAAAACCCATGGCTTGGGCCTGCTGCTCGAACATTTTGAAGGTGTCGGGGTGCACGTAGCGGCGCACCGGCAGGTGGTGGCTGCTGGGTGCTAGGTACTGGCCGATGGTGAGCATGCTCACGCCGTGCGCGCGCAGGTCTTGCATCACGGTCAAAATTTCTTCGTCGGTTTCGCCCAGGCCCAGCATCAACCCGCTTTTGGTGGGAATGTGCGGCTGACGCGCCTTGAACTTTTGCAGCAACTGCAGGCTAAAGGCGTAGTCGCTGCCGGGGCGCGCCTCTTTGTATAGGCGCGGCACGGTTTCCAGGTTGTGGTTCATCACATCGGGCGGGGCAGCGCACAAAATATCCAAGGCGCGCTCGTCGCGGCCGCGAAAATCGGGCACCAGCACCTCGATTTGGGTCTGGGGCGAGAAGGTGCGCGTGGCTGTTATGCAGGCTGCGAAATGCGCCGCGCCGCCGTCGCGCAAGTCGTCGCGGTCCACGCTGGTGATCACCACGTATTTCAGCCCCAGCGCGGCGATGGTGCGCGCCAGCTTGTCGGGCTCATCGGCGTCGAGCGGGTCTGGGCGGCCGTGCCCCACGTCGCAAAAGGGGCAGCGCCGGGTGCACTTGTCGCCCATGATCATGAAGGTCGCGGTGCCCTTGCCAAAGCACTCGCCGATGTTGGGGCAGGAGGCTTCCTCGCACACCGTGACCAGCTTCTGGCTGCGCAGCACCTCTTTGATTTCATAAAAGCGGCTGCCCGGTGCGGCGGCCTTGACGCGTATCCAGTCGGGTTTTTTCAGCACCTCGGCCGGCACGATTTTGATCGGGATACGCGCCGTTTTGGCCTGGCTCTTTTGCTTGGCGCTGGCGTCGTAGGCGGCCGGGCTGGGAGCGGAGGCAGCGGATTCGGTGCTGGTGGTGGGTGTGTTCATGGGCGCAATATGGGCGCGGGTGCGCCAGAGGGTGTGTCGGGGTGAGGCAGCAGGGGCAAGGTGCAGCGCCTGGGCAGGGCTGGCCTCAAGGCCCGAGCAAGTCCACCAGGTGGCGCAGCAGCAGCGGCTCCACTTCGGCGACCTCAACCGCCACACCGATTGTAGATAGATCAACCGTTTGCAGCCCGGCGTAGCCGCAGGGGTTGATGCGGGCAAAGGGCTCTAAGTCCATCGCCACGTTCAAGGCCAGCCCGTGGTAGCTGCAGTGGCGGTGCACCTTGATGCCCAGCGCAGCGATCTTGCCCAGGCCCGCAAAGGGGTCGGAAGCAGGGCGTGGCCCGGTCAGGGCGGCGTGGTCAAAGGGGTCGGCCAGCCGCACATAAATACCCGGTGCGCCAGCGATGCGGTGCCCCGTGACACCCAACTGCGCCAGCGTGCGCAGCAGCGCCTCTTCGAGCCGGTGCACATACTGCTTCACGTACAAACCGGCGCGGCGCAAGTCCAGCAGCGGGTAGGCCACGAGCTGCCCCGGGCCGTGGTAGGTCACCTGGCCGCCGCGGTCGGACTGAAACACCGGGATGGCGCCCGGCTGCAGCAGGTGCGCGGCTTGGCCGGCCAGGCCTTGGGAGTAAACGGGGTGGTGCTGGCAGAGCCAGATTTCGTCGGCGCTATCGTGGCCGCGCTGCTGCGTGTAGGCGCGCATGGCCTCAAAGGTGGGCCCATAATCCACCTGCCCCAAGGGGCGCAGCAGCAAGCCGGGAAGTGCATCGGGCATTTAGAGCACCACTTTAACGAGTGGGTGTGCGCTCAGGGCGCGGTAGAGCGCGTCAAGCTGCTCGCGGTTGTGCACCTGCACCGTGAGCGTCAAACCGAGGTAGTTGCCAGCCTTGCTCGGGCGTTGCTCCAAGGTGGCCGGGTCTAGCGCTGGGTCGAACTGCTGTGCCAGTTGCAGCATGGCCTCGACGAAGCCGGGCACGTTGTGCCCCATCACCTTGATCGGGAACTGGCAGGGGTATTCAATCAGCGAGTCGGATGGGGTGGGCATGGCGGTATTATCGCGGCGCAGGACGGTGGGTGTGATGCGGGCGGGTGTGACTCAAACATGACGCTTGCGTGAAATGCGTGCAAAAAACGGGAAGGGCTGCGGGTTTCTACGTATAATGCGTTGGTTTTGAGGTTTCACCTGCGCGCAGCAATGCGGTGTTTTGGCGCCCCAAGTTTGTGCGCTGGCAGCTCGTCATCAATCAGTCGTTCGAGGTGTAGACCATGCCCCACTCTTTGCGCGAGCCCGCAAGTGAGCGTGAGCGCTCCAAGGGCCCTGATGCAGAAGCTGCGGCCGAGTCTGAAGATTTCAAGCCCCTCACGGCCGAACAGGCGCGTGAGTGGCGGTCGCGCCAGCCGCAGACTTCGGTCTGGAGCGTGGTGCGCTGGCAGGTGGTGTTGTTGTTGCTGGCGACTGCGCTGACGGTGCCGCTGGCCTTTGTTTTGGGACAGCCGGTTTGGGTGGCGTCGGTGTTTTACGGCGGGCTGTGTGTGCTGCTGCCCACGGCGCTGATGGCGTATGGCGTGACGGCCAGCCGCGGTGCGCGCAAGCGCGCCGCCCAGCCGGGGCAGGGGTCGGCTTTGTTGGCCGGAATGTTTTTTTGGGAGGGGGTCAAGCTCGCGCTAGCCATCGCCATGTTGGTGTTGGCGCCGCGCCTGATCCCTGATTTGAGCTGGCTCGGCTTGCTGCTGGGTTTGGTGTTAGTGCTGAAGGCGTATTGGGTGGCGCATTGGCTGAGAAATCAGCCGTCTGCCCAGTAAGAAAGTCGAACTTTTTGATCTAACGATTCAAACATGACAACAGAAATCCCTGGCCCAACGCCAAGTGAATACATAGTGCACCACTTGGGGCACTTGACCAGCGACAAGCAGACCGAGCTGGTCGATTTTTCGGTCGTCAATATCGACTTGGTGGGTGTGAGCATTTTGCTCGGTGCTTTGGTGTGTTGGGTCTTGCAACGCGTTGCCAAGCATGCCACCGCTGGTGTACCGGGGCGTTTCCAGGCCTTTTTCGAGCTGCTGGTTGAGATGGTGGACAATCAAGTCAAGGCCTTGATTCACAACCCGCAAAGCCGCAAAGTCATCGCTCCCATGGGGCTGGTGGTGTTTTGCTGGGTCTTCATGATGAACTTCATGGATCTGATCCCGGTTGATTTGTTTCCCTTCATCTGGGCTTACGGTATCCCATTTGTTCACGACCATACCGACGACGGCTTGCATGCTTTCTTTGGTATGCCTGATTACTTCAGTATTGTGCCTACGGCCGATATTTCAACAACCTTAGGTATCGCGTGCGCAGTTTTGCTCATGTGTTTGTATTACAATATCAAAATCAAGGGTTTGGGCGGATGGGCGCATGAGCTTGTTTCGGCACCATTTGGCACCAGCAAAAACCCTGTCGTTGCTGTGCTGATGGCGCTGATTAACTTTCCCATGCAGATTGTCGAATACATTGCCAAAACCGTTTCACACGGCATGCGGTTGTTCGGCAACCTCTTTGCCGGCGAGTTGATATTCATGTTGATTGCGCTACTGGGTGGCTACGCGGCACTGACTTTATTTGGCGGTGGGCTGTTCATTGCGCATTTGATTGCCGGATCTGCTTGGGCTATTTTCCACATTTTGATCATCACTTTGCAGGCATTCATTTTCATGACGTTGGCTATCATCTACCTTGGCCAGGCGCATGAGGCGCATTGAGCCTAGGGATGACAAGCACTTTTTTCTCCTCTCCTCTCCTCTCCTCTCCTCTCCTCTCCTCTCCTC
>BBPD01000567.1_pt4 | contig 10592 bp, 8 predicted proteins | sample 1344911 | NCBI WGS metagenome assembly BBPD01 (sample SAMD00019088, study PRJDB2971) | groundwater metagenome | biome: freshwater biome; feature: mineral spring; material: ground water | place: USA: CA, Sonoma | collected 2011-09 | depth surface m
CCCCCGCCTCATCCACCACCGGGGCCCCGTTGATTCTCTTTTCCCACAATAGGGCGGCCAACTCCTCCACCGGCATTTCCGGACTCACCGTGACAACCTCGGTGGTCATAACATCCTTGGCGCATTGCATGGTTATTTCTCCTTTTTTATTTGCAGTTGAGCAAAGGCGGCGGGCAAGGTCCGCGCCAGTTCCGAAGCGGTGAAGCCGAAGTTAATCCCGGAATTTCTAGCCAGAATATCACCGGCCAGACCGTGGACATAAACCCCAAGGCAGGCCGCCGGCCAAGGAGCAAGGCCCTGACAAAGCAAACCGCCGATAAGTCCGGCCAGCACATCCCCCATGCCGCCAACCGCCATCCCCGGATTGCCGGTGGGGTTGACGGCCAGTTCACCCGTCGGCGAGGCGATAATCGTCTCTGCTCCTTTAAGGACGACGAAAACCCCGGCCCGGGCGGCCAGTTCGATAGCCAGAGGGCCGCGATTTTCTTGAACCTGTCGACTGGTGATTCCCAGCAGACGGGCCATTTCACCAGGATGGGGCGTTAAGATCCGCGCCCCGGCTGACGCTGATGGCTGAGCTAACAAATACGACCCGGTCGTCTCCCAAGCCATGACATTCAAGGCATCGGCGTCTAGAACCATGGGCAACCGCTGCTCCCGGTAAAGAACCTGAACCAGCTCCGCAGTTTCCAGAGCAGTGCCCAAACCAGGACCCAGCACCATGGCTCTTTTACCGGCCAGAGCCGCTTCAATCACCGACAAATCTGCCACTGAGGCAACGGCGCACGAAGTCGGCAAAGGCTCGATCATCAGCTCCCATAAAGCTCCGGCCAGGATCGGGGCCAAGGGCTGCGGCACGCAAGCGCTGACCAACCCGACCCCGCTACGCAAAGCGCCATAGGCTGCCAACAGGGCCGCTCCGGTTTTTCCCGCGGAACCGGCCAACAGTAGCAGGTGGCCAAAATTGCCCTTGTGGCTATCTTCTTTTCGCTGCGGCAACCAGGCGGCAAGATCAGCCGGCTCGAGTAGCCTCCATTGCAAATCAAGTTTACTGTAAACTTCTTGGGGAATGCCAATATCAACCACCTCTACATCTCCGGCCCACTTGCGACCGGGCAGGGTTACCAGGCCGGGCTTGGCCAGGGCGAGACTCACGGTGCAATGAGCCCGGACCGCCGCGCCCAAAGCTACCCCACGGTCGCTATCCAGACCCGATGGGGTATCCACCGCAACCACCGGCCCGGCGAAATCATTAATCAGCTCGATAGCCGCGCGAAAACGGCCACTGACCATCCGACTTAAACCGGTGCCAAAAATTCCGTCCACCACCAGATGAGCGGCCATAACTCGCTGGGCCAGAGCAGACAGATCTTGGGCGGAGGCGACAACCTCCAGGGCAACGGGCAACTCCCGCAGCAGTCGCAGATTGGCCGCCGCGTCTCCCTTGAGTTTGTCGGGTTTAACCAGTAACAGTACCCAAGGCTTTGCTCCTCGCTGATAAAGATAGCGGGCAATCACCAGGGCATCACCGCCGTTGTTGCCAGGTCCGGCAAAAATCGCAATCTCCCGGCCAACCTGAGCCCCAAAACGACGCTCCAACACCTCCACCACCGCCCGTCCGGCGTTTTCCATCAAGACCAGCCCAGAAATCCCGTAAACTTCCATCGCCAACCGATCACATTCCCGCATTTGTTCAGTGCTGGCCAATTTCATCATCCAATCACCTCCGCCTTTTTTCCCGCCACTAAAGCATTCTTGTCTTTTTTTGCTCTCTGTGTTAAAGTTCTGGTTTACTGGGGCTATTAAAGGGTGTGGCAAAGATCGCCGTAGCTACTTGTAATCAGGTTGAAGCGTGTACAACAGCTTTTCAGGACAAAACGACGGTATTGCAACAAGATACGTAATGCTTTGCAGACCCTACTGAGGCCCCGTAGCTCAGGGGATAGAGCACAGGATTCCTAATCCTGGTGTCGCAGGTTCAATTCCTGCCGGGGCCACCAAAAACCTCAAAAAGCCCAGTTGCTTTGCCGGCGAGAGAACCAGAAAGCGGAAACGGTGGACAAAATTAACGCCCCCAAACCGTACCGCTGACCGTTACCCGCACCCGGGAAGTACCAGCCTCGATAACCGGAGAAATAGGCATCGTTATCCGCGCGGCGTCGGCCCCCGGGATGGATTTAATCGGATGAAACTGTTCGTCCTGAATTTGCAGCTCATGTGGCCGCCAAACTTGACCGTCCAGCCGTTTCACTGCGGCCTCAGCCCTAATCCGCCAGGCGTCAATGGCGGCAGCGGTCAAGGAGGCCTGCAAAGCCTCTCGACGGGCCGAGGAAACAGTAAAACCCTTAGTCGTCAGTTGCAAGTCAAGGTCCTGCAAGCGGCCGACCAATTCGGTGACCTCGGCCATCACCGTGCTTTCCACGGACAAGGATTGACGAACTCGCCAACCGATTTGCTCATTTTTGCCATCCCGCCACAGGAAGACCGGCTGAGTTGAATAGGCCGTGATTTTCACCTGCACTTCAGGATAACGCTCGGCCTCACTTACGGCCCGCTGCATGATCCAGGCCACCGTTTCGACCAAGCGAGCACTGTCGGGGCCACTACGCTCCACCGTGAGGGTGGCCCGCAACAAGTCATGAACCGCATCCGCCTCGGCCCAAGCGCTGATCTGAACAGTGAAACCACCGTCCAACCCCTTTGGCCCCACTTCAGCCGCCACCGGCGAAACCAGACCACCAATCAGAAACAAACCAATCAAGCCCATAGTCAGATCCCGGCGTATTCTCATCATAAACCCCCCTCATCCCTAAATGGAATCTCAACACTGCCCTCTGTTTTCGCTTGAACCTGATTCGGGCCTGAACGGAAACTCGAAAAAACGTACCCACAACCATAGATTACGTTAGCTATTTCAAAAATTAAGTTTATAACGAGCCTCTTGCAAAAGGTTCAAAAATAGCTTGTTTGTCATTCCCATAAAAATGGGAATCCAGTATTTTAAGTGAGTTACGTAACGCTCTGAATTCCGGTTTTCACGGGAATAACGACTTTTGCCGCATGGAGCCATCAGAACGTCCCCATGCCGCTGAACTCTTGCCAGGCGACCAAAGCGGCCTTAATGGGGCAACGTTCAGCAAATTCTTCATAGTCCACGGTATAATGCCCCTCCCGGTTGAACCACAGGCGAGTAAAGAAATCACGAACTGCGACGATTACAGCGGCATCGGCGGTCGCGTAAACCTCCAGACAAGTCTCCATGGTATAACCGGACAAGTTGCGCCGCGTGTAATTGGCCGAACCACTAATCAGTCGCGCCCGACCACCGTTTACCCCAGAAACATCATATTCAATCAAAATCAGTTTAGCGTGAAATTGTTCACCATCGGAGTTGTACCAGCGAATCTGTAGATTATCCTCGCCCCGGGCCTTGAGCCAAGCGGCCGAACTCCGGTTGGGAATGCCATATTTTTTGAGACCAAAAGCCTCGTTACTGGCATCAAGAATCAGCCGGACCTCAACCCCACGCTTAGCCGCGTCCACCAGGGCGGTCATAATCGCCCGATTGGTCAAGTAAAACTGGCCGACCCAGAGGCGATCTCCCGTCGTCGTCGCGGCAAGACCATGCAGCAAAGCGGTTTTGATTGCGCCTTCGCTGAGGACGCGAGCTAAGGTTTCAACCTTTGAGCCAGGCGGCGGCGACTCAAGATTTCCCCTCGCAACCGTTGGCGCCACAGCTTCCATCAACAAAGCGGAGTTATGTCCGGAAAAACGAGCCACCGCCAATTCGCTGGCGATTAGATCAGCAATGACCCCCCCGCCGTTGACCCGCAAGGCAATATTACTATGACGGGCGCTGGCGTCATGAATATTGCTTGAACTGACCAGAGCGACTTGCTCAGTAATCAGCAGCTTACGATGATTGGCCTTAAAATTGAGCATGCGCAGATAGGAGGCCAAACTTATGGCCGGAGCATCTGCGGCAAAGATGTTGGGCAAGCGGAGATAAGCAGCGGGGAAAAACCATTGTAGCAGGGAGCGCCAGAGGCCGGAATAAATGGGGTTGGGATCAGGTAGCTTGGTCAAATCAACCAGCACCACCTCCACTCCCTGGGCCGCCATGCGGGCCAGGTGAGGCTCCACGTAAGAGCCGTAACCGGTATTAATTTCATCGCTGATAAATAAAACCGGTAATTCCGGCCGCGCCAATCGAGCAGCCACTAAGGCATCGGCAAGGGTAGTCGTCGGCGAAGCCAAGTCATCCCCCAGGATCGAGGAGCCGCCAAGGTCGTTAAAAAGAAATATATCAACGATGATAAAATGGCGGGCTCGCTCGATTTCAGCCAACATCGTGGAAAGAATTCGCGGTTCATGCACCCGCCGACCGTCAAAATTGTAATTGAGATCATAAATAAACTCCAGCTCTGCCGGGTGCCACGCACCCTGGCGACCAAGGCCGTCCGGTAAGCGTTTACCGACCCCGTAAACCATTCATGCACCCGCCGACCGTCAAAGTTGTAATTGAGATCATAAATAAACTCCAGCTCTGCCAGGTGCCACGCACCCTGGCGACCAAGGCCGTCCGGTAAACGTTTACCGACCCCGTAAACCATGCCCAAGGTCCAAAAAACAATAATTAACCCAAGCAGTAATAATATCATCCTGGATCCGTAAAGTTATTGCAACAAGAACTAACACATTAAACATTTAACTTGCTGAAAATCAAACCAAAAAGTATTATAGTATTCATCTGGCCTGAAAACTTACTATATCGGTAAAATAATGATAGCATCTTGACAAAGTCGCAAAAACTTTCCAGTCGATTGTTTTCTTCACTTACCCGGAGTTCATCCGCAATGCCAGAGAAAAAGTGGCGCATTTGGCCATGGGCCATGTCACTGTTGGATAATGATCAGCGGATACGGTTGTTTTTTTATCGACACTGAGGTAAAAGAACGGAAGCTTGATAGTCTCGTAGTCTCGACCCGGCAATAACGTAACCAGACCCAAACCCATTGCCAAATTCGTTGCCAAATCTGTTGATCGAAGTAGAATCATGCCTCAAGCAAAGTTCATATTGAAACGGCATCTTGCCATTAAATTTATTGCAAATACCGGATACCATGAACACTGTCCAGGCCCGCTATGATTTTACCGCTATCGAGGAAAAGTGGCGCACCCACTGGCTTGCGACCAAGACCTGGAAGGTCACCCCGGATCTGACCCGCAAAAAATACTACGTCCTTTCGATGTTTCCCTACCCTTCCGGCCGGATCCACATGGGCCATGTTCGCAATTACACCATCGGCGACGTTATTGCCCGTTACCGGCGAATGCGCGGCGATAACGTCCTTCACCCCATGGGTTGGGACGCCTTCGGTTTGCCCGCGGAAAATGCCGCCATCAAACACCATACTCATCCAGCTCAATGGACTTACGAGAATATCGACTACATGCGGATTCAACTTCAGCGCTTGGGTCTAAGCTACGACTGGGACCGGGAATTGGCTACCTGTGATGCCTCCTACTACCGCTGGGAACAGCTTTTTTTTATCCAGATGTACGAAAAAGGACTGGCTTATCGCAAAATGACCACCGTCAACTGGTGTGACCCATGCCAAACGGTGTTGGCCAACGAGCAGGTGATCGCCGGGATCTGCTGGCGTTGCGAGACCCAGGTGACCCCTCGCCAGATGCAAGGCTGGTTTCTTAAGATCACCGACTATGCCGAGGAACTACTGGCCGGCTGTGATCAATTGCCCGGGTGGCCGGAAAAAGTGTTGACCATGCAGCGCAACTGGATCGGCAAAAGCATTGGCGCTGAAATTGAATTTCGGGTAGCAGGCCGCCAATCAACCTTGCGCATCTTTACCACCCGGCCGGACACCATTTTCGGGGCCACCTTCATGTCGCTGGCCCCGGAACATCCCCTGGTGACCGAACTGAGCAAAAACACTGACCGGGAAGCCGAAATTACTACCTTTATCCAACGAACCGCAGCCGCCCGTCGGCAGCTTAAGCCCGGCGAGGAAGCACGTATCGAGGGAATATTTACCGGAGGCTTTTGTCTGAACCCCTTCACCGGGGCTGAACTGCCGATCTACGCCGCTAATTTCGTCTTGATGGAGTACGGCACCGGGGCGGTGATGGCAGTCCCGGCCCACGACCAGCGCGATTTCGAGTTTGCCCGTCAGTACAATTTGCCGATTACCCCGGTGGTCCATCCCTACGGAGAAAAACTCGACGGCAAAACCCTGTCTGCAGCCCACGAAGGTCCGGGCATTTTGGCCGATTCCGGCGAGTTTTCCGGGTTGGACTGGAAGGCGGCCCAAAAAGCCATCACCAGCAAGGCCGCGCAAAAGGGCTTTGGTCAACCAAAAGTCACCTACCGTCTGCGCGACTGGGGCATATCCCGCCAGCGCTACTGGGGAACCCCGATTCCCATTATTTACTGCGATCAATGCGGCACCCAGACCGTGCCGTCAGAACAACTTCCGGTGCGCTTGCCCACTGGGGTCAAATTTAAAAAGTCCGGTCGCTCCCCGCTCTCCGCCCTGGCGAGTTTTGGCGATACCACCTGTCCGACCTGCCGTGGTCCGGCCCAGCGGGAGACCGACACCATGGACACTTTTATGGAGTCCTCCTGGTATTTTGCCCGCTACACTTGCCAGGGGAGTCCCGGTTGCTCCGAGGCCTCCCTGGACCAGCAGGAGGCCGCCCACTGGTTGCCGGTAGACCAATATATCGGCGGGGTTGAACACGCCATTCTCCACCTGCTCTACGCCCGCTTTTACACCAAGGTACTACGCGATCTCGGCTATCTCACCATTGATGAACCGTTCATCAATCTGCTCACTCAAGGCATGGTAATCAAGGACGGGGCCAAGATGAGCAAGTCCAAGGGCAACGTGGTAGACCCCCATGAACTGATCAACAAGTACGGGGCTGATACGGTGCGACTGTTCAGCATGTTTGCCGCCCCACCAGAGCGGGATCTTGAGTGGAACAACCAAGGGGTTGAGGGGGCTTTCCGTTTTTTGAGCCGGATTCATCACTTCGTCCACGAGCAGTTAACACCAATAAGGCATGGGGCCGATCACGATTTACCGGCAACCATCAGCGGGGCCAACCGCACCCTGCACCGCAAAACTCATCAGACCATTAGCAAAGTGACTAAAGATTTGGACGGGGCCTTTCATTTCAACACCGCCATCAGCGCGGTGATGGAACTGGTCAACACTTTACTTGCTCTCAACAACCCCGAGGCTGAGCGCAAACCCGACCCGACGGTTAACCGCCGGGCGGTGGAGGCCATCATCGCCCTGCTCTTCCCCATGGCGCCCCACCTCTGCGCCGAACTCTGGGAGGAGATCGGCCACGATCAACCCTTAGACACCCTGAGCTGGCCGGAATACGACCCGGAGGCGCTCAAGGAAGATGAAACAACCGTGATAATTCAAGTCAAAGGTAAACTCCGGAGCCGTCTGCAGGTTGCCCCGGGCACTTCTGATAAGGAATTACAGAAACTGGCCCTGGCCGATGACCGGGTCAAGGGTTTTATCGGGGCGGCCCAAGTACGCAAAATCATCGTGGTTCCCGACAAACTGGTCAATATTGTGATCTGATGAAAGTACGTCAATTATCAGTCCTGCTCCTCTGCCTGCTGCTTTTAAGTGCCTGCGGCTATCACAACCCCAACGTGATTCCGGCCTCGCGCGATCTGCCGCCCACCCGGATTCATGTCCCAATGTGGACCAACGCCACCAGCCAAATGGGCTTGGAGGTCAAGGCGCATAACGCGGTCAGCAACCAGCTAACCCAGTCGGACCGCGTCATGCTGATTGCCGACCAGGCGCAAGCGGAATATGTGCTCAGCGGTCACATTAATTCGCTTAGTTTTCCCGGCTTTGCTTACGACCCCACCAGCACCGTCCGCTCACTTACCGCGGTGATGACCGTCACCGTCACCATCAGCGCAAGGGCAAGTGGCCGGATAATCTGGCAAGATATGAATCTCCGCCTGGAGCAAAATTACAACCTCGGCGCCACCGTCAGCCAGAGCGATGCCAACAAGCGCCGGGCCCTGGACCAACTGGTGGACAACCTGGCAGAGCAGGTATATCTGAGAGCCTTGCGCTCTTTAAATCGAAACAGGCAGCTTTAAAGTGGCAAAAAAAACAGCGGGAGTCAGTCTCAAAAGCCTGGCGACGGAAGCGCCCAGCATGACGGTGGCTGTGGGGGTGGTGGCCATCTTGGTGATCATGATCCTGCCCCTGCCCACCATTATTCTGGATTTGCTGCTGACCTTAAACATCACCCTGTCCCTGATGATCCTGCTGATTTCAATGTACAACATCAACCCCTTGCACTTTTCCTCCTTTCCCTCAGTTCTGCTGATCACCACGCTCTTTCGACTCTCGCTCAATATCGCCTCCACCCGCTTGATTCTGCTGCATGGCCATGAGGGACCAGGCGCGGTGGGCCAAGTTATTCAAGCCTTCGGAAGCTTCGTGGTGGGCGACAATTTCGTCGTGGGCTTGATCATCTTCCTGATCATGGTCCTGATCAACTTTGTCGTTATCACCAAAGGGGCCGGGCGGATCGCCGAGGTGGCGGCTCGCTTTACTCTGGATGCCATGCCCGGCAAGCAAATGGCTATCGATGCCGATCTTAACGCCGGCTTGCTCAACGAGGTCGAAGCCAAGGATCGGCGCAAGGAAATTGCCCAGCAGGCGGAATTTTACGGGGCCATGGACGGCGCCTCCAAGTTTGTCCGGGGTGAAGCCATTGCCGGTCTGGTAATTATGTCCATCAATATCATCGGCGGCTTACTCATCGGAGTCTTTATGAACAACATGTCCGTCGGTGATGCCGCCACTACCTACACCATGCTGACCATCGGCGACGGCCTGGTCGCCCAGATTCCGGCTCTGATAATTTCCACCTCCGCCGGCATCATCGTCAGCCGGGCCGCTTCCGAGCGAAGCATGGGTAAGGAATTTGCCCGCCAATTCGGGATGCAACCCCAAGCTCTGGCGGTTACATCCGGCATCATCATCATGCTGGGTCTGATCCCAGGCCTGCCCACCCTGCCCTTTCTGACCTTGGGTTGCATCATGGGCGGCCTGGCCTGGCTTGCCTATCAGCGCAGTTCCAAGGAAATCAGAGAGCAGGAGGAAGAGGAGAAAAAAAACAAACAAGCGCAAACTCCACCGCCAGGGTCCCCGGAAACTGTGGAGACCCTGCTACCTCTTGACACTCTCGAGTTGGAAGTAGGCTACGGCTTAATTCCCCTGGTGGACGAAAATCAGCGGGGTGATTTGCTGGAAAAAATCCGGGCCATCCGTCGTCAATTTGCCACCGAAATGGGGATGCTGATCCCCCCGCTGCATGTGCGGGACAATCTCCAGCTCAAGCCCGATGAGTATGTGCTTCAACTCAAGGGGCTGGAAATCGCGCGGGGGGAGGTCATGATGAACCATCTGATGGCCATGGATTCCGGGACGGTCAAGCGACCAATCGACGGTATTCCCACCAGCGAGCCGGCCTTCCAGCTCCCCGCCACCTGGATCAGCGAGGGCCAGCGGGAGGAGGCTCAAGTGGCCGGTTATACGGTGGTTGACCCCTCCACCGTCATCGCCACTCATCTCACCGAAGTTTTGCGGAGTCATGCCGATGAGTTGCTGGGCCGTCAGGATACCCAGAAACTGCTGGACAATCTGGCTAAGACCTATCCCAAAGTAGTGGAGGAACTAACCCCCAACCTGTTGAGCCTGGGCGGCCTGCAAAAAGTTCTGCAAAATCTGCTGCGCGACCGAGTTTCCATCCGCGATTTATTGACCATTTGCGAAACCCTGGCCGACCATGCCGGGCGCAGCAAAGATCCGGACCTGCTCACTGAGCTTGTCCGCCAAAAACTGGCCCGCTCGATTACCAAGAATTACTTAGACCCCGACGGTACTCTGGCAGTACTAACCCTGGCTCCCAAAACCGAGGATATCATCCGTGAATCGTTACAACAGACCGACCATGGGGTTTTTCTTAATCTTGAGCCCAACCTGGCACAGCATTTGCTTGAACAAACACAGCAGGCCGCCGACAAAATGGCAACAGAGGGCTATCAGCCGGTAGTGCTGAGTTCACCTGCCGTTCGCCGCCACCTTCGTCGTCTGCTGGAACGATTTATGCCCCAGGTGATGGTACTTTCTCACAACGAGATCGCCACTCAAACCCGGCTCAAATCCTTGGGAACGATTGAAATCAACCCCAAAAAAAAATAGCAGGAACCAGCACTGATGAAAGTAAAACGCTTTGAGGCCCCCAACATCAAAAACGCCCTGGCTCTAGCCAAAAAGGAACTTGGTGATGACGCAATCATCCTTGCAACCAAAAATCTGGCTCCGGAAGGGGGGAACCCAGCCCGGGTGGAAGTGGTGGCAGCCGTTGATTTCGATATCGAAACAGTGATCGCCCCTTATGATCCTCGCCTGAATGCCGAACCGGCCATCAGCCGGAGATCAGCCGTAGATCATCGGGGCGCCGCCAGAGCCCACATCAACGACAACACCGGCGTCAACGCCGACGCCAACGAA
>BBPD01002520.1_pt2 | contig 10585 bp, 8 predicted proteins | sample 1344911 | NCBI WGS metagenome assembly BBPD01 (sample SAMD00019088, study PRJDB2971) | groundwater metagenome | biome: freshwater biome; feature: mineral spring; material: ground water | place: USA: CA, Sonoma | collected 2011-09 | depth surface m
GAGCAGTCCCTGGCAAAAACTGAAGGTTAGTCAGCCCGACAACGAGTCTATTATCCGGGATTGCCGGGTAGTAAACAATATAATCTTGCAAAAAAACAGATGAGCGGTTTCGGAGGGATGATAAGTTTTGAGATAAAAGGCGGCTTTCCCGCCGTTGAAAAATTCGTATCAAAATTAAAATTGTTCCTGCTGGCGGAGTCGCTGGGCGGGGTTGAATCGCTCGCCTGTTATCCTACAAAAATGACTCACAGTTCTCTATCTGCAGAAGAGAGGTCAAAACGGGGGATAAAAGAAAATCTTATCCGTCTATCCGTCGGCATTGAAAATAAAATTGACTTAAAAGATGATTTGGCAAAGGCGCTGTCGTAATTTTTTTACCATATTTGTCTACTAATATAATAGACAAAATAATCAAAAAAGGAGGAAGTTAAAATGGGATTGTTAGAAAAGGCAAAAACTGCTGATGTGAAGGTGTTGGTGGAAACATTGAGTTTCAAGCAGAAAGTGGACAGGTCAATTGAACTCATCTCCGAAGCATTAAAAGTTTACGGTGACGGATTGGTTGTGGCCAACAGCCTGGGTAAAGATTCAGTGGCGGTATGGGATCTAGCCAAGCGTGTCAGCCCCAAAATAAGAGGGTTTATTGTCACCACCAGATTCCAACACAAAGAGACCATTGAATTTATGTTCCAGGAGGTTGAAAGATATCCGGAACTAAAAATCTATAAGAATGATGCGGATATTCCCGAAGGGCTGTATCGGACAGATCCAAACCGATGCTGCGATTTATTAAAGGTAGAGCCGACCAGTCGCGCAATTAGAGAGATGGAGGCGACCTGCTGGGTAACGGGTTTACGTTGCACCGAAGGCCGCACCCGTACCGATTATAAAGAGGTAGAGGAGCGCGATAAAGGGTTGCTTAAATTAAATCCGATTTTAATCTGGAAAGAACGGGAGGTCTGGCAATATCTGGCAGTATATTCTGTGCGGGTAAATCCGATTTATCAAGAAGGCTACCGCTCTCTTGATTGTTTTACCTGCACGCAAATTACCACCGACGAAAATGAGCGTGCCGGACGCTGGGTTGGCACAAGCAAATGCGGCGGCGAATGCGGAATCCATACGCGGCCTTTGAAAAATGTAGATGGAGATGGGATTTGAGTGGTAGAGAAACCAAAAATCACAAAATATAATATTTAAGAATATGGAAATAAAACAAAATAGTAAAATTGATGAGCAGATGATCGGAAAAATAAAAAACGGAGGGAAATCAGATGACTAAAATGATAAATATTTTATTAATAGTTGTTTTGTTGTTAAGCGGAAAAATTGGGTTTAGTCAGGAAAAAGAACTCAAAGGAACGGTAACGTTATCGGGAGCCTGGGCAATTTATCCGACTGCGGTTGCTTGGGCGGAAGCATTCCGGAAAAAACACCCCGGTGTGAGAATTGATGTCTCTGCCGGCGGCGCCGGAAAAGGCGCGGCAGATGCGATTGCCGGATTAGTTGATATCGGAATGGTCTCTCGTGACCCTGACCCGGCAGAGATTAAGAAAGGGATAGTGCCAATTTACATTTTGCATGATGCAGTATATCCAACGATAAGTGATAAAAATCCAGTACTGCAAGACCTTCTAAAAAAAGGTGTAAAGAGACAGACCTGGATTGACATTTATATCAGCGGCATAATTACTACTTGGGATGAAGTAGTTGGACGGAAGGTAGGTAGACCAATCCATGTCTATACCCGCTCTGATTCTTGCGGTGCGGCAGCAACTTGGGCAGCATACTTAGGTAAGAAGCAAGAAGATTTGCGTGGTGTGGGTATATTTGGTGACCCAGGATTACTTGAAGCATCTAGAAGAGACCCAATTGGGATTGGATATTCTAACTTTAGTTTTGTCTTTACAAGGGAAGGGACAGTAGTAAAAGGTGTGAAGTTAGTTCCAATTGATTCCAATGAAAATGGTCTCGCTGACCCGGATGAAATTTACAACGACCGTGAAACCGCAATCAAAGCAATCCGTGCAGGTAGATACCCGGTGACAAGAAAAAATTATTTCTTTGTCAAAGGTAAACCAAAAGGATTAGTAAAAGAGTTCATTAAGTTTGCTCTTTCTGATGAAGGCACAAAAATTGTTGACGAAATACAAACAAGTTTGTCGCTGTCAAAGACGGAAAGAGAAGAAGTTTTGAACGCAATGGAATAAAGCAAACAAAGGGAGAGGCATTTGCCTCTCCCCGCTAGATACTGTCAAAAATAATATGAAAGAATATGTGTTGACTAACGATACATTAAGTTGTATACTTAATGTATCGTTATCTAACAATTTACTAACCAATTCGCTCTAGGATGTCTAGGGTGAAGATTATACCAGAGGAGGTTGTGATGAAGGTCGTTCTTATCGTGTTAACATTGATGTCCTTCCATATTAAGATAGCCGGAGGGGAAGAGTTGGAAAAACTTTCTTTGGAAGAGGCATTGAAAATCGCTTTTATAAATAATCCTGAAATAGTGACAGCAGAAAAAAATATTGAATCAGCAAGGGCAAGAGTTGTTCAGGCTTTGGCTTATCCTAATCCTGAACTTGAGACGGTAATGAAAAATCCTTCCGGAGGTGTAGAAGTTGAAGTCAGTCAAGAATTGGAACTCTTTGGGAAAAGAACACTCCGGGGAAATATGGCAAGAAATGAGATTAAAATCTACGAAAGTGAGTTGGAGTTAATCCACTTGGGGGTCTCTTTTAAGGTTAAGGAATCATATGCTCAGATATTGTTGGCAAGAAAAATAGAGGAACTTGCTGAGGAGTCTTTAAATCTAACCAGGAAATTTTTGGATAAAGTCCGGGAGAAATTTAATCTTGGAGAAGTTTTAAGGAGTGAATTACTCAGGGCGGAGATTGAGATGTTTTACGCTCAAAATGAGTTATTAGTAGCCGAAAAAGATCTCTCTCTTAATAAGGCAAAATTAAATATTTTACTCGGGAGATCGGTCTCTCATAAATTCGTTTGCACCGATGAATTTGTTTATAAAGAGAGGCGGTTTGATTTAGACACGCTTATAAAAAATGCTTTGATAAACAGGCCAGACCTTAAGGCTAAAAAACTGATGCTTGATTCAAAAAATATGGAGGTAAAATTGATGAGAAAAGAGAGGTTTGCTAACCCCTCCGTCGGTTTTTGGGCAGAACGGGAAGACAGAGAACAGAGATTGGGAGTCACCCTGGGAATACCTTTACCTTTCTGGTATAGAAAACAAGGTGAGATTGCAGAGGCAAGAAATGAGTCACAAAAGATAGAATATCAAATAAATTTCCTCAAAAGGCAGATAGAATTAGAAGTTAACAATGCCTTTGGGGAGGTTGTTTTATCTGATAGGCAAGTGGCACTGATGGAAAAATCTGTAAAGAAAGGAAGCGAATTAATCAGGCTGATTGAGATGCAATATGCGGAAGGAAAAACCGATTTTTTAACCTATCTTGAAGTTCTAACAACATTCAAAGGGACTCGATTGAGTTATTTTAGGTCCATACTTGACCATCAAATAAAGTTAGCGATTTTAGAAAAAACAACAGGAGGTGAACTATGAAAAGGTCTTATTGGCCGTGGCTGTTAATTGTAGGTATAGTTTGTTTAATTGTGGGAATATTAGTGTGGAGAGGATTCAGGGAAGAGGAGCATCCGCATAAACACGGAGAGGTATGCCATTGCTATTGTTTCGAACAACAAGGGAAGGAGGAAGATGCACACAAACATGACGCAGAGCATCCTGTCCATATTGGTCATGGCGCAGAAAAATCGTCCCAGGTCACGGTTTGGACCGAGCGATTCGAAATTTTCCTTGAGCATGCATTTATCGTGGCAAATACACCAACCAAATTTATCACCCATGTCTCCGACCTGCAAACACTTAAGCCTCGGGGAAAAGGACCCGTTACTTTCATTTTGCGTCGCGGCTCCGAGACACCGGACAAGCATATCGCACGGGCTCCGGTTAGAGACGGTATTTACATTCCAGAACTAACTTTTCCACTACCTGGTGAGTGGAGTCTGTCGCTGGTTATCCCCCTTGAAGGCAAAGATCATCTCGTCGAACTGCCGCCTTTTGAGGTATATGGTTCCCATGAAGAAGTTGACCGTGCTCCATTTCCTAAAGAGATCGCTGGCATAAGTTTTCTCAAGGAACAGCAATGGAAAATGCTAACCAGGGCCGAACCTGTGGGACGACGAAAAGCGATAGGACAGGAGACCTTGGTTGTACCAGAGTCGGCTCTGATTGATGAAAACGGCAAGCCAGTAGCTTTCGTCCAGGTAGCCGGCGAAACCTTTGAGAAACGTTATCTGGAACTGGGCAACAGAGATAATGACTTTGTAGAGGTTTTGTCTGGTCTATCCGATGGTGAGCGCGTTGTGACCAAAGGCGCCTATGCCATTGCTGAAGCTGAAAGAAAAAAGGAACATCCGCATAGACATGGAGAGGGCTGCCATTGCTGGTGTTTTGAAGAGGGACATCCACACAGGCACGATGAAGGAGTTCATCACGAGCACTAGTGTAGTGTCCCTAACGTTTCTTGACATTTGGCTGTCATTGCGAGGGGCGATGCAACGAAGCAATCTCACTTTTTGGTTCAGAAAACAAGATTGCTTCACTTTGTTCGCAATGACAAATGTAAAGGGACTTATGGGACGGTACACTATGTCTATACTTGACCATCAAACAAAGTTGGCGATTTTAGAAAAAACAACAGGAGGTGAACTATGAAAAGGTCTTATTGGCCGTGGCTGTTAATTGTAGGTATAGTTTGTTTAATTGTGGGAATATTAGTGTGGAGAGGATTCAGGGAAGAGGAGCATCCGCATAAACATGGAGAGGGCTGCCATTGCTGGTGTTTTGAAGAGGGACATCCACACAGGCACGATGAAGGAGTTCATCACGAGCACGAGGAGGAAGGTGTTGTCCAAATATCTACTCGGGGCAAGAAGATGATAGGATTAAAAACAGATAAGGTTGCTATGCGGCATATAAAGAAAAGTCTACGAATTACCGGAGAGATAGCCCAGGATAGCGAGAAATTATTCCATGTCACTTCCAATATTCCGGGTGAGATAGTTGAAGTTAAAGTTGGTTTGGGGGATAATGTGGAAAAAGGAACTTTACTGGCACTTGTCAAAGGCAGTAAAGACGGGAAAATTGAAGAGATAAAATCTCCCAGTGGGACACTAATTATAGGACAACGTATTTCTGAGGGAGAAGAAGTGGACATGCTTACTTCTCTTTTCACAATAGCCGATATATCTACGATGAAAGCAAGTTTTGATGTCTATGAAAAAGATATAGCCATTGTAAAATTGGGACAAAAAGTCAAAGTGAAAACCCGTGCATATCCCGGCAAGATTTACCCCGGTGAAATAACATTCATCTCTCCACGGGTTGACAGGAGAACAAGAACTATAAAAATAAGGGTAGATATTGATAACTATGACCACACGCTGAAACTCGGTAAGTTTGTTACAGGAGATATAATTTACACGGCTCCTCACAAAATGGTATCTATTGCCAATTCAGCAATACAAAGATGGGAAAACAAAGAAATTGTTTTCATACCAATAGGGGACAACAGATACAAACTGAGGGAAATCAAATTAGGAACGACAGGGGAGGAGTTTTCAGAAGTGATTGCCGGGCTTAAACTTGGTGAACAGGTAGTGACCAAAGGTGGTTTTCACCTGAAAGCTGAACTCCAGAAAGCGGCTATTGACTTCGGTGCCCACGGCCATCCGCATTAAAATTGTCTGAAGGAGAGAATATGATTGAGAAAATTATTCAGTTTTCATTAAGACACAAATTCTTAGTAGTGCTGGGGTTTGTGGGGATTTGTATTGCCGGATTTATCTCCCTTACCCGGCTGCCTATTGACGCCTTTCCCGATGTCAGTCCCAACCTGGTGCAGGTATTTGCTGAGGTTGAAGGAACAGCTCCCGAAGAGATTGAAGCGTTAGTTACCCGACCAATTGAGGTTGCGATGTTAGGGCTGCCCGGTGTCCAACGGCTCCGTTCACTCTCGTCATTTGGACTCTCCACGGTAAAGGTCTATTTTGAGGATGATGTGGACATATACTTTGCCCGGCAACTTGTTTCCGAGAGACTTAAAGTAGCCGAAGAAGCTATTCCGGACGGATTAAAGATACATCATGGTCTGGAAATGGGACCAATCGCCAGCGGAATGGGGAAAATCCTTTCCTACTATGTTGAAGGGGACGAATATAGCAATGTTGATTTGCGCACATTTCAGGACTGGATTATTAAACCCGACATTCAAACTGTGCCCGGTGTTGCCGAGGTTATCACTCAGGGAGGCAATGTTAGACAGTATCAGATAAAGATATATCCCGCTCAACTTTTGAAATACGATTTAACAATGGAGGATATAATTGAGGCGGTTCAGCAAAATAACCTGAATGTAGGCGCTGGTATTATGAAAAAAGGAAGTGAAGAATGGATTATCCGAAGTTTGGGGTTGATTGAAACCGTTAGTGATATTGAGAATATTGTTATCGGTATTGAAGATGGAGTTCCTGTTTATGTAAGGGATGTGGCAAGGGTGGAATTTGGAGCCGCTTTTAGGCGCGGCATTGCCTCTATGGATGGTCAAAAGGAGATTGTGACCGGAAGCGTCTATAAACTTCATGGAGCAAATTCCTTTGAGGTGATTGGCCGTCTGAAAGAACGAATAAAAGAGATCAATGAAATCTTACCTCCCGGTGTCCGAATAATTACTTTCTACGACCAGTCCTCTCTGGTTAAAAGCAGTATACACACCGTCAGAGAAGCACTTACTTTAGGGTTTATTTTGGTTTCTCTTGTTGTATTTGTTTTTTTGGGTAAATTCCGCAATACCTTAATAGTGGTCTTTTCACTGCCTTTTTCAATGTTATTGGCATTTATTTTGATGCACCGCTATGGAATACCCGGCGACCTGATATCTTTTGGGGGAGTAGCGATTGCTCTGGGTATGATAGTTGATGCCACTATTATAATGGTAGAAAAGATCCAATCATCCCTGCAGGAGAATTCTGATACCGGTTCAGTCACAGGAGTGATTTTATCTGCTGGTAAAGAAGTTGGACCTCCCATACTTTTTGCCGTTTTTATTATCATTGCTGTCTTTATACCCATCTTTACTCTTGGGGGTGTGGAAGGAAAAATGTTTAGACCGCTGGCTTTTGCGGTGACTATGACTATGCTCGGTTCTTTGCTCTATTCTCTGATTGTCGCTCCCGCATTTTGCAGTTTACTCCACAAAAGGAAGAGTGAAGAGAAGAAAAAGAAACCCATTTTTTCCATAGCCCTTAAATTTTACAGGGCAGTGTTGATGTTTTTTCTCCCCCGCCGCTTGTTGGTTGTTTCTACAATGGTTATTCTACTTGTCTTGGGCGGGCTGGTTTTTACCCGGCTTGGCAAAGAGTTCATCCCTACCCTTCAGGAAGGGACAATTCAGGTCTTAGTATATATGGACCCCAACATATCCTTGAAAGAAATCAGTAGTATTGCAACAAAATTAGAAAAAGAGATCTTGACTATTCCAGAGGTTAAACGGGTTGTTTCCGACATTGGTTACGGGGAGGTTGGTCCTCATATACATCACACCAATTTTGCCTGTATAACCGTTGACCTATATCCCAGGGATAAGTGGAAAACGGTTAAAACCCAGGAAGAACTTGTTTCCAAAATTGACCGCCGTATTGCTGATTTTCCAGGCGCTTCAATCAGTTTTTCCCAGCCAATCCAGCACGAGATTGATGATTTGATAGCCGGTGCCGGGACCCAGGTGGTAGTGAAACTATTTGGACTGGATTTTGATATTCTCCGTCAAAAAGCAGCGGAAATAGAAGGAGTCCTTTCCACAATAAAGGGAGTGGCTGATTTAAGGACCGAGCAGGTAGTTGGCCAAACCCAGGTCCAGATAGATATAAACCGTGATGAAGTAGCACGTCATGGACTGAATATTTACGAGATACAGCATGCAATCCACGACGCCATAGGGGGAGAGGAGGTCGGCAAGGTTTTTGAAGAAGAGAAAATATTCGGCATCACGGTTAGATTTGCCGAGCCCTACCGCAAAGACATTAAGTCAATAAGAAACCTACTTGTTCGCACTCCTGCCGGGTATAATGTGCCGCTTGAACAACTGGCGGACATCGGCACGGTTACCGGCATTAGACAGGTAACCCGTGAAGATGCCCGCCGGTTTATCTCCATTCAGTGTAATGTCAGAGGACGGGATGCCGGTGGTTTTGTAGAGGAAGCGCAGAAAAGAATAGCAGAGGCGGTAAGCATTCCTTCGGGGTACAGGATTTCCTGGGGTGGACAATTTGAATTGCATCAGGCAGCAAACCGGAGATTATCGGTTGTCGTTCCGATTACCCTGTTTCTGATTCTCGTGCTCCTTTACATTTTATTTAATTCATTTAAGAATGTTCTTTTAATTATACTGAACATACCGTTGGCATTGGTAGGCGGGATATTTGCCCTTGCTATGTTTGGGGAGAATTTGAGTATCCCCTCTTCTATTGGATTTATCGCGCTTTTTGGAATTACCATGACAAACGGTTTGGTACTAATAACGAGTTTTGAATATCTAAAAAAAGAAGGTCTTGTTTTGAAAGAAGTAATAATTGAGGGTTCTCTGTCAAGATTAAGGGCGGTTTTAATGGCTACGATAACCACTGTACTGGGATTACTCCCCTTAATTATAACTACCGGAGTGGGCTCGGAAATACAGAGACCCTTAGCCATTGTAGTAGTAGGCGGACTTGTTTCCTCTACTTTACTAACCCTGATTGTTTTACCCGTGATTTATAGCTGGATGTCTTCAAGAAAAAAGATAGTAAATGGAGCTTACTGAAAAATGTAAAATAAACTTGCAGTAATGACGGAAAAATGATAAATAGACCACAAAATAAACCACAGAGGGCACAGAGTTAATTCTCTGTGTTCTCTGTGGTTAGATTTTGACAGAACCCCCTGCTAATTTAGGATAAAAAAATGAATGCCAGAAAATTCAAAGATATTGTTGCGCAGAGAGTAATGTTTTTATTCTGTTTATTTGTTTTGAGTATTACTTTTCTGATGGTATTTGGTTTATATTGGAGGTCAAAACCGGTATTGGCGGTAAATAACTTAAAAGAGATACTTTTTTCAGTAACATGGTCTCCTACTTCCGGGCAATTCGGTCTGGCAAGTTTTATTGTTGGAACTTTTTGGGTGACCGTAATTGCAATGGTTATTGCGGTGCCTTTAAGTGTTTTGACAGCAATTTTTCTTTCTGAATATGCGCCGAAAAAGATTCGTGAAGTTATTAAACCGATAATTGATTTATTAGCAGGAATTTCGCCGGTTGTCTACGGCGTTTGGGGGATGATTGCCATCGTGCCGTTGGTGCGGGACTATCTTATGCCTTTTTTCAGCGAGGGATTGCCGTTTTTTCCGTTTCGCTCCAATAATTATACCGGTTTTACCGCTTTAACCGCCGGTATCGTTTTGGCAGTGATGGTTTTCCCCTTAATTATTTCCGTTGTTGAAGAAGTAATCGGAGCAGTTCCTGTTGAGATGAGAGAGGCATCATTGTCTTTAGGTGCCACACAGTGGCAGACAACAAGGTTTGTCGTCTTAAGAAAAGTGCGTTCAGGCATTATTGCAGCAGTAATTTTAGGGTTATCCAGGGCTTTTGGCGAAACAATGGCTGTCTTGATGGTCGCCGGATGTGCTATGCACATATTTCCTAAATCAATTTTTGATCCTGTCTATCCTTTACCTGCACTTATTGCAAATACTTACGGCGAGATGATGTCTATACCTTTATACGATTCGGCGCTGCTTCTGGTAGCATTTATCCTTCTGATAGTGACAATTTTATTCAATATACTTGGTCGGGTAATTTTATTTCACATTGAAAGAGGAGAATCCTGATATGCACGGCAAGAGAATTGAAGAAATTTTTTTTAAGTTTCTTATGCTCTTTTCTACATTTATAGTTGTTGGAAGTTTAGTTCTGATTCTTGCGGTAATCTTTTTGAAAGGGTTGCCGGCGCTGAATCTGGATATGCTTATTAAGACACCAGAAGGCGGATATTATATAGGTAAAGAAGGCGGTATACTCAATGCTATTTTAGGTTCAATTGTTTTGGGATTTGGAGCAACATTTTTGGCTTTTTTAGTCAGTATGCCGATGGTTTTTTACTTAAATTTGTATTTGAAAAAAAATTCAAAACTTGCTTTGGTTGTGCGGCTTTTCCTTGATATTTTGTGGGGCATTCCATCAATCGTCTACGGAGCATTCGGCTTTACTTTAATGGTATTTTTTGGACTTCGCGCTTCGCTATTAGCAGGTATGATTACCGTTGCTTTATTGATAATTCCGATAATGGCAAGAAGTATGGATGAGATCTTAAAAATGATACCGCTGGAATTGAAAGAGGCATCTTTTAGTTTGGGGGCAACCAGATTAGAGACCGCAACAAAAATTATTTTTAAGCAGGCGATGCCCGGGATATTAACGGCAGTCCTTATTGCTTTCGGACGCGG
>BBPD01000336.1_pt2 | contig 10565 bp, 6 predicted proteins | sample 1344911 | NCBI WGS metagenome assembly BBPD01 (sample SAMD00019088, study PRJDB2971) | groundwater metagenome | biome: freshwater biome; feature: mineral spring; material: ground water | place: USA: CA, Sonoma | collected 2011-09 | depth surface m
CCGTTCATGCCGCTGGCGTAGAGCACCGCCACCAGGCTGCCGGCCGAGGTGCCCGCCACCAGCGCCGGCCGTATGCCCTCGCGCTCCAGCACCTGTATCACCCCGATGTGGGCAAAACCACGCGCCGCCCCGCCCCCCAGCGCCAAGCCCAGCCGCGGCGGGCGCAACGGGGCCGGTGCGGGTGGAACCGGCACAGGCACAGGCGCTTGGCCCACGCCCAGCGTGCCGCAACCGGTTAGCGCCAGCAGCATCCCGGCTGCGGCGGCGCGGCGGCTCAGGCTGCCCAGGCGGGGCGCATCCATGGCTGCAGTTGCAACGCTCTGCCCCTGTGCATTATTTGCCGCCACCGCAAGCCTTGCCACCACCGCATCGTTCGCCGCCACGGCATCACCCGGAGCGGCCGGCGCTGCACCCCGAGCGGCTGCTACACCCATGAAATTTTCCATCAATCACCCGTAATCCAAACAGGAATCATTTTCGTTTGTGCTAAGATAGCGCTGCGTATCGACCACGCAACGCCCTCTGTTTTTTCGATCAACCCACTCACCGCAAACTCACCATGACACTGCGCAAAACCCTGACTCTGGCCCTGAGCGCCCTTACGCTCACAGCCCTTGCCAGCACCGCCTTGGCCCAAGACCGCGTGCTCAACCTCTATTCTGCCCGCCACTACCAGTCGGACGAGCTGATCTTCGCCGAGTTCACTCGCACCACCGGCATACGCATCAACCAGGTGCAGGCCGACGACGCCGGCATCATGGCACGGCTGCGCGCCGAAGGCACGGCCTCCCCGGCCGACGTGGTGCTGCTGGTCGATGCCGCCCGGCTCGCGCTGGCCGACAGCCAAGGCATGTTCCGCCCGATCCAATCGACCGCGCTCAACGCCGCCATCCCGCCCAACCTGCGCGCCGCCGCCACCCCGCAAGGCGTGACATGGTACGGCTTTTCCACCCGGGCGCGCGTGATCGCCTTCGACCCGGCGCGCGTGCGCCCCGAGCAAATCGCCACCTATGAGCAACTGAGCGACCCGGCCCTGCGCGGCATGATCTGCTCGCGCTCGGGCTCGCACCCCTACAACCTCACGCTGTTTGCCTCGCTGATCGAGCGCCACGGCGAAGCGCGCACCGAAACGTGGCTGCGCGGCGTGGTGGCCAACCTGGGCCGTGCGCCCGTGGGCGGCGACACGGATCAGATTCGCGCTGTGGCTTCCGGCGAATGCGCCATCGGCATCACCAACAGCTACTACGCAGCGCGCCTGATGCGCTCGGCCCGCCCCGAAGACCGTGCCGTGATGGAGCGCGTGCGCCTGCTGCACCCCAACCAGGCCACCAGCGGCACGCACATGAACGTAGCCGGCGGTGCCGTGGCACGCCACACCCGCCAGCCCGAAATGGCGCAGCAGTTCATGGAGTTCTTGGCCACCCCGTTTGCGCAGCGCACCTTTGCCGACGCCAACAACGAGTACCCGGCTGCCCGTGGCGTGACCATCGACAACCCGGCCCTGCGCGCCTTGGGCGGTGAAACCGGTGCCTTTAAGCAAGACGAACTGCCGCTGGGCGACGTGGCGCGGCACCTGACCACGGCTCAGCGCCTGCTGGACCGCGTGGGCTTTCGCTGATCCCAGCCTAGCGCGGTGCGTTGTGCTTCACAGACTCGGCCGGTTTGCTGCAGGCCGCATCTAGAACACGCGCACCGCCGCCGCGGTTGGTTTACACATCGATTTGCTCTTGGGCCAAAAACCGCTGCGCGTAGCGCTTATAGACCTGCTTAGACAGAAAAACCTCGTACAGGACCGGGTCGATGTGGCCGTTGGCCTTGAAGTTGTCCATGATTTTGAGCGACTGTGACACGGTCATGGCTTTTTTGTAGGGCCGATCGTTGGCGGTGAGAGCCTCGAATATGTCGGTAATGCCCATCATGCGGGCCTGCCAGCTCATTTCATCGCGCTTGAGGCCTTTGGGGTAACCCTTTCCATCCATGCGCTCGTGGTGGCCGCCGGCGTATTCGGGCACGTTGCGCAACTCTTTTGGCCAGTCTAGTTGTTCCAGCATCTTGATGGTGGCCACGATGTGGTAATTGATCACCTCGCGCTCCTCGGCCGTCAGGGTGCCCGCGCGGATGCTGAGGTTGTAGATCTCATTGTCATTGAGCAAGGGTTGGCTGGCGCCGTCGAGGTCGGTGTAGCGGTGCGCAGAGGCTACCGCTTTCACGCGCTCGATGTCTTCATCGCGCATGCGTTCGCCGCCCACGTTGGCCATGCGCAGAAACGCCCGCTCGTGCTGCAACTGAACGCAATGCGCCTCAAACGCCTCCTGGGCATCGGCTTGGCTTTGCTGCCCGGTGGCCACAGAACGCCACATCGCCGTTTCGGCCTGCTGGCGCAACACGCTGAACCGGGTGTCCACCAGATGAATTCGGTCAAAAATGGTTTCGAGCTTGGTGGCCTTGTCCACTACGTGTACCGGCGTGGTGATTTTGCCGCAGTCGTGCAGCAAGGCCGCTATACGCAGCTCGTAAAAGTCCTTCTCGTTGAATTTGACATCGGCCAAGGGACCGTCGGTGGTCTCGTTGACCGCTTCGGCCAGCATCATGGTCAACTCGGGCACACGCTCGCAGTGGCCGCCGGTGTAAGGCGATTTTTCGTCGATGGCGCCGTTGATGAGCCTGATGAAGGATTCGAACAGTTTTTCTAGCTGTTGCAGCAACTGCCGGTTGGTCACGGCCACCGCGGCCTGGGACGCGAGCGACTCGGCCAAGCGCTGTTCGGCAGGCGAAAACGCGCACACCTGGCTGGTAACGGGGTCGGTGCAATTGAGCAGTTGCAGCACCCCGATCAGATCGGCCTCGTGGTTCTGCAGCGGCACCGTGAGAAATGAGCGCGAGCGGTAACCTGTGGATTGGTCAAATCGGCGCGTGCCTGTAAAGTCGAAACCCTCGGCGGCGTAGTAGGCATCGGGAATGTTGACCGTCTGGCCGGTGTTGGCCGCATAGGCCGCCACCAGATTGTTGTTGGGTGCACCGTCGGCGTGGCACAGGGGCAGATCGGGGAATTTGTCGGTGATGGGCTGGCCGGTGGTGCCGCCTAGGGAAATGCCCAAGGACTGGGTGCGCACGATTGCAAACCGCAGGTGCTTCTTGTCGGGAGTCAGCAGATACAGCGTGCCCCCGTCGGCCCGGGTGATGGTCTTGGCCGCCACTAAAATACTTTCGAGCAAGCGTTGGATGTTGCGCTCACGCGACAGCGCAGACCCCACCTCATTGAGTTGCTCGAAACGCTCAAACAGGGATTCGACAGTATCCATGGGCCTCCTTGCGATAGAACAGGCGTCAGGGAGCGGGGGGCGAGCATCCGAATCCACTGCTCGCGCTGTAGGGACTTCTTAGGACTATAGCCTAGGGAGGCTCTGCAAAACCCGCACCTCGCGCGCCCAGCCTCGCCCCCGCAGGGGTTCGACCCAAAACGGGCCTCTGACGCACCCATAGGTTTGCGTGTGCCGCGTCAGCACACGCTGCACCAATCGGGCACGCCAGCCTTCCCGTTTTGGACTCGAACGCGCATGGCGGGGGTTTTGCAACGCCTGGGCGGTTTTTTTTGCCCCATAATGGCCGCACCCCTCAAGCACCCCACTCAAGGAACCATTCACCATGCAGATTGCAGGCAAGGTATTCATCGTCACCGGCGGCGCATCGGGCTTGGGTGAAGGCACGGCGCGCCATTTGAGCAGCTTGGGCGGCCGGGTGCTGCTGGCCGACCTGAAGGTCGAGGCGGGGCAGGCGCTGGCAGCCGAGATCGGGGCCGAATTCATGCGCTGCGATGTGTCGAGCGAGGCCGATGGCCAGGCCGTGGTGCAGCGCGCTTGCGAGCTGGGTTACGTGGCGGGCCTGGTCAACTGCGCGGGCATTGCCTCGGCCGAAAAAACCGTGGGCAAAAACGGCCCGCACGACCTGGCGCTGTTTGCCAAAACGCTGCAAGTCAACCTGATTGGCAGCTTCAACATGATCCGCCTGGCCGCCGCCGCCATGAGCCTCAACGCGCCCGAGCCCAGCGGCGAGCGCGGGGTCTTGATCTCTACCGCCTCGGTCGCCGCCTACGATGGCCAGATCGGGCAAGCCGCCTACGCCGCTTCCAAAGGCGGGGTGGTGGGCATGACGCTGCCCATCGCCCGCGACCTGGCGCGCAACGGCATCCGCAACATGACCATTGCCCCCGGCATTTTTGGCACCCCCATGCTCTTTGGTATGCCGCAAGAGGTGCAAGACGCGCTCGCCGCCAGCGTGCCCTTCCCTTCGCGCCTGGGCCGGCCGCTGGACTACGCCCGGCTGGTGCAGCACATCATCGAAAACGAAATGCTCAATGGCGAGGTGATCCGCCTCGACGGCGCAATCCGGCTGCCGCCGCGTTGACCTGCCCCGCCCGGCACAGCGCGGTTGCAGCGTGTGCTGAACGTTCACTCGGGCGCTGCCATCGGCTTTGTCACATGCATCACAATACCCTGCCATGACAGCCTCTACCCCGCAAGAAATCGCCCGCGAAACGGTCAAGCACCTGACTGCGCGCAAACTGCCGCCCACGCCCGACAACTTTCAGGCCGTTTATCACGAAGTGGCGGGCACCCGGCCGCTCAAGCCCTTCCCCCTTGAAAACCTGCGCCAGATCGGCCAGGGCTTGCCCGACAAAACACCGGCCCAGCAGCGCTTCAAGGCGCAGTACAACAAAGCGGTGGCCATGCACAGCTGGGAGGACTTGGAGCGCGTGCTGAGCAACCAGCTCAAAAATGCCTCGGCTTCGGCTCTGGCCAGCGATGCAGCGCCCGCGCCCGCCCCAATGCTGGCCCCGCCCGAGCAGCAGTTTCCGCCCGAGTTGCTGGAGCAAATGGCGCGCATCGTCGCCAACGCCTTGCCCGCCGTGGGCAACGACGACGAGAAAGTGGTGGAGCTCGCCAACGACTTGGTGCGCTACCTGCGCCTAGAGAGCCAGCACGGCCCGACGCTGCGCAAGATGATGGCCGACTTTGCCTTCCGGCTCTCGTTCGTGGCCGAAGAGCAGGCCGCCATTCGCGAGACCCTGCTCAAGCTGCTGCTGGGCGTGCTCGACAACATCCGCGCCAACCACGCCGAGCACCCGTGGCTGCAAAAGCAGTTGCAGGCCATGGTCGAGGTGGCGCAGCCGCCGCTCTCGATCCGGCGCTTGCAAGACGCGCAGTCGCGCCTCAAAGACCTGACCCGGGTGCAACTCGAAACGCAGGAGCAGTTGGCGGCGGCGCAACACGCCATGAAAGAAACCTTGTCGGTGTTTTTGCAGCGCCTGGGCGAAACGGCCGACAGCAGCCAGCAGTACCAGCAGCGTTTCGAGCATTTTGCTCATCAGCTTGAAAAGGCCCAAAGCCTGGCCGAAATGACGCCGGTGTTGCAGCAAGCCATACAGTCGGCGCGCAACCTGGCGCTCGACAGCCAGCGCACCGGCACCGACCTCAACGCCATGCGCCAGCGCGCCAGCGAGGCCGAAGCCGAGGCCGAGCGCTTGCGCGAGGAGTTGCAGCGCATGAGCGAGCAAACCAGCCACGACATGCTCACCGGCGCCCTCAACCGCAAGGGCATGACCGAGGTGCTGGAGCGCGAAACCTCGCGCGCCGAACGCAGCGGCAGCACGGTCTGCCTGGCGCTGCTCGATATCGACGACTTCAAGCGCCTAAACGACCGGCTCGGGCACCTCAGCGGCGATGGCGCGCTGCAACACCTCGTCAAAGTGGCGCAGACCGCGCTGCGCCCGCACGACTCGGTGGCGCGCTGGGGTGGGGAGGAGTTCGTCGTGATCATGCCCGACCTCAGCCCCGACGAAGCGGTGGAGGTCGTCACGCGGGTGCAGCGCGCGCTCAGCACCGAGCTTTTCATGAGCGGCAGCGAGCGCGTGCTCGTCACCTTTAGCGCGGGCGTGACGCAGTTGCAAAGCGGCCAAGCGCTGGAGCAGGCGATCAACCGCGCCGACCAAGCCATGTACGCAGCCAAACGCGCCGGCAAAAACCGCGTCTTTGCCGCCTAAAGCCGGGCTGCAGTGTCTATTCCGCAGAGTTTTGTCCAGGATCTGCTGGCCCGCGTCGATATCGTCGAGGTGGTCGGCCGCCATGTGGCGCTCAAAAAAGGCGGGGCCAATTTTCTTGGTTTGTGCCCCTTTCACGAAGAAAAATCGCCTTCGTTCACGGTCAGCCCAAACAAACAATTTTTCCACTGCTTTGGCTGCGGCAAAAACGGCAGCGCGATAGGCTTCCTCATGGAGCACACCGGCGCGGGCTTCGTCGAGGCGGTGCAAGACCTGGCGCAACGCGTCGGGCTGAGCGTGCCGCTGGATGAGGAAACGCCCGACCAGCGCGCGCACCATGCGGCGCAGCGCCAGCAGCGCAGCAGCCTGGCGGATTTGCTGGAAAAAGCCGCGCTGGCCTACCAGGAGCAGCTCAAGCGCACCCCCGCAGCGGTGCAGTACCTCAAGCAGCGCGGCCTCAGCGGGCTAGTGGCCAAGCAGTACGGCCTGGGCTACGCGCCGGCGCAGTGGCGTTTTTTATCCACCGTGGTAGCAGACTACCAAAACCCCTTGCTGGTCGAGGCCGGGCTGGTGATCGCCGCCGAAGCCAGCGCCGAGCCCGATGAACCGGCCGCCGCCCAGCACACCGAGGCGCGCAGCGGCAAGCGCTACGACCGCTTTCGCGACCGGATCATGTTCCCGATCCGCAACGTCAAGGGCCAGTGCATAGGCTTTGGTGGCCGGGTGCTGGGCGCGGGCGAACCCAAATACCTGAACTCGCCCGAGACGCCGCTGTTTTCCAAAGGGCAGGAGCTGTATGGCTTGTTTGAAGCGCGCAGCGCCATCCGCAACGCCGCTTGCGTGCTGGTGTGCGAAGGCTATATGGACGTGGTGGCGCTGGCGCAGCATGGCTTTGCCCACGCCGTGGCCACCTTGGGCACCGCCTGCACACCGGAGCAACTGCGGCTGCTGTTTCGCTTCAGCGATGCCGTGGTGTTTGCTTTCGACGGCGACGCCGCCGGCCGGCGCGCAGCGCGCAAAGCCCTGCAAACCGCCCTGCCCTGGGCCAGCGACACGCGCAGCCTCAAGTTCCTGTTCCTGCCGCCCGAGCACGACCCCGACAGCTTTGTGCGCAGCCACGGCCCCGAGGCGCTGACGCAGGCGCTGCAACAAGCCACCCCCTTGAGCCGATTTTTGCTCGATGCCGCCGCCGAAGGCTGCGCGCTCGACACCCACGAAGGGCGCGCGCGCATGGCCAGCCAAGCCGCGCCGCTCTGGCTGGCGCTGCCCGACGGTGCGCTCAAGCGCCAGCTGCTGCTGGACTTGGCCGAGGGCGTGGGGCTGGAGGCGCGCGATCTGGAGCAGGTCTGGCGCCAGCAGCAGCCCAGCACCGGGCGCAGCCGCCCCAGCACTGCGCGCAGCGCCCACCCTGTGCCAGCGCAGCCACCAGAGCCTGTGCCATCATCCACCAGCACCCGCACCAGAGAGGCGCCGCGTGCAAGCCAGCACAGCCCAGCCCCGGCGCTGGCCCCGCGCCCGCGCCGACGCAACCCCAGGGGCGTGCTCGGCCGCGCCGACCGGGTTGCGCGCATCGTGCTCAGCCACCCCAAAGCCTGGGACTGGCTCAGCGCCGACGACCACCACCTGCTGGCACAGCAAGTGCCGCCCTACGCCGAGCTGTTCACTTGGCTCGAAGGCCAGTGGCTGGAGCACGGGGCGCAACCGTGGGCGGCGCTGCGCGAAGCCCTGCGCGGCCACAGCTTCGAAGCGCTGGCGCTGGACTTGCAAGCCGGGGCCACGGTGCTGGAACAACCCAGCCCAGCCACGCCAGGCCAAGGCCCCCTTGCCGACCCCGCCGAGCTGCAACGCGAGCTGCGCGACTTGCTGCGCCTGCTGCGCATCGAGCAGCTCAAACAACTGGAGAGCGATTGCATCGCCCAGGCCGCGCAAGACCCCAGTGCGCTCACGCGCTACCGGCAGGCGCATGAAATGCGGCTGCAATTGCAACAGCAACAAGCCGGAGCGGATGCATCCGAGCTGCGCACCGGATGATCTGCAACTTTGGCGGCGGTCTGCTAGAATTCAAGGTTGCACAAGTGCGACAGCAGCACCTCCGGAGACGGCCAACGCCCTGCAACACAGGGCGCCAGCGCAGCAAACACCTGCTCGCTACCGGCCCAGGCCACGCGCCTGCCTTCCGCAAGGGCTGCACCCCAAATGTTCGCCCGCCCCAGCTTGTGCCACGTCCGCCCAAATTGGGTCCGGGCGCTTTTGCCGTGGGCCATCCCAAATTTTTCTCTGCATCTTCACACTCCAAGCTCTGGGCTGGCCAGGGCAGAAAGCGCCGTTCGTGAGCACCAAAAAATCGTCTGCCCTAGCCCCCATCGAGGCCGCTGCCGTGCCCAGCCCTGCCACCGCCTCCAGCGCGCCCGCCCCGGCGGTGTCTGGCAAGGCTGCGGCACCCAAGGCCAAAGCAGCCAAAGCCGAGTCCGCCAAGGCTGCAGAATCCAAGGCTGAGGCGAGCAAAATTGCAGCGCCCGCACCCGTGGCACCCAAAGCGGCAACTCCCAAGGCTGCGAAATCTGCCCAAGCTCCTGCACCCGCCGCCGCGTCTGCCTTGCCAGAGGCCGCCCCCCAGCCCAACGCCGTGCCAGCCGCCGCCAGCGCAGACGCTGGCACCCCCAAGAGCCCTCGCCGCCCACGCAAGGCCAAAGCCCTCACGGCCGACGCAGCGCCAGCAGAGCCCCCAACCCCGCCCAAGGAGCTGGAGCTGCTCGACATCGAAGACGAACTGGTAGAAGAAGCCGAGCTGCTCGATCCCACTGCTGCACCCGCCGAGGAACCGGGTGAAAAAGCCAAGCCCTTGCGCATGAAAATCAGCAAGGCCAAAGAGCGCGCCCTGATGAAGGAGTTCGGGCTCGACGACACCGTGCTCACCGAAGAAGAAGCCAAGGCCCGGCGCGACCACCTCAAGGCCCTGATCAAGCTCGGCAAAACGCGCGGCTACCTCACGCACGGCGAGATCAACGACCACCTGCCCGACAAACTGGCCGAAGCCGAGACGCTGGAGGTGGTGGTTTCCCTGCTCAACGACATGGGCGTGGCGGTCTATGAGCAAACGCCCGATGCCGAAACGCTGCTGCTCTCCAACGCCGGCCCCACCTCGGCTACCGAAGAAGAAGCCGAAGAAGAGGCCGAAGCCGCGCTCTCCACGGTGGATAGCGAATTTGGCCGCACCACCGACCCGGTGCGCATGTACATGCGCGAAATGGGCACGGTCGAGCTGCTTACGCGCGAAGGCGAGATCGAGATTGCCAAGCGCATCGAAGGCGGCTTGAACGAGATGATGGCCGCGATTTCGCAGTCGCCCGCCACCATCAACGAAATCCTGAACATGGGCGAAGAAATTCGCGCCGGCGCGGTGGTGATTTCCACTGTGGTCGATGGTTTTTCCGACGCCGACGAGGCCGACGACTACGTGGCCGAAGAAGACTTCGACGACTACGACGAAGCCAGCGACGACGACGGCAAAGGCGGCTCCAAGGCCGTGTCGCGCAAAATGGAAGAGCTCAAGCGCGAGGCGCTGGCCCGCTTCGACGCCTTGCGCGAGCTGTTCGACCGCTTGCGCCTAAGCTACGACCAGCACGGCTACGCCAGCACGGCATACCAGCAGGCGCAAGCGCACCTGACCGAAAAGCTGATGACGATCCGCTTCACCGCCAAAGCGATCGAAAAACTCTGCGACACGGTGCGCCATCAAGTCGAGACGGTGCGCAAGAAAGAGCGCGAACTGCGGCGCATCATCGTTGACAAATGCCGCATGCCGCAAGACAAGTTCGTGGCCGACTTCCCCCCCAACCTGCTCAACCGCCAGTGGGTGCAAAAGCAGGCCGCCGCCGGCAAACCGTGGAGCGCCTCCATGGGCCGCCACATTCCGCCGATCCAAGAGCTGCAGCAGCAACTGATCGACCTGCAATCCAGCGTGGTGGTGCCGCTCGATCAGCTCAAGGCCATACACAAGCGCATGAACGACGGCGAGCGCATGTCGCGCAACGCCAAAAAAGAGATGATCGAGGCCAACTTGCGGCTGGTCATCAGCATCGCCAAAAAATACACCAACCGCGGCCTGCAATTCCTCGACCTCATCCAAGAGGGCAACATCGGCCTGATGAAGGCGGTGGACAAGTTCGAGTACCGGCGCGGCTACAAATTTTCCACCTACGCCACGTGGTGGATACGCCAGGCCATCACGCGCTCGATCGCCGACCAGGCGCGCACCATCCGCATCCCGGTGCACATGATCGAGACCATCAACAAAATGAACCGCCTCAGCCGCCAGCACCTGCAAGAGCACGGCTTCGAGCCCGACGCCTCGATGCTGGCCGAGAAGATGGAGATCCCGGAAGACAAAATCCGCAAAATCATGAAGATCGCCAAAGAGCCGATCTCCATGGAAACCCCGATCGGCGACGACGACGACTCGCACCTGGGCGACTTCATCGAAGACAGCGCCAACACCGCCCCGATCGACGCCGCCATGCAAGCGGGC
>BBPD01005813.1_pt1 | contig 10559 bp, 9 predicted proteins | sample 1344911 | NCBI WGS metagenome assembly BBPD01 (sample SAMD00019088, study PRJDB2971) | groundwater metagenome | biome: freshwater biome; feature: mineral spring; material: ground water | place: USA: CA, Sonoma | collected 2011-09 | depth surface m
TTTTTATTGATTTAGTAATACTGTACGCTTACTCTTTTGCCCAATTGCCTGACCTGCCCGACCAGATCATCTACTATTCTGTGTTTCATCATTGAATTATGAAACTCAAATTCTTTGTGGGCAGGATTCAACGTCATCCCAACCAGAAACTTTATGTGAGTGCAATCTTTTAAGATAAATTTTGTAAGCCTTGAAGCGCCGTCCTTTTTCCTGCTGAATTCAGGAGCAAAAGGATTGCCTGCGGTAATCGTTTTCATTACTCCAAGTGCCTTGCTCAAAGTCACGACTCCCTCAGTCACAAGGTCAATCCCCTCAATTTCAGCAATCGGCGGGACAGAAGGATCGGGAAAGTCAAGATGCGGTTTTATCTTTGCGTTCATTTCACGTGCCACTATGTTCGCGGCAGTGCCTCCGCACACAGCTTTCAATGCGTCTTTTTGCATAAGAAGGCTTACCACCTCACAGTCACGGCTTTTATCTATAGGAGGACCTATCATAATGACTCCTTGCTTTGTCCTTTTCGCTTCCACTCCTACAATTGAGGAATCATCACCGGGTAATCCGTTATAGAATTTGTTGCATGTATTTAAAACGCTCAGCACTTTCTCAAATATGGATATTTCACTGTCCTTCTGGAGTTTTTCGATGTATGCAGCAATATTTTCATGTTGCCAGCCGAGGTTTAATGATACGCCTATTCCTGCGTGAACTACGCCATCGCTAAATAAATAGAGCTCATCATCGGGCAAAAGTTTTATATAAGCTTCCCTTACGTTGTATCCTTCAATTATCCTGCGAGTAAATTCGATATCGGCATATCTTTTGTTCCTTATAAAGATCGCTCCCGGGTTATCAAACTCAAGAATATAGGCTTGTCCGGCCTTATCAATCCTGACTAGTGAGAAAGTCGAATAAGCAAGATTTCTTACTTTACAGACAGGAAGTGTCTTTAGCATTGTGCTGACGGCCTCTTCTATACTGAAGTTTTCTTTAAGCAGAGTTGATATAATCTTTACAGTCATCGTTGAAAGTATGTTTGCTTTGACGCCGCTTCCCAATCCGTCCGCTAAAACTATTATCGTGTGATCATCGCTGCGGATCACTTCAACGCTGTCGCCGCACAGTTCTTCTTTGGATTTGTTGATGCTGCGATAAAAAGCATCACAAAACATCGCTACTTCCACCCGTTTCTACAATATTTATAAGCCTTTTGAGCAATACTTTGCTCTCGGCTGTGGTTTCGCCTAAAATTCCGGCAATTTCTTGCGCTACCCTCATCTGCTTGTTGATGACTTCTTGCGCCTTCAATAAAGTTTCCTTCTTTACTGTTTCAAAACTCTGCTTCTGACGTTCGCTCTCGGTAATGTTTGTAAAAATTGCCATAATCAAGTTTTGATCTTCCATATAAAGAAGAGTTGCCTGAACCACCAGAGAATACTGCGGATATTCCTTTTTTATCCTTAAAAAACCATTTTGGCCTATCGCCTCATAAAAAATTGAATCATCCAATATAGTCGATATCGATTTGCCCTTGATTGCAAATGATTTTATTCCAAACATGCTTTCCGCGGCATTATTAAATTCCTTGACGATCATGTTCAAATCAACCAATATTATAGCGTTTGGCGTCGCGTCTATTATGAGATTTGCCATATTTTCCGCTTTATCTCTCATATAGGGAAGACACATCTCAAGCTCAGCCATGCCTTTATAAACAGCTACCGCTTTCTCCCTGCAGGAAGGATAACCGCAAGATCCGCAGTTTAATTCCTTATCAGGCGTTGTTTTGCCAATTGAAGCCAAAATCTCCAGTACGGCTTTTTCTCCCGGATTTGGCGCTAATACTATGCCGGGCTTAAAGCTTCGCCCTAAAAAGATTTCACTAATGCAGAGTGAAATTTCAGATTCGGCATTTTTTTCGGCGGCAAACTTGAGCATCCTGTCTCTTTTAATGAATAGCGAGTCATCTCGTACTGAAGCAGGACCTCCTATACACCCTCCTTTGCATGCCAAAATCTCAACGAATTTAGGCTTTACCAAGCCTTGCTCTAGATCCGACAAGATCGCCTTCGTTTCCTCAATGCCATCGATTAAGAGAAAATCACCTTTATTCAAGTCAATACTCATGCCTGCTGTGGTTAGAATTCCTCCTGTAAGAGGAAACCATCTCCCTGTTTTAGGTATCAATGGTTCTATAGCTTTGTCTTTTTTAGGCGACTGAGCAAAAGTAGCAGATTCATCAATTAAATCGTATAACTCAGTAAAAGTTATTACTTCGTCGATTAAGCCATAGATCTGAGGATCAAGCGCTTCCTCCTTTTTTGCTATACAGGGGCAGATAAACACCACTTTCGAATCATTGCCGAACGTTTTTTTCAGCATGCGCCCATGTGCTGCCATAGGCGATATAATTGGTGCAAGTTTTGGTATGAGTGTCGGGTAATATTTTTCAATCATGGATTTGACTACACTGCACGTTGAAGAAATCAAAAAATCCCCGTCTCTCAAACTCTCAATGCGTTTTCTATACTCTTTGGCAACTACTTCGGCGGCAACCGCCGTTTCTTCAACATGACAAAATCCTAATGAAAGAAGTTTTGAAGTTACCTCGCTTAAGGGTTTTGGGAAAAGCGCTCCGAATGAAGGGGCTATGCTCGCTATAACCCTGTCTTTTCCGGCGAGCAATTCCCTCACGCTGTCAATGCCTCCCTTTATGCGCTTTGCGCGCTGAGGGCATTGCTTAATGCAGATCCCGCAATTTATGCACATCTGCTCTTCCACCTGAGCTGTCGAACCTTTAATCCTTATTGACTTAACAGGGCAGAATCGGACACACCTGTAACAGTTTCTGCAATTTGAGCCTAATATCGATACAAAGCTCATACTTCTCCCTCTCCATACCACAGAAACGGTTCTTTGGGATCTAGCTCTGAGATCTGTCCCATCGATAGAACCGTCCCCATTATTTGAGTATTTCCCCCACATCCTGCGGTTCAACTTTTGTGAGCAGCCGGTCACCTATGCGTACACAGGGTGCATTCATACAATTGCCCTGGCAAAATTCAGCCTTCAACTCAAACCTGTCTTGAAGCTGATTTTCCCGTATGAGCCTTTGAAACTCTGACACCACTGTGTATGAACCCTTCAGATAGCACGAACTGCCCACGCACACATTAATTGTTTCCATCAAAATATCTCCCGCTTTAAGGATTATAAAACTTTTAAAAATCTTTCGACATCCTCTTTGGTCACTTTTCCGTAAAGCGTATCTCCAATCTTGACACAAGGGCTTTCTTTGCAATTTTCAAAGCAGAATGTAGCATTTAATGTGGCATTAACGCTATTTTCCTCAATCGCATCCTTAAATTGCTTAAATATATCATAAGCTCCGTTCAGGTAGCAGCATGTTCCCACGCATACCTTGATTTCCTCTTGCTTCTCTGCCGAAGAAGGCTCAAAATCAAGATCCATCTCATGCAGCCTCTTGCGAGAAGTATAATGCGTGTGCAGAAGCTCATGTGATTTATGGCTGCCGGGCTTTTCAAGAAAGTCATTGTAAAGCTTTTCTAATACAGGATTTTCCTTCGAGCTGCCAAGCTGCATCTGCTTGTCATTTTTATAAAGCCCATCGCCTCTTAGCTTAGTTTTCGTTGTATGAGGAGCAAAAGGTTGTCCGGCACCGTTAACGCATCCGCCGGGGCATGCCATCACTTCAATTATATCATAAGATGCTTCTCCTGCGTCTATTTTCGCCAATAAATCCTTTGCGTTTTGTATGCCGCTTACAACTGCGGCTTTGACAGAATTGCCATTAAAAGCGGCTGTGTATTCCTTGATGCCTTCAAGGCCTCTTACCTGCTTATACACAGCTTTATCAGGATTTAGTGCTCTCAGCACTGCTTCGGTGACACCGCCTGTAACCCCGAAAATAAGCCCGGCACCTGTTGTGAAGCCAAACGGCATGTCAAAAGGCAGCTCTTCAATCTCATCGTAAATAAGACCGGCAGTTTTGACCATCTTGACAAACTCTTTTACCGTGATCACCGCATCGACATCAAAAACTCCGTCTTTTGAAAACTTATCGTTTTTTGCTTCCGCTTTCTTTGCAGTGCACGGCATAACGGATACCATATAGATTTCGCGTTCAGATTTTTTTCCGTAATATTCCTTCACCAAGGATCCCAGCATCTGCTGTGGGGAACGGCATGTGGAAATGTTTTTAAGATATCCCGGATAATTTAGCTCGGCAAACTTAACCCATGCCGGGCAGCAAGATGTAAAAAGCGGAAGGTTTTCACGACGGGACAATCTTTTTGTTAACTCGTCCGATTCTTCCATTACCGTCAAATCCGCCGCAAATGATGTATCGAATACCATATCAAACCCTAGCGCTTTTAGCGCTCCCACAACTTTTCCCGTTGTTATTTCTCCTGGTTTTAACCCGAAAGACTCGCCAAACGAAACTTTGACAGCAGGTGCAACCTGTGCTGCGGTCAGCTTTTTAGGATTATTGAGAGCCTTAAATACTGCATCTGTTTCTGATTTTACCTCCAAAGCCGCCGTAGGACAATGCGATACGCACAATCCGCAGTCAATGCAATCGACTTCGCTTAAATTCTTACCAAACGGTGGCGCAACCTGAGCTTTTGCGCCTCTATGAGTAAACCCGATAACCCCAATCCCCTGTATCTCCTCACAGACTCTTACGCAGTCTCCGCAAAGAATGCATTTGTTTGGATCTCTGACAATTGAATCACTTGTGGTGTCAATCGTAAGCTTCTCATCTGTCTTGCCGAATCTGACCCTGTCTACGCCCAGCATGGTTGATAAATCCTGCAATTTACAATTGCCGCTTTTACTGCAAGTCAAACAGTCTCTGTCATGACTTGAAAGAAGCAGTTCCATAGTATTTTTTCTTTGTTTTTGAAGCCTTGTGGTATGAGTTTTAATCTCAGCCCCATCTTTGGGCGGCTCAGAGCATGCCGCGACAACATTCCCTTTTTTATCCTCGACAAGGCACATGCGGCACGCGCCATAAATGCTTAATTCAGAATAATAGCAGAATGTCGGAAGCTCTACACCCGCATTCCTTATCACTTCGAGCATATTTTTTTCTTGATCAAAGCTTACTGCTTTGCCGTTTATTTTCATTATCTTAGCCATTTTATACCTCCAAAACCGCATTAAAAGGACATATCTCCAGGCATGCACCACATTTTATGCATTTTTCCTGGATTATAACAAAGGGCTGCTTTACTACGCCTTCGATTGCCTGTACGGGACACACCCTTTTGCATTTGGTGCAGCCTTTGCACGCAGAAGCTGCAATAACGTATGTCATAAGCTTTTTGCAAACTCCCGCAGGGCATTTCTTATCCCTGACATGGCTTATATATTCATCTCTGAAATACCTTAAAGTCGTAAGTATAGGATTAGCCGCCGTCTTTCCTAGTCCGCAAAGTGATCCAACAGTAACCGTTTCGGACAGATCCTCAAGCAGCTCAATATCTTCCATCGAACCTCTGCCATCGACTATTTTCTCCATTATTTCAAGCATTCTCTTTGTGCCTTCCCTGCAGGGAACGCATTTGCCGCAGGATTCCTTCTGCGTGAAGTTCATGAAAAAACGCGCAACTTCAATCATGCATGCCTTATCGTCCATTACGACCAGACCGCCTGAGCCCATCATAGCACCAGCGCTGGCAAGCGAATCAAAATCAATGGTTAAATCCATATGCTGTTCCGTAAGACATCCGCCGGACGGACCGCCTATCTGCACGGCTTTAAACTTCCTTCCTTCAGGCACTCCGCCGCCTATATTTTCGATTATTTCTTTTAATTTGACTCCCATCGGAACTTCGATAAGTCCTGTGTTATTTATGTTTCCTGTTAATGCAAATGCCTTGGTGCCCGAATTATTCTCGGTGCCAAGAGAAACAAACCAGTCAGCACCTTTTAATATAATGCTTGGCACATTTGCGAATGTCTCAACATTGTTAAGAAGCGTAGGCTTGCCGTAAAGACCTTTTTCTACCGTTCTCGGCGGTTTGACTCTGGGCATTCCCCTTTTGCCTTCTATCGATTCCTGAAGCGCGCTGCCTTCTCCGCAAACAAAAGCTCCCGCGCCTTTGTTTATCTTAAGATCAAAGCTGAAACCGCTTGATAGTATATCATCACCTAAAAGGCCATATTCGCGTGCCTGTTCAATTGCGTTTTGAAGCCTTGCGACAGCTAAGGGATACTCTGCGCGGACATAAATATACCCATACTTTGCGCCGGATGCGTAGCCGCCAATAATCATGCCTTCTATAACGGCATGCGGATCGCCTTCCATTAAGCTTCTGTCCATAAATGCGCCCGGATCACCTTCGTCACCGTTGCAAATAACATACTTGACATCAGTGTTTTGTCTGCGCACGCTTTCCCACTTACGCCCCGTCGGAAATCCGCCTCCTCCCCTGCCCCGAAGCTTTGAGTCGGAAATAATTTTACAGAGCTGTTCGGGCGACATCTGAAACGCCTTTACAAGCGCACTATATCCGCCTGATGCTATATATTCCTTTATATCCTCAGGATTTATTGAACCGCATCGTTCAAGCACGATCCTTGTTTGTCTTGCGTAAAAAGGTATATCATGCTCGGTCGCATATGAAACTCCCGTTACGGGATGCTTGTACGTCAGTCTTTCAACAACCTTGCCCTCACTTAAAGTTTCCCTGACTATATCCTCAGCATCATCCAAAGTCACCTTGACATACAATATGCCCTTAGGTTCGATTCTGACCAAAGGACCCATTTCACAGAAACCATGACATCCGCTTGGGACAATATGCAGTACCTGCTCACCTTCACTTGCCAATTGTATATCACACGGCAAACCGTATTCCTTTGCCAAAGACTTTATTTTGTCATAAATATCCATCGCGCCGCCTGCAACACAGCCTGTACCGGCGCAAACAAGCACCTTAATGCCTATACACTTTTCCTTTTCTAAAAGATCGTTTTTCAATGATTTAAAAACAGTCGCATTGGCAATCATTCGGCTAAATCTTCCTTTCGTCTGTATTCATCAAGAATTCGTTTCATTTGCTCAGATGTCACTTTGCCGTATACCTTCTCGTTTACAAGCAAAACCGGCGCTAATCCGCATGCTCCTAAACACGACACGACTTCAAGAGTAAAAAGCATATCATCTGTGGTATCTACACCATGTTTAAGATTAAGCTGTGTTCTTACGGTATCAATCAATGTCTGAGATTTTCTTACATGGCACGCGGTGCCGTCACATACCTTTATTACGTACTTGCCTTTGGGATGAAGCGAAAAATTGTCGTAAAACGTTGCCACTCCATATACTCTTGAAGGCGATGTCCCCATCGCGGTGGCAACATAAGCCAAAATTTCTTCGGGAAGATACCTGTACTCGTCTTGTATCTGCTGCAGTACACTAATAAGCGAATCCGGATTGTTTTGGTGTTTTTCCAATATTGCATTGACTTTTTCAAAATTCCTGTAGCTTTGAGCCAAACTCCTCATTCCCCTTTGCGTTATTTTTTTAACATTCCTTTGTAAAGGATATAGTATCGTGAATTATATGTCAATATTTAAAATGATTCATGAATAAAAAAGGCCGATACCTATTCGGCCTCGGCATAACTAAGTATATATTTTTTGTGGCAGTTTCTTAAGATATGTAGACTACCTTTGAAAAATCAAGTTCATGCGGCTTTTTATCCATGTCCGCATATCCTACCGCAACCGATATTCCATAAACATAACCCTCGGGGAACATTAACTTTTTCTTCCATTCTTCTGCTCTCTCGTTTGTGAACACCACATTCGGAAATCCTAATATCACGCTATCCAGCCCTATTGACTTCGCGGCCAAAGTGATATTTTGCGCCAATATACCAGCGTCTATCTGAGCATAACTGTTTTGAGGGTTTATAGGTATAACAAATACGCATGGCGCATCATAAAAAACCTTATTATCTCTCCCTTTCATAATCTCTATGACAGCTTTTTCATCTCTTTGCACGAAGAAATCAACGATTGCCTTTTCCCATTCGGTTATCAATTCTTTATTCTGAAGTACATTTATGCTCCAAGGCTGCATATTCCTGGCACTTGGTGAAGCGAGCGCGGCTTCTATCAGGACTTTTACCTGTCCTTCGCTTAAAGGTTCCGGCTTGTACGCGCGAATGCTCCTTCTTGATTTTATTGTTTCCATTACCTGATTCAACATCGCTGACACATCCTTTATCTGAAATATTTTATGTTTAGGCAAGAATACCAGTTTGCACTTCCGATTTCAAGATATATATATTTTAATGCGTTTTATCTGTATTTCTTTACATAATAGGCCTTCAGTGCTAAAATGTTTGTCAACAACACAAAGGAGAGTTACGCGCATGAAATCAAAAAAAAGAATTTTCAGCGGTATACAGCCCTCTGGCGGCTTAACAATAGGAAACTATCTGGGAGCGATAAAAAATTGGATTGAACTGCAGGAAGAATATGACTGCCTTTACTGCATAGTGGATTTACATGCCCTTACAGTACGGCAGGACCCTAAGGAATTGCGTCAAAGGACTATGTCTTTGACTGCGCTTTATATCGCGAGCGGTCTTGACCCTGATAAAAATATATTATTTGCTCAATCTTCTGTCAGCGCTCATGCAGAACTTGCATGGATACTCAATTGCCACACCTATGTGGGTGAATTGGGCAGAATGACGCAATATAAGGAAAAAACTCAAAAGTACAATGATAATATCAATAGCGGATTGTTTACATATCCAGTACTTATGGCAGCAGATATTCTGCTTTACGAAACAGATCTTGTTCCGGTAGGAGAGGACCAAAAGCAGCATCTTGAGCTTAGCCGCGATATCGCGATAAGATTTAACAACGCTTACGGGAATGTTTTTACGGTGCCTGACGTATATATTCCTAAAGCTGCCTCAAGAGTGATGGACCTTCAAAATCCGTTGAAAAAAATGTCAAAATCTGATGAAGATGAATATTCCTATGTCCTATTGCTGGATTCTGCTGATTTAATTATGAAAAAATTCAAACGCGCCGTTACAGATTCCGAAAGCCGTGTAGCGTATGATAAAGATAAAAAGCCTGGCATAGCTAATCTTATAGAAATATACTCGGCTATAACCGGTAAAACATTTGAGACTATCGAACTGGAATTTGAATACAAAGGTTATGGAGCATTCAAAACAGCGGTCGGCGAGTCTGTGTCGGAAACACTGAAGCCGATGCAGGCTGAATATCAAGAGATAATGAACGACAAAAGCTATTTGGAAAAGGTATTGTATGAAGGTGCTCAAATGGCTAAAAACATGTCGTCTATTACGCTTAAGAATGTATATGAACGCTTAGGACTTTATTATATCTCCTGACAGGGGGTGTGTGCATTTGGGCTCTGCTTTTTTAAGAAGCATCATAAAGCTTTCCAGAGAAGTTCTGGGTTTTTCTGATATAGGAATAATTGGCTTAAATGAGAAACCAAGAAGTGACTATGAACTTGTTTCAAAATATAGTGAGCTATACGAGCATTTGAAAACAACTGTCATAAGCAAGCACGACTGGGCCAAAACCATAATTGTGCTCATATGGCCATACACTCCTTATAAAGTTCATTTTCCGTATGGCTTAGGAGTTTACTCCGCACATTACAAGCAATACCCCTTAGGCAGAAACTCTGCTCAGCTTTTATCATCCTTCATTGAAAAAACCGGCTTTCGCTCAGCTTGTGATTCAGGCATTCCGGTCAAAGCTGCGGCATTTTGCGCAGGGCTTGGCAAATATGGAAGGAACAGCCTGATATATACTAAAGAATACGGTTCGTGGATAACGATACATACTCTTGTAACTGACGCTGTGTTTTCATACGACAATGATTTCTCAGAGATCATAACTGATTGCGAGGAATGTACACTTTGCATGGATGTCTGCCCCACAAAAGCAATCATGCATGATGGCGAATTGAACAAGGGCCGATGTCTAAGAGAATACATGCTGCCTAAAGGTTTTGTTCCTCTTGAAATGCGCAAACTAATGGGCAGCTGTATTTTAGGCTGTGATATATGCCAGATTGTTTGTCCTAACAATAAGGGTAGGTATGCAAAAGCGGTGTTGCCCCCCGATGATGAAGTAAAAGCGTTTGATATAAAAAATATCCTCTGTGACGGCAATAATATGGATAATATATTGGATTATATAGCAAATATAGTCGGCACAAATTATGCCAAAAAGGAGTCTATACTATCAGCCGCCGCAATAATCGCAGGCAACCTGAAGGACATTAAGTTTGTTCCCTATCTTAAAAAGCTTTTGAATCATCCGAATCCTCCGGCACGGGCACACGCCGCATGGGCTTTTGCTGAAACCGATGGGCAATCAGCTAAGGATATACTTGCGAATGCGATTACCAAAGAGACTGATGAATATGTAAAGCTTGAAATGGAGAATATATTATTATGTGCCAACGCAAGCCGTAATCATTCTGAATCTGACAAGCCAGGCAACTGATGTTATTCGAAATC
>BBPD01006982.1_pt1 | contig 10500 bp, 17 predicted proteins | sample 1344911 | NCBI WGS metagenome assembly BBPD01 (sample SAMD00019088, study PRJDB2971) | groundwater metagenome | biome: freshwater biome; feature: mineral spring; material: ground water | place: USA: CA, Sonoma | collected 2011-09 | depth surface m
ATGTGCGTCGATAAGACCAAACCTCCTAACGCGCCCGAAGTAATTGACCAATCGTCCCTCACTCAATGCCTCCTTCATACACCACTTCTTGTATGCCAAGACTCCAGGCATACGTGTGAAAAAGCGGTCAATAAACCGTTGTGCCTCCCTTACAGTCCATGCCTTGTAGGTAGTTCTTCCTTCCTTGCGTGCCTTTTGTCGCTCGATGGCCGTAAATTGACGTGCGAGCGATGGTGCCTCGCGGTTGTATATGAGACCAAAAACCACCATCTTGATGAGAACTCTTTGCTCAGGGGTATAGTCAGAGGTGCCGTACACCATAGCAGTAAACTCTCCATGGATATCCGACTCAGGGTTTTCCTTCATATGGGCAATGAAGACATCATCGCCGGCCAAAAAAACCTCACAACGCACCTCACTCTGCTTCCTGTCAATATGCAAATATAGCGTGCCAGGATCCGCGATGAATATTTCTTTGACATAACGCTTCCATCTGTGCTCTGCTTCTTCGGCCTTCCTAGGCATACCTAACATGTTCGGGTCCTTACACCTCAATCTTCCAGTCTCGGCCGGAAGCTTCCAATCAGGATGGACACGCAAGTCGTCATAGACGTCTCTCACGACCCCGTCTAGATACGTGTTGTTGATTTTCGCCGCGTCCATGTACGCTCGGTTCATGTCGACGAGCTCATCACCTTCGTAGTCCTCAAGTGTCTCCTTACGTGTGTTCGGTACCATGATTCCACGTTCATGTAAGGCCTTAAGTTTGTCCTGCCAAGAGTTGGGGTTGAAGAAAGTGTTGTTAGTAAGTTTACACATCTCGTGTTCGAGTTCTGCCATTACTGGCTTTATCTTGCCTTGCAACTCCCTAATCCTATACATATCGACGCGAATTCCCACGTACCGCGCACGTGCTAGCATGTCGTAGGCAGGCACCAATATGTTGTCACAGTACCACGTCAGATTCTCTGCATCCAGATGAGCTCTCAGCACTTCGGAGAGGTGAAAGGTATGCATAGTGTCTTGAGAATTGTAAACGAGCAGTTTGTCGTCAGGTATGAGCCTGTAGTCGTCTTCTTTTCCTGGAGCATACTCCAGGATACCCACCTCCCAGTCGCTCGCATCGAGCCAGAAGCCTGCATCCTTCTTCAGAGAGTGAACCCCATCTCTCTCGTCCAATAAATGAGCCTCAAGCATCGCATCTCTGCCGAGACGAGGTTCGATCCCTGCCTTTTTCAGGTGTTGTATGTCGAATTGACCGTTGTACCACAACCAAACTATGTTCTCATCTTCCAGCAACTGCTTGAGTAACTCAAACGCCTCACCGTGACTGACCAGATCCCACATCATAGCAACAGACTGAGTTGAGGACCAACCAATGGCAATGCTCAGGATCTCAGCTCCGGCCCATGGAACATACCCCGCACTTGTCTCAATGTCGCAGGCAGCCACACTGCTCGGTACCAACAGTTCCCGCAAACGCTTCAAGCAGGCAACAGCCTGTGCAGACGTCTTAGCAGTATGAACTGTGCGATCCTCGCTACTGATGTAGCGGGTCCTACCGGTGTCAATAAAGAGTTTGAGCTTCTCGAATCCCAGCTCCCAATCTCTCCAACTCGATCCGCGCCGCCTAATGTATGATGGATGAAACATCGGGAGTACTACTCTACCATTGGACGAAAACAAGTGACCCTGAACCGACGTTATGCTGACCTCTACATTAGTCAAAGCACGAAGCGCGGTTTCACCTAACAGTACAACCGCCTTTTGGCCTCTAGCGAGCTCCTCGAGTAGGAGTCGCTGACAATAGGCCGCCTTAGACCAATCAGCGTCGTCAGGAAGCTTGTTGTCAGGGGGCCTACATCTAAAGATATTACCTATGGCATATCTCTCGATGTCCATGTGCTTTAGAGAATGTCTCAAAGCCTGGCCCGCCCAACCAACCATAGGACGACCCTTCTCTATCTCGACGCGTCCTGGAGCTTCCCCAACAAAGAAAGCGTCTACACCGTCTGCACTAAACTCCGTATGAACCGGTCCAGGACACTTCAACAGAGCGCAGCTAGCGCACTCACTCGTTTTCATGTTATCTCAATCCCTACTTCGGTCAAAACGTTCCTGAACACATCTCGAAGGTCCTCGTCGGTGACACCGAGCATCTTTAACACTCTTCCGGTCAAAGGGTTTTTCCTCATCGCAGGAGTGAGTCTGTCACACACCTCGTCGAGGCTAGTTGGACTTGTCAACTTGCCACTGATAAGCTCACCTACGGCCTGACGCACTAACCTCTCACGCAGACTACCCAAAAAGAGCGTCTTAGCCTCCTGTGGCAAGTCCAAAAAGAACGTCTTAGCTCCCTGTAGAAATTTCATTAGAATCCTCCCTGCCAGCGCTTAATTGCATAGGCCAACATGTCTACGAGACATTCTCTCTTATCCTCTTGAGACTCACAATTACATAAGCGGTGCGCCTTAGCATGTATGTGGTCTTCGAGACCCTCATCTCTCATCTCGCTCCAAGCGTCGCCCCACACACTCTCGCGCTGTGCTACAACAGACAACGTAGTACCCACATAAGAATTAAGTGCTTCTTCATAGGTCATTCCACCGTACCTCCCTTACAAATAGCCACGAAGCTCCTACAGTTTTCCTCCAGCAAACCCAAGTCAATGCCGTCGACGTCGCTGTCCACAAAACTTTGCCCTCGGGGCATCTTGTCCCAGTCCGCAAGGGTCAGGCCATGCGCAGCTAAACGAATGGGCTTGGGGGTATCAACGCCTTCGACAAACGAGAACTTCGTCTCCCTCTGTACATCGTCGAGAGTGTCTTTCCACCACACCCCGAGTAGGTGGCAGGGCTTCTTCACCCTCTTCCGTATCTCCCCGAGAGCAACCCAACGATGTCCAAACAGTTGGCCAGTTATCTTAGGTATACCCAGATGGTCTATACCATTCTTAGGGTTGTTTAGTATGTCGAAACACTCCAACCAATCGTCACGATCTACCCCCTGTACGACAGCGCAGAGCTTTACGCTCGGAAGCACCCGCCGCAAGAATCGCAGTTGAGGGGACCTTAAAGAGTTTTCCAACTCATCAAGTGTCCTAACGCTATCAAACAAATAGTCAGGCAAGACTACTACACTTGGCTTCGTCAGCACCGCTGCCAAGACCACAGATTTTAGTGGCACACTCTTCCCACCCTTCTCCACCGCACCGTTGTCCAAAATTATGTGGTCACCGGCTTTAGAACGTTGTCTGTAGTGATCGCAGTAATACCTGCTATGTATGATTTTGTGTGCCAAAGTAAGGTGGTAGTCACTAAAGGGCTGTACCTGACTTAATAACGTTGTGGGTGACACTAACGCACATCTCATCTTGACTCTCCTTTCATCGGGGTCCTCCTTTACTGACTAAGCTTAGAAACTCACTCCTCGCGGCTTGCACGTCTCTATACACCCCACGAACCACTGAGGTCACAGTAGAGGACCCTATAGTTCTGGCACCTCTGAGGGTCATGCAACCGTGTTCCGCTTCGATTACCACCATACACCCCATGGGCTCCACCTCATCGTACAACCTGTTAGCCACCACCTCGGTTACGGTCTCTTGAATGGTGAATCCCCTACTGCATGAATACACGAGTCGGGCCAACTTACTAAGACCCAAAACTCTCTTCCTCGGGAGGTAAGCAACATGAGCCCTTCCAGAGTAGGGCAGAAGATGATGTTGACAAAACGACACAAAAGGAATGTCTCGAACTATCACCATTCCATCATAGGTTGACTGCTCGAAGGTTACAAACAGCCCAGCGTCACCGTCCGTACACTGTTCAACAAGTACCTCGGCAACTCTTATAGGTGTATCTCTGAGCCCCTCTGACTCAACGTCCTGATCCAACGCAAGCAACAACTCCCTGACCGCCTGTTCTACTTTCTGTATATCCATTACACCCCTCGCTTATCGCCGAACAATACCTTGTGTAATTGTAAACTAAAGCGCAGGTTGTGGTTACAACAAAACTCCCACACAACCTGCAACCACTCACGGTTCCAATACCTCTCAACAAGAGCCTGCTTCCTATCGACGAGAAGGCCTGCAGCAGGACTTACCAAAACAGTTGGAGCACACTTTCTGCCAAGCCGTGTCAGAGTCTCTACCACAAAGTTCAGGTCCTCGACATCGCTTACCACAAACTTGACTGCATCACAATCCCTCAAATCAAACCACTTCAACGAGCTGACGCCACACACACCTGAACTCGGACATTTTATGTCCGCAACCCAAGAGTCAACCCAAGAGTCAAACGACGAGATCCATCTAGGAGGATCAAAGGAACCACTCGTTTCCACCTCGAGCATATAACCACGAGCCACCAAAACCTTCACCAAACCTTGAAGGTTTTCATGCGCGAGGGGTTCTCCTCCAGTGATGCATACCCAACCGTGTGACTGTAACTCCTGAACTCTCTGGCCAATGTCCAAAATGGAAAGCTCCTCACCGCCCTCAGGATCCTGTGCGTAGGACGTGTCGCAATAGCTACACGCGAGGCCGCAACCTTGCAACCTCACAAAGACCATAGGCACTCCAGCAAGAACACCTTCTCCTTGGCAGCTGCGAAATATCTCACTGACTCTCATTCTACCTCCTCATTTTCTGGAAATGCGCACCTACGAGCATCACAAGCAATCCCTTCCCTATGAACACCCAAGCATTATCAACACCAGCAACGGTCAACGTAATAGCCACCGAAAACATCACGAGGCCCACCCACCGCATCAGCTGATAGTAAACTTGCCATCCGTCATCACTCATCTTGTCACCCCGACTTTCGCAGTACCAACTTTTGCCCCTTCCCTCTCAGATGGAAGTGCCGTGAGATTCATAGCTAATCCTCCTTCTCTCATCTGGATCGAAATCCAGTTCCGAAAAATTCCCGCATTCAGGACAAATTGCCCCCGCAAAGTTCACTTGAAAATAACTCCTGTCCTCAGGATTTGACATATCCCATCCAAATCTTTTGAGCCTCTCAAAGCCCTCTGGTGAATCCACCAGAAACATTTCCTCTGAGTCATAATATCCACACAAATCGCAAACTATGGTGTCGATCTCAAAACCGGTGCACATCGCTCTCTCTTCCCCTTTACAAAAAGTAGACCTCTGGACCAAAGTCCAGTTCCGAATCTCTACCTGGACGCTTTTGGGAAAGCCTTGCTTCTATAGCATCACGCCGAACTGCCCTTCGATAGTTTTGTTCCCAGCACTCATAGCAGAGACCGAATCCATACAGATCCCTGCTGCCGCAACTCAGACATTTTTCACTGCCAGCCATCATTTCCAAACCCTCCTTAGCACTTTTGCCAAAGTCTCTTCCAGCGCCTTCTCCGCATCTATCCCTAACGTCGAGCATAGCTGAATACCATAGATAAATACATCAGCAATAGCATCCGCAAGCTCCCTTTGACATTCCTCACAGGTCATATTGCCCGGCTCTCTTATTCCCTGCTTGTGCTTCAGTAGAACATGACACAATTCTCCCACTTCTTCGGCCATGCCCAGGGCACACCATTCGGGCTTGGCGGTTGAATCACTTCCGAAGTTCCTTTCTTGCCACGCCATCAATTCGGCTTGTCTTAGATCAATCATCAACCCCTCTTCAACGTATTTTCTCTGTTTGAGGTGCCTGCCCAGACATCGCTGTCTGAGTACTTCACTTCCCCTCTGAGAAGCTACTCCCGAATTAAGCACTCCTGCAGCAGTATCGGACGGGGAGGATACGGCAGAAAGGACCGGCAGGGTTTTCCCGTGGCACCTCAAACCTTCTAGTCAGGAACGTCCTCTCCTGATTTAGTTACAGGAAGCGTTCGCGTACCAACGCCAAGAACACGCTCCTCCAAGACCTTTGCTATCGCATCTGGGCACCCAAAAACCCTTTCCTCCTTAGGAAAGAGATACGGTTCTGGGCACCGTAAACCCTTCAGTTGCTTTACTATCTCCTCAACAGGCACGTCGTGCCGTAACGCCAAAGTTACCATCCTCGAGATGCCCTCCATCACCGTTTTTGCACAACTGCCCGCCTTACCTAGTGCAGCAAATACCTCAAACAGCTTTCCATCGACGCTGTTTAGAGTAACATACAACTTACCACACCCCGTGTTGACCCGAACAGTCATACCTTCCGTTGTTTGAGGCCTAGGCTTCTTTGACACTACAACACCTCCTCTAGGACAACCGTAGAAACTCCTACATCCAACAAGGCATATCTAACATCCAGCCGCTCCCCGACAGAAAGGGTCTCAATTCTCCTCCCAAGCAACGCGTATAGCACGGAGTTAACAGCGTCGATAGCTCTATAGTCAGCCCAAACACCCTCCTCTGCCTCTAATTTCTCTATCCCTGCTCTCAGCCTCCTTACCTCATCTTGCACCTCGGGTAACTCGACCACTTCTGCCAAATAACGTGCACGGTTCACCACGTCCGCAAAAGCATCCCCAAAAGCATCCTCATAGTCCATCAGCACCTCCACTCTGCATAGGAGTCAGGAGTTTCCCAAACCCTAACAAGATCCAACTCACCCTCTCTCCAGTCACAGGTGTGAAATCTCTCTACCACGTACAGACAGATGTTCTCAGCAGTTGGAACAGCAATGACGTCGTTTACAACCTTGTGGTCAAAGACCCCCTTTATACCTTCGAGGAAGCTCTTCAGCCCAGCAAAATCGACAACCATACCGTTCTTCCCCACTTTACCCCAAACACCGAGCTCGACTGTCCAACGGTGACCGTGCATTTCACCGCACGTAGGATGGTCCGGCAAATAATGAGCAGCGTCGAAAGACGTTCTCTTCACGACAGTCAGGAAAGAGTACCTGCTGGCAGAAGTGGTCGAGTCTGACATCCAGTCTTCCATGTTATTAGTCCTCCAGCTAGAATATGTTTGACACTCGCTACACGACTCTTCTTGGCAAAAACGCTTAGAATCCACCCAACACCACTCACCTTTGTGACTACGTTGTAACATGCTATCCCACTCGCACATAGGAGTCCCTCCTGCTCTCAGTCACCACCCTGTCATACACCTCAGGATAGCTACCCCGAAGCAACGCGTAATCGACACGTCTGTTGGTTCCCTCATCGACCGACAAAGCCTTCACACCTTCAATCGTCAACCCTCTGCACCCATACTGTCGAATGATCTCACTGAAGTAGCCACGCGACTCTTCAACCAGTTCCTCACCTTCAAGTCTCAGTGTCTTACCTCTTCGCCAGACCTCAGCTGCCTCTCTTAGCTGCTCCGCCTCACACAGTGACTCACCTGCCAACACTCCCTCGGACGTGCCTAAAGTTACGTCAGAAGGCTCGCCAAAGCATAGTTCGCGATATCGGCAATAGTTCCTTCGCCAGTCAACACAGCGATGTGGAGATGTCTGATTGCGTGACACAAACTCCTCAACACGTTTGAGCTTCTCGATCGTCTCGGCTATCACTACGTGGTCAAACGAGACGCCCTCTTCATACAGCACACTCGTATTCTTATTCTTGACAACCACAACACAACAATCGCTGTAGGAACGTACCTCTTCGGAGTTCAAGTACAGCTGAATTTGTACATACTTGCGGAAGAGAGTCTCACACATGTGGTCACGCTGCAACCGAAGGAAGGTGAAGTGATTAGGAGCAGTGATCTCCAGACAGTAAAACCTACTACGCCACTGAAACCTGTTGTCGGCATAGTCGAGTGTAATCGGATCTCCTCCCGAGTCTAGGATTCCATCTGGATGGCCAACCACAATAATTCCGTCCTTGTCATAACAGCGCACCAACATCTGACGATCAGAATAGGAGTGTAGGATCCTGAACCCCTTGCTCCGAAGCCTGCTAACTATGTCACGCTCATGCATGTTACCGTCATCCAACATATGCCTAACTCTGCCCGACATGCCCTCAGACAGATGTCCCAAACGTAGGTGACACAGGAAAGTTTCACACTCCCCCGCCTCACTGGCCCTAAACGCACTAGATGAAGTAACTTGCGATTCCTGTGTGTCCTCAGCGACCAGCTCTCTTAGCACTCTTTTCCTCGCTCAGAAGCTTTTCGACTCTCGCTACCGCCTCCGGATGTTCCCGAATGTACTTTCTAACCTTAGCCGTTTCGTCCCGCTTTCGCTGTTTTTGTATTGCATGACGCGCAACTCTTTGGTCTCCCAACGCTTCACCAAGCGGCACCACCAAAGCAACGTCTCCGCGCTCAAGCGTACTACGCAAACGTGCCTCAAGAGTATCGCGGTCCGAAAAGACCCAGTACATATACTCGTCGGAGTACCTAACTGGACCTACCTCGACTAACCGCAAAGCAACATCGATCGAACCCTCATCATGTACAACCATTCGACTCAACCTCCATAAGATACTTTATAGCCTTATACCACTCATCCGTGGTAAGCGCAGGATCGAAGGTCCCTGCAAGTCGGAACGCTTCGACCCTTTCGACACACGTACCGCAACGACCACACGGTCGATCATTCCCAACATAGCAACTCCACGTTAGTCTGAAGGGAACAGTAAGCTTCATACCACGCCTCACAATCTCAGTCTTAGTCATATCGACGAAAGGCGCAAGCAACCCTACCAACCCGCCCGTACCAAGCCTTATAGTTTCCGCCACGCTCTTGACGAACTCGGGCCGACAATCAGGGTACACCGCTCTGTCATTCGAATGTGCGGCGTAGGCTACGTAACCAGCTCCGATAGTTTGAGCATAACCCGCGGCTATACTCAGAAAAAGCATGTTTCTGTTAGGTGATATCGTCAGAGCTTGACACTCCGCAGTGTAATGCCCTTCTGGAATCTCTCCATGACCATGAAGAGCAGAATGTATCAAACCCTTCACGTTACGAAGATTCAAGTGCTTGTGCCTCAACAGCAGATTGTGATCACGAGCCTCGCATACGTTACGTGCCGCGAGGCACTCTTTGTTATGACGCTGTCCATAGTCGATCGTCAACGGATAACATGTGTATTCACTGACGAGACTGTACAGCAGTACTGTAGAGTCTATCCCGCCTGAAAGTAGCACAACACAACCTTTGTTCATAGCTTAGATTCCTCCTTTCCGTGATGCCTTACCCAGCCACCTCTCTCAGGAACCAGTTCAGTTTGGGGAGCTTCTCGTAGCCAACCGGACGAGTCCTAACCATCCTATACTTACTCAGAAACCTGATAATGTCTCTAGCATCCCAAGAGTCCAGGCCAATTTGCTCGCTCAACTCATACATTCTGAAGGGTGTTTGGATGCGACTCAACACGCTGACAGCCTCCTCCCACCTAGGAAGCTTCCCCAACTCCTCGACTGCACGCTCATACTCACCGTCTCCAAAAGCAGCCTCCGACTTCGCCCTGTCGGAGTAGCGATCGTAGCCCATGAAAGGCGAGTCGTAACACTCCCTGAGGAAGTCCACTACGAACTCTACGTGTTCAGGCCTTACGACAACATTCCCATCTCCGTCAGAGCTAAAGCACCTACATGCACAGGAAACAGCAAGCCGAGCCAGCTTGATGCGAGTATCCGCAGGCTCTATCAGAGGGATGAACGCTGAGTATCTCTCAGACAACCCAATTGCCTCACTAAGTATCAAGCCCTCAACTCCCTCAGCGAAATGTACCTGTTCGGGAGTCCTCGACCATGCCCATAATATCAAATTCCTACATAAGTCACTAGTATACACATGAGGGACCTTTGGGATGGGACTGTTTAGCAGTTCTACACTTACCTCTGACGTAGCAACACAAAGAGCAAAGTCTAGACGCCTCACGTCCTCGGCATGCTTGAAGACACCTCCTAATGCCTCCACTCCAGTATTGTAGGTACCCAGGGGCTGCCCGTCTCTCGTGTTAGACATCATGGCCAACCTAGTGCGAGCACTTGTCCTCTCAGTGCGAATCTTGGTTATCTCCGCTATGCCAGTAGAACGAATGTCTGACAACTTAGCAACATCCTCCTCGGAGATTCCTCCAAACTCATCAATTATTAACAGGCGCCTGTCCATCTGAGGAATTCTCCCCCACACCAAGATCCACCTGTCACCCATCTTCTCGAGTCCGCCAATAAGCCCCGCAGTACTCGAACCCTCCCCTTGAACCCTGTCACCTAATCCATAGTGATTCAACAAACACAGGCTCATTTCCGTCTTACCCTGACCAGAGTCACCCAAAATAAAGCCTTCGACCCACCCCTTTCTCAGCTCTACACCCTGAAACCTAAACTGTAGAACAGAGTGGAAGACCAAGTCGAAGGCAGTCTGAAGTGCCGAACGCCCTACTATCCTATGAACGTTGCCTACAAAATCGTCATAGACGTCCCGAAATACTTGCACGGGAGGCCTACGAAATACTTCCAACTTACTGGGTTTGAACTCGTAAGTCTCTATCATGTCTCTCAACGGCGTAGCACTTCCAGCTACGAGTACTGCCCTCTGGGTAGTGGGGTCCGGATAGCAATAACACTCA
>BBPD01001876.1_pt5 | contig 10482 bp, 9 predicted proteins | sample 1344911 | NCBI WGS metagenome assembly BBPD01 (sample SAMD00019088, study PRJDB2971) | groundwater metagenome | biome: freshwater biome; feature: mineral spring; material: ground water | place: USA: CA, Sonoma | collected 2011-09 | depth surface m
CCCGCCACGGGGGGCCTGACGCGGCCCCGCCACGGGGGCCTGGCGCGGCCTCGCCACGCTGGCGCGGCCTCGCCGCGGGGGCCTGACGCGGCCCCGCGACGGGGGCCTCGCGCCGCCCCGCCGCGGGGGCCTGACGCGGCCCCGCCACGGGGGGCCTGACGCGGCCCCGCCACGGGGGCCTGACGCGGCCCCGCCACGGGAGCTTGACGCCGCCCGTCCGCGGGGCCAGCCGAGGCGCCCATGACGCCCGCCCGAACCCTGATCGCCAGCCACCGGGGCGGCGCCTTCCTGTGGCCCGAGAACTCGCTCCTCGCCATCCGCCATGCTCTCGACTGGCCCGCCGACCAGGTCGAGTTCGACGTACACGCGAGCATGGATGGCGAGCCGGTGGTGTTCCACGACGCGACGCTCGAGCGCATGACCGACGGCACCGGCCCCGTCGCGGCGCGGCCCTGGCCGAGGCTGCGGGAGCTGCGCGTGCGCGGCACCGGGGGCGAGGGCATCCCGCACCTCGCCGACGTCGCAGCGCTGTTCGATGGGTCCACGCAGCGGCTGCGGATGGAGATCAAGTCGGACGTCACGGGCCGCCCCTACCCGGGCCTCGTCGCCCGCTGCGCCGATGCGCTCGGCGGGCGCCGCGAGCACACCGTGATCATGTCGTTCGAGGCGGCGACGGTCGCCGAGGCGCGCGCGCTGGGCGGCTTCGCGGGCTACGTCCAGCTCGTCGAGAGCCGCCCGTTGCGCGGCCTGCGCCCCGCCGATGCCGCAGCACTCTGCCACTCCGCCGGGGCCGACGAGCTCGGCGTCCACATCGGCGTCGCCGACGCGCGGTTGCGCGACGCGCTGGGCGCCGCCGGCCTGCGCCTGTCGGTCTGGGGCGCCAACCACGCGCCGACGATTTGGGCCGCGCTCAAGCTCGGGGTCCACGCGCTCGCCACGGACGATCCGCCACTGGCGCTGCGGCTGCGCGACGGGTTCGCGGCGGCCATGGACGGGCGGTAAAGGCGCCGCTATCGTTCCCCGAAAGCACGGGGAGGTGCGTGGTGTCGAAGCCGGTCCTGGCCGCCGAGCACGTGTCGCTGCGCTTTGGCGGCGTGCGCGCGCTCGCCGACGTGTCGTTCGAGGTTCGCGCGCGCGAGGTGTTCTCGATCATCGGCCCGAACGGCGCCGGCAAGACCTCCATGGTCAATTGCGTGAGCGGCCGCTACCGGCCGACCGAGGGCCGCATCCTGTTCGACGGGCAGGACATCACCCGCGTGCCCACCAACCGGCGCGCGGCGCTTGGCCTGGGGCGGACGTTCCAGAATCTCGCGCTGTTTGGGCACATGAGCGTGCTCGACAACATCCTCGTCGGCCGCCACCACCTGATGCGCAGCGGCTTCCTGCGCGGCATGGTGTACTGGCTCGGCGGCGCGCAGCGGGAGGAGCTGGAGCACCGGCGCGAGGTGGAGGAAATCATCGACTTCCTCGACATCCAGCACGTGCGCAAGGCGCCGGCCGGCACGCTGCCCTATGGCTTGCGCAAGCGCGTGGAGCTCGCGCGCGCCATCGCGCTGCGGCCGAAGCTCATCCTCCTCGACGAGCCGATGGCGGGTATGAACCTCGAGGAGAAGGAGGACATGGCCCGCTACATCCTCGACCTCAACCGCGAGTGGGGCATGACCGTGCTGATGATCGAGCACGACATGGGCGTGGTGATGGACATCAGCGACCGCGTGATGGTGCTCGACTTCGGCAAGCGCATCGCCCACGGCACGCCGGCCGAGGTGCTGGCAGATTCGCACGTGAAGCGCGCCTACCTGGGCGAGGAGGACGAGGTCGTCAGGGAGGACGCGGAGGCGTGAGCGAGCCCGACACCGGCAATCCCGACACCCTGCCCAAGCTGCTGCTCCGCAACGCGCGCGCGCACCCGGCAGAGGTGGCGCTGCGCGAGAAGCGCTTTGGCATCTGGCGCGAGATCACCTGGGCGCAGTACGCCGACCGCGCGGGGCGCTTCGCCCTCGGGCTGCGCGCGCTCGGCGTCGCGCGCGGCGAGGTCGTCGGCCTCATCGGCGACAACCGGCCGGACTGGGTGATGGGCGAGGTCGCGGCGCACGCGGCGGGGTGCCGGACGCTGGGCGTGTACCGCGACGCGCTGGAGGACGAGGTCGCCTACCTGCTCGGCTTCAGCGGCGCGTCGGTGGTGTTCGCCGAGGACGAGGAGCAGGTGGACAAGCTGCTCGCCATCTCCGGCCGCTGCCCGAACCTGCGCCACATCGTGTTCAGCGACCCGCGCGGCATGCGCAAGCTCGACGACAAGCGGCTGATCCACGCCGACAAGCTGGCGGAGATGGGCGAGGGGGATTGGGCAGCCCTGGCCGGGGCGACGCGCGGCGAGGACGTGGCGATCCTCTGCACCACCTCCGGCACCACGGCGCGGCCGAAGCTCGCGCAGCTCACCGGCGGCGCGCTGGTGCGCCACGCGGCGGCGTATCTGCGCGCGGATCCGAAGGGGCCGGACGACGACTACGTGAGTGTGCTGCCGCTGCCCTGGATCATGGAGCAGCTCTACGCGCTCGGCTGGAACCTGCTGTCGCGGATGCGGGTCAACTTCGTCGAGGAGCCGGAGACGATGCTCGCGGATTTCCGCGAGATCGCGCCCACCTTCGTGCTCTTCGCGCCCCGCATGTGGGAGCAATTGGCGGCGGAAGTGCGCGCGAAGGTGCTGGACGCGAGCCCGCTCAAGCGCGCGCTGTACGAGCGCGGGATGAAGATGGGCCTCGCAGCCCTCGACCAGGGCGGCGGGCGCAGCCCGGCCGCGGACGCGCTGCTGTTCCGTGCCCTGCGCGACCGGCTGGGCTTCTCGCGCCTGCGCTCCGCGGCGACGGGCGGTGCGGCGCTCGGGCCGGACACGTTCCGCTTCTTCCTCGCCATGGGCGTGCCGCTGCGCCAGCTCTACGGCCAGACCGAGCTGCTCGGCGCCTACACGCTGCAACAGCCCGGGCGCGCGGATTTCGAGAGCGTGGGCGTGCCCTTCGGCCCGGAGGTGGAATTGCGCATCCGCGAGCCGGACCCGGCTGGCGTGGGCGAGATCGTCACCCGCCACCCCAACATGTTCCAGGGCTATTTCGGCATGGAGGACACGGGCGACGTGCGGCAGGGCTGGATGCACACGGGCGACGCCGGCTACATCGACAAGGCGGGCCGCCTCGTCGTCATTGATCGCATCAAGGACATCGCGAGCACCTCGGGGGGCACGCGCTTCTCGCCCGCCTACATCGAGAACAAGCTGAAATTCTCGCCCTACGTCGCGGAGGCGGTGGTGCTCGGCGACGCCAAGCCGCACCTCGCGGCGATCATCTGCATCCGCTTCCCCATCGTGTCGAAATGGGCGGAGCGCAAGCGTATCGCCTTCACCACCTACACCGACCTCGCCGCGCGGCCGCAGGTCGAGACGCTGATCGCGGGCGAGGTGGAGAAGGTGAACGCGACGCTGCCCGAGGCGCAGCGCATCCGCGACGTCGTACTGCTCTACAAGGAGCTCGACGCGGATGACGAGGAGCTGACGCGCACGCGCAAGGTGCGCCGCGGCGTGATCAACGAGAAATACGCCGACATCATCGCCGCCATCTACGGCGGGGAGGACCGCATACCCGTGGACACCACGATCACCTTCCAGGACGGCACGAAGAGCCGCATCCGAACCACGCTCACGGTGCTCCGCCCCGGCGGGCCCGCTCTCGCGAAGGCGGCCTGAGCGATGGAGTGGGCGCTCCTCTTCCAGCTGCTCGTCAACGGGCTGATCGTCGGCGCGCTCTACGGCGTCGTGGCGATGAGCTTCGTGCTGATCTACAAGGCGAGCCAGGTCGTGAACTTCGCCCAGGGGGAGTTCCTGCTGGTCGGCGCCTGGGCGTGCTGGTGGCTCATCACGTCGATGCAGCTGCCGTTCTGGCTGGCCTTCCCCGTGTGCCTCGCCTTCATGACGATCTTCGGCATCGTCCTGCAGGTCGTCGTTCTGCGGCCGTTGATCGGTGAGCCCGTGATCTCCGTCATCATGGCGACGGTGGGGCTGTCGATCTTCTTCCAGGCGCTGATGAAGTGGATGTTCGGTGTCTTCGCGCAGCCCTTCCCGCCGATCTTCGAGGCGGAGCGGATGGTGTTCCTGGGGCTCGAGGTGAGGACGGTCTACCTGCTCAGCCTCGGCCTCTCCGCCTGCATCATGCTCGGCTTCTGGTGGTTCTTCACCTACTCCAAGCACGGGCTGGCGATGCGCGCCACGGCGTTCGACCAGCAGGTGGCGCAGTCGCTCGGCGTCTCGGTGCCGCGCGTCTTCGCCATGTCATGGGCGATCAGCGCCGTCGTCTCCGCCGTCGCGGGCGTGGTGGTCGGCGTCGTCTCGGGCGTCTCCAGCGGGCTGAGCTTCTACGGCATCAAGGTGTTCCCCGCCGTCATCCTGGGCGGCCTCGATTCCATCGTGGGCGCGATGCTGGGCGGCATCATCGTGGGCGTGCTGGAGAACCTGGCGCAGTTCGTGGACAGCCAGTGGCTGAACTGGGGGAACATGATCAACGTAGCGCCATTCTACGCGCTGATCCTCATCCTGCTGATCAAGCCCTACGGGCTGTTCGGCACGAAGAACATCGAGCGGGTGTAGCCCATGCGCCCCACGGAGTTTCAGCCGGAGGAAGCGGCAATCCGCCGCCGAGCGATCTTGCGGGCCGGCCAGGAAGCCGGCGCCGCCGATGCTGGTTGCATCGGCAAGACGGCCGACGCCGCCGGGGCGCACGGGCGCCGGCGGATCGCGCCGCACGCTCCGGGAGGCATGGGCTGACATGGCCGGCGCTGTTCAACTCCCGGCCGGCGACTTCCGCACCTCCTACGCGGCCGACACGACGATCTTCCCCACCCGCAACTCGCGGCTCGCGCTCCTGCTCGGCCTTGCGCTGCTCGCCTGCGCGCCGCTGCTGCTGGGCCGGTATGAGCTTTCCATCCTCATCCAGATCGGCTTCCTCGGCATCGCCGCGCTGGGGCTGAACATCCTGGTTGGCTTCACGGGGCAGATCTCCATCGGCCACGCGGCCTTCTTCGGCTTCGGCGCCTTCGCCAGCGCGGGGCTGGCGGCGAAGGGCGTGCCGGTGGCGCTCGCCATCCCGCTCGCCGGCGTCGCCACCGCGCTGGTCGGGCTGGTGTTCGGCCTGCCGGCGGCGCGGCTGAAGGGCCTCTACCTCGCCATCGCCACGCTCGCCGCGCAGTTCATCCTGGAGGATTTCTTCGCCCGCGCCTCGTGGTTTTCGGGCGGCGTGGCGGGGCGGGTGACGGAGAGCTTCTCGCTGGCCGGCTTCCGCTTCGACCGCGAGGAGACCTATTTCTACGTCGTCCTGTTCTGGGTGTGCGTGATGTTCGTCGCCGCCGCGAACCTCATGCGAAGCCGCGACGGCCGCGCGCTGGTCGCGGTGCGCGACCAGTACCTGTCGGCCGAGATGATGGGGATCAACCTCGCCTACTACCGCACCCTCTCCTTCGGGATCGCGAGCTTCTACGCGGGCATCGGCGGCGCGCTCTACGCGCACTACATCCTGTTCGTGAGCGTCGAGGCGTTCAACATCCTCTTCTCCATCCAGTTCCTCGCCATGGTGATCATCGGCGGCCTCGGCTCGGTCATGGGATCGCTCCTGGGCGCGGCCTTCATGGTGATCATGCCCGAGGCCGTGACGTCGGCCGCGATGGCGCTGCAGGGCTCCTGGCTCGACGATGCGCTGCGCCTCGGCAACTCCATCAACTTCCTGCGCGAGATGGCGATCGGGGCGGCGATCATCCTGTTCCTGATCTTCGAGCCGGACGGCCTCGCGCACCGGTGGCGCTTGATCCGCGCCTATTGGAAGCTCTACCCATACAGCCACTAGCCATAAGAAATCTGGGAGGTTCCACCAAGATGAAGCACCTAGCCCTCGCCGCGGCGCTCGCGCTCTGCGCCACGCCGGCGAACGCGCAGCCGGCGGCAGCGCCCATCCAGGTCGGCCACATCGCCGATTTCTCCGGCCCCACCTCCGATGTCGGCGTGCCGTTCGGCCACGGCGTGCGCGACGCGCTGGCCTGGGTCAACGCCAACCGCGCCATCGGCGGGCGGCGCATGAACGTGATGACCATCGACTACGGCTACCAGGCGCCGCGGGCCATCGCGCAGTACCAGGCGTGGATGGGCCGCGAGCGCCCCGTCGCCATCAAGGGCTGGGGCACGGTGGACACCGAGGCGCTGATCGCCTTCAACACGCGCGACCAGGTGCCCTACATCAGCGGCTCCTACTCCGCCGCGCTGACCGACCCGACGGGCCGCGCGCCGCGCGCCGACAAGGCGGCGCCCTTCAACTTCTTCTACGGCCCCTCCTACTCCGACGCGCTGCGGGCGATGCTGATCTGGGCGCGGGAGGACTGGACGCGCTCCGGCCGTACGGGCCGCCCGCGCTACGTCCACATGGGCGCGAACCACCCCTACCCGAACTCGCCGAAGGCCGCCGGCGAGGCGCTGGCCGCCGAGCTCGGCTTCGACGTGCTGCCGGCGATCCAGTTCGCGCTGACGCCCGGCGACTACACAGCGCAGTGCCTGACGCTGCGCCAGCAGGGCGCGCACTACGCCTATCTCGGCAACACCGCCGGCTCCAACATCTCCGTGCTGCGCGCCTGCCAGACCGTGGGCGTGCAGGTCCAGTTCCTCGGCAACGTCTGGGGCATGGACGAGAACGCGATGAAGGCCGCGGGTGCCGCGGCCAACGGCGTCGTCTTCCCCGTCCGCACCGCCGCCGTGTGGGGCGGGCAGGGGCCGTGGGCCGCGAACGCGCAGGCCATCAGCCGCATGAGCGACCGCGAGGGCAACGCCTACCGGCCCGTCCACTACCTGGCCGGCATCTGCTCGGCGATGCTGATGGTGGAGGCAATGGAGACGGCCGCCGCGAGCGGCGGCGCCGTGACCGGCGTGCGCATCCGCGACGCCTTCTACACCCGGCAGAATTGGGTGCCGGCGGGCTTCGAAGGGCTGTGCGAACCGTCCAACTTCACGAACGAGGACCACCGCGGCACGATGCGCATCGCCATCTACCGCGCGCGCGTCACCGGCGACACCACGGCGCTCTCCGTGGACGAGCTGATGCGCCGCGGCACCATGCGCCTCGAGCCCGTGCAGACCGTGCAGCTGGAACGCCGCCGCGACTGGCTCGGCTGGTGAGCGAGATTGCGCTGAAGACCGGGGCAGCGGCGGCGGCGGTCGAGCCGCCGCTGCTCGCCGTCAGCAACATCGAGGTCGTCTACAGCGACGTCATCCTCGTCCTGCGCGGCCTGTCGCTTGAGGTGCCGAAGGGCAGGATCGTCGCGCTGCTCGGCGCCAATGGTGCCGGCAAGTCCACCACGCTCAAGGCCATCTCCGGCCTGCTCAAGACGGAAGAGGGTGAGGTCACGCGCGGCGAGGTGCGCTTCGCCGGCGAGCGCATCGACGGCACCGACCCGCACCTCATCGTCCGCCGTGGCATCTTCCAGGTCATGGAGGGGCGGCGGATCGTCTCCGACATGACGCCCGTCGAGAACCTGCGCCTCGGCGCGTTCACGCGCTCCGACAACCAGGTGAAGCGCGACATCGAGATGGTGTTCGACTACTTCCCCCGGCTGCGCGAGCGCACCGGCCTCGCGGGCTACCTCTCGGGCGGCGAGCAGCAGATGCTCGCCATCGGCCGCGCGCTGATGGCGCGGCCCAAGCTCATCCTGATGGACGAGCCCTCGATGGGCCTTTCGCCGCTGCTGGTGAAGGAGGTGTTCGGCATCATCCGCAAGCTCAACGAGGAGCTGGGCATCACCATCCTGCTCGTCGAGCAGAACGCGCGCATGGCGCTCTCCGTCGCCTCCTACGGCTACGTGATGGAGCAGGGGAAGGTGGTGCTCGACGGCACGGCCACGGCGCTGTCGCAGAACGAGGACGTCAAGGAGTTCTACCTCGGCGGCCACGGGGCGGAGCGGAAATCGTTCCGCGACATCAAAAGCTACAAGCGCCGCAAGCGGTGGCTCTGACCTACGAATCCTGGCGCCGAGACTTCCGCTGGAACATCCCCCGGCGCTTCAACATCGCGCGCGCCTGCTGCGACCGCTGGGCGGACGGCTCGGGCCGCGTCGCGCTGTTGCAGGACAGCGGCCCGGCGATCACCTTCGACGCGCTGCGGGCGATGAGCGCGCGGCTTGCCAACGCGCTGGTCGCGCACGGCGTGGCCCCGGGCGAGCGCGTGGCGGTGCTGCTGCCGCAGGTGCCGGAATGCGCGGTCGCGCACCTCGCAGCGTATCGCATCGGCGCCATCGCCGTGCCGCTGTTCCAGCTCTTCGGCGAGGACGCGCTGGAGTACCGGCTGCGCGACTGCGGCGCTGCCGCCATCGTCTCCGACGCGACCGGCCTCGCGAAGATCGAACCCCTCCGCCACCGCCTGCCCGGGCTCCGCCTCGTCCTCGCGGAGGATTCGCTGCGCGAGGCGATGGCGCGCGCCTCCGACGCGCACGCCTGCGCCGACACGCTGGCCGAGGACCCGGCGCTGATCATCTACACCAGCGGCACCACGGGCGCGGCGAAGGGCGCGCTGCACGCCCACCGCGTGCTGCTCGGCCACCTGCCCGGCGTGGAGATGCCGCACGAGCTGTTCCCGCAAGCGGGCGACCTGTTCTGGACGCCGGCGGACTGGGCCTGGATCGGCGGCCTGCTCGACGTGCTGCTGCCGAGCCTGTTCCACGGCGTGCCCGTGCTCGCGCACCGCATGGCGAAGTTCGACCCGGAATTCGCGCTCGCGCTGATGGCCCGGCACGGCGTGCGCAACGCGTTCCTCCCGCCCACCGCGCTCAAGCTGCTGCGCCAGCTGCCCGACGCCGCCGGGTTCGGCGCGCGCCCGCGCAGCGTCGGCTCAGGTGGGGAGTCACTGGGCGGGGAGTTGCTGGAGTGGGGCCGCGCGGCGTTCGGCGTCACCATCAACGAGTTCTATGGCCAGACCGAGTGCAACCTCACCCTCGCCTCCTCCGGCGCGCTCTTCGCGCCACGCCCGGGCTGGATCGGCAAGCCGGTGCCGGGGCACGAGGTGGATGTGATCGCGGGCGAGATCTGCGTGCGCGCGCCCGACCCGGTGATGTTCCTGCGCTACTGGAACCGCCCCGAGGCGACGGCGGAGAAGTTCCGCGACGGCTGGCTTTGCACCGGCGATCGCGGCGAGAGGGACGGCGACTGGTTCCGCTTCACCGGCCGCGACGACGACGTGATCACATCCGCCGGCTACCGCATCGGCCCGGCGGAGGTGGAGGAGTGCCTGCTGCGCCACCCCGCCGTCGCCCTGGCCGCCGTCGTCGGCGTGCCGGATGCGCTGCGGACGGAGCGCGTCACCGCCGTCGTCGTCGCGACCCGGCCCGCCACGCCCGAGCTTGCGCGCGAGTTGCAGGAGCACGTGAAGGCCCGTCTTGCGGCCCACCTGTACCCACGCGACATCGTCTTCCGCGACACGCTGCCGCAGACCGCGACGGGCAAGATCATGCGCCGCCGCCTGCGCGAGGAACTGACGGAACCAAGCGAGTGATCCCCAACACGCCGGACATCCCCCAGCTCGACCACGCCCTTGGCGAGGAGATCGACGCGCTGCGTGACACGGTCCGCGCCTTCTCGCGCGAGCGCGTGGCACCCATCGCGGCCGAGATCGACCGCACCGACGAGTTCCCGCGCCACCTGTGGCCGGAGATGGGCGCGCTCGGCCTGCACGGCATCACGGTGAGCGAGGAGCAGGGCGGCGCCAACATGGGCTACCTCGCCCACTGCGTCGCGATGGAGGAGGTGAGCCGCGCCAGCGCCTCGGTCGGGCTGAGCTACGGCGCGCACAGCAACCTCTGCGTCAACCAGATCGAGCGCAACGGCACGGCCGCGCAGAAGGCGCGCTACCTGCCCAAGCTGCTCAGCGGCGAGCACCTCGGCGCGCTCGCCATGAGCGAGCCGGGCGCGGGCAGCGACGTCGTCTCGATGAAGCTGCGCGCGGAAAAGAAGGGTGACCGCTACCTGCTCAACGGCACGAAGCTGTGGATCACCAACGCGCATTACGCCGAGACGCTGATCGTGTACGCCAAGACTGAGCCCGACGCCGGCGCGAAAGGCATCACCGCCTTCCTCGTCGAGCGCGGCTTCGAGGGTTTCACGCCGGCGCAGAAGCTCGACAAGCTCGGCATGCGCGGCTCGCCGACGTCGGAGCTCGTCTTCGAGGATTGCGAGGTGCCGGAGGAGAACGTGCTCGGCCAGGTCAACGGCGGCGTGCGCGTGCTGATGAGCGGGCTCGATTATGAGCGCGCGGTCCTCGCCTCCGGCCCCATCGGCATCCTGCAGGCCTGCCTCGACGTCGTCGTGCCGTACATCCACGAGCGCCGCCAGTTCGGGCAGGCGATCGGCGAATTCCAGTTCATCCAGGGCAAGGTCGCCGACATGTACACGCGCCTGAACGCGGCGCGGGCCTA
>BBPD01004344.1_pt5 | contig 10467 bp, 9 predicted proteins | sample 1344911 | NCBI WGS metagenome assembly BBPD01 (sample SAMD00019088, study PRJDB2971) | groundwater metagenome | biome: freshwater biome; feature: mineral spring; material: ground water | place: USA: CA, Sonoma | collected 2011-09 | depth surface m
AGTGAATACATCATCTCTAACTAATTTTTCACTTATGATGATTGCATCCTCATAGTTATAACCACCCCAAACCATAAAGGCAACCAGTACATTCCTACCCAGCGATAATTCACCCTGATAAATAGATTGGCTATCAGCAATAATTTGTCCCTTTTCAATTCTTTGTCCTTTTTCAACAATAGGGTATTGATTAAATACTGTACTTTGATTGGTTCTCTGGAATTTTGATAGTATGTATGTATCTTTCAAACTATTATCATTGGATATAATTATTTTCCCGGCATCTAAGTAATCAACCAATCCATCATTTTTGGCAACCAGCGCTTCCCCCGAATCAATAGCTACCTTAGTTTCTAAACCTGTTCCTACTAAGGGGGGTTCAGGGTATAAAAGGGGAACCGCCTGTCTGTACATGTTTGATCCCATCAAAGCCCTGTTGGCATCATCATGTTCTAAAAAAGGTATCAATGATGCTGAAATACTGAAGATTTGACGAGGGGATACATTCATCAGGTTTATCCTTTCTTTAGTCGTGCTCACCAATTCAGAGCCCTTTCTGGCAGTTAATTGGTTAGAAATAATGCTATCATCATCTCCAATAGATGTGGTAGGATCAGCAACAAAAAGCGTTTTTTCTTCGTCTGCAGTCAAATAAAGAATTTCTGAAGTTCTTTTTCCGGATTTTACCTTAAAATACGGAGTAACAATAAAACCATAATCATTAATCCGGCTATAGGTGGATAAGGTATTAATAAGACCTATATTGGCTCCTTCTGGAGTCTCAATTGGGCAGATTCTCCCATAGTGAGAATGATGAACATCTCTGACCTCAATACCAGCTCTTTCTCGGTGTAAACCACCAGGTCCTAAAGAACTCAGTCTCCTTTTATGGGTTAAGGATGCTAAAGGATTAATTTCATCAAGGTATTGAGACAGTTGGCTGGCTGTAAAAAATTCTTTAAAAGCTGTACTTAAGGGCCTGGAGCTAACAATTCTGGAAGGTGTGATTTCCTGATGAGGGGTAACAATCATTTTATCCCTGATAATTCTATCTAGTTTAGCGAGCGCTGCCTTTAAATGTCCTAACAGTAGCTCACCAACTAATTTTACCCTCCTGTTTCCTAAATGATCTATATCATCGTAGTCTTCAAGACCTTCGTATAATTTAATCAACTGCCTGGTTATGGCAATAATGTCCTCCAAAGTCAAAGTAGTGTTTGTCTCAGGAACAGCAACGCCTAATCTTTTATTAATCTTGTATCGACCTACCTTGTCCAGATTATTTCTTTTGGAATCAAAAAGAAGCAGGTTTACAAATCTTTTAGCGGTTTCTAAAGAAGGCATTTCGCCAGGTTTTAGTTTTTTATAAATTTCTAAATATGCTTCGTCACTATTTTTAGTAGTATCTTTTTTAAGGGTGGTAATCAATGCTTTAGATACTTCATTTCTAATTATAGGAATATTCTCTAGGCCCAAATCTTTTAGTAAATAAACCAATCTCCCGGTTAATAAGGTGCCTTCTTTTAAAAGTTCATCTTTATAGTCGGATTTTATTTTATCTAAATCAAGATAATCGCCTGCTTCGATTGCTTCATAGCCAATCTCACTTTTGTAGGAATTATTAAATACTTTGAACAAATCATCATCGGTACTTAAGCCAGCTGCTCTAAGCAGCACAGTAATGGGAACTCTTCTGCTTTTTTTATCAATTCTAACCCAGATTGTTCCATTTCTTTCTACTTCAAAATCTATCCAGGTACCCCTATCGGGTATTAAGTAAGCAGTGATGCACAAAGAACCAGGTTGATCTTCGGGAATCTTTTCAAAGTACACTCCCGGAGAACGAGTTAATTGACTTACCACCACCCTCTGGGTACCATTGATTAAAAAAGTACCTGAATCACTCATCAAAGGAATGTTAGCTAAAATTACCTCCTGCTCTTTTATCTCTCCACCAGGCAATTTAAGCTTGGCTTGAGATTTAATCTTTCCCTGGTAGGTTACCCTTCTTTCCCTGCATTCCTCATAACTTATTTGCGAGGGCTCAATGTAATATTTTGAAAATTCAAGTATCATACCTGCTTCCTTAATAGGGTTAATGCTAAAAATCAGATCTTCAATGCCTTTGTCTAAAAAACTATTAAATGATTCTGTTTGATGTTCAAGAAAACCAGGAGGTTCAAGTTGACCACTAATCTTCCCCAAATTTAACAGTTTGGAAGTGTTATTTTCCATCTATTTAATCACCTCAATAAATAATTAATTATTTTTGGGTACAAAAAATAAGATATTATTATAACATATTCGGATAAAATAAATCTATTGAAGACCGCCCATTAGAGAAAACAATGGTAGAAACATGGTCAAAACCAGAAAAGCTATCATCCCACCCAGAAAAATAAGCATTATTGGTTCAATAGCTGCTGTGATTGAGGCTATAGTATATTCGATTTCATCATCGTAAAAATCAGCAACTTTCTTTAGCACCTCAGATAAAGCTCCCGATTCTTCGCCTGAGCCTACTAACCCTAAAAACAAAGGAGGATAAAGTCCGCTTCGGGAAAGAGCATTTTTTAATGTTTTTCCTCTTTCAAGTTCTAACCTGATATTTTTGATATCATCCTCATAAACAGCATTGCCTATAACATCCTGTAAAACTTTCAAAGCATCGATAAGAGTGGTTCCACCTTCCAGTAACAGGCTTAAAGTTCTGGCAAACTGGGAGTATACCGATTTTCTGAATAAGGGGCCTACCAGGAATAATTTAAGCATAAGCCTATCTTTGGATTTCCTTCCAGTTTCAGTTTTCAGATACCTTCTAAGTAAGTATAAAGCAACCAAAATAAAGGCCAAAGCTATATACCAGTAAGTTGTTAAAGCCTTAGAAAAAGTCATAACTATCTGAGTTGGTAAAGGTAGATCAACCCCTACCTCAATTAATAAAGCAGCAAATCCTGGAATAACAAAGGTTGTTAGTCCTACTACCATTATTAAGGCTGCAGTTACCACAATAATAGGGTAGGTGAGTGCAGATTTTATTTTTGAGCGTAATTTTACATCTTTTTCCAGGAATGATGATAACCTTTCCAGAGAATCTGTAAGTTTACCAGTAGCCTCACCACTCTTGACCACATTGATAAAAAAGGGAGAAAAAACATCTTTTTGTCTGGAAAGGGCGACTGATAAGAATAAACCTTTGGAAACATCTGCTTGAACTTCCCGGGTTATTTTTTTTAAATAGGGAGATTCTAATTGATTGGTTAAAGTAGATAGGGCGTTAATTAAAGGGGTTGCTTTTAATAATACTGCAAGTTGGCGAGCATAGAGGGATAAATCTTTCAAAGAAACTCTGGGTTTAAAAATATTCAAAGAATTTCCAATCTTAAAGCCTTCACTGATGGTGGTCCGTGAACCGATGGGGATGATGGATATAATTGAAAGGTCAGACCCTATCATCTTAGCTGCTTGAGAGGATGATTCAGCCTCTAAAATACCCTCAACCTTTTTACCAGTTGTATTAATAGCCCGATATTTAAAGTTTGGCACTTTTATATACCCCCTTTTCTCTTAAAATTCTTTCCATCTCTCTTTGGTTAAAGGCAAACCCGAGAGCCACTTCCTGGCTTATCCTTCCAGCAAGATATATTCTAATTAAATCCTGGTCCATACTGTACATTCCAAATTGAGATCCTGTTTGAATAAGCGACAAAATTTGATTGGTTTTTCCCTCTCTAATAAGGTTCCTGACGGCCGGGGTGGAAACCAATAACTCCGTTGCCAGCACTCTCCCTTGCCCGCTACTATGAGGTAAGAGTAGCTGGCTGACAACGCCTTCTAAAACTTCTGATAACTGGTACCTTATCTGGCTCTGTTGAGATGAGGGAAATACATCAATCAACCTATCAATTGTTTGTGCAGCATTATTAGTATGTGCTGTACTTAAGACCAGGTGACCTGTTTCCGCCAGGGTCAGCGCAGCAGAAATGCTTTCTAAATCTCTTATTTCACCTACCATGATAACGTCTGGATCCTCTCTTAGGGAAGATCGAAGTGCTTGAGCAAAACTGGCTGTATCCTTACCAACTTCTCGCTGGTTAACCATACCTTTTCCGTGATGATGTAAGAATTCAATCGGATCCTCAATAGTAATAATATGGCACAACTTGTTTCGGTTTATATATCCAACCATGGAAGCTAAACTGGTAGATTTTCCCATACCTGTAGGACCGGTAACCAGTAGCAAGCCACGAGGCTTCATCGACATTTCTTCAATTATTGCCGGTAACCCCAATTCAGCAAAAGTAGGAATGCGATCCATAATTATTCTTAAAGCTACACCGATACTTCCTCTTTGCTGATATATATTTACCCTGAACCTTCCCAAGCCTCTGATGCCAAATGAGGTATCCAGGTCTTTAAAGTTTTTAAGTTCTTCTATCTCTTCCTCTGTAATAAAAGGAAAAACTATATCCTTGATTACCTGAGGAGTTAAATCAGGGTAATCACTTAAATGGTGTAATTTACCATCAATTCTAATAATAGGTGGAACTCCACTGGTTAAATGTACATCTGAAGCATTTAAATCAAACCCATTTTTCATTATTTCATACAAACTAAATTCCATCCCTTTACACCTCCACTGTGCTAATTACTCTAAACACCTCTTCAAGAGAAGTTTTACCGATACAGGCTTTATAAAGTAAGTCAAGTAACATGGTCTTACATCCTTTTTGAATAGCAACTTCTCTGATTTGCGCTGCTGAAGAATTTTTAATAATCATGGTTCTCAAATCATCATCAATTTTCATTACCTCGTGAACTCCAATTCTACCAAGATAGCCACTGTTTCTGCACTTAGGGCAACCAATACCTTTTTTAAATTCAGGTTGTTTCCGTTCCATAACCTGCTGGATTTGTTTTTCAAAAAAGGAAATGTAGGCTTCTGGGGGTTTATCAGGTTCCTCGCAATACTTACATATTGTTCTGGCTAACCTTTGTGCAGTAACTCCCAATAAGGAAGAGGCGATAAGGTAAGGCTCAATACCCATATCAATTAACCGGGGTGGAGCACTAAAAGCATCATTAGTATGTAAAGTTGATAGTACAAGGTGGCCGGTCAAAGCTGCTTGCATAGCCATTTCCGAGGTTTCAGAATCTCGGATTTCTCCTACCATTATTATATCTGGATCCTGTCTTAAAATAGTTCTTAAAAGATTAGAAAACATAAGCCCAACCTTAGCATTAACTCCAACCTGGTTAATTCCTTTTAATTCATACTCTACCGGATCTTCCACAGAGATTAAATTTTTATCAGGAGAGTTAAGGTGGTTTAAAACCGCATAAAGAGTAGTAGTTTTCCCTGAACCAGTTGGTCCGGTAACCAAAATCATACCATAAGGCTGCTCAATCATTTTGGTAAATATATCCTGGTTTTCTGTAGTAAAGCCCAGTTGAGAGAGAGATATCAGGGACTTTGATTTATCCAGTATTCTACATACTATTTTTTCACCGTACTGTTTAGGTAAGGTGGAAACTCTCAGGTCAATATCTTTACCTGAATAGCGGACATTTATTCTTCCATCTTGGGGTAACCTTCGTTCAGCGATATCCAAAGCTGATATTATTTTAAAACGGCTTACCAGGGCGGATTGAATTTTCTTGGGGACTTTCATCATCTCATATAACATACCATCAATTCTCTGTCTTACCAGCACATGGTCTCTCTGAGGTTCTAAGTGAATATCTGATGCCCCTTCTGAAAATGCCTGGGTCATAATCAAATTGGCTAACCTTATAATGGGAGCCTCTCCAGCTTTTTCCTTTAAATCTTTAGAAGAATCATCCTCTTCTTGTTCACTTATAACACCAACTTCGCCTTCCATAGACATTAAATCATCAGAAGCTTCCCTTAAAGACCGTTCTACGCCGTAAAGTTTGTCAAGTAAGTCTTTCACGGCGGATTTAGTTGACAAACCCCAGGTTATCGGTTTTTTAAGCATAGCTTTAATTGCATCCTCTGCATACAAATTTGCTGGATCAGAAATAACTACGGCAACCGAATCATCAAATTCAATCCCTATAGGAAGACACAAATATTTTCTGGCTACATCTTCGGGAAGCATCCGGGCTATTTCCTCATCAAATCTAATCTCATTTAAGTTTACAAAAGGAATGTTCCATTCTATACTCAAGGCTCTGGCTAAGGTTTCTTCACCAACCAGACCAAGTTTAGTTAATACATCAGCAAGACTTCCTCCCTCCTTTTTTTGCACTTCATAAGCCTTTATCAGATTTTCTGCGGTAATAGCTTCCATATCATTTAGTATCTCTCCGAGAGTCTTACGGCCTTTACGCATGGAGATACCTCCTTAATAATTTCTCTAAAAACCGGTTGATTTTAGTAAATAGGAAATCTTTTCTAGAGCTTGGTTTTACCAGTATAGTAAAAACTCCTTCAATTTTTCCAATAAGAACATCTGTGAAAACCTGGTCTCCAATTAATACTCCCTGGGTAGGAGTTAGCCCTCGTTTCTGAAGTTCCTGGCGTAGATTTCTTATAATAGGTTTAAAAACTTTTCCTTTGCCACTAAGACCCAACATACACCCTATTTTCGCCACCCTGGCTAGGCTAGCATTACTAAAAATATATACCTCTAACCCTAAAGATTTGACTTTTTCTACCCATTCATAAGTTTCTTTGGGTATCTCCTCTTCCAGGTAAGGAACTAAGGTGTTATCTAAATCTACTGCAATAAATTTAATACCTCTATTTATCAGGTCTAAAACATTAATATCTTTTAAACTATCTACTATTAAATCAGGTTTGAAATAATAAAACAATCCTTTTTTCATGGGTTTAAATATTTCCTTTTTGCCCGGTTATGTTCTTCAAAGGTTCTGCTAAATTCATGAGTACCATCCCCTTTATGCACAAAGAATAAGTAACTGGTGGTAGAAGGATAAAAAGCAGCTTTTATAGAACTTAACCCGGGATTGGCAATAGGAGTTGGGGGTAACCCAGCATGTAAATAGGTATTAAAAGGAGAGTTAATAGCTAAATCTTCATAAGTGAGCCTTTCTTTAGGTTCTTTAAGAAGATAATTTACCGTTGCACAGGACTGTAAGAGCATTCCCTTTCTCAACCTATTTAAAAAAACTGAGGCAATGATAGGTCTCTCCTCATCTACCCGGGCTTCCTTCTCTACTATAGAAGCCAATATCAATGCGTTGTAAAACCCAAGTTCTTTAACTACTGGAGAATCATTAACCAGGTTTTTAACTTTCTCCTGGAAATTAAATAAAATAACTCTAATAATCTCATTTATATCAACACGAGGTAAAATATAAGTATCTGGAAATAAAAAACCTTCCAAAGTTGAAGGCACTTCCAGTATAAATGGTATAGAAAAACTTTGAATATTTAATTCTAATAATTCCTGTTCGTTGATAAGGTTTATTTTCTCCAGGGTATGGGAAACATCTTTGACCGAGTGTCCCTCTATAATAGTAAAACGGTATTTTTTAACAGCCTCTTTAGAAGTAATTATATCCGCCACTTCTTTATTGTTCATCCCTTTAAATAAAGTAAATTCCCCTGCTTGAACAATCCTGTCCTTATTATTCCTAACTAAATAGTTTACAAAATTTCTGGAGTTACTAATTATTCTCTTATCAGCCAGATTTTGCGCTATCATGGATATGGAATCTTCTCGGGATATGAAAAATATTATCTCCTCAGATGGTTGATCAGGTGAAAAATATAAAGAATGTATCTCTTTTCCTTTGAATAATAAAAAAGAAGAAAATGCTAAAAAAACTATTATTAATATCCCATATTTAACCTGTTTAATTGATGGCATCATCTTTAATTTCTTTTTCTTCCTCAATTATGTCTTCCAGTTTATCCCAATAAGATTTAAGCCTGTTGAATTCCCTCTCATCAATAATATCTATAAGCATATCTCCCTGAACTTTTAAAAAAATAGGTTCTGCTAAATCGTTTTCCAGGCTAAAAAACACCGCATACTCACAATTATTAAAAACCAACAACTCAGTAAGATAGTACTTTCTTTGTTTCCCGTCATCGTTAAACGATATAACCAGTTCTTCTACTTCTGTCACTAAACCTTCTCTCTTTCCAGGTAGCGTTGAAGAATCAAGGAAGCAGATATTTTATCAATACTCTTTTTTCCTTTTTTATACCTGATACCCATCTTTTTTAAACTCTCATAAGCTTCTATGGTAGAAAATCTCTCATCACAAAAGTTAATTTTAATTTTTCCTCGCAAATTATCTGCATAAAACATGTTTTTAGCTGACTGCTCGGTACTATTGCCATCTTGATCATAAGGAACCCCAATAACCACTAAATCGATGTTTAAAATAGTTACTATTTTTAATATTTCTTTTAGAGCTTCCCCTTGATTAGTAACTTTCAGGACACCATAGGGCGAAGCTATAATTCCTAGTGGGTCAGTCATTGCTATACCTATCCGTTTATCTCCTATATCCAGGCACATTATTTTCATCAGGATACCATCTACTTAAGAAAAATACTAATCAATGAAACCATATCATTTAAAACTAGACAAGCTTTGTCAATGTCTTTTACCCCACCCTGCCCGGACTCAATATTTCCTCCGCCTTTGCCTTCTGCTCTTTGAGCTATTTCTCCGGCGATTTTACCTGCATGTAACCCTTTTTTTATAGCACTTTCTGATAGGGAAACAAAAAGATATCCGCTTTCCTTTCCTACTAAGACGATTATATACTCCTTAAGGCTATTTCTCAATTCATCGGCTAATATTCGTATTGATTTCTGGTCAAGGTGGTCTATCACCGAACTGATAATCTGTAAGTTATCATACGATTGGGTGTTGGCTAAAAGACGACCTTTGCAAATTGTAATCAGGTGATTAACCAGTATTTCTTTTTGTTGTTGCAGTTGCTTATAATCATTTAAAAAATTATTTATTCCTTGCACCAGGTCACCAGACTGTTTTATTAAACCTAAAGAGGTCTCTCTTTCCTGTCTTAAACGGTTCAGATAATCAAGGGCTTTTTTCCCGGAAACTGCTTCAATTCTTCTTAATCCTGCTCCCACTCCCTCTTCTTTGAGAATCAAGAACAAACCAGCCTCACCCGTTCTTTTCAGGTGAGTACCACCACAAAGTTCGGTACTTATATTATTTATTTTGACTATCCTCACCTCTTCCCCATACTTTTCCCCAAATAAAGCTGTTGCGCCCATATCCAGGGCTTCTTTATAAGTTCGGGTGCAGTAATTTACTTCGTAATCATTTCTAATATACTCATTAACCAGGCTTTCTATACTGATAATTTCTTTAGAAGTAAGCTGGTTATGGTAAGTATAATCAAATCTAAAATAATCTGGAGAAACAGAAGATCCTGCCTGTGTAACCTGTGACCCAAGGAGTTTTCTTAAAGCTGCCTGAAGAAGATGTGTACAGGTATGATGAATTTCCATATCTTTTCTTCTTGAAGCATCAACTTCTAATATAACTCTTTCGCCTTTCCTGATGAATTCCTTTTCTAATTGAACTATATGGACTATTCTGCCTGTATCGGTACTGTACACATCAATTATCTGACCTACCCCTTCAGGGTTTTTTACCAAACCAAAATCGGGTAACTCCCCTCCACCAAAACCATAAAATGGTGTAACATCAAATAAACAGGTTAAATTACCATCCTCTCTTTTTTCACACATAAGCACTGTGGCTTCTGCTTCTAAAGAAGAGTAACCAATGAATTCAGTTGCCGGGAACTCTTCATATAAAGCAATCCCCGTTTTTTCCGTTTCTTCCTTCCCCTGAAATTTGGAAAATGACCTTTGCTTACTCATCTCCTCATTAAACGATTCTGTGTCTAAAGTAAAATTTTCTTCCTGTAAAAGTTCAGTTTGAAGTTCTAAGGGAAAACCATAAGTATCATATAAAAAGAAGGCATCTTTACCAGAAAAAATAGTTATTTTTTCGCTTTTTAATTTATCCAGGTGCTCAGCAAAGTAATCCAGCCCTCTACCTAAGGTCTTAAGAAACTTCTCCTCTTCAGCTTTAACTCCCTCAGCGACCCAACCAGGTTTGTCTTTCAGTGTTGGATAAAACTCTCCCATTAAACTCACTATCTCAGGAACAACTTTGTATAGAAAAGGTTTAGTAGTCCCCAAACGGTAACCTTTCAGAAACGACCTCCTGATAAGTCTTCTTAGCACATATCCCCTCCATTCGTTAGAAGGAGTCAGCCCTTCTGAGAGGAGGAAGGTTATGGACCTGAGGTGGTCAGCAATAATTCTTAAAGTAACAATATTGCTTTCTTTATATTGAGCATTTAGCATCTGAGATAAGGTATTTATTATGGGTTGAAAAACATCTGTTTCAAAAACAGAATCTTTTTTTTGCATTATAGCAGACATTCTTTCTAAACCCATCCCAGTGTCAATATTTC
>BBPD01000481.1_pt2 | contig 10460 bp, 8 predicted proteins | sample 1344911 | NCBI WGS metagenome assembly BBPD01 (sample SAMD00019088, study PRJDB2971) | groundwater metagenome | biome: freshwater biome; feature: mineral spring; material: ground water | place: USA: CA, Sonoma | collected 2011-09 | depth surface m
CTGCTCGACGACCCGCCGTTGCGCCGGCGGGCGCGGGAGGCGCTGCGCGGCGCGCCGGACATGGCGCGCGCGCTCGCGCGTCTCTCGCTCGACCGGCAGACGCCGCGCGACTTCGGCGCGCTGCGCGACGGCCTGGCCCGCGCCCACGCCCTGGCGGCAACGCTGCGCGACGCGCCGGGCCTGCTCGGCGAGGCCGCCGAAAAACTCCGCGCCGCCCCGGACTTCGCGCACGAACTCGCCCGCGCGCTGGCCGACGAGTTGCCGGCGCGCGCGGGCGACCCGGGCAGCGTCCGCGCCGGCTACGACGGCCAGCTCGACGCGCGGCGCGCGCTGCGCGACGACGCGCGGGGGGGCATCGCCGCCATGCAGCTGGAGCTGGCGCAGGCCTGGGGCGTCGCGTCGCTCAAGGTGCGCCACCACCAGCAATTCGGCTTCCTCGCGGAACTCCCCGCCGCCGCCGCCGAGGTGTTGCGCGCGCGGCCGCCCGCGACGGCCCAGGGCGCCCTCGCGCCGATCCACCGCCAGAGCATGGCGAGCGCGCAGCGCTTCACCTGCGCGGCTCTGGCCGAGCTCGACCGCAAGCTGTCCGAGGCCGGCGAGCAGGCGGCGCGGCGCGAGGCGCTGGTGCTGCGCCACCTGCGCAAGCTGGCCCTCGACGCGGCCGACCCCATCGCGGCGGCCGCGCGCGCGATGGCGGAGTGCGACGTTCACGCCGCCGCCGCCGAGCTCGCCGCGGGGGGCGGCTGGTGCCGGCCGACGCTCGCCGAGACGCCCGAGTTCCGCCTGCGCGAGGCGCGCCACCCGGCCGTCGAGGCGGCGCTGCGCGCCTCCCGCCGCGGCGCCTTCGTGCCGAATGATTGCGACCTGTCGCCGGGAAGGCGCCTCTGCCTCCTCACCGGGCCGAACATGGCGGGCAAGAGCACCTATCTCCGGCAGGCCGCGCTCGCCCTCGTGCTCGCCCAGGCCGGGCTGTTCGTCCCCGCGGCCGAGGCGGTGATCGGGGTCGCTGACCGCCTCTTCTCCCGCGTCGGCGCGCAGGACGATCTCGCCGGCGGCCGCTCGACCTTCATGGTCGAGATGACGGAGACGGCGGCGATCCTCAACCAGGCCGGCCCGCGCTCCTTCGTCGTGCTGGACGAGGTCGGGCGCGGCACCGCGACATGGGATGGGCTGGCCATCGCCTGGGCGGTGCTGGAGGCGCTGCACGACCGGGTGCGCTGCCGCACGCTTTTCGCGACCCATTTCCACGAGTTGACGCAGCTCGAGGGCCGGCTGCCCGAATTGCGCCTCGCGGCGATGCAGGTGCGCGAGTGGCGGGGCGAGGTCGTGTTCCAGCACCACGTCGCCCCGGGTGCCGCGGGCAAGAGCTGGGGCGTGCAGGTGGCGCGGCTGGCCGGCGTGCCCAAGCCCGTCCTCGCCCGCGCGGCACAGGTGCTGGCGGAGCTGGAGGCGCGCAGCGCCGGCCCGGCGATGGCGGGCGAGATGCCGCTCTTCGCCGCCACACCCGCCGTGCAACCTCCGGCCAACCACCCCGCGCTCGCCGAACTCCGCGCCCTCGACGCGGACGCCCTCTCGCCACGCGACGCGATGGAGGTTTTGTATCGGTTGAAGACCCTCGCAGAGGGACAGGAACGCGCGTAGTCTTTCCGTCATGAGGGACGCAGTGTCGGAGGCGGCGGTGGATTCCGCGCTTCCCGTGGAGCTGGCACCGGGCGGCGCGCCGCTGCCGCGCGACCTCGCGCTCGGCCGCATGCGCGCCGCCCTGGGCCGCGCGCAGAACGAGGTGCAGCGCGGCTTCGAGGGCCGCACCCTCTCCGGCCTCGCCGCGGCCCGCACGCTGGCCGCGCGCATGGACGGGCTGGTGCTCGCGCTCCACGCCTACGCGCTCGCGGTGTTGCCGAGCGAGGGCCAGGGTCAGCGCGAGGGCCAAGGCCCGGGGCAGGACCAGATGCAGAAGGGCGGCGGGCGGTTCGCGCTGGTTGCCACGGGCGGCTACGGCCGCGGCGTGCTCGCGCCGAACTCCGACGTGGATCTGCTGTTCCTCACGGAAGGCCAGCCTGACGCGCGCACGCGCCGCCTGGTCGAGTTCCTCCTCTACTTCCTGTGGGATCTCGGCCTGAAGGTGGGCCACGCCACGCGCTCCGCGGCCGATTGCGTGGCCGAGGCGCGCCGCGACGCGACGGTGCTGACGGCGCTGGTGGATGCGCGGCTGCTGGCCGGCGACCGCGACGCCTTCGACGCCTTCTGCGGCGCGTTCCTGGCGATGCGGCGCGACCGCGGCTTCGCCCCGTTCCTTGCCGACAAACGCGCCGAGCGCGCCGCGCGCCACGCCCGCTACGGGGAAAGCCCGTTCCTGGTGGAGCCGCACATCAAGGAGGGCCGCGGGGGCCTGCGCGACCTCCAGACGCTCTACTGGCTCGGCCGCCACGCGCTCGGCGTGCACAAGATGCCCGAGCTGGTGGGGCCGGACTCGCCCGGCGGCGGGCTGCTGACGGAGCGCGAGGCGCGGGCCATCAAGCGCGCGTGGGACTTCCTGTGGACGCTGCGCTTCCACCTCCACTACGTCACCGGCCGCGCCGAGGAGCGCCTGACCTTCGACCTCCAGCCCGTCATCGCGGCGCGCATGGGCTACACCCGCCACGGCGCGCAGGACGGGGCGGAGCGGCTGATGAAGCACCTGTTCCTGACGGTGCGCGATGTGACGCGCTTTACCCGCATCCTTGAGCCGGCCATCGAGCGCGCGGCGCTCGGCGCGCCGGCGGCGCGGCGCGAGGGCGACGCCCAGCTTGCCGCGCAAGGGCTTGCCTTCGCCGACGGCAAGCTCGTGGCCGCGCCCCCGGACCGCGACTTCTCGCGCGAACCGGTGCTGATGCTGCGCATCTGCAAGGCGGCGCGCGACCGGTGCCTCGAGATCCACCCACTCGCCATCCGCGCGCTGATCCGCCAGGCCCGCCGCGCGGAGGAGCTGCGCGGGGATGCGGAGGCGAACGCGCTGTTCCTCGACCTTTGCGCGGGCAGGGCGGCGGCGAAGTGGCTCCGCTTCCTGAACGAGACGGGCTTCCTCCAGCGCTTCCTGCCGGAGTGGGCGCGCGTCGTCGGCCTGATGCAGTTCGACACCTATCACGTGTTCACCGTGGACGAGCACAGCATCGAGGCGCTGGGCGTGCTGCAGCAGATCGAGCGCGGCGAGCTGACCGAGGTCGCGCCCGTGGCGACCGAGCTGATGGGCCAGCTGCAATCGCGGCGCGCGCTCTACGTGGCGACGCTGATCCACGACATCGCGAAGGGCCGCGGCGGCGACCACTCGGAGCTCGGCGCGCGGCTCGCGCAGGAGATCTGCCCGCGGCTCGGCATGAGCGCGGAGGAGACGGAGACCGTCTCGTGGCTCGTGCTGCACCACCTGCTGGTCTCCCAGACCGCGTTCAAGCGGGACATCGAGGACCCGAAGACGGTGCTCGACATCGCCGACACGGTGCAGTCGCCCGAGCGGCTGCGGCTGCTGCTGGTGCTCACGGTGGCGGACATGCGCGCCGTCGGGCCGCGCGTGTGGAACGCGTGGAAGGCGACGCTGCTGCGCGAGGTGTACTGGCGCGTCTCCGAGGTGCTGGCCGGCGGGATGACGGTGCCGGAGCGCGACGTGCGCGTGGCCCGCGCGAAGGAGGCGGCTAAGGCGGTGATGCAGCCCTGCGCGCGCGCCGACATCGACCGCTTCCTGGCCCTCGGCTACCCCGGCTACTGGCTTTCGTTCGACGCGGAGACGCACGCGCGCCACGCGGCGATCATCCGCGAGGCGGAGGCGACCGGCGCGCCGCTCACGGTCCGCTCGCGCGTGCTGGAGGACCGTGGCGTCACCGAGATCACGGTCTATTGCACCGACCACCCCGGCCTGTTCAGCCGGGTGTCCGGCGCGCTGGCCGTGGCGGGTGCCACCATCGTGGACGCGCGCATCCACACGCTGACGAACGGCCGCGCGCTCGACACGTTCTGGGTGCAGGACAGCGCGGGCGGCGCCTTCGACGCGCCGCACCGCCTCGCGCGGCTCGCCGTGCTGGTGGAGCAGGCGCTGTCCGGCCATCTGCGGCTGGCGGCCGAGATCGGAAAGGTCCGGCGGGAGCCGGCGCGGCTGCGCGCGGTCACCGTGCCGCCGCGCGTCGTCGTGGACAACTTCGCCTCCAACACGCACACCGTGATCGAGGTGAACGGCCGCGACCGGCCCGGCCTGCTGCACGACGTCACCGCCGCGATCAGCAGCCAGGGCCTGCAGATCGCGAGCGCGCACATCACCACCTACGGCGTGCGGGCGGTGGACGTGTTCTACGTCAAGGACGTGTTCGGCCTGAAGGTGGAGAACGAGCGCAAGCTCGAGCAGCTGAAATCGGCGATCACCGAGGCGCTGGCGGTGCCGGAGGTGACAGGGGCCGGTGCCGTCGTGGCCCGCGAGATGGCGTCGCCGAGCTGACCCGGCGGATGCGACATCAACCTCAGGGGCCGGGCACGAGGCTCGCGTAAGCCGCGAACTGCAGGGCGAAGAGGACAATCGGCCCGGCGACCCGGCGCTCGAAGCCCGTGATCGCGGAAGCTTCGCCGATGCGGCGGTCCCGTGCGCCGGTGTGGCGACGGGCGGGGGCGAAGTCTGGCGGCGGGATAAGCCTGAGTCCGCTCGGGAACAGGCGGCCCAGCACGTCGTGCCAGAGGCTGTGGTTCAGCGCGGCGAAGATCGCCCCGACGAGCACCACGCAGATGCCGGACGGCCCGGGGAGATCGTACCAACCGACACCTTGGAAACGGAGGCGGAGGCGCAAGCCGAAGAGGTTGAGCAGCGGGGTGGCCAACGTGTTGGCCGCCAAGCAACACACCACGATGACCGCCAGCTTGATGCCGGCGACCACGGCGGCTCCCGATGCGGCGGCGCTACAGCCGCACGCCCTCGGTCTGCCAGCGCTCCTCGATGGGGCTTTGCAACTCGGTCTGGAGCACGAAGGCGGCGGCGCCCGCGAGGAGCGCGGCGGCGACGATGCCGGCGAGGACGGATTTCATGGCGGCGCTTCTTCCCGAAATGGCGTGGCCCCGAAATGGCGTGGCACGCGCGCGAGAATTACGCCCGAGCCGGCACCCCGGCAAGCGCGGGCAACAGCGCCTCCGCCTCCGCCAGCTCCTCGGGCGTGTTGGCATTGAAGAAGGGGTCGAGCGGCGAGGTCGTCCACTCGGCCACGGCGCAGCCGAAGCGCGCCGTCCAGCGGTCGATCTTGCGCTCGCCCGCCAGCAGCGCCACGCGCAGTTCGGCCCGCAGCGAGACCGGCCACAGCCCGACGGGCGGGTGCGTGTGCCCGCCGGAAGCCGCGCAGGCCAGGGTCGCGCCGGCGGCCTCCCGCGCCGCGTGCAGCCGCGCGGCGAGGTCGGGCGGCAGGAAGGGCGAGTCGCCCGGTGCGGTCAGCAGCCACGGGCAATCGGCCGCCTGCCCCGCCGCCCACTCCATCCCCGCCAGCACGCCGGCAAGCGGCCCGGGGAAGCCGCCGAGCGTGTCGGCGACCACGGGCAGCGCGTAGGAGGCGAGGCGCGACGGGTCGCCGTTCGCGTTGATGGCAAGGCGCGCGACCTGCGGCGCGAGACGCTCCAGCGCGAAGTCGAGCATCCGCCGCCCGCCCAGGCGCCGCAGCGGCTTGTCGCCGCCGCCCATGCGCCGCGCGAGGCCCCCGGCCAGCACGAGGCCAAGCGTCGCCTCACGCATCTTCGGCTTCCCTTGAGTTCTTGCGCCAGTGCTTGGCGCTCTCCTCCTCGACATAGGAGGGCTCGGCGTCGAACACGATCCGCCCCTCGCCCGCCAGCACCGTGAAGCGCTTGCCCTTGCAGCGGCCGACCAGCGTGAGGTGCGCCTCCCGCGCCAGCTCCACGCCCCAGGCGGTGAAGCCGGAGCGCGAGACGAGGATGGGGATGCCCATGCGCACCGTCTTGATCACCATCTCCGAGGTCAGGCGGCCGGTGGTGTAGAAGGTCTTGCCCGCGCCCGGCACGCGCTGGCGGTGCATCCAGCCCGCGATCTTGTCCACCGCGTTGTGCCGGCCGACATCCTCCATGTAGGCGATCACGCCCTCGCCCTCGCACAGCGCGCAGCCATGGATCGCGCCCGCCTCAAGGTAGAGCGACGGCAGCGTGTTGAGCCGGTGCAGCAGGCGATAGAGTTCGCTCGTCCGCAGCCGCGCGTCCGGGTCGAGGACGACGGCGGAGAAGCCCTCCATGAGGTCGCCGAACGCCGTGCCCTGCGCACAGCCGCTGGTGAGCGTCTTCCGCCGCAGCTTCTCCTCGAAATCCGTCGCCTCCGGCGTGCGGACGACGACGACGCCGAGGTCGTCGTCGTACTCGACGGCCGTGATCACCGATTCCGGCCGCAACATCCCCTGGTTCAGCAGGTAGCCGACGGCGAGGTCCTCGGGGCGGTCGAGGATCGTCATCATGGTGACGATCTCGCGGCCGTTGAGATAGAGCGTCAGCGGCCGCTCCACCGTCACGCTCGCCTCGACCGCGGCGCCGGTGTGGTCAAGGCCCGTGACGCGCCGGGTGAGCAGCGGGTTCGCGGGATCGGGGAGGATTCGCGGCGGCGCCGCACTCACCGCCGCTGCTCCAGCGCCTCGCGGAAGCGCGGGTCGTTGAAGGCGAAGAGCTGGCTGTCGAAGCGCTGGCCGAGCTGGATGTCGGAGAGCGTCACGCGCGTCTGGCGGCCCTGGCTGTCGGTGACGACCCACTGGCGCAGCGCCATCGGCTCCTCGTCCAGCACCAGCATGATCGTGCCCTCGGCCGCCTGGCCGGCGCGGTGGACGGCGACGCGCAGGAAGCCCCCCGACCGCTCGATACCCGCCACCGCCACGTCGCCCTCGAGCCTGAGCGGCGAACGCAGCAGCACGCCGAGCGGCGTGGCCGAGAGCGGCACGACGGTCGCCTGCCGCAGCTCGCGGTCCCAGTGGAAGAACTGGCCGTCTGCCGCGACGAGCAGCGTGGGCTCGGGTGGGTCGTACTCGAAGCGCATGCGGCTCGGGCGCCAGATCCACGCGGTGCCCTGCGCCGTGCCGCCGCGCTGGTCGGCCTGGAGGAAGCGCGCGCGCAGCGTGGTGAGCGTGTTGAAATAGGCCTCGACGCGCTGGATCGCGGCGCGGTCGGACGGGGCTTGCGCGAGCGCGGGCGGCGCCGCGAGCGCGGGGGCAAGGAGGAGCGTGCGGCGTCTCATGCCTAGCATGTGGCCCGCGGGCCGCGCCGCCTCAAGCGCGCCCACGGGAAACCAAGCTCAGTCGAACCGCACCGCCCGCGCCGCGAAGGCGAGCTGGAAGATCAACTGGGTGAAATCCGTCGCCATTTGGAAAAACTTCGGGTCGAGCCGCGGCAGCGCGATCACCTCGTCGCCGGGCCGCGGGCCCTCCCGCGGGTCGAGCACGAGCTCGCCCGAGGCGCGGCGGATCATGAGGTTGCTGCTGTTGCCGCGCGGCGTGAAGCCGCCGGCCTGGCGCACGTAGTCCTCGACGGAGAGGTTCTGCGCCCACAGCACCGCGCGCGGCATCTGCACCTCGCCCGTGACGAGCACGGTCTGCGCCCGGCTCGGGATGACGATCGTGTCCCCCTCCTCCAGGCGCACCGGCGCGCAACGGCCATTGCTGAACACGACGACGCGGCCCTCGGGGCGGGTGCGCCGCGCGCGCTGGATGAAGTTCGCCACCATCTGCGCCTCGGCGGAGCGGATGTTGGCCACCCCCTGCGTCGGCGACACGGCGAGGAAGAGTTGCCGCTCCAGCCGGTCCAGCCCCTCGTCGATGGCGCGGCGCTGCTGCTCGGCGACCGTGGGCCGCAGCAGGAACACGCTCTGCGTGTCCGCCAGCCGCGCGTCCACCTCCACGTGATCGAGCAGGTCGCACAGGCTGGTGTCGCGGTCGGTGACGAGCACGGAGGGCCCGATGCGGCTGCCCTCGACGGTCACGCGAACCGTCTGCGCCGGGCTGTCGGTGATGAAGGTGACAACGTCCTGGTCCGCTAGCGCGATGCCGCGCAGCTCGGCGAGTGTCGCGTAGCGGCTGAAGGGCCGCCCGCCGCGGCTGCCGGAGACGATGGCGTTGGTCGCCGCCGGCAGCGGCCGAGCGAGCTCCATCAGCTCGGCGCCCGTCATCGCGCGCGACGGCACCTCGAACAGGAAGTTGTTGCGCACCGAGCCGTCGGCGGCGACCAGGGCGCGCTGCGCGCCGACGAGGATCGTGTCGCCCTCCTGCAGCCGCACGTTCGGCAGCCGCCCGTCGAGCAGGAAGCGGTAGAGGTCCACGCTGGCGACCCGGCCGCCGCCGCGCAGGATGGCGATATCGCGGTAGGAGCCGCGCGACGAGTCCACGCCCCCCGCGCGCACCAGGAAGTCGAGCACGCTGTCGGCCGCGCTGCCGCCGAACCGGCCCGGCGTGCGCACGAAGCCGGTGACGAACACGCCGATGCGCTGCGTCGAGAGCAGCACGGCGTACACCTGCACGGCCGGGTTGAAGATGCGCCGCACCTCGGCCTCGACCACGCGCTGCAGGTCGCCGGCCCGCGTGCCGGCGAGGCGCACCGGACCAATATTGGGCAGGAACAGCATGCCCGTGCCGTCCACCTGCCCCACCGTTTCCGCCTCGACCGCGCCCCACACGCGCACCGAGACGCGGTCGCCGGGCGCGATGATGTAGTTCGGGTTCGCCGCGTCCGACGTCACGGCCGGCTGGCCGGTGAAGAGCGTCGCGCCGAACACCGCGGTGGGCCCCGTGGCAGCCGGGCCGGGCGGGCGCGGCAGTGCGCCGAGGGCCTGGGGCATCGTGGCGCCGGCCTCGGCTTCCGTCGCCTCGCCGGCGCGGGCGGGCCTGGGCTGCGTGACGCTGGGCGCCAGCATCGCGGCCGGCGGCGCGCCGGGGACGAGGCCGAAGCCCACGATGGGCGGGGCGGTCTGCGCCGGCGCCTGACCCGGCGCCAGCGCGAGCAGCGCGGCCGCGAGCGCCGCGGCGCGCGGGAACCTTCGGGCGAAGCTCGGCATGGTCTGGTCCCCCGCTGGTGCGCCGCGCCCCCCGGCGCGGTGTTCGCAAGTTAGCGCAGGATCGCCGTGAGCGGAATCAGTCAGGGCGTGAACCCTCCCCTCGGCCGAGGCGGGAGCGGGTGGAGCCTGACGGCGGTCAGGCGCAAACCGCCCTCGCACCATTCGCGCGGTGGCGAAAACCGCCCCGTCCTGCCCGGAGACCGGCCCGCCCTCAGCCCGCATGCTCCTTCACGCCCGCCAGCACCAGCCAGCCCAGGCAATAGAGCAGCGTGAGCGCGACCAGCACGTAGCCCGTGGTGAGGGCAGGCTTGGGATAGAGCGAGCGCTCGGCGAGGTTCGGCTCGACCACCCGCACCAGGAACACCTGCTGGCGCTGCGCGTCCTGCTGCGCGCGCTCCATCACCGCGACCGCCTGGCCAAGCGAGCGGACGGCGAATTCCGCCTCGAACCGCAGCCGCTCGAAGGCGGCGATCTGCTCCGTCACGCCGGTGCCCGCGCCGGCCAGGCGGCGACGCTCCTCCGCGATCTGCGCCTCAAGTGCTGCGATGCGCGACTGGAGGTTCTGCACCTGCGGGTTGTTGGCCCGCGCGAAGGCCTGCAGCGCCTGCAGCTCGGAGCGCGCGCGCGCCGCCTCGCCCTCCAGCCGGCCGATGGTCTCGACGCCGATGCCCGCGGCGCGCGACGGGTCGAGCACCTGCTCGCGCTGGCGGAAGGCGGTCAGCGCGGCCTGCGCCTCCGCCGCGCGCGCCTCGGCGCGGGCGAGCTCGGTGCGCGACGCGCGCAGCGTTTCCTCGCCGATGCGGGCGTTCATGCGGTTCACCATCAGCTCGCCGAGCTCGAGCAGCTGCCGCGCCAGCTCGGCACTGTCCTCCGGACGGAAGGTGCGCACGCGCAGCTCGGCGATGCCGGAGCTGGTGTCGATCTTGGCGTGGACCTGCGAACGGTAGTGTTCGAGCAGCTGCTCCGCCGCTGGGCGCTCGCGCCACAGGCGGAAGAACGGGTCGGCCTCGGGCCGGCGGAACATCGCGACGAGGTCCACGCCGCGCCCCTCCCGCAGGTCGCGCACCGCGTCGTGGCTGAGGAGGTAGTCGCGCACGCTCGCCGCCTCCTCCGACGCGCCCTTGAAGCCGGCCATGCCGAGCGCGGCGCCGATGGCGGTCGGCGCCCCGCCGCCGCCGCCGCGCACGGTGAACTTGGCGACGCTGTCGTATTGCGGCGCGGCGACGGCGAAGAGGTAAAGCGCGGTGAGCAGCGTCGGCAGCAGCACGAGCAGGCTGAACGGGTGGCGCGCCAAGAACCCGTGGCGGGGCGACTGCGGTGCGGCAAGCGCGGCCGCGCGCCCCCCGGCATACGCGGACGCGCTCAACGCGAGCGCCGATTGCCCCACCGGGGCGAGGCCGCGGCCCGCGCCTGCCGAACCGCCTCCCGCGGC
>BBPD01000157.1_pt2 | contig 10454 bp, 10 predicted proteins | sample 1344911 | NCBI WGS metagenome assembly BBPD01 (sample SAMD00019088, study PRJDB2971) | groundwater metagenome | biome: freshwater biome; feature: mineral spring; material: ground water | place: USA: CA, Sonoma | collected 2011-09 | depth surface m
TTGGGATTTGGGATTTGTTTAGTATTTCGTGCTTCGGATTTCGAATTTAAACGACAATATGCCTTGTTGGTTCCGGCTTGTCTGGGTTGGCGTAAATAAAGCCTCACAGATGTTTAGCTTGAACCATATAACGAATTAGTATATAAATAAAGATAGGATGACCCTGAAGGGAGGAACTATGGACATCACCAAATATGAAGTTCCGGCAGATAGATTATACTGGCACTGCGACCCGTCTATTTTTGACTTCAACACCACTAAAGATTTGGCGCCGTTGGGGGAGTTTATCGGGCAAGACCGAGCTATACGGGCAATTGAGTTTGGACTGTCCATGAACCGTGATGGCTATAACATCTACGTCGCCGGGCTAACCGGAACCGGCAAGACTTCAGTGGTGAAGAGTTATATTAAAAAGCTGGCGGAGAAGAGAAAGACAGAGCTACAGTATCACCCCGAAGATTGGTGTTATCTCTACAACTATGCCGACCCCGACCACCCGCAAGTCCTGAACCTGCCTCACGGAATGGGTAAAGTGTTCAAAGACCAAATAAGTAACCTCTTACTGGGGCTTAAAGAAGAGCTAGCTAAAGCCTTCTCCAGCGAAGAATACAAAGCCCAAAGGAAAAGGACCGTAGAGGAAAGCCGCGCTGCCCAGCAGAAGCTTCTCCAAGAAATAAATGAGGAAGCCCAACGCCAAGGTTTCCTCTTTGAGATGGCAACCACAGGAGTAATGCTATATCCTTTGGCTGATGGGAAACCCCTATCTCAGGCGGATTACTTGGCTTTAGCGGAGACAGAACAGAAAGAATTGGAGGCAAAACGCTCTGACCTGCTAAAAAAGCTGAAAGCAGTTCTAGAACGGGTGCATGAGATAGAGAAGCAAACTGGGGAAAAATTACAGAGTACCGACAAAGCTATAGCTGATTTTACTGTTTCCCGCTTCCTGGACTACCTTCTGCGGGAATATAAAGACCTGCCAAAGGTTATCCAGTATCTGGCCGACCTTAAGAACTATACCCTGAGCAATTTAAGCATTTTCAAGGAAAGCGAGGAGCCAGCACCCCCAGCCATGGGTGTCCCCATTAGCTATGCGACGCACTGGCGGGATCCTTTCCTCCCCTTCCAGGTTAATGTCTTTGTTGACAATAGCACCACTGAAGGACCACCGATAATCATCGAGTCCAATCCTACCTACTCCAATCTGTTGGGCAAGATTGAGCGGCGCTTCCTGCTGGGGGGATATCTCAGCGACCACACCATGTTGAAACCGGGGGCTCTTCACTTAGCTAACGGGGGCTATCTCCTGCTCAGCACCAATGAGGTATTGAGCAACCCTGGCGTTTGGCAAGCCTTAAAGCGAGCGATTAAGACTAAGGAAGCTCGTATTGAAGACCTTTTAGAACAGTTTGGCCACATAGCACCACAGGGGTTAAGGCCACAACCAATACCTATCTCTGTCAAGGTAATCCTTATTGGTGATAGCCTGCTTTATCAACTATTATCAATCCGTGATGAAGACTTCTGGGAGACCTTTAGGGTAAAGGCTGACTTTGACTTTCAGGTGGAAAGGAGCCAGGATAACCTGATGGCTTTTGCAGCCTTCATTGCTGGCTGTTGTGAGGAAGGTGAGCTACACCATTTCGATACTACTGGGGTCGCCAGGGTAGCCGAGTTTGCGGCACGAATGGTGGCTAACCAGGAAAAGCTATCCTCCAGGTTTGCCCAGGTTAAGGAGCTGGTGGAGGAGGCAGAATACTGGGCTTGCCAGGACGGGGCTTCAGTGGTATCGGCACAGCATGTAGAAAGAGCCATTGAGGAAAGGCACTTCCGCCATAACCTGCCTGATGAGCGAATCAGGGAGTTGATTAATCGGGGCACTATCATGATAGATACCCAAGGGGAGGTAGTGGGGCAAGTGAATGGACTCAGCACCTACAATCTGGGGGACATCACCTTTGGCAAGCCATCCCGCATCACCTGCAAAACCTTCTTGGGGCGGGGAGGCGTTATTAATATTGAGAGGGAGTCCCAGCTCAGTGGTCGAATCCATGATAAAGGCGTTCTCATCCTTAGTGGCTATATGGGCTGGAAGTATGCCCAGGATAATCCCCTCTCTTTGTCGGCTAGTCTATGTTTTGAGCAGTCCTATGAAGGTGTGGAGGGGGATAGCGCCTCTTCAGCCGAGCTCTATGCCTTGCTCTCTAGCCTATCGGGCTTGGGGATAAAACAGAATATCGCCGTTACTGGCTCGGTGAATCAGAAGGGAGAACTCCAGCCGGTAGGTGGCATAAACGAGAAAGTCGAGGGTTTCTTCAAGGTTTGTCAGGCTAATGGGCTTACCGCAGACCAAGGGATACTAATGCCGCACCATAATCTTAGCAACCTGATGCTGCGCCAGGAAGTGGTTGAAGCTGTGCGGCAAGGGAAGTTCCACATCTATGCTGTTAATACCATTGATGAGGGCATCGAAATCCTTACCGGGGTTGAGGCCGCTAAGAGAGGGGAAGACGGCACCTATCCCGAAGGGACGGTCAACTATAAAGTGGACCAAAAATTAAAGGAAATGGCGGCAAAGTTAAAACAATTCTATGCCCCGGGAGAGGAAAAGAAATAGGCTTAACTTCCTTCCCTCTGGAGTTGGGGTTATAATAGGTAGAACTTTTAAAATGGCCTCTAGTCTAACTATCTAACGCAACTGTCACTATCAAAAATGATTCTAGCATCAAAGCGTTTGGCTTGCAAGGCAGCAAATGCACTCGGTGGGGTAACAAAATGACGGATTGTTCACCCTGACAAGGGGCTAGTTTAAGCTTTCTCCCATTTAGCATCCATGATGGTTGATGTTTTGTGCTATAATAATGACGGCGGAGGTAACTATTATGGCACAAAACATAAGAACTCTTGGCGATACAGGGAGCAATCTCTTGACAGAGCTGACCCGTCAAGGTAAGCGCCTTTTCACCTTCGATGATGCTGCTAAAATCTACGGTACTAGCAATAGTGGACTGCACGGACTGTTATCCAGACTGGTTAAGCGACGCTGGCTTCAACGCATGGAGCGGGGTAAATATCTCATATTACCCTTTGAAGCCGGACGCGAAGGTGAGTGGACTGAACATGAATTCATAATTGCCTCCTATCTTATCAACCCCTACTATATTGGATTCCGCAGTGCCCTCAATTACTATGGCTATACGGAACAAGTTAGTCGGACTGTCTTCATAGCTTCAACTCGTCGCAAGTCAAAGCCAGCTCTGGAGATTTCCGGAGTAACATACCGCTTTGTGTATATGTCTGAGCATAAATTCTTTGGAGAAACCGAAGTGATTTTGGATAAACATGGGGTTAACATCTCCGAACCTGAAAAAACAATAGTAGATTGCCTTGACCGATTACGGTACTGTGGCGGCGTAGCAGAAGTAGCTAAGGCACTGTGGTATGGGCGCGACGAGCTTGATTTTGTGAAATTGGCTGAGTATGCACGGAAGAGCGGAAACAGAGCTGTAAGCCAGCGGTTAGGCTACCTTCTGGAGACGCTAAGCCCCGATAGAGATGAGGCTATTGTCATTCTCCGTGATGGCATGAGTAGTGGATATGCCCCGCTTGATACCCTGGCAAATACCGAGGGTAGATATCTTGACCGATGGAAAATCATCGTAAATGTTTCGGAGAATGAACTCTTACAGTGGAAGGAGCAGTAGTGTTATCCAAGGCCGAATTGCAGAGGATGGCCCAACACGAAAAAGTAGCTTTAGGCATATTGGAAAAAGACTACGTGCTTACAGAGGTGCTTAAAACTCTATCACAGGTGCCAGTGCTGAATGAGGTGATGGTATTCAAGGGAGGTACTGCCCTACGTAAAGTCTATTTCTCGCACTGGCGTTACTCGGAAGACCTGGACTTTACGGTGAGACATGACATGGCTAAAGAAGAGCTAAGGCAATCTCTTGACGGATGGTATCGCCAGGTAGAACAGGAGTCCCAGATACAGCTTACGACTAAGATGCTTCATAAGACAGATGGTTATGCTCGCATCCGAAGTCAGTTCCTGGGCCCCTTGTCCTACCCGGGTATGATTTATATGGACTTGAGCTTTGACGAACCATTATGCCTTGAGCCTGAATATCGGAGAGTGTTAACTGACCCCTTTACTGATCAGCAACGAGAGGTACTGGTCTACCCACTGGAAGAGTTGCTTGCTGAGAAGATGCGAAGCTTGCTTGAACGCGGTAAATCCAGAGATTATTACGACGTATGGAGAGTATTAAGGGAGCACTCTTCCCAGCTTAACTTCGAGCTTCTGGGGGCAGTGCTGGCCGAGAAGCTTGCACATAAGGGCCTTTGCCTCCGATCTATGAGCGATTTTCTTCCGGGAGACCCAGGGGTACTGAAGAGCTACTGGGAAAAGGATTTGAAGCAGCAAGTTGAATCATTGCTGCCTCTTGAGGAGGTGCTCGACGAGTTACAAGGTATGCTTAACAAGCTTGTAGCTCCCTGCATGTCTTTGGAAGAGACTAAATCTTGATGACAAGTCGAAGCGGGAGTCTTTGTTGCTGTGAGACAAGTCGGCTAGGTCAGATTTAGCGCATATTACTCTGAAAAAACTATGCCCACCGCGAATATTTTGGTTGCGGCAGGAGGCCGCGCTATGTATGGGTAGTTTGAAGGGGGTTTTGTTATTTTGATTAAGGAGACAGGTGATTTTCACTTAGCTGGACATAGAAAACCTAAGTTGTTCTATGGTTATATTGTGGTTGGGGTTACCTTCCTTATCTTGGTGGTAATGTTCGGCACATTTTATAGCTTTGGTATCTTTTTTAAGCCGTTGTCAGCAGAGTTTGGCTGGACTAGAGCAATCACATCAGGTGCCTTCTCATTGTGTTTGCTCTTATTCGGTTTTCTGAGCATTATCACCGGGAGATTAAGTGATAGGTTTGGTCCGAAGATTGTTGTGACAGCTTGTGGCTTCATTTTAGGATTGGGCCATCTATTGATGTCTCAGATTGGTGCTATTTGGCAGCTATATCTGTTCTATGGGGTGATGATGGGTATTGGGATGAGTGGCGGATTCGTCCCGCTGGTATCTACAGTAGCTAGGTGGTTTGCCAAGAGAAGGGGAATAATGACCGGTATTGTTGTAGCTGGCATAGGTGTAGGCATAATGACTATACCCCCGATAACTAGTTGGCTCATCGCTAGCTATGGCTGGAGAACCTCTTATATTATTGTAGGTATCATAACTTTAGTATTGCTTGTACCGGTAGCGCAGTTTTTAAAGCGTGACCCCGGTCAGATGGCGCGGTTGCCATATGGTGAGAATGGGTTAGAGGAGAAAGGTTTAGGTTTACAGGCTAGGGGGTTTTCTCTTAAGGAAGCAGTTCATATGAGCCAATTCTGGATGTTTTTTGCTATGATGTTCTGTTTCGGTATATTCTTAAATATTATCATGGTGCATATTGTCCCCCACGCCACTGAGCTTGGAATTTCAGCCACCGGTGCTGCCAATATTCTACCTATTATTGGTGGGCTAAGTATAGCCGGGAGGATTACAATGGGTAGCGGTGGTGATCGAATTGGTAATAAGTCAGCTCTTATTATTAACTTTATTCTGATATCAGTTGCTTTATTGTGGCTGTTAGCAGCCAGAGAGGTGTGGATGTTGTATCTGTTTGCCCTTATCTTTGGGTTTGCCTATGGTGGTATAGCAGCGCTAGAGTCACCAGTAACCGCTGAGTTATTTGGACTAAGTTCACTCGGTGCAATCATGGGGATTCTTGCGTTTGGCTTTGCAATTGGGGGAGCTATTGGTCCGGTCGTGGCTGGTAGTATATTTGATATGACTGGTAGCTATCAACTAGCTTTCTTAATCTGTGCAACAATCAGTGTCATAACTATTATATTGACCTCGTTGTTGAAACCAGCTAGCACTGGCGGAAGTGGAAATGACCCGAGAAGAAGCCCTTGATTCTACTAAAGCTAATGTGGAGAATGAAAATCTGGTTCCGGTTCGTCCGAGTGTGCGTGCAGCGTGCGTTTTTCGGAGTTAATCGGCCACCTTCACGGAGCAAATCGGCCACTTCTAGATGGAGCCCAATTAGTCGAAGAGGACTCGGAGAGGAGCTGGAGTAGAGCTGGGCAACAAGAAAGCCCTAGAATCCTCATAATGAGCTACGCAGCCATCGCAATGTCAATCTGACGCTTTTCCCTCACCCCCCCCACCCCGGTGGCAAATCAGAAAAACGAGCGAAAGGAGGGATTTGCAATTGACACCAACTTGAGCTAAACTGAAATAAGCCTAGTGTCGCTCCGACCCCCGGCTACTTCTAGGGCAGGTGGCCGGTTTCGACCGAGAAGGTGGCCGGTTTGGCGAACCGGGTGGCTTTGAGCGAAATCCGCACCCGCGTCTCACTAATGCTGAAGTAGGGAGTACACCCCAAGATAGTCCAGGATCGGTTAGGCTATGCCAGTTATTCAGATAACCTTCGACACCTACTCCCACGTTGCTCCTGGACTTCAAGAGGAGGCAGCCCAGAGTTTTGATAAACTGCTTAATGGCAGGTGTGAAAAAGAAGCCGTTCAAAATCATTATTAGCAAATTATCAGCAAAACCTTGTTATGTCTAATGGGGTAAGTGCTTACAATCGCTAATTTAGCTTCAAGAACAGGCCCGGAGGGGTGACCGAGTGGCTTAAGGTGCCGCTCTCGAAAAGCGGTGTCATCTCTGGTGACCGTGGGTTCGAATCCCACCCCCTCCGCTTTCGAGCGGCTGAGTATATCCCTGGATACAATTGCCGAGCAGGATACATGGAGAGGTGCTGGAGTGGACGATCAGGCGCGCCTGGAGAGCGCGTGTCGCCTTTGGTGACCGTGGGTTCGAATCCCACCCTCTCCGCCAGTTTAGGAACTGGCGGTACCTTTTGGACGAGATCCGATTTGAGCGTCTTTGAGAACAGGACTTGTCTTAAAGGATACGCTCGGCCGGAGAAATTTACTCTGGTTTCAGATAGGCAGGACTTGCGCAGTTGCGGTAAGACTGTATATATTAGGAGGATAATGCGATGACCAAATCCCTAACCGAAACACTTGGGGCAATAAAGCCTCTGAATTTGGAGGCAATGGAGACCGCCAGAAGGCGCCAGGATACACTCACCAAGCCTCAGGGCAGCCTGGGACAGCTTGAAGACCTTGCCATCCTTATCGCCGGGATAACGGGGAATCCCCGGCCGAAGATTCGGCACAAGGCCATCATCACTATGGCTGCTGATCACGGCGTGGCAGCCGAGGGGATAAGCCTCTATCCCCAGGAGGTAACCGGGCAGATGGTGCTCAACTTTCTGGGAGGAGGGGCGGGTATCAATGTCCTCGCCCGCCATGTGGGGGCAAGGGTTGTGGTGGTGGATATGGGCGTTATCGGTGGATGCGAACCCCATTCCGGGCTTCTCTGTAAGATGATTGATTTCGGCACCAAAAACATCGCCCGCGAACCGGCTATGAGCCGGCAGCAGGCGCTGGATGCCATTGAGGCGGGGATCGAGGTGCTTGAGTCGGAGATCGCCAAAGGATTGGATATAGTGGGCACCGGCGATATGGGGATTGGCAACACCACCGCATCAAGTGCCGTCTGTGCCGTGATGACCGGCAAGCCGGTGGTCGAGGTCACCGGCCGCGGTACCGGTCTGCGGGATGAGCAACTGACCCACAAAGTGGCGGTAATTGAAAAAGCGCTCCAGGTGAACCAACCCAATCCTGATGATCCCCTCGATGTGCTGGCCAGGGTAGGGGGATTTGAAATCGGCGGGCTCGCCGGCGTTATGCTGGGAGCAGCAGCAAACCGCATCCCGGTGGTCATTGATGGTTTCATCTCCGGGGCAGCGGCGCTCATCGCTGCGGGGCTCTCGCCGACTGCCAGAGAATATTTCATCGCCGCCCATCTATCGGTGGAAGCCGGGCACCGGGTGGCACTGGAGCACCTGGGGCTCACCGCGCTGCTCAACCTCAGGATGCGCCTTGGGGAAGGCACTGGGGCAGCCTTAGCAATAAGCATTGCTGAGGCTGCAACGAAGGTCCTGGACGAGATGGCCACCTTTGAGGAGGCCGGGGTCTCCGAATCGGAAGAGGTTGGGTAGGGGAGGCTTTAGCCTCCCGCCACAGGGCGAATTTATTCGCCCCTACCCTAGAGCCCGCGCTCGGAACAAGCCGCAACTTTGAACCTTGAACCTTGAACGGAGAGGAGACGATTTGGGTTTCTGGACTGCCTGGCAGTTTCTCACCGTATTCCCTGCCCCAGGAGGCCGAGGCTTCAGTGAGAGCGGGATTGGCCGCTCGATAAGCTACTTCTCGCTGGTGGGGCTTATATTGGGGGCGATCCTGTTGGGGCTCGACCAGCTACTGGGACTCTTCCTGCCTCCGCTGCTCGTGAGCGCCTTACTGGTCGTTTCGCTTATTCTCTTCACTGGTGCGCTCCATCTCGATGGATTGATGGACACCTGCGATGGGTTTGCCTTGAGGAGCTCCGCGGCCGAAAGGCTCAGGGTGATGGCCGATAGCCGGGTGGGGGGGTTCGGGGTGGTGGGGGCATGCTGCCTCATCCTGCTTAAAGTTATCTCGCTGATAACCATGCCGGTGGGGTTGAGAGCGGCAGCGCTCCTGCTGATGCCTACCCTGAGTAGATGGAGTGCTACCTACGCTATCACTGCCTTCCCCTCCGCTAAGAAGGAGGGACTGGGCCAGGTGTTCAAGAAGCAGGCGAGCTGGCTGAAGATGGGCATGGCAACGGTGATCGCCGTAGCTGCAGCAGCGGCTTTTCTGAGTTACGCCGGGGTAGCGATGGTGGTTGTGGTTTGGGTTACCAGCTTTCTGCTGGCGAGAACTCTCAGCTCACGCCTCGGCGGACTTACGGGCGATACCTATGGTGCTATAATCGAGCTTTCCGAGGTAGCGACGCTGATTCTGATCATCATAATCGGTAAACTAGGAGGAACAAGTTGGCTAGGCTTATACTTGTAAGGCACGGCGAGACGGAGTGGAACAAGTCGTTTCGGTATCAGGGCCACAGCGATATCCACTTGAACGACAATGGGATCGAACAGGCGGCAAGGGTGAGGGATCGACTTGCCGGTGAGAGGATAGATGTTATCTACTCCAGCGACCTCTCCCGGGCGTGTGAAACTGCTCGGAGCATCGCCTCGATGCACGGCATGGCGGAGATCCGTCAAACAGCGTTATTGAGGGAGATGGACTTCGGCCAGGCTGAAGGAATGACCTTCGACGAGATCAAGGAGAACTACCCCCGGATCGCCGGCGATCTTCAAGCCTGGCGAACCAGAAGTCCGGAAATTCGTCTCCCTAACGGTGAGAGCATAGCTCAACTTGGCGCCAGGGTGGCCCAGTTCGCCGAGGAGCTGAAGGGATATGAACCCGAGGAAACGGTGTTAGTGGTGGCTCACGGGGGCTCGCTGCAAGTGCTTATCTGCCTGCTGCTGGGAATTGGCCTGGAGCACTGGTGGCAGGTGCGCCTCGGCAGCGCCTCGGTCACCATCATGGAGACCTCACCCTATGGAGTGGCGTTCATCGTGCTGAATGACACCTGCCATCTGCAGCGGTCAGCAGTCAGCGAAAACAGGTAGGGGAGGCTAAAGCCTCCCCCGACAGGGCGAATAAATTTGCCCCTACCCTTTGGAGCGGTAGTCGTCCAGGCTGTGTGTGGGGAAGCCGCGTCTTGCCAGGACAGTATTTACGGAGTTGGCAATATCTTCCAGCGTGTCAAGAAGCGTTCCGTCGAGATCGAAGACTACGACTTTAAAGTACATTAGCGATCCCTGGTAATGCCAAGCACAACTTCTTGGCATATAGATTAACCCAGTAGCGAAAAGGATTGGACAAATTATCTCTCGTCCCATGCCGCGGCTTACTAGCACCCCTAGTGTTAGGTTTGCTTGAATCAAAGGCAATGACGCTGCTACATCACAGGCTAGAGAGAGTGAGATAGTAAAGTGTAGATACGCTCCATATCAAGACTCTGCCGCACGATCATGGCGAGTTTATCATATTGCTCCTCTCTGAAAGGCATCTCGCTTTTCATTTCGAGCGGGCAGTCAGGCTTTATATTGTGCAGCAAGCCACGTCGAAAGCGTTCGTTGTCGAAGAGCCCGTGGAGGTAGGGTTGATGTATGGAGTCCTCTTCATCGATCATGATGTTGTGATAGTAGGGCACCACGCCGAGAACCGCAATGCCGGTGTGGTCCTCCAGGTAATCGAGCCCCGGTTGGAGAATGGAGACATCACCACGGAATTTATTGATGATGAAACCCTTGATTCTCTCCCTTTCCTCGTCCTGGAGGAGGACGATGGTTCCTACGAGGGAGGCGAAAACCCCGCCTTTATCAATGTCTCCCACGAGCAGAACCGGTGACTGAGCCAGCCTGGCGATGCTCATATTCACCATCTCGAAGCGG
>BBPD01000399.1_pt6 | contig 10453 bp, 8 predicted proteins | sample 1344911 | NCBI WGS metagenome assembly BBPD01 (sample SAMD00019088, study PRJDB2971) | groundwater metagenome | biome: freshwater biome; feature: mineral spring; material: ground water | place: USA: CA, Sonoma | collected 2011-09 | depth surface m
CGCCGTCCTCGAACCACTCCGTGCAGCAGGAGGTGTTGGTCTGGATGGGGAAGGCGCCCATCGCCATCGCCTCCAGCACCGAGGTGCTGATGGCGTCGGACAGGCTGACCCCGACATAGGCGCGGGCGCGCGCGAATTCGGCGAGCATGTCCTCATGCGCCATCCAGTCGAGCACCCGGATGTCGAGCGCGCCGGACGCGGCCAGCGCCGCGGCGCGCGCACGGGGTTCGGCGGTGGCGAGGAACAGCGCGACCTCGAAGCGGGCGAGTCGCGGCGCGAGGCGCTCGAGCGCGTCCAGCGCCCGCATCGCGCGGCCGGCGAAGTGCTCGTAGCCCTTCACCAGGATCCTCCTGCGGGCGGAGGGCGGCTGCGGATTGCGCAGGTGCGCGATGGCCGCGAGGTCCATGCCGCCCGAGTTGGGCAGCACGGGCAGCACATGCCCCGCGAAGCCGAACTCGCGCGCCAGGGCCACGTCGCGGTGGCATTCGCAGCTGTAGAGGCGCGCGGCCGCGAGAAGGCGGCGGATCTCCGGCGCGTGCAGCGGGTCGCGGCCGTAGAGGTAGATGTCGCTGCCCCAATTCGTCGCCAGCAGCGGCGGGAAGTTGTCGGCGCCGAGCAGGTCGCGCGCCGCGAGCGCGAGGTAGCCCGCATGCTGGAACTCGAGCGCATGGACCAGGTCGGGCTTCAGCTCCTCGATCACGCGCGCCAGCACGCGCGGGGCGTGCAGCGCGGGCGCCGACCAGCCCTCGGGGCCGAGCGGCACCCGCGCGCCGAAGGCGTAGCCATCCTCTGGGAGCAGCGCCGGCTCAGGCACGAACCGGCGCAGCGTGAACGGCAGGCCCGGCGAGGGGGGCGCAGGCGTCGCCGCAGGCCAAGGCTCTGGAACCCTGAGCTTGCGCGCCGCGATTGAGGCCGCGCGACGCGGCTGGTCGAACAGCAGCCCGGCGAATCGCACCGCGCGGCGGAGCGGCGGCGCGGGCGGGGGAGCGCCGGGCGGCGGAGGCGGCGGTGGCCGCTCCGGAAGGTGCAGCGTGACGCCACGCAGCGCGGCATGCGGAGGCTCCTCCTTCACGCCGAACACGTGCACGTCGTAGCTCGCGTCGCCATCGAGCGAGGCGATCCACCGCGCCGCGTGTGGGCTGGCCTGCATGGCGACGAAGAGGATCCGCTTCCGGCTCACGCGGAGCGGGCCTTGTCGAGAACGCAGCCCAGCGCGCCGCGCGCGGCGGCGAGCCGATAAGCCTCCGCGCGGCGACCGGCCTCGGCCGCCATCGCGGCGCGTGCGGCCGGCCCGTTGTCGCGCAGGCCGCGCAGGGCGCAGGCGAGTGCCGCTGGCTCGGGGACGTCCACGACGATACCCGCGCCGCCCGCGAACATCCTCGCGACGACGGTGCCGCGCGGCGCGTGGACCAGCACGGGGCGACCGCTCGCCAAATACTCCGCCGCTTTCGCGGGCGCCGAGGAGCGGATCACCTCCGGGATCGCGGAGTCGAACGCCAGCGGGAGGAACAGCACCTGCGCGCGCTTCTGCTCGGCCAGCGCGGCCGTGTGGTCCAGCGCGGGCAGCACCTCCACGGCCGGGCCGCCGATGCCGAGCGAAGCGACCTCCGCCACGCTTTGCGGCGTGCGCAGGACCAGGCGAAACCCGGGAAGGTGGCCGAGCGCGGCGCACAGGTTGCGCACCGCGTCGGCCTGCGCGGAATACATCGAGCCGGTGTAGAGGATCGTGGCGACGCCGGGCCACTCCGAAGCGTCCGGCGGGCCGAAGGCGGCTTCGGCGGCCGGGTTGCGCAGGATGGCGGCCGGCGGCGCGGCCGTGTTTCGCGCGGCGAAGTCGCCGGCGAGAACCTCATTCGGCGCAATGGCGCACGCGCCCACGGCCCAGCGCCGCTCCCACGCGCGCGCGAAGGCGCGGTAGCCGGGCCCGGCATCGGGAGCCCATTGCAGCACGGGGTCGTCGAACATCCACGCGAGCAGCGGCTTGCGGAGCCAGCGCGCGGCGAGGAAGGCGGCGGGCAGGTCGAAGGGTGAGCCGCTGCAGCCGATGATGGCGTCGGCGCCGCGCCCCGCCCGCGCCACCGCCCGCGCGCGGCGCAGGGTGACGGCGAGGAAGGCGGCGCCGCGGTCGGCGTCGCGCAGCGCGTGCGGGCGCCATATGGCCGGCAGCACCGCGTGCGCGCGCGGCGGCATGCGCACGATCCGTCCGTCCGCCACCGCCAGCGCGTCCTCCGTCAACCACGTCACGTCGTGGCCCTCCAGCAGCTGCGCCAGCACCCGCGCCTGCCCGCTCGGCGCGGGCGGCGCGGAGGTGGTCGCCACGGCGAGGCGCATCAGGCGCGCTCGAAGGCGATCAGGTCCATCGGCACCGCGCACAGCACGCCGTTCTGCGCGGGCGCGACCACGTCGAACACCAGCGCGTCGTTCACCCAGTGGAGCTGCACATGGTTGAGCAGCGTGCCGGAGGCGACGGAGGCGGTGAGGAAGTAGCGGCCCGTCATCAGCCAGGGCAGGCGGAAGCGGAAGCGCGCCACCGCCTCTTCGCCACCGCGCAGCGAGGGCGGCGAGGCGCTCAGCGTGTGGAAGGAGTTGTCGCCGACCACCGCCACCGCGCGGCGATCCTTCACGTGGAAGCCGGCGATCAGCGCCTCCACGTCCCGGTGGGCGCGGACGCGCAGGCGCAGCTCCACCGCCTCGTCGCCGCGGATGACGGCGAGCTTCGCGCCGTCCGCGGCGACCAGGTCGGCGGCGACGATCTCGGCGTCGCGGCTGCCGAAGCTCTGGCTCGCGGCAAGCTGCTCGCGCACGGCGGACGCGGCGTTCACCTCCGCCCCGCCTGCCGCCCCGGGCCCCGGCTCGTCGCCCGCGGCTTCGGCCGTAGCGAGCTTCACCGCGCCCTCGCCCAGGCCCATCTCCTCGGCGGAGGCGAAGGCGGTGTAAGCCTCGGTGACGCGGCGTGCGTTGCCCTCCATGCGCAGCCGCCCGCGGTCGAGCCACACGGCGCGGTCGCAGAAGGCGGTCACCGCGCTCATGTCGTGGGAGCAGAACAGCACCGCCCCCGTTTCGCGGAAGCGCGACAGCCAGCGCAGGCATTTCTGCTGGAAGGATGCGTCGCCCACCGCCAGCGCCTCGTCCACCACCAGCACGTCCGCGTCCACGTGCGCGGCGACCGCGAAGGCGAGGCGCATCGCCATGCCGGAGGAGTAGGTCTTCACGGGCTGGTGCACCGCGTCGCCGATGTCGGCGAAGGCGAGGATCGCGTCGAGGCGCTCCTTCGCCGCATCCCGGGACAGGCCCAGGATGCTCGCGTTGAGGAAGACGTTCTCGATGCCCGAGTACTCGGGGTTGAAGCCGGAGCCGAGCTCGAGCAGCGCGGCGACGCGGCCGCTCGTCTCCACGTGGCCGGCGGTCGGCGTCAGCGTGCCGCAGACCAGTTGCAGCAGCGTCGATTTGCCCGAGCCGTTGCGCCCGATCACGCCCACCGTCTCGCCGCGCCGCACCTCGAGATCGAGCGGCGCGAGGGCGTGGAACTCCGTGAAGAAGGCGCGCGGGCGGGGGTCGAGGCCGACCCGGCGCAGGGCGGCAGCGGCGCGGGGCCACACCGCCTGCTTCAGCCGGTCCGCCGGGCGCGCGTACACGCTGTAGGATTTGGCGAGGCCGCGCGCGGCGACCGCCGGCCGGGGATCGTCAGAGAACATCGGCGAAGCCCGGGCGCAGCCTCTGGAACGCCCAGAACGCGCCCCACAGCGCGGCGGCCGCGGCGATGGCGTAGAGGCCGAGCGCGACCAGGTCCGGCGGCTGGCCGAACACCAGCACCGCGCGCGCCTGCTCGACGATGAGCGTCAGTGGGTTGAGCCACATGACCGCGCGCATCCCGGCCGGCACGGCCTCCACGGGGTAGAAGATCGGCGTGAGGAACAGGCTCGCCGTGACCAGCAGCGCGACGACCGGGCCGATGTCGCGCAGGAACACGCCGACCGCCGAGATGGCCAGCACCAGCGCCGCGACGAAGAGCAGGTAGGGCGCGAAGACCAGCGGGAGCCACAGCGCCGTGGCGTGCAGCTCGCCGCGCAGCAGGAGCGTGCCGACGACGACGATGGCGAGGCTGATCGCGGCGTTGGCCAGCGCGTTCAGCAGCACGACGAAAGGCAGCACCTCCAGCGGGAAGACGACCTTGGTGACGTAGCTCGCGTTGCCCACGACAAGCATCGGCGCGCGGCCCACGCAGTCGGCGAAGACCGCGTGGACGGCGAGGCCCGCGAGAAGGACGAGGGCGAAGTCGAAATGCCCCGCCCCCGCCGGCTGCTGGCCCCAGCGCATCTGGAACACGGCCGAGAAAACGAAGGTGTACACGGCCGCGGTCAGCAGCGGCACGGCGACGGCCCAGCCCAGGCCGAGCACGCTGCCGCGGAAGCGGGCGCCGAACTCGCGGCCCGCGAGGCGCCACACCAGCTGGCGGTGCGCGAGGAGCGAGGCGAAGAGGGCGCGCAGAGTGGTGGGGTGGCGTTTCATGAAGGCGGGAGCATGTGCGACGTGGGTGGTGCCCCCCTGCCCTGCCCCCGTCAAGCTGCGCGCCGGGCTGCGTCTCGCGCTCGCTCGGCCGCTGGAGCCGCATGTCGGGCACGGCGTGGCCCGCGTCGGTGGAGGCCTGCTTCAGCGCCTCGAGATTGGGCGCGAAGATGCCCTCACGGCTGTCGGCGCACCCGTCGCGGCGCTCCTGTGACAGGCGCAGGCTGCCCTGGAGGCGCGGCATGGCCCGGCGGGCGAACAGCTCGAAGGCGTTCAGGGTCTGCGCGCGGTCCGCCCATGCGTGGCTGCGGAGCAGCACGCCGCCCGTGCCCCCTTGCGCGAAGCCGAGTAGCCGCCCGGTGCATGTGCTTGTCTCGGGCGGGCCGACCAGCGTTGTGCCGGCGCGCGGGCCATCGCCCAGCGGGTCCTCCGAGCGCGTCGGCGGCCGGCCGAGCGCCTCGCCGAAGTAGCTCTCCGTCTCCAGCCGCTCGCCGCAGCGGGTATCGCGCTCGCCAACCGGGGCGGGCAGGCGCGATACACGCTGCGGCGTCGCGTCAGCCCTGCAAGGCCAGGAGCACCGCGACAAGCTCGGCCTGCCGCCGGCATCCGGTCTTCTCGAACACGTGGGCGAGATGCGTGCGCGCCGTGGGCATCGCGATGCGCCGCTTGCGGGCGTGCTCGGCGAGCGAGGAGCCGGCGGCGAGGCTTGCGGCCAGCGGTGCCTTGGCGGGAGTGAGGCCGAAGCCGCGGGCCAGCGCGTCCTCCGCCGGCGCGCGCCGCGCCTGCGTATCGGTGACGAGGATCGCGACGCCGGCCTCGCCCGTGCGCGGCACGACGTCAATCATCCAGGGGGAGGCACCCGAGGGGCGGGCGACACCGAGGCGCCCGTGCCGGCCGAGCGCGGCCAGGGCGTGCGGCGCGCCGGTCGCGGCTGTCAGCGCGAGGGAGACCAGCCCGTCCAGCGCGCGCCGCGCCGGCGGCTCAAGGGCGAGCGTGCCGCCGGGCCGGAACGCCAAGCCGTCCCCGAGCGCCACCATGAGCCGCAGCGAGGATCGCGAGCGCGCAGCCCAGCAGCCCAAAGCCGAGGCCGACCCACACGCGCCGCGTCGGTGGCGGATCGCCCGCCACGCCCGCGGCGAGCAGCGCGACGAGAATCGCTGGCAGCGCGATGGCGAGCGCGAGGCCCGCCGGGCTGATCGCGTCCGCCTGCGCGAGGTTCGTCGCGGCGAATGAGCCGAACTGGACGACCAACCCCAAGCGGACCAGGTGGGCGGGGGCCGCGCCGCGCGCCCACTTGGTCCGGCGGATCAGCACGAGCGGGGCGAGGCACACCAGCACGCCCGCGCAGCGCATCACCTGGAGCGTCAGCGGCTCGGCATGGGGCAGCGCCAGCTTCACGGCGACGAACCCGCCCGACCAGAGCAGCACGAACAGCGCGGGGGCGAGGACGGCGGCCGCGGGGCAGCTTCCCCGCCGCCGGGGGGATGGGCAACCTGCGCCGCGCGTGGTTCACGCCCGCGCCATGCGCACGCTGTTCGTGGAGGGCTGGCACGTCATCGAGGAAGGGCCGCCGGGCGGGGAACCGCTGCTCCTCCTGCACGCGCTCGGCACCGACCTGCGACTCTGGGACGCGCAGGCGAGGGTGCTGGCGCGCATGTTTCGCGTGGTGCGCTGCGACTTTCCCGGGCATGGCATGTCCGCGGCGTTGCAAGGCGTGACGCTGGCCAGCCTCGCCGATGGCGCGGCGCGGGTGCTCGACACGCTGGGGGTCGCCTCGGCCCACGTGGCCGGCGCTTCGCTCGGGGCGCGCGTGGTGCTGGAGTTCGCGGCGCGCGACCCGGAGCGGACACGCTCCGTCGCCGCCTGCTTCACCGGCGGCGCGACAGCCCCGCCGCCGGGCCGCGCCGCGTTCGAAGCGGCGGTGCGCGAACGCGGGATGGAAGCCGCCCACGCGCTGCTGCCCGACCTGGTGCGCGAGCCGCTTGGCACGGGCGGGCGCCGTGTCGCGGCGATGCAGCGTGGCACCGACCCGCGCGCCTTCCTCGCGGCGCTCCATGCGCTGGGCGAAGCGACGGATTTCTCGCGCGTGGCCGCGCGGACGACGGTGGTCGCGGGGGAGCGCGACGCGCTCGTCCCCGTCGAGGCCGCGCGCGCGCTCGCTGAGCGACTTCCCGCCGCCCGCTTCACCCTGCTGCCGGGCTGCGCGCACCTGCCGCACGACGAAGCTCCGGAAACGCTCACCGCCGCGCTGCTCGACCACCTCCTCCCCGCCGGCACGCCGACCGCCGAGGCCGGCATGGCCGTCCGCCGGGCGGTCCTGGGGGAGGCGCACGTCGCACGCAGCGAGGCGGCGCTGACGCCGCTCGACCTGGCCTTTCGCGACTTCATCCTCGAAGGCGCCTGGGGCCGCGTCTGGACGCGCCCCGGCCTGTCGCGCCGCGACCGCTCGCTCGTGACCCTCGCGATCCTCGCGGCGCTTGGCCAGGAGGGCGAGTTCCGCCTGCACGTGCGCGCCATGGCCAACACCGGCGCGACGGCGGAGGAGCTGGCCGAGGCGCTGCTGCACGTCGCGACCTACGCCGGCGTGCCGGCCGCGAATCACGCAATCAAGATCGCCAGGGAAGCCCTTTGCGCATGAGCGTGAACCCCGCCGACGGCGCCGTGCTCGGCGCGCTCTACGGCACCGACGCGATGCGCGCGGTGATGGGCGAGCGCGCGCTGCTGGTCCACATGCTGGAGGCCGAGGCCGCGCTCGCGCGCGCACAGGCCCGCCTCGGCATCGTGCCGGCCGAGGCGGCGGCGGCGATCACCGCGGCGGCGGAGGTGGACCGGCTCGATCTCGCGGCGCTGCGCACGGCCACGCGCAACACGGGCTACCCGGTGGTGGGCCTGGTGCGGCAGCTCGAACGGCTCGCCGGCGAGGGCGCGGCGCGGTGGGTGCATTGGGGTGCCACGACGCAGGACATCCTCGACACCGCGCTGGTGCTCCAGCTGCGCGAGGGCTTTGCGTTGGTCCGCGCGGAGCTCGCGGCGGTGTGCGCCGCGCTGGCGCGGCTGGCGCGGGAGCACCGGGAGACCGTGATGGCGGGGCGCACGCACCTCCAGCACGCGCTGCCCGTCACCTTCGGCTACAAATGCGCGGTGTGGCTCTCGCCGCTGCTTTCCTGCGCGGAGCGGCTGCGTGAACTGCGGCCGCGGCTGGAGCGCGTGCAGCTCGGGGGTGCTGCCGGCACCCTCGCCTCGCTTGGCGAGCGCGGGCTCGAAGTGCAGCACGAATTCGCCGCCGAGCTCGGCCTCGGCGTGCCCGACATCCCCTGGCACGTCGCGCGCGACGCGATCGCGGAGGCGGTCTGCGTGGCCGGCATCCTCTGCGGCGCGCTCGCCAAGATCGCCACCGACGTGATGCTGCTTATGCAGACCGAGGTGTCGGAGGCGTTCGAGCCGCGCGCGCCGGGCCGCGGCGGCTCCTCCAGCATGCCGCAGAAGCGCAACCCCATCGCCTGCGAATACGTCCTCGCCCAGGCGCGCGGCGTGCACGCGCTCGTGCCGCTCGTCCTCGGCGCAATGGCGCAGGACCAGGAGCGCGGGACCGGGCCCTGGCAGGCCGAGCCGCTCGCGGTGCCGCAGGCGATGCTGCTCACCCACGGCGCGCTGGCGCAGACGCGATTCCTGCTGGAGGGACTGGTGGTGGACCCGGCGCGGATGCGCGCGAACCTCGCCAGCACGGGCGGGCTGATCGCGGCCGAGCAGGTGATGATGGGCCTCGCGCCGCTGATGGGCCGCGGCGCGGCGCACGACGCGGTGCACCACGCCTGCGACGTGGCGCTGGCCGAGCACGCGCCGCTGGCAGACGCGCTGGCACGGGAGGAGGGCGTGACGCGCCACCTCGGGCCGGATGAGATCGCGCGGCTTTGCGCGCCGGAGAGCTACCTCGGCTCCGCCCCCGGCTTCACCGACCGGGTGCTGGCGCGGTGGGAGGCAACGGCACGCTGACGGCGCCGCGCCGCCGCGCCGCCGCTCCACCGCGTTCCGCAACGCAGCACGCGGCCCTGCGCGTAGGGCGTGCCGCGGATCTGGGCGCGGTCGGCCGCGTCGCCCCGGTGCTTGCGCAGCCAATCCCGGTTGGCCTGGAGGCCGCCCGCGGCCGCGACCACGGCGCGGGCGCGAAGCACCTCCGGGGATCCGCGATGGCTCACCTCGGCCTCGGTAACGAAGCCATCCTCCGCGCGGAGGTGGCACATCTCGGTGTCGTACAGCACCCCGACCCCCAAGGCCTCCGCCGAGCGGTAGAGCGCGTTCACCAGGGCCTTTCCGCCGCCGAGGAAGAAGGCGTTGGTGCGGGACAGCGAAAGCGTTCCGGACAGGCTAGAGCGGGCTGCGTTGAGGCGGAATCGCCGAAAACGCTGAATCCCGCGGACTGGCAAGGCTAGGCCATCTGCGTGAGCCCATGCAAACGAAGCATGGTCTTGAGCAGATCGCCGGAGAGCGTCTTCGCTCGGAGGCGTGAATCTGCACTGAAAACAAGGGCTAGGGCAACCACCCTGACGACAGTCAGGGTGGATTGGCTCTTGGTGCTCGCGGAAGAGCACCTGCGGCGAGAACCAGACGGCGAGGTTTGCCACCACGCCGACCACCGCCGCCGTGATCGCCGCCAGCGCGCCGGCGAGCGCCCGGTTCTCCTGCAGCCGCTCGATCAGTGGTGCGCCGAGGGATACGAAGAAAAAGCACGGCGCGAAGGTGACCCAGAGCGTCAGGACCGAGGCGAGGATGCCGCCAGGAACGCCGCTCCGCGCCTCCGGCGCCCGAAAACCCGCCAGGAAGCCGACGAATTGCAGCACAAGGATGAGCGGCCCGGGCGTGGTTTCGGTGAGGCCCAGACCAGTCAGCATCTCCTCGGCCGAGAGCCGGCCATAGGCCTGCACCGCGTCCTGAACGACATTGGCGAGGACGGCATAGGCGCCACCCACCGTGACCACGGCCATCTTCGAGAAGAACAACGCGATGTCGGCATGGGTGCCGCCGACAAACGCCCACAGCGCGGCGACTGGCGCGAGCCAGAGGCCGAGCGCGATCAGCCCCGCCCGTCGCGCACCCGCAGCAAGCCGCGCCGGCCGGCCGGGATCGGCGGCGAGCATCGCATCGATGAGCGCCGGGCCGCCATGCTTCGCCGAACCGTGACCGGCCACGGCGAAGGCCCCGGGTCGTGTCCCCGGGCGTGGTGTAGGATCTGATCGGCGAGGGTGAGGCGGTCACCGCGGTGGTTCGTGGCAGGGTTGGGTTGCTGACACTCAACCCCACGCCTTGGACCTACCACGATGACCACCGACCGGACTGCCCTTCGCGACCTGCTGGCGAAAGGCTCTGACGCGACCTTCCTGCGCGAGATGATCGGCTTCGCCGCCGAGCGGCTGATGGAGCTGGAGGTGGGCGAGCTCACCGGCGCGGCGCACGGGGAGCGCAGCCCGGACCGCCTGGCCCAACGCAACGGCTACCGCGAGCGGGACTGGCAGACGCGGGCCGGGACGGTCGGGCTGCGCATCCCCCGGCTCCGCAAGGGCAGCTGCTTCCCGGCGTTCCTGGAGCCCCGGCGGCTGGCCGAAACAGCGCTGACGGCGGTGATCCAGGAGGCCTACGTCCACGGCGTTTCCACACGCTCGGTGGACGACCTGGTGCGGGCCATGGGGATGGAAGGCGTCAGCAAGAGCCAGGTGTCGCGCCTGTGCGCGGAGATCGACGAACGGGTCCGGGACTTCCTGGCCCGGCCCATCGAGGGGTCGGCGTATACGCCGACGGCCCTACCTCTGGCTCGACGCGACCTACGTGAAGGTGCGCGAGGCGGGCCGCATCGTCTCGGTGGCCGTGACCATCGCGGTGGGCGTCCACGCCGACGGGCGACGCGAGGTGCTGGGCATGGCGGTGGGCAGCTCCGAGGCCGAGACCTTCTGGC
>BBPD01000102.1_pt1 | contig 10448 bp, 13 predicted proteins | sample 1344911 | NCBI WGS metagenome assembly BBPD01 (sample SAMD00019088, study PRJDB2971) | groundwater metagenome | biome: freshwater biome; feature: mineral spring; material: ground water | place: USA: CA, Sonoma | collected 2011-09 | depth surface m
CCGGCAAAATAGCGAAAGTGGTCGATCGCCAGCGGGATGTCGGCGTTGAGCGTTTCGCGGATCGGCTTGCCGTTGTCCACCGTTTCGGCGTAGGCCAGCAGTTCCAAGTTTTGCTCGATGCGGTCTGCGATTTTGAGCAACACGTTGGAGCGCTCCGTTGCCGACGTGCGGCCCCAGGCAGCGGCGGCGGCGTGGGCGGCGTCTAGTGCCAATTCCACGTCTTCGGCGGTGGATCGGGCGGCTCGTGTATAGACCTTGCCATTGATGGGCGAGATCACGTCGAAGTACTGGCCCTTGACCGGGGCGACCCATTGGCCACCGATGAAGTTGTGGTACTGCGGCTTGTAAACAATCTTGGCGCCTGCGGTGCCGGGGGCTGCGTAGATCATGCTGTCTTCCTCTGTTTTTGGGGTGATTGCGAACTTTGCCGATGCGGCATCCATCTCTTACAAGTTTCGTGCCAGCCCGATTGACATTCTCAAGCAATTGATTTGTTTGAATATCAACCCCTTCAGCCTAGGCTCAAAGGCGAGCACACCATGTTGCAAAACGCGACACCTGTCACAAAACTGGACAGTTGCAAGGGGGCAGCAGGACAAGCCTTGCGCCTGCCTAGGCTTGTGCCTATACTGGCTCCAGAGCCCGCTCAAGGGCCTAGGAGACAAACCCCATGCCCGCATCCCAGCCCGACTGGCCCCTGCGCAAAATCCGGCAACATTTGCTCGATCACGGTTGCTGCCCGCCCGGCGCCCTGAAAGAGGGCTTGGCGCGCTCGTGGCAACGCAGTCTGGCCGCTGGCCTCACGCCGCTGGCTTCATGCAAGCGCACCGATCATTTGGGCGAGGTGCAGTTGCGCCACTTGCGCGCCAGCCAGCACGCGCTGCTGGCGCACTCGCTGCCGGTGATGGAATACCTGTTCGAGCAAGTGCGCCCCGTGCCCAGCATGGTGATCTTGGCCGACTCGGGCGGCACCTTGCTGCACACCTTGGGCGAGGGGCAGTTTTTGGGCAAGGCCGAGCGCGTGGCGCTCTCAGCCGGGGCCACCTGGCACGAAGCGCAGCGCGGCACCAACGCCATCGGCACCGCCTTGGCCGAAGCGGCCGCGGTCGAAATCAACGGCGCCGAACACTACCTGGATCGCAACAGCTTTTTGACCTGCGCGGCGGCGCCGATTTTTTCTGGCACCGGGCAGTTGCTGGGGGTGCTCGACATGTCGGCCGAGCACGGCCACCGGAACCCCTACAGCCTGGGGCTGGTCAACACCGCCGCCCGCAGCGTAGAAAACCGCCTGCTCTGCGCCCAACACAAGGGGCAGACGCGGCTGCACCTGCACCCACGCGCCGAGGGCATAGGCTCCTTGGGCGAAGGCATCGTGATCGTCTCCGACGACGGCTGGCTGATCGCCGCCAACCGCAGCGCCCGCGAGTGGCTGCGCCAAGGCGCCGCGCCTTGGGGCGCCCTGCGGCTGGAGCAGTTTTTGCCCCACAGCCTAGAGCAACTGCACGCCCTGCAACGCCGCCACCCGCAGCAACCGCTGGCGCTCACTTTGCATGATGGCCGCAGCCTGTTTGCCCAATTGCACGCCGAGCCGGCCGTTGTGCACCTGTTGCCTGCGTCTGCGCAGCCTGCCCCAAGCGCAGCGCCTGGCCCTGCCGCGGCCCTGCCCGCAGCGCCCCTGCCCGCCACCGCCCACGACGCGCTGGCCCGGCTCGACAGCGGTGACGCGCGCTGGCGCTTGGCCTGCGCCAAGGTGCGCCGCATCCTCGACAAACCGATCGCCCTGCTCATCCAAGGCGAATCCGGCGTCGGCAAAGAGTGGCTGGCGCGCGCCGCCCACGCCAGCGGGCCCCGGCGCACGCAGCCCTTCGTGGCCCTCAACTGCGCCGCCCTGCCCGAAGGCTTGATCGAGGCCGAACTCTTTGGCCACGCCCCAGGTGCTTTCACCGGCGCCAAGCGCGAAGGGCGCAGCGGCCTGCTGCGCCAAGCCCACGGCGGCACCCTGTTGCTGGATGAAATCGGCGACATGCCGCTGGCCGCCCAAACCCGGCTGCTGCGCGTGCTGCAAGAGCGCGAAGTGACCCCGCTCGGAGCCAGCAAGGCGCTGCCGCTGGACCTGTTCCTGATCTGCGCCAGCCACCGCCCGCTGCGCCAGGAGGTTGAGGCCGGGCGCTTTCGTGCCGATCTGTACTGGCGCATCAATGGCCTCACGGTCGAGCTGCCGCCACTGCGCCAGCGCAGCGACTTTGAAGCCCTCAGCGCCAGCCTGCTGCAAAGCATAGAGCCCGGGCGCGGCCTGGCGCTCAGCCCCGACCTGCTGCACAGCCTCAAGCGCTACCACTGGCCCGGCAACCTGCGCCAGTGCACCAGCGTGCTGCGCACCGCCTGCGCCATGCTGGAGCCGCACGAGCGCGTGCTCGACTGGCCACACTTGGCCGACGACATCCGCGCCGAGCTGCAAGCTGCCGGCCCCGGCTGCGCCGCAACCGAAACCTCAGCCCCTGCCGCCTCATCTGGCCCGCAACCCCCGCCCCTAGTGGCCACGGCAATGCCCCACAGCCTGATCCGGCTCGAACAGGACGCCGTGCAACAAGCCCTGCTCGGCAGCCGGGGCAACGTCTCGCAGGCGGCGCGCAGCCTGGGCATCAGCCGCCAGACCCTGTACCGAAAATTGCAGGCGCTAGGGGGTTAGGCGGCTAGGCAAGCCTGATGTCACCGCAGGTGAGGCGCCCGTGACCCTTGCCCCGCCGGGTAGCGGGTTGTGCCACACAGCCTGCACCTGATGCCTTGCGGCGTTGCCGAGCCCGCTGCGGCCCTGCGGCTTCAGGCCGCGGCCCCTTCGAACCGGGGGAACAGCACGTTGTTCTCTAGGTGTATGTGCTGCATCAGGTCGTCCGTCAGCCGCGCGGTGCCCGTAAAAAGCGCGCGCCAAGTGTTGCAGGCACCGTCAGGCGGCGTGTGCTCGTTCGTCAACTGGCCCAACCGCTCCAGTTGTTCGCCGTGGCTGGTGTGTTCGTGCCGCATCACACCAATGGGCTGCGCCGCCATCGGGTGCCCGCCGCGCTTGAACATGGGGAACAGGATGTTCTCCTCCTTGGCCATGTGGTCCAGCAGCTCGGCCTCCACCCCTTCCAGAAAATCCGCCAAGCCGGCAGGCACCTGCGGGTGCTCGCTGTGCACGGCCTCCACACGGCGCGCCATGCGGATGAGCTCCGGCAACTGCGCGCGATGCACCTCGTGGTATCGAGTCAGGATGTGGTCAATCAGCTCGCTGCTGGGCGCGCTGAGCTGCGGCTCGGGTGCCTCCTGTCCCAATGCAGCCAGTTCCTGGCGCACGGCAAACCAGTCCAGCCCCTTGGCGGCACAGGCCACCTGGAGCGTCACGTGGCCGCCACAGCAAAAATCCAGCTTCAGGCGGCGCAGCACCGCCGTGGCACCTGGCAGCTCCACGGCAATGCGGCCCAAGCTCTGCCCGGCAAGGTCAACTGCAGGCGGGATGGCAACGGTATTCATGTCTTGCTTCCTTTAAATATGCATTTGGAGTGCGCATTTTAAGAGGGTAAGATGCAAACAAGATACCAATTCAACTCTGTCAGTGGGGGCTTTCCCACCCTAGGCAACGCCCGAGACCTCCCATGCGCCTAACCCAGTGGACCGATTACAGCCTACGTGTGCTGATGTACTGCGCCGCCACGCAGCGGCGCGCCCAAGCCGCCACGGTGGCCGAGATCGCCGAGTCGCACGGAATTTCGCGCCACCACCTGACGAAGGTGGTGATGGCCTTGGCCGCGCAGGGCTGGATCGTGACGCTGCGCGGGCGTGGTGGCGGCCTGCGCCTGGTGCGGCCCGCCGAACAGATCGTGCTGGGCGAAGTGGTGCGCCAGACCGAGCGCGACTTCGACATGGTCGAGTGCTTCGACAAAGCGCGCAACACCTGCCGCATTGACGGCCTTTGCGGCCTCAAGGGCGCGCTCAGACGCGCCACCGACAGCTATCTGGCCACGCTGGATGGTGTAACCCTGGCAGACCTTGTGCCAGCCCCCGGAATGACCATACCACTGACGTGGCCGACACCAACGGCGCGCTGAGCGGTGCGATCTCGAGAGCGCTGGCGCGAGCGGGCACAGACCTCACCTGCCCAAGGGCCGGACTGGAATGAGGGCAGTCGGCTCGAAGCCGTCATCACCACGGCGGCATCCAGTGCGTCAGCTCGGCCCAGCGCCACAGCGGCCAGGATCACGCCATTCTCGATGCGCGCCATGCGCTGTACCAGTAAGCGCGGCAGCAGAACCCGGCGCGCTGGTCGGGCCAGACGCGCAACCGGCCGCCGGTTGCAGCGGTGACACTCAACCCGGAGCGCGACTCGGTCATCGAAACGGCTCTGGGATGCGACACATACAAGCGGCGGCGGCGTGATTCAGGCGACAACTGTCTTGACATTCGCCGGCCTCCAACGCTTGCAGTTGACGGCAATGTCTCTTCTCAATCGCCTACGCGGCGATGAACAGGCGCTCGACCTCGTCGAAGCTCACGCGCATCTTCTCAATCGCCTACGCGGCGATGAACCTTTGGCGCAGGCGCTCACGCCCCTGATTCAGCTTCTCAATCGCCTACGCGGCGATGAACATAAGCCAGAAAGGCAATCGCGCTGCTTTCGTCTTCTCAATCGCCTACGCGGCGATGAACGGCCCATTAGCTACGTCGATTCGCGCCCTGACCTTCTCAATCGCCTACGCGGCGATGAACATTGAGTTTGGCTATCGCGGCAACGATTATGACTTCTCAATCGCCTACGCGGCGATGAACGCAGTGGAAAGACCGTGCTCGCATCTGCGCTGCTTCTCAATCGCCTACGCGGCGATGAACTCGAGTACGTACTGGCCTGGGCGGCAGAGCAACTTCTCAATCGCCTACGCGGCGATGAACTGCGAACATGAAAAGTCACCCATGCGGCTGTTCTTCTCAATCGCCTACGCGGCGATGAACCGTGGACCAGATTGCCACGGAGCGCCCACTTCCTTCTCAATCGCCTACGCGGCGATGAACCTATATTGCCAAGCAAACGGGAGTGATCTAATCTTCTCAATCGCCTACGCGGCGATGAACCACCGCAATCAGCCCAAGCGGTGACTACTACTCTTCTCAATCGCCTACGCGGCGATGAACAGCAAGCCGCCCTGCTCTTGCTTGGCCAAAATCTTCTCAATCGCCTACGCGGCGATGAACCGGCTGCCGCGTGTATGCACAGAGCGCGCCTTCTTCTCAATCGCCTACGCGGCGATGAACGAGTACCTCGACCCGCTGGGCAATCTGTAAAACTTCTCAATCGCCTACGCGGCGATGAACACTGGACACAGCCGCACCCACGGCTGCCACCGCTTCTCAATCGCCTACGCGGCGATGAACCCGCGCTCGGTAAGGATTTGATTTAGGTCGTTCTTCTCAATCGCCTACGCGGCGATGAACCCACGCGCATCCCCATGCTAGACCGCCTGCTTCTTCTCAATCGCCTACGCGGCGATGAACGTGCTTTAGAGCCTCCTAGGGCCGCGCAGCAACTTCTCAATCGCCTACGCGGCGATGAACCTACGCGGCGATGAACACCAACCGGGCAACTTCTTCTCAATCGCCTACGCGGCGATGAACTCGTCGTGGCGGAAGAGCAGGGCACGGAGGCTCTTCTCAATCGCCTACGCGGCGATGAACCAAGATCCCAAACTGTATGCACTGGCAGCTCGGCTTCTCAATCGCCTACGCGGCGATGAACGGCGGCAGCGTCTCGCGTGAGGCCCCGGTGGTGCTTCTCAATCGCCTACGCGGCGATGAACTTTGGCAGCACTTCGACCACGCCCACGCTCAGCTTCTCAATCGCCTACGCGGCGATGAACGGGCAGTCGATGCGGGCAGCCTTTGCCCCGCTCTTCTCAATCGCCTACGCGGCGATGATCAAGCGGTCTGTGATAGGTTTTCAAATGTTCGACTTCTCAATCGCCTACGCGGCGATGAACACCATAGTCCATATCGCCCTTGGTGTAGGGCGCTTCTCAATCGCCTACGCGGCGATGAACGCGTTGCCGTAGGCGCGCAGGCGCACCACTCTCTTCTCAATCGCCTACGCGGCGATGAACACTTCATCCGTCGTGTACACTGAAGTCTTACCCTTCTCAATCGCCTACGCGGCGATGAACCAGCACGGCGCATAATCTCGCGCCTAGTCACACTTCTCAATCGCCTACGCGGCGATGAACTGGGCTGAAATGCAGGAGCGGTGAGGCTTAGACTTCTCAATCGCCTACGCGGCGATGAACGCTCACACCCGCCGGTGCGCCTGCGCTTACGTCTTCTCAATCGCCTACGCGGCGATGAACCGCTAGCCTATACGCTCGGTCACTAGCATATCCTTCTCAATCGCCTACGCGGCGATGAACGCAATCCACACCACAGCCGAAGCCGCCACACTCTTCTCAATCGCCTACGCGGCGATGAACACGGGTGAAGCTAGCGAGTGGTTAAGCAAGGACTTCTCAATCGCCTACGCGGCGATGAACAGAGGATTGACAAGTCAACGTCGACCGCAATACTTCTCAATCGCCTACGCGGCGATGAACACGTCGCCGAATGCCCGCCAGATTTTAGGCGCCTTCTCAATCGCCTACGCGGCGATGAACCGGGTCACCGTTCACGATGCGGGCGATTTTGTCTTCTCAATCGCCTACGCGGCGATGAACCAGTGTTTGCACTGTCCGTGCGCATTATCCTCCTTCTCAATCGCCTACGCGGCGATGAACGTGTGTGCGCTGGAGCACGCAAGGGCCAAAGTCTTCTCAATCGCCTACGCGGCGATGAACTGCATCCACACGCTCGGGAAAATGCGCCGAGCCTTCTCAATCGCCTACGCGGCGATGAACGGCGCGGCCATAGCTTTCCCGCCGAAGTACGGCTTCTCAATCGCCTACGCGGCGATGAACGCTAGCCCGCTCACGATCTGCACAACGGCTTCCTTCTCAATCGCCTACGCGGCGATGAACCAGCCGGGTGCAGCAGGCCAGGCACTGCATCCCTTCTCAATCGCCTACGCGGCGATGAACACATTTCGCAACGGCAAGCGCTGGCGCAGCACCTTCTCAATCGCCTACGCGGCGATGAACATCGGGCTGATGTATGGCCCCGCCATGATGCGCTTCTCAATCGCCTACGCGGCGATGAACCACAACTCGCTGTCCTCTTGGCGCAACGTCGGCTTCTCAATCGCCTACGCGGCGATGAACGCTTGGCTGCCTCAGATACCAATACGCCCTTCCTTCTCAATCGCCTACGCGGCGATGAACCCGAGCCGTATGCACCGCTGGCGCATCACCAACTTCTCAATCGCCTACGCGGCGATGAACTTGGGCGCTTGGCCCCAACGCCGCCACTTGATCTTCTCAATCGCCTACGCGGCGATGAACCGCACAGCCACGGCCGAAAGCGACGTTTTTAGCTTCTCAATCGCCTACGCGGCGATGAACTATGAGCGGCTGCAAAGCCTAGTTCTCAAGCTCTTCTCAATCGCCTACGCGGCGATGAACCCGCACGTCGCATAATCTCGCGCCTAGTAACGCTTCTCAATCGCCTACGCGGCGATGAACATGGCATCGACTTCATCCGTCGTGTACACTGACTTCTCAATCGCCTACGCGGCGATGAACCGCGACAGCGCAACCAGAGCGGCTATTTACAACTTCTCAATCGCCTACGCGGCGATGAACAACCGCAACCACCAAAACCTAGGAATCATCATCTTCTCAATCGCCTACGCGGCGATGAACAGAGGATCGATAGGTCAACGTCGACCGCAATACTTCTCAATCGCCTACGCGGCGATGAACGAGCAAGCGTGGCGCGACAGTGCAACCCGAGCCTTCTCAATCGCCTACGCGGCGATGAACGCTCAATCCGCTTCGTGACAAATACACCAAAACTTCTCAATCGCCTACGCGGCGATGAACACCTCAACCGCACAAAACCTAGGAATCATTATCTTCTCAATCGCCTACGCGGCGATGAACGCAATTCTGCGCACAATCCATGCGCCCACTTGCTTCTCAATCGCCTACGCGGCGATGAACGCGATGCGCATCTGATCGTCAACTATCGCAGTCTTCTCAATCGCCTACGCGGCGATGAACGCAGAGTAGAGACTGTGAGATAATCTCCTCATCTTCTTAATCGCCTACGCGGCGATGAACCGGTCACTAGCATATCGGTCTGCCTTGTAAATCTTCTCAATCGCCTACGCGGCGATGAACGTCCACATGGACGCGCTGACCGGCGACACAAACTTCTCAATCGCCTACGCGGCGATGAACATGATGCAACCGACCAACACCGACCGCCAAGACTTCTCAATCGCCTACGCGGCGATGAACTACGCATTACCGGCCTGCGGCCCGCGCACGATCTTCTCAATCGCCTACGCGGCGATGAACTTTGGCGACGATGAAAAACAGGCCATCGAACACTTCTCAATCGCCTACGCGGCGATGAACCAAGCCCGCGCCCTGAGCGACTTTGGACACTTCTTCTCAATCGCCTACGCGGCGATGAACGCCGGTCAGCGCCATGCGGATGGCTTCTTGCACTTCTCAATCGCCTACGCGGCGATGAACGGCACCCGGCCGTGGCGGCACCAGCTCTGCACCTTCTCAATCGCCTACGCGGCGATGAACATGAAGAAGAGCCACGCAGAGGCTGTCTATGGCTTCTCAATCGCCTACGCGGCGATGAACGCAACGGCCTATCAGACGCGCTAGCCATCCTACTTCTCAATCGCCTACGCGGCGATGAACATTTGCGCCGTAGGCTCAGACAATTTGGCTATGCTTCTCAATCGCCTACGCGGCGATGAACTAACCCCAGTCTGGCATCATTCGCCCCGCTCACTTCTCAATCGCCTACGCGGCGATGAACGGACTGTCGCCTGTTTTTTTGTGTGCAGCAATCTTCTCAATCGCCTACGCGGCGATGAACTCAAAACACAGGCCAGACCGGCGCAGGCGGGCCTTCTCAATCGCCTACGCGGCGATGAACGGCAGGTCGCACCATTGCGCCTCAGGATCCCACTTCTCAATCGCCTACGCGGCGATGAACCACCGCCAGCGCCGCCAGTTGCAGCGCCTGCTCTTCTCAATCGCCTACGCGGCGATGAACGCGCCAGCGCCGCGATGCCTGCCATACTTGACCTTCTCAATCGCCTACGCGGCGATGAACGCACCCGGCCCAAAAGTCAAATTCATCTTGCACTTCTCAATCGCCTACGCGGCGATGAACCAAAAAATGAAACAAACCGAGATGATCGTGCTGCTTCTCAATCGCCTACGCGGCGATGAACCCATACATCGGGCCGATGATCGAGCTACTGGACTTCTCAATCGCCTACGCGGCGATGAACGTCACGTCGATGTCGGTCGGTTTGCTCAGCAGCTTCTCAATCGCCTACGCGGCGATGAACCACACGTGCTATGGCCATGTGATCCGCGTCAACTTCTCAATCGCCTACGCGGCGATGAACAATGGGCGGGTGCTGGCGCGGGATGATCACCTCTTCTCAATCGCCTACGCGGCGATGAACGCCGCAGCAGCCCATGATGCCGCCTGCCGCACTTCTCAATCGCCTACGCGGCGATGAACCGTCACCACAGTCGAGCGAGCCGCGTCTTGCACTTCTCAATCGCCTACGCGGCGATGAACGTTTTGCAAAACGATCGAGACGGTGACCAACACTTCTCAATCGCCTACGCGGCGATGAACGTGTACCCAGGTTGTCGCGCTGTTAGCGGTATCTTCTCAATCGCCTACGCGGCGATGAACTCCAAGCGGCCAAGGCCATCAAGCAAGTGCTGTCTTCTCAATCGCCTACGCGGCGATGAACACGTCGTCATGCTCATGTGGCGGCAGCAGCAGCTTCTCAATCGCCTACGCGGCGATGAACGGTTTCGATGAGCTTGCGCAGCGGGGCAACCCCTTCTCAATCGCCTACGCGGCGATGAACTGTTCAGCGCCGCCAGCCAGCTCATCAACACCCTTCTCAATCGCCTACGCGGCGATGAACGAACCGCCAGGGCCGCACCGGCGAAGTGGCGCCTTCTCAATCGCCTACGCGGCGATGAACAGGGTTTTTGCCAGCTTGGATGCTTGCGCTATCTTCTCAATCGCCTACGCGGCGATGAACTTGTCCGTGCCGATGCCATGCTCAGCCGACCACTTCTCAATCGCCTACGCGGCGATGAACCATTCGAGGTTTTGCACGGAGGCCTTGTGCTTCTTCTCAATCGCCTACGCGGCGATGAACCTGATTGCTCAGGCAATGGATGCGCTGGAAGCCTTCTCAATCGCCTACGCGGCGATGAACCTCTTGGGCGACGGCGAATTGAGTATTCCGGCCCAACGTGACCGCTGATTCCGGTATCGTG
>BBPD01000310.1_pt1 | contig 10444 bp, 12 predicted proteins | sample 1344911 | NCBI WGS metagenome assembly BBPD01 (sample SAMD00019088, study PRJDB2971) | groundwater metagenome | biome: freshwater biome; feature: mineral spring; material: ground water | place: USA: CA, Sonoma | collected 2011-09 | depth surface m
GAAGGCGGTGAAAGAACATGCGCCATAGAATTTTTACTGCCATAAATTTACCGGAAAATATAAAAAATAAACTGGCGGAATACCAGGTTAAATGGCCCGAACTGCCTATTAGGTGGACACTAAAAGATAATATCCATATTACTTTGGAATTTTTGGGTTATATTTCAAACGATGAGCTTTTAGATGTCTTAAAAAAAACAAGAGAATTAGCTTCAAAACAGAAACCCTTTTCAATAACCCTTAATAAGATATGCTATGGGCCTCCTAAAAAGATGCCGCCTAAAATGGTTTGGGTTGTTGGGGAGAGAATTAAAGAGTTTAATCTAGTACCCCATATTACCCTGGGGCGAATTAAAATCTGGGAATTCAAGCAAATTGAGCCCGAAGAAAGGCCGGAAGTCAATGAAGAGATAAATCTAAAATTTGAAGTAAATTCAATTGAAGTGATGGAAAGCGTATTAAAAAAAGGAGGGCCAGAATATATAATATTAGAATCATGTCAATTCCAAAACTAAAAATTCATTTTATCGGCATTGGCGGGATTGGGGTTTCAGCTTTAGCAAGGTATTACCTTACTAAAGGTTATCAAATAACTGGTTCGGATTTGAATTCTTCTGAAATTACCAAAGCCCTAGAAAAGAAAGGGGTAAAAATTTTTATTGGCCAAAAACGCAAAAACATATCTAAAGATATAGATTTAGTGATTTATAGTCCGGCAGTTAGGCCAAACAATTTAGAACTTAAAAAAGCAAAAAAACTTGGAATTAAGTGTCAAAGTTATCCTCAAGCCCTTGGCGAATTAACAAAACAATATTTTACTATTGCTATTTCCGGCACCCACGGAAAAAGCACAACAACAGCTATGCTTGGGCTTTTGCTAGTTAAAGCCGGCTTAGATCCGACGGTAATTGTCGGGACAAAAGTTAAAGAATTCGGAGATAGTAATTATAGGGCAGGGAAGCCTATTCAACAAGCTCAGGGTAAAATCCAATATTTGGTTATTGAAGCCTGCGAGCACGAAGAATCTTTTTTAAATTATTCTTCTGACATTGCAATAATTACCAATATTGAACCAGACCATTTGGATTATTTTAAAAATTTTAACAATGTTAAGAAGGCATTTATTAAATTTGCTAAAAAATTAAAAAAGAACGGCATATTGATTACTCAAAGCGAATACAAAAATTCAAAAGACGAGAAAAAATTAAAGAAGATTTTGAATATACCGGGAAAACATAATGTGGATAATGCCCTGGCAGCTTTAGCAGTAGCCAGAGCCTTAAAAGTTTCAGATAAGATTAGTTTTAATGCCCTGTCAGAATATCGCGGTTCCTGGCGGAGATTTGAAATAAAAAAAGGAGTAATTAATGATAAGCAAATAACAATCATTTCAGATTACGCGCACCATCCAACAGAAGTAAAAGTTACTTTAAGGGCAGCTCGCGAAAAATGGCCAAAAAAAGAAATTTGGTGCGTTTTTCAGCCACATCAATACCACCGAACCTATTGTTTTTTTGATGATTTTGTTAAAACTCTCAGAGAAGCGCTGATTGATAAAATTATAATTACTGACATTTATGGAGTTGCTGGCAGGGAAGATAAAGAAATTACAGAGAAAGTTAATTCTGAAAAAATAGTTAAGGCGATTAATAAATCCGAAGTAATTTATCTGCCAAAAGAAAAAATAATTAAGTATTTGCAAGAGAACCTTACAGGAAGAGAAAAGGTGATTATTATGGGAGCAGGGGATATTTATAATTTGATTGAAAAGTTTTAAATATGAAAATTAAAATTGAGCACATTCCAGTAATGCCTAAAGAGGTTATAAAATTTCTTAATATTAAAAAAAATGGCATATATGTTGACGGGACTTTGGGCAGCGGTGGCCATTGCCAAATGATTGCGCAGCTTCTCAATAAAAAAGGAAAAATTATCGGTATTGACCAGGATATTGAAGCAATAAAATTCGCTAAGAAAAAATTGGCCGCTTTTAAGAATTCAATAAAATATGTTAATGATAACTTTGTTAATTTTGAATCTATTCTTGATAAATTAAAGATTAAAAAAGTTGACGGTGTTTTATTGGATTTAGGCGTTTCAAGCCATCATTTGGAAAATCCTGAAAGGGGTTTTAGTTTTAGAGAGAGCAAAGAAAATCTTGATTCTGAAATAGATATGAGAATGAATCAAAGCCAATCTTTAAGCGCGTATGATGTTCTCAATAAATACCAAGAAGATGAATTAAAAAATATCTTATTTAATTTTGGCGAAGAGCCTTATGCCGGGCAAATTGCTAAAAAAATTGTTCAGATACGAAAGAAACATCCTATTGTTACTATTAACGATTTATTATCTGTTATTAAACTTGCGACACCGCCAAAATATAGATTTAGCAGAAAATATGGATATTATGCCAGTAAAGTGTTTAGAGGAATTAGAATGGAGGTAAATCAGGAGCTTTTGGTTTTGCAAAAAGTAATTCCGCAAATTGTTAATAGATTAAAAAAAGGCGGCCGATTAATAATTATCTCTTTTCATTCTCTTGAAGATAGAATTGTTAAACAAAGTTTTAGAGAAATGGCTTCTGCCAAGATAGTTAAACTGCCCTTTAAAAAACCTCTTACGCCCAGCAAAAAAGAAATAATTAAAAATCCAAAAGCAAGCAGCGCTAAACTGCGAGTATTTATCAAATACAATTAGGAATGTGAGATCCCTTGGGTTTGACCCCTTAGGCACAACAGACTTGAAGGCTTGACATTTAAAACATAACTTGTAATATGTAATAAAAGAAAATTTAATTTTCTTTAGTCTTTCAAACCGAGCACTCAACTTTGAGCGCTCGGTTGGAAACTTCAAGGTCGAACTTGGAAACGAATTTAGAAAACTATGAATAATATTCTTCTCTTTGCAGTCGCAATACTTGTTTTAGTTGGGGGATTAGCGTTTTTGTATATAAAAAGAAAAGGAAAAACCGAATCAGTAAAAGGACCAAAAGAGCCGGAAGAACCAGGGACTTCTTCAGAAACCCCGAAAAATTAAGGGTAAACCCTCCTTCTTTTTTTGAGAAAAAAGGTTTGTAAAGAACCTATTTGTTTTTTTATTCCTGGGGTCAAACCCCAGTGGCCTGACCCCTAAACGTTCCACAAATTGATGGCGCGGTAGCCAAGTGGCTTAGGCGGCGCTCTGCAAAAGCGCATACGTGGGTTCGATTCCCGCCCGCGCCTTTACCCTGTCAGAGAAACCCTTTCTCTAACAAGGTCAATGTTCGAAACTTAAAATAGCTACCACTTCTAACGAGTTTAAAAGTGTAGGATTCGAATTAAAAAGCTTTGCCGCGGTGCTGGAATTGGTTTACAGGAGCGACTTAAAATCGCTTGGGAATTTTCCCATGTGGGTTCGAGTCCCACCCGCGGCACAAATTAAAGTTTCCAAATCCTTGCGGATTTGGAAGACTAAAGTCATTTATTGGTGAGTCTTTATATTTTGTAAAATACCCAGGCCAATAAAAAGAGAAATTAAACCACTGCCGCCATAACTTATAAATGGCAATGAAAGCCCGATAACCGGCACTATTCCTAAGTTCATGCCAATATGAATAAAGATTTGAGAAATTAATAAAAAGATAAAGCCAGCAGCAAAAAGCCGCGAGAAGTTTTCTCGCGAATTAAGAGCAATTTTAATAATCCGTTTTAAGACGAATAAAAACAGCAAAAGCAAAACTGCTACCCCTATTAGACCCATTTCTTCTGAGATGGCGGCAAAAATAAAATCTGTTTGAGGTTTTGGCAGAAAACCGTCCTGGGTTTGCGGTCCCTGGCCAATGCCTCGCCCTAAAATTTGTCCTGAACCAACAGCAATTTTCGCCTGGGCTTGCTGCCAGCCCGCTCCCAAGGGCTCAAATTGAGGAATAACAAAACTGATAATTCTCTCTTTTTGGTAATCTTTTAAGAGAAAATTCCAACCTAAAATTAGGATTAAAATTCCGCAGACAGCTAAAATTGAAAAATGACCCAGCTTTATTCCTGAAACAATCAGTATTCCAAGCCAAAGAGCAACCAAGATTATTACTGGACCTAGGTTTGGTTGAAAAAAAATTAAACTAGCCGGAAGTAAAATATAGAAACCGGAAAGAAGAATGTGTTGGACTTGATACATCCTTACGTGTCTCGTAGAAAAGTATTTAGCTAGCAAGATAATTAAAACAATTTTAAAAAAGCTTACCGGGTCAATTGAAATAGGGCCAATTTTATACCAGGTTCTTACTCCCCTGATTTCCGGGCCGAAAACAAATAAGCCGACCAGAGCAAAAAGACCTAATAAATAGAGAGCTAAAATTAAATAAGGATTATTCCGCAACACCCGATAGTCAAAAAAAGATACGGCTAGCATTAAAAAAAATCCTATTCCCAGAAACGCAAATTGTTTTTGAAAATTTAAGAAATCTCCTCTGCCAAGGGAAGAACTATAGATAGATAAAAGCCCGATACTAGTTAAAAGCAGAACAGAAATTATAAGCAGCCAGTCAAGTTTTTTTAAATGAATAAATATGAACTTCATCTTATCATCTCCAGGAAATATTGTTCATTAATTGTTTTAATGTTTAAAAGTTTTGCTTTTTCTATTTTTGTCATGCCCGGCTCTTTGCCGACAACAAGAAAGTCTGTTTTAGAAGAGATTGATTCAGAGATTTCTCCTGCTAGTTCTCTAATTTTGGTTTTAGCTTGTTCTCTGGTTATTGATTCTAAACTGCCGGTTAAAACAAAAATTTTTCCTCGCAATTTTTGCCCCTTTTCTAAACTAAAAGAGATTATTTTCACGCCAACTTTTTCCAGCTTCATTAAAAACTCCAAGTTGCTTTTTTTTCTAAACCAATGATGAATTGATCTGGCAACAATCGGGCCAATATCCATTAATTTTTCTAATTCTTCAAAACTAGCTTGTCTTAAATTTTGGAGGTTTTTAAAATATTGAGCCAAATCTTTGGCTGTCTTTTCTCCAACATTGGTTATTCCAAGACAGTAAATAAAACGAGAGAAGGAAATTTCTTTTTTGGTTTGAATTGCTTCAATTAAGTTTTTAGCTGATTTGGCGGCTATGCCTTCTAAAGAAGTTAAATCTCCTTGTTTTAGTTCAAAGAGGTCAGCCGGGTCAGAAACTATTCCGGCCTCAATTAATTTGGCGATAATTTTATTGCCAAGGCCAGAAATGTCAAAACCAGACCTGGAAACAAAATGCTCAAAATACCTTTTTTGCCTGGCAAAACATCCGAGATTCTGACAAAAAAAGATTTTTCCTTGCGCTAATTTTTTAATTTCAGATCGACAGATAGGACACAAAGAGGGCATTTTAAATTCTTTTTCTTCTCCTGTTCGCAAAGTAGGCAAGACCTTGATAATGTCAGGGATAACATCGCCGGCTCTGCCAACAATAACAGTATCATTAATTTTTAGCCCTAAACGTTTTATCTCATCTTGGTTATGCAGGGTTGCCCTGGTAATAGTTGCTCCGCTGATTTTAACTGGCTTTAAGTAGGCAACCGGGGTTAAGGCGCCGGTTCTTCCAACCTGAACCTTGATATCTATAATTTGGCTAGTTGCCTGTTTAAGAGCGAACTTGAGAGCGATTGAACCTCGGTTAGTCTTGCCAATTATTCCTAATTTGGTAAAAATTTTATTTGAATTAACAAAAATGACAATCCCGTCAATTTCATAGGGAATTTTCTTTCTTAGTTTAGTGCAATGTTTATAAAATCTAAAAACTTCTCTTAAATCCCTGCAGTATTTAGTATGGGGGTTGGTTTTAAAGCCGAGTGTTTTCAAAATCTGATGTTTTTCTTGGTGGGTTTTTGAATTTAAGGCGCTTTCCGGAGCAAAATCTAAATCAAAAGCAAAGAAATCAAGGCAACGAGAGGCAGTAATCTTAGGGTCTAATTGGCGAATAGAACCAGCTGCTAAGTTTCGGGGATTGGCGTAGACAGAAAGTCCGGCTTGTTTCTGTTTTTGATTTACTTTAGTAAATTCTTTTTTAGAGATAAAAACTTCTCCCCGGACAATTAAATCAATTGGGCTTTTCAACATCAAAGGAATAGCTTCAATTGTTTTCAAATTTTGAGTAACATCTTCGCCAACAAGTCCGTCCCCGCGAGTTGAACCGGTTTTCAAGAGACCGTTTTGGTAAATCAGCTCAACTGCCAAGCCGTCAATTTTTAATTCGCAAAAAAATGCGATTTGTTCGGCTTCTTTAGGAGATAAGAATTTTTTAATCCGAATTAACCAGCTATCTAAATCTTTTTCAGAAAAAGCGTCGTTTAGGGAGAGCATGGGCTGAAGATGATAAACTTTAGTAAATTTTTCTAAGGGCCTGCCAGCTACTCGTTGAGTTGGCGAATCAGGGGTAATAAATTCCGGAAATTGCTCTTCTAAATCAAAAAGCTCTTTTTTTAATGAATCAAGAGCGTTTTCAGAAATTTTCTGCTGATTAAGAACATGGTATAAATAGCGGTGATGAGAGATAAGTTTTTTTAGTTTAGTAATTCGCTGTTTGGCTTTCTGTTTATTCATAAATTCCTTCAAATAAAAGTTTATCTCCTTACTTCAATCGCTCTTCTAACTTCTTTGAAAGTGCCTACTGATCTGATGCAAAAGTTAGGCGCCGGGCATTCAGGGCTAGTAGAAGCTACTCTAACATTGTATCTGGAAAAAAGGCCTCCTCCCAGGTCAAGTGTTCCCGTATAGTCTTCAGGAGGAGCGTGAGTGGAATCTAATTCTCTTTCAATTCCAGTATCAGCCGCCAAAAAAGCAATTACTGAATCTTCAAGCCGTTCAATCGCTGCAATTTGTCTAAGAAAAATCACGGACACGCCTAAAACCGAAGCCAGAACAACAACTAAAACAACAAAAGTTAGATAAAGGGCAAGTCCTTTTTCGGAATTATTAACCATTATTTTACAATATCAAGATCTCTTTGGCTAAGTGTGGTTTGAATTTTTACCGACGGAAGCAAGCCGGGTTTAGGACCAGCTCGCCTTATTTCCAGGAACAAAGTTACTCTTGGCTGGATTCTATCGATCTGGCCGAGAGTATCGGTCTGGCCTGCGCCAATTAAATTAACCCTAAAAGAAACCACTTCTAAATAAGGAGGAGTTAAATACAGGGGAGCTTCGAAACCACCAGCATTGTCATTTGTAGAAATTCGTTTTTTCAGGCGCGCGTCAGATAAGAAGAATTCTTGACACAGGTTATCATCATTAATAAATCTTATTCTGTTATTAATAGGAGGATTAGTTTCAAAATTAAATCCTCTGCCAACAGTATTTAAACACTGAGTCGGGGGATGGTTTAGTTCTTTTTTCGCCATTCTCAAACTTTTGCCCATATGTTCCATTAAAAAACTTGTTTGAAATAAAAGCTCCTGGGAAGCTAATGTTTTTTCTTGGGTTTCAATAACCCAGGAAAAAATCAGCATCACTGTTCCTATAATAATCACAAAAACAGTAACCGCAACTATAACTTCAACCAAAGTAAACCCTGTTTTATTATTATTTTTCATTATTTAAAACGCCAATTATATAAATATCCTTTAGCTCTAAGCTGATGGGTTTGTCCTCTTTCAGGCCATTCTACTAAAACAGCAACCCCTATTCTCGGCCTCCCTGCAACAGTTGATGTAGTAATCGTAATTTTTCTCCTGAATTTTGTTTGAGGGCCATAAGCGTAACTATAAAAACCAGCAGCAATATTTAAAAAACGTCCAGCGTAAGGAGTTAAAGCTGTATCACGAAAATCAGCCTCCCGATCGCCAACAATAATTCCTGTATCCCAAGCCCTTCTTTCCAGCCAGTTAGTGTCTCTAATGTTTCTGACAATTTCAACTCCTTCCTGGGCAAGATAAGCAGCGATTAAACGCGAAGAAGCGGTTTCTGTAATAATGACAATATGTTGAGTAACAGCAAAAGCAGCCAATATGCCGGTTGAAAGCAAAAACAGGGCAATTGTTACTTCTATTATGGTGAACCCTCTCCTAATATTTAAATATTTCAACATTTAATCTATGCTAACTAATCCTGCTCTATTTACTCTGATAATTTTGGTTCTAAGAGGATTATCAATTACTGCCAGAGTAATTGTTGCTTCACTCCCATCAGGCACATTTGTGCCGGATATCCTTGTTTTTGGTCTAGGAGGGCTAAAGTTTATACTTAGAAAGGACGGCGAAACACTTTGAATTTTGATGCCTGTTTCTAGTTCAATTCTCTCTACAATACTATCTTGTGTTCCCCATCTTTGATCTCCGGTACCAGTGGGAAATACATCAGCATATAAGATATAGCTTGTGCTTATGCCTTCATCTGTTAAGTAAATTCCATAACCAAAAGGGACTACGCCGTGAAACTTTTTAGCTGACATTGCCATTTCCTGTGCTCGTCTGATATTTTGGGCTAATTCATATCCTGATCTTTGAAGAGCAAACCCCTGTCCGCCAATTTTGTGATCCGGCAAAATTATTATTGTTAAAATTGCGATTACGGTAATAACCACTATTAGCTCTATTAAGGTGAACCCTTTTGTTTTTTTGCGTCTACCAAACATTTATTTACTTGGGGCTAGACCCCTGGAGTCTGACCCCTTCTATCCTTAAATATATTATTACACCGATGCAAAAGACTTGTCAAGAGTTGTAAAAATACTATACTAAATTCATGTTTTCAAATTTTTTTAATTCTCAAACTAAAACAGTGGTCTTTGCCGCTTTTATATTAGGCGCTGCTGGTTTAGTTTCCCGGGTTCTGGGACTGATAAGAGATCGTCTTTTAGCTGGAAAGTTTGGCGCGGGCGATGAACTTGATGTTTATTTTGCCGCTTTTAGAATCCCTGATTTTGTCTATGGAATTTTAATTGTCGGCGGAATAACCGCGGTTTTTTTGCCGGCTTTTTCAGAATATTTTCAGAAACGCAAAGAACAGGCATGGGAATTTGCCAATAATCTCTTAAATTGCTTCTTGATTTTGCTTGTTTTCTTTTGCTTGCTCTTGTTTGCGTTTACCCCTTTTATTATTGATTTAGTAGTTCCCGGTTTTTCTCCCGAGAAAAAAGAACTTACTGTTTCCTTGACCAGAATAATGTTTTTTAGCCCGCTCTTTTTTGGAATATCCAGTATTTTTTCCGGAGTCCTGCATTACTTCAACCGATTTTTAATTTTTTCTTTGGCTCCGATTTTATACAATTTAAGTATAATTTTTGGAATCTTATTTTTAGTTCCGAATTTCGGTCTTTATGGTTTAGCTTTTGGCGTTATTTTAGGCGCGTTTCTTCAAATGCTTCTTCAAATTCCCGGCATCATCAATTGCGGATATAAATATCTTCTAATTTTACGCTTCAAAGATCCAAGAATAATCAAGGTTTTTAAATTAATGATTCCCAGAATGATTGGCGTATTTGGCTTTTATATTAACTTAATAATAGTAACTGCTATTGCTTCTGGTTTGGCTGTGGGTTCGGTCGCTATTTTAAATTTTGCCAATAATTTGCAGCGCCTGCCAATTGGATTAATCGGCATCTCTTTTGCTCTGGCTTCTTTCCCGTCCCTGTCGCTGGCATGGACAAATAAAACAAAGCAAACATTTTTTAAGAATTTTTCTTTGATTTTTCGACAAATTCTCTTTTTAATAATTCCGATAAGCTTGTTAATGTTTTTAATGCGGACTCAAATTACTCAAATTATTTTAGGGACAGGTAAATTTGGCTTAGAAGAAACAAAATTAACAGCAGCTATGCTGGGAATTTTCTGTTTAGGCATTTTTGCTGCTGCTTGTCTTCCATTTTTGGCTAAGGTTTTTTACTCAATAAAAGACACCAAAACTCCGGCAATAATTGCCTTGTATTCAGTGGCGCTTAATATTGTTTTATGTTTTTTGTTTGTCTGGCTTTTAGCCCCGGGAATAAGTGCGTTCCGGGAAATTATAATTAATTTTTTGAACCTTCAAGAGCTTACAGACATCTCTGTGCTTGGTTTGGCTTTAGCGCTGTCAATTTCAGGAATTTTTCATTTTTTTCTCCTTTTAATTTTTTTGAAAAAGCGGATAGAAATTGATTTTAAGGAGATTTGGCAATCTCTTAAAAAAATAGGTATCGCGACAATTTTAATGGGAATCAATGTTTGGCTGTTTAAACAGATAACAGCCCATTTAATAAATGTAGATGTTTTGCCAGCCCTTATTTTTCAAACAATTGCCTCTGGTATTATAGGAGTTTTTGTCTATCTTTTAATAGCTTGTCTTTTGAGATGCCAAGAAATTAGAAAGTTTGCAGGATCTGACCCCACTTTGTAAAAGCTTGCATATTTGATATAATTAAAAACCAATAAAAAAAAGGGATAAAATCATGCTGATAATTACACCGCTTATTAGAATCAGCCAAACTATTTTAAATATTATTTTCTTTTTCAT